>Ga0136633_1000729_pt1 | contig 24910 bp, 23 predicted proteins | sample AntDrymeUQ832206_2_FD_105494 | JGI IMG/M metagenome (GOLD analysis project Ga0136633, IMG submission 105494) | Polar desert sand microbial communities from Dry Valleys, Antarctica - metaG UQ83 (22.06) | ecosystem: Environmental > Terrestrial > Soil > Desert | place: Antarctica: Dry Valley...
CCGTCCGGCGATCCGGGAGACCTCCTCCCGGATCCGCCGGCGAAACTCACCGACCGAGAAGCGCTCGGCGTTCGCGCGGCACGCGGCAGGGGAGAAGGAGCCGAAGTCGGTCTCGCGCAGGACCTCGGCCAGGGAATCCACGCCCGCATCGGAGACCAGGACCCCGGTTTCACCGTCGATCACGGTCTCCAGCGCCCCGCCCGCGGCATTGGCCACCACGGGCCGGCCAGCGGCCTGGGCCTCGACGGCGGTGATCCCGAACTCCTCGACGTTCGGCATGACCAGGACACGAGCCTGCGAGTACAGCCTGGCCAGTGCCGTGTCGTCAACGCGACCAAGAAACTGCGCACCTGGAAACCGCGCCTGCCAGCGCTCACGTTCGGGGCCGTCGCCGACGACCTTGGCCGGCAGGCCTGCGCGCCGCGCCGCTTCCAGAGCAACGTGCACGCGCTTGTGCGCGATGAGCTCACCGACCACGAGCACGAAATCCTCGGGATCGCCCAGGGAGAAGCGATCGATCTCCACCGGTGGGTGGATGATCGTCGAATCCACCCCGTAGGCCTCGGCGATTCTCGTTCTCGTGAGCTCGGAGATCGCGATGTGATGGGTCACCTGCCGGTGCGACCGCACGTCCCACGCCCGCACCGCGCTGAGAAGACCCGCCAGGCCCGGCCGCACGGCAAGCGGCACTCCGGCGAGCGCGGTCCCCCGCTCGTGCCAGGCGTAGCGGAAAGGCGTGTAGCAATAACAGACGTGCACAGCGTCCTCGCGCTGGTGCACGCCCTGCGCCCACGCGCTCGACGAGGACACGATGACATCGTGCTCTCGAGCATCCAGGCGCCCGATCGCCCAGGGAAAGAGCGGCAACAGCGTCCGAAAGCCACCTTGGCGAACGCCGAGGCGCTGCAGCGGAGAGGTCCGTACGTCGCGGCCGGCGAAGCGCCCGAGCGTCCCTTCCTCGTCGTAGATCGTCGTGTGGATGGTCGCGCCCGGCCACTCATCAGCGATCGCGGCGAACGTGCGCTCCGCTCCGCGCATGACGAGCAGGTAGTCGTGGGCCAGGCCGACGTTCATGACCCATATCCTGCCGCTCCATGCCGGAGGCCATCAAGGCGGGCGCGAAAGTCGTCGTCGTCATGCCCGCCAGAAACGCTGCCCGCACGCTCGAGCGCACGGTCGGCGGCATCGATCGCGCGTGGGTCGACGAGATCATCATCGTCGACGACAAGTCGACCGACGACACGGTCGCCGTCGCGCGCAAGATCCCCGAGGTCCACGTCGTCTGGCATCCCCACAACGTGGGCTACGGCGGCAACCAGAAGACCTGCTACCTGCAGGCCCTCCAGCACGAGGCCGACGTGGTCGTGATGCTCCACCCCGACGGACAGTACGAGCCGAGCCTGGTCCCCGACATGGTCCGCCCGATCCTCGAGGGCCGCGCGGACCTGGTGCTCGGCAGCCGTTTCCTGACGCCCGGGGGGCCGCTGGCCGGCGGGATGCCGAAGTGGAAGTACGTCGCCAACCGCACGCTGACCACGATCGAGAACAAGATCCTGGGAACCGACTTCGCGGAGCTGCACACGGGCTACCGCGCCTACTCGCGCAAGCTGTTGCTGGAGATCCCCTGGCTGCGCAACGCGCTGGACTTCTCCTTCGACTCCGAGCTGCTCTTCCAGGCGGTGCACTTCGGCTTCCGGATCGAGGAAGTGCCCTGCTCGACGATCTACGACGAGGACGACTCGAACGTGTCCTTCAAGCAAGGCGTGGTCTACGGCTCCAAGACACTGCTGGCCGCGCTGCGGCTCGTCCTGCACCGCAGCGGCGTGTGGAAGTCCAGGAGGTTCCAGCCGTGAAGCTGGTCACCGGAGAGCGCGTCGTCACCGCCGAGGGCGGGTTCAACCCGACCTACCAGCGCCACGTCGCCACCTATCGCCTGTGCGCGGAGCTGCTGCCCGACGGTCGCGTGCTGGATCTCGGCTGCGGAGTCGGGCATTCGTTCTCCGAGCTCGCGCCGCGCGAGACCGTGGGCGTGGACCTGTCGGCCGACGCGCTGGCCGGCCAGGAGCGCGAGACACACGTCGCCGACATGCGGCGGCTGCCGTTCGCCGACGGCACGTTCGCGTCGGTGCTGAGCGTGCAGTCGATCGAGCACGTCCCCGACGCCCGCGAGGTCCTCCGCGAGGTCGTGCGGGTGCTCCAGCCGGGCGGGACGGCGATCTTCGTCACCCCGAACCGGCTCGAGTTCGCCCGGCCCGACGAGATCATCGACCCCTATCACTACGTCGAGTACGACCCCGTGGAGCTGCGCGAGCTCGGATTGGGCTTCTTCGAGGAAGTCGAGGTCCTGGGGCTGACCGGGTCGGCGCGCTGGCAGGAGCTGATCGACGAGGAGCACTCGCGGCTGGACCGGATGCTGCGCCTGGACCCCCTGCGCGCCCGCCGCGCGGTCCCGCGCCGGGCCAAGCAGTGGCTCTACGACTTCCTGCTGACCCGCAATCGCCGCAACGCGGACCCGCGGGCGGCCGCGATCACGCCGGAGGACTTCCGGCTCGTGCGCGAGGACGTGGCGAGCACGTTCGACCTCGTGGCCGTCTGCCGGACACCGCGCAAGAGCTGATCAATACGCCGTGGTTCTGGTCCGGTGCGCAGGACGCTCCGCGTATCGCGGCTCCAGGCCCCGGTTCCAGAGCCAGTTGTCGAGCACCCGCGGCGCGACGCCGGCCCGCGCGGCAAGCGCGTCGCAGGCGACGATCGTGGCGGCCCGGATCTCGGTCTCCTCGCGGGAGCCGCTGGGGATCTCGGTTCCCGCATCGATCGTCGCGGCGAGATCGGGCTCGTAGACCAGCACGCCGTCCAGTCGCAGGACGTGCGGGACGAGGTTGTCGGCGAATGCGGTGAGCTCATCGGCGTCCGCGAAGTCCGCGACGCCGGCCAGCACCAGGTCGTTCGCGGTGATCTGTGCGCGCTTGTAGAAGCCGGGGTCCTCGAAGAGGGGCATCCCCGCGACGAGGTCGGCGGCGAGGCCCTGCGCGGAGCCGGCGGCGTGGATGGCTTCGAGTGCGCTGCGCGGCCCGAGCCAGTCGCCGAGCGCGCGAAGTGCGGCGGCGTAGAGGTCCATGAGTTCGTGACCGGGGTCCTGGGCCAGCACGCCGGCGACATCGTGGGACGTCAGCGCCTGCAGTCGGTCCGCGGCCCACGGGCCGCCGGAGGCTCGGGCGTGCTCGCTGAGCCGGCGGCTCAGCGCGCTCGTGGGATCCTCGCCTCCGCTCGTCCGCAGCTCGTGGAACCAACCCGAGCCGAAGTTGATCGTGTCGAGGATCAAGACGTAGCGGGCGCGGTCCTCCGCCGGCGCGTCGAGCAGATGGACACCGGGGTCGAGGCCGGCGCGGCCGGGCTCGACGTCCGCTGCGCCAAGGTCGATCTGGACCGATCGGGCGCCATTCACGACCGCCCGGGCGTGGCGGCGGACCGCCTCGCACAGGTCGGCTCCGGCCATGGGCCTGAGCCTACGGCCGGGCCTAGGGTGCCTGGTCATGCACCCACCTCGCCTCGTGCTTCTGGTCGTCTCCTGTGCCCTGGTTGCAGGCTGTGGGAGCGAGGAGGCGAGGGCCCCGGCGCCGGCCACCGCGACAGCGGAGCCAGCAGTCGTCGACCTCGCGCTGGATTTCACGCCGAACGCCGTGCACGCCCCGATCTACGCCGCGGCGGAGCAGGGTCTCGACCGCAAGAACGGCGTCAGGCTGCGGATCCGCAAGCCCGGGGGCGGCCCCGACGCACTCAAGCTCGTCACCAGCGGCAAGGTCGCCATCGGCGTGCTGGACATCCACGATCTGGCGATCGCCCGTGAACGCGGCGCCGACCTCGTCGGGGTTGGCGCGCTGGTCACGAAGCCCCTGGCCGCGCTGATCGCCCAGCCCGGGGTGCGCCGGCCGCGGGACCTCGAGGGCCGGACCGTGGGCGTCTCCGGATTGGCCTCCGACCCGGCTTTCGTCAAGGCGATCGTCGAAGACGACGGCGGCGACGTTTCGAAGATCCGTCAGGTCACGATCGGCTTCGCCGCGGTCGCCCAGCTCGTCAGCAAGCGCGTCGACGCGGTGCCGGCCTTCTGGAACGCCGAAGGCGTCGCCCTGCGGCGTGAGGGCGTGAAGTCGCGGGAGTTCCGCGTGGAGGACTTCGGCGCGCCGCCGTATCCCGAGGTCGTGGTCTTCACCTCCCGCTCGACGCTGAACGAGCGGCGGGCGGACGTGGAGGGCGCGCTGCGAGCGCTCGCCGACGGCGTCAGAGCGGTGCGCGCGGAGCCGGCTCGCGTGATCGAGGCGATCGCGAAAGCGGCGAACACCCGCGACCTCGCGCTCATCCGGGCTCAGCTCGAGGCCGTCGATCCGCTCTTCGGGGACACTCTGGCCCTCGATCGGCCGATCCTCGAGCAATGGGCGGATTTTGACGAGCGCATCGGCCTCACCAAGGAGCGGGTCGACGTCGATCAGGCGTTCGACTTCACCCTGACGGGTTGAGCGGCGCGCCGAGGTAGTAGACGCGATAGCTCGCGTCAACGTACTCCGCGCGCTCGCCGGCCAGGCAATCCGCCGCGCTGAAACGCGGCCGGCGGTCGGCGAAGGCGGGCGTCCCGATGACGATCCAGCCCCTGCGCGCGAGGACGCGATCGCACGGCTCGGTGCGCGGGATCAGGTCGATCGTGTGATCGAGCGAGTCACCGGCCAGCGGCGCGAGCATCGTCGGTGCGAAGTGGACGGGGTCCTCGCCGCCGGTGAACCGCGGCTCGTTGGCCATGAACGTGACGACGCCCGCGGAGGCCAGCCACGTCTGCCCGCCCTGGCGTCGGCCGAAGTCGTGGCCGATCACGCTCAGCGAGGCGGCCGCGACGAGCACCCCCGCCGCGCCGACGAGCACCGAGCGTCGACTTGTCGACCGCCCCGGTACATAACTCGACGCTCGGCGCCCGAGCACCCAGACGGTGCCGACGCCGAGCAGCGCGCCGAACGCGAGCGTGGGCAGCGAGGGGATGCCCGGGAAGTTCAGGCTCGCCGTGGCCGCGTAGGACCACAGGCAGCAGGCGGCGAGGACGGCGATCACGCCGCGTGCACGGCCCCGCGCGGTGAGCGCGAACGCCACCGTTCCCGCGGTCAGGGCGGGGACGAGGTAGCGGGTGGTGGTCAGGGAGAGGTCGAGGACCGGGTCGTCCGGGACGCCCGTGAACGGCGCGTTGAGCCAGGCGAACGTCGCGAATGCTGCCGCTCCGGCCGCCGCGAGCGCGGGCCTCGAGCGCAGCGAACCGGCACCGCGCCCGTCGGAACCCTCTTCCTGCGCAGGACTGAGCTGCCTTCCACGCCGCACCAGCGGCATCACGAGACCGAGAGCCAGCGTCACCAACCCACCCGCCAGCAGCTCCAGGTACTTGATCCAGCGGTCGTTCCCCAACGAAGCGCCCGGCGTCGACAGGAAGGACACATCGGTGATCGAGATGATTCCCGGAACGGGATCACCCCAGGGGCCCGACAGGAACGGCCACAGCGGCGAGCCATGGGCGATCAGGTTGCGCACGTACCAGGTCAACCCGACCACGCTGCCCAGCACGGCGGCGGCCGCCAGCGGAGCCATCAGGAGACGCAGCCGCGAGCGCGAGAACCAGCCCGCGCTCACCAGCGCGATCAGGGCGAGTGGCGCCGTCGTGGTCTTGGTGCCGACCGCGAGTGCGGCGGCGAGCAGCGCCGGGACGAGCAGTCCCGGGGTCCGCGCGGCGCAGACCGCCAGCGCGGCGGTGACCGCGAGCCACGTGAACGCGGGCAGGTCGGTGTGCGGGCCGAGCAGCTGCGTCGCCGTGACCGGGATCAAGAGGACGCTCAGCGGCGCCAGTGCGGCCACGGTGCGGGGGACCCCGAGGCGGCGCAGGCCGAGCCAGAGCGCGGCGCAGAACAGGACGGCAGTGACCGGCGTCCACAGCAACTGCGGCGCCAGCGAGGACCCGAGGCCGGTGAGCCAGCCGACGAAGACCTCGTTGGTGATCGGGTACCAGCCGCTGGGGAACTCGTACTGGACCTCCTCGACGGTCCCCGGCGTGCCCTCCTGAACCCAGCGGATGGACTCGGTGAGGTGGTAGGTGATCGGGTCGATCCCCAGTGCGGGGTACTTGACGACCCAGGCGGTCCAGGCGAACGCGATGCCCGCCGCACCGGCGGACACCAGTCTCGATCGGCGATCGAGCGACCCCCACCAGGCCCTCAGCGAGGTGACGACGCCGGCGGCGGGCAACCGGGAGGCCGCCAGCCAGGTCAGGCCGGCCGCACCGGCGAGCGCCCACGCCGAGCCACCGAGGCGGACCAGCCCCAGCGCCATCGCCTCCGCGATGGCGGCCGCGACGGCCAGCGGCGCCGCGGCCACCGCGATCTCCAGCCCTCGGGCGCCCAGTGCGAAGGCAGCCCGCGTCGCCGCGGCCGTCATCGCCACGACCGCCAGGACGCAGAGCAGGTGTTCGATCACGGCCGCCGGCCCAGACCCCAGACGACGTCGCCACGGCCACGCCGGGCGTCCCGCCGCGCCGCGCCCCGCGCCAGGACGCGCCCCAGCCCGATCCGCTCGAGCCGCCCCAGCCACGGTCGCCAGGTCGGCCGCGCGAGCAGGATCATCGTCTCGTCGAGCGTGTGTTCGCGGTCGGTGTAGGACACCGATCCCGTGCGCACGTCCTCCAGGCCTGCGTGTTCCAGAGCGGTACGCAGCGTCGCCGGCGTGTTGTGGACGAGGTGCTCGCCGGCGCGCAGGTGCATCCAGCGCTCGCCGGTGACCTCGCGCAGGCGGCTGTCCCAGTTGGGCGACTCCACGTAGACGACCCCGCCGGAGCGCACCGCGGACGCCAGCGTGCGGAGGAACAGCGGGCCGTTGGGCATGTGCTCGAGCACGTGGAACGCCGTCACCGCGTCGAACCGCTCGTCGACGTCGTCGATCGTCCCCGTCACCACATCGAGCCCGCGCTCGCGCGCCACGGCCGAGGCGTCGGCCAGGGGTTCGACTCCCACGGCGCGCCACCCCTCCGCCACCGCCGCCTCCAGGAACTCCCCCGAGCCGCAGCCGACATCGAGGACGCTTTCGGTCGGCGTCAACTGCGCCCGCTCGATGCGCGCGCACCGCCGATGGCCGACCCGCACCAGATACGCCCGGAAGCGCGGATGCGACACGTCCACCCCGTAGTCGCCCGTGCCCCCGCTCAGGTACCCCTCGCGGAAGACCTCCTCGTGGGGGACGTAGGACTCGGCATAGACCGTCGAGCAGTCCGAGCAGCGCACCAGTCCGGCGATCTCGGCGGGACCGTGGTCCGGTGACCCGCAGTTCGGGCAGCGCTCGATTCCCACGGTCACCGCGCCCGCTCCACGCTCGCCAGCCAGCCCCGAGCGGTGTGCGCCCAGGTCATCCCCAGCGCGCGCTCGCGGCCGGACCGGCGCAGGCGCTCGCGCAGCGCGTCGTCGGTCAGCACGGCGTGAAGACTCGCCTCCAGCCCGGACGGCGTGGGCTCGCAGGTGATCCCCGCGTCCCCCACGACTTCGGGGAGCGCGCCGCGAGCGGACACCACGACGGGCGCGCCGCAGGCCATCGCCTCGAGCGCGGTCATGCCGAAGCCCTCCCACAACGACGGCAGGCAGAACGCGTCGGCGTCGGCCATCAACTCCGCCAGCTCGTGATCCGACGGGGCGACCACCCGGACCACCGGCGCAGCAAACGCCGCCTCCTCCAGAGCCGCCGAGTCCTCGCGGTCGGGCGCCGGCCCGGCGACCACGACGAGGACGTGGGGGAGGCCGCGCGCTGACAGGCGCTCCATCGCCTCCCGCAACGCCATCAGGTTCTTGCGCGGATGCACGGACGCCGCGAACAGCACGTACGGGGCACCGACGCGCGCGCGCCCCGGCCCGCGGACCGGCGCGAAACGATCCGCGTCGACGCCGTGGGCCACCACGTCGATCCGCTCGGCGTCGAACGAGCAGAAGTCCGCGATCTGGTCACGTGTGACTCGGGACGCCGTGACGATCCGATCGGCCACCGCCACCGCGCCGAGCGTCCCCCGCTCGAGCACGTGGAGGAAGACCGGGTTCATGGTGTCCCGGACTTCCGGGATCCGCCACGAGGTCTCGTGGACCTGTGCGACGACCGGCAGCTTCGTGTCGACCGGGCCGTGGTGGCCGTCGATCAGCCAGGCGTCGGCCCGCACCCGGCGCGTGCCGGGCTCGACCACGCGGATCTCGGCCAGCTTCCCGAGTTCGCCGAGCACGGAGCGCCAGACCCGCCCGTGCCCGATGCCCGTCGAAAGCCCTGCCACGTGCCCTGGCACGGCGATCCGCAGGCGGCTCAGGGCCTTCTCCGAGCGGCCAGCACGTGCTGGAAGGTGACGAACGGCCGCAGGCCGGGGATCCGCCCCAGCTTCTGCACTGCCGCCCCTGACGGGGCACCGGGCCGCAGCCGGATGACCCGCACGACCTGCTTGACGTCGAGCCCGGCGGCGTCGAGCAGGCCGTGCGCGTCGAAGAGCGTGAACCAGCGCAGATGCGTGCGGTCGAAGATCCCCTGCGAGCGCGTCGGCCAGGTCCCGCGGCGGCCGAGCTGCCAGAACGTCTCCCAGTGGCGGACGTTCGGCAACGAGATCACCGCGAGCCCGCCCGGCTCGAGCAACTCGGCGAAGCGCGCGAGCTGCGCCCACGGGTCGACCAGGTGCTCGAGCACGTCGGCGGCGACGAGGCAGTCGAAGTGTCCGAGTGCCGCGGTGTCGATGTCCTCGAGCGCCGAGCAGAGCACCTGGTCGAGCTTCGACGCCGCGTCCTTCGCGTACTCCGGATCGATCTCGACGCCCACGACCGCCGCCTGCTGGCGTGCCTTGATCGCCGCCCCGAGCGCGCCGGACGAGCAGCCGAGGTCCAGGATCCGCCGCGCGCCGGCGGGGACGAGGGCGGCCACCTCGGGGCGCGCGTTCTCGTAGGCGTGGGCACGGGCGGAGCGGACGTCGACGGCCATGGCTGGCAGTATCGGCCACCGCATGGACACGGTGGTCATCCTCTGTGGTGGTCGGGGCACCCGGCTGCAGGAAAAGACGCAGGACATTCCCAAGCCCCTGGTGGAGATCGGCGGGCGCCCGATCCTGTGGCACGTCATCCAGCTCTACCTCGTGCAGGGCATCCGGCGCTTCGTTCTCGCCACGGGCTACAAGGGCGAGCTGATCGAGTCGTTCACGGCCGCGGTGGACTGGGGGGAGGGCGTGGTCGTGGAGTGCATCGACACGGGCCTCGACACGCCGACCGGCGGGCGCATCAAGCGCATGCAGGGCGTCGTCGACGGCCCGTTCATGGCGACGTACTCCGATGGCGTGGCGGACATCGACCTGCGCGCGCTGCGTGCCCATCACGAGCGCCACGGCGATCTCGCGACGGTCACGGTCGTACGGCCGGCCCTGCAGTTCGGGATCGCGCTGCTCGGCGACGACGACCGCGTGGCGGGCTTCCGCGAGAAGCCGCGCTCCGACCACTGGATCAACGGCGGGTTCTTCTGCTTCGAGCCCGGGGTCTTCGACTACCTGACCGAGTCCTCGGTGCTCGAACGCGAGCCGCTCGAGGGGCTGGCCGGCGACGGGCACCTGCACGCGTACCGGCACACGGGCTTCTGGGAGTGCATGGACACCTACAAGGACGCGGTCGAGCTCAACGACCTGTGGGCGGAGGGCCGGGCACCGTGGAAGCTCTGGACGTGAGCGGGCCCGGGGCTCGACCGTCGGCTCGGAGCGAGCCGGCCATCTCGGTCTGCGTCGCCACCAAGGATCGGCCCACACGGCTGCGCTGGCTGCTCAACGCGCTGGCCGAGCAGGACCTCCCGGCGGCGTGCTTCGAGGTCATCGTCGCCCACAACTCCGCTGGGCCGGACACGGAGGCGCTGCTGGGTTCACATCCGTCGGCCGGCGTGAACCTTCGCCATCTCACCCTCGCCAAGGGACTCGGGCCGGCCGCCATGCGCAACGTCGCGTGGCGGGAGGCCGGTGCACCGCTCGTGGTCTTCACCGACGACGACTGCCGGCCGCCGGCGGGCTGGCTGAGCGCCTACACGGAGGCGGCGCTGCTCCATCCCGGTGCGATCCTGCAAGGCCCGACGATGCCGGATCCCGACGAGCTCGCGGTCTTCCAGCACGCGCCGTACGCGCGCTCGCAGGTCATCGAGGTCCCGAACACGATGGCCCAGACCTGCAACATCGCCTACCCGCGCGAGTGGCTCGAGCGCGTCGGCGGGTTCGACGAGTCGTTCCCGCAGGCCGTGGGGGAGGACACCGACCTCGCCCTGCGCTCGCGCGCGGCGGGCGCCGCCTACGAGCCCGCGCCGGACGCGCTGACCTGGCACGCGGTGGACGCCGGGCTGGTCCGGAGGCTGCGCGGCACCTGGCGCTGGCAGCACATGGCGCTGCTCGTCCGCAAGCACCCCTCGCTGCGGCGCGAGCTCCCCGTCGGCGGCTGGTTCTGGAAGTCCGAACACGCGCGCCTGCTCGTGGCCCTCGCCGGGGTCGCCGGAGCCCGCCGCCACGCTGGTGCCCTGGTGCTCGTCGCCCCGTACCTCGCCGCCCAGCCCCGGGTCTACGGGACCGGCCCTCGCGGCCTGCTGCGCCTCCTCGCCGAGCTTCCCGGCCGCGCCATCCTCGACGCCGTCGAGACCGCCGCCCTCATCCGAGGCTCGTTGCGCCACCGCACATGGCTGCTCTGACGGTCATCACCCCGACCTACTGGCCCGAAGTCCGCCGCGGCGCCGAGCGGCTCGCCCACGACCTCGCGTCCGCGCTGCCGGCGACCCTGATCACGACCCACCGCGGCGGCGTCCGGCGCGCCCGCGAGGACGGGATCGACGTCGTCCGGCTGCCGCGCCTGCCCGGAGAGGGCCGGCTCGCCCGGCGGATGTACGAGCAGCACCTGACCGCGATGCCGGCGCTCGAGCTCGAGCTGCGCCGCACACGCCCGACGGCCGCGCTCGCCCTCCAGGCCACCGCGGCCGTCGCGTCGATCCGCGCCGGTGTTCCCACGGTCTTCGCCCACATGGGGATCCCGCATCGCCAGTCGCTCGTCAACCGCCGTGCCCGCCTGAACCTGGTCGAGCGCGCCTGCCGGGAGGCGGTCGCCGTGACCGCGCTCAGCGAGGCCGCCCGGGACGCGTTCAGGACCCACCTCGGTGTCGAGGCCCACGTCATTCACCCGCCCGTCGACACCGAGCGCTTCAGCCCTGGCGGGGTTCGGTCCGAGCACCCGACGATCGTCTGCGCCGCCGACCCTGACGAGCCGCGCAAGCGCGTCCCGCTGCTGATCGAGGCGATGAGCCACGTCCGCCGTGAACACCCCCACGCGATGCTCCTCCTGGACGTGAGAAAGCGATTCCAGGCATCCGGCGTGACGTGGGTCGACATGACCGACCTGCCCACGATCTACCGCTCGGCCTGGGTCAGCGCCCTGCCCAGCTGGGGCGAGGCGTTCGGGCTGGTGCTCGCGGAGGCGCTGGCCTGCGGCACGCCGGTCGTCGGCTCCAACCGGGAGGGGATTCCCGAGGTGCTCGGGGGAGACGAGCGCGTCGGCCGGCTCTTCGACGGTGACGACCCGAGGGCGCTCGCCCGCGCGATCGTCGAAACCATCGAGCTGGCGCAGGACCCGGGCACCGCGGCTGCCTGCCGCGCCCGCGCCGAGCACTTCTCGCTCGACCGCGCCGCCGAGGCCTACCGGGCCCTCCTGCGCGCCAGGTAGCGGTTTGGGGCGACGACCCGAGGGCACAACCCTCGCATGCGAGCGATCTTCCTCAACGGCACCCTCAAAAAGTCCCCGGCCCCCTCCAATGCCGAAGGGCTGGCCCGCTTCGTGGGCGACGTCCTCGCGAAGGACTTCGACGTGGGAGTCGAGCACCTCCGCCTGGCCGACCACACGATCGATCCGGGCGTCGAGACCGACGCGCAATCCGATGCCGACGAGTGGCCCGCAATCCACGAGAAGCTCCTGGGCGCGGAGATCCTGGTGATGGCGACGCCGACCTGGCTTGGGCAGATCTCGAGCCTGACCAAGGGCGCGCTCGAGCGGATGGACGCGATGCTCTCCGAGACCGACGGCGGCGGCGTTCCGGTCGCCTACAACCGCGTGGCCGGCGCCGTGATCGTCGGAAACGAGGACGGCGCCCACGCCTGCATCGCCAACATCGCCCAAGCCCTGATCGACATCGGCTACACGTTCCCCGGCCAGGCCTGGACCTACTGGAACAAGGGTCCCGGCCCCGGCGACGAGGAGTACCTCAACTCCGACGAGAAGGAGTGGACCCACGAAACCGGCCGCGCGATGGCCCACGTCCTCGTCCACACCGCCCGCGCCCTCGAAGCCCACCCGATCCCGAAGCCGCCCAACGCTTAGCGCGACCTCCTACGACGACGTTTGTGTCGTGTTCGCCGTCATATTCGACGGCGGACACGACAATTCCGTGGGCTCGCCGCTCAACCGGATTCCGACGGCACCCGCCGTGCGGGAAGCCGGTCCAGCACGAGACCCTCGGCACGCACGGCATCGATGATGCGCTGGAGTCCGGTGGACGTGTGCAACCCGGTTCCGTGCATCAGGATGTTCCCGCCTTCGGCGATCGGTGGGGTGAGAAAGTCACCGTGCCGGATGCGCTCGACCATCCGCGCCGCGGTCGGGCCCTGCCAGTCATAGGTGTCGACCGTCCACCGGCAGAGCCGGTATCCCCTCGCCGCAGCGAGTCGGCGCAACCGGGTGGTGAGCGCCCCCGCGGCGAACGGCGGGCGCAGGAGCTTCGGCTCGGTCGTCGCTCGGATCCCCCGGTTCAGCTGACGAGCGACTTCTGGTGCGGGAACCCTGCTCAGCGCCGAATGGTCATACGAATGGTTCGCCAGCAGATGGCCGTCGGACCGCATCTGCCGGATCAGCGTGGGATTACGTTCTGCCCAGGCTCCCGTGAAGAAGAACCGGCCCCGCGTGCGGTTGCGCGCGAGGGTCGCGAGGATGCGACGGACCTGGGTCGGGCTGCCACCGTCGTCGAACGTCAACCAGATTCGGTCCGTGGCGTTGAAGCAGCGCTCGATCTCCCGGATGCGCCGGAGCGGCATGGGCGTTCGTGAGGGGAAACCGTTCGCGATGACGGCGCGACTGCTGGAACCGAGCCTCGTGATGACGCGACCCTGCGGGCCCACGAGCCGCGCGCGTCCGATGACGTGGTAGGACCCGCGACGATTGGGCAGCCGCAGATAGCACTTCCGCGAAGCCGACCGGCGGATCCGGTTGATCCAGACGGCTCCCGAGCAGGTCGCGATCGCACCCCCCGTCCCCCGTGCAGAGATGGTCGCGACGTACGACGGGGGGACGTCGTAGGCCGTCACGATCGTCGGCACCGTCCCTCCCGGCGATTCGTAGACCGGCGCGCTCACACCGATGGCCCGTGCCTGAGCCCGCGCAGGCTGCGTCCACGGGCACCCGAGCGCCAGCACGGCCAGGACGAAGATGAAGCGAGGTCCGCTCATCGTCCTAGGGCGCGGCCTTTGCCTGCCCGGCGACTGCCTCGCGGACCGGTCCCGTCTCGCGCCGCGCTCCCCGCCCACGCGTCTTCAACCCCATGAACGGCTTCTCTATCACATAGAAGGAGATCGAGCCCAGCGCCACCGTCCCCGCGAAGGCGCCGGCCAGCCAGGCGGCCCACTCCCACCAGCGGTCGGGCACGTTGCCCCAGCCCCAGTCGGCCCACCAGCGGGCCTGCTGGACGAGCACCGCGAAGTGGTAGAGGTAGAACGAGAACGAGATCATGCCGACGAACGCGATCGGCTTCCAGGCCAGGAAGCGCCGGATGAGCCCTTCGCGGCGGTCGTCTCCGAAGACCGCCGGAAGCAACAGGCAGAACACGAACGGCGTGTAGAAGACGTGCTCGGCGAAGAACTGCGCGTCGGTGTAGGTGTAGGACGAGCGCCCGCCCGAGCGGCCGAGGTAGCAGACCATCAGCCAGATCCCGGCGGCCAGGCACCACGGGATCCAGGGCTTGTCCTCCACGAGCGTGACGAAGCGCCGCAGCGGCGGTTCGGCCCCGGTGCGGCGCGCCTCGGCCACCCAGACCGACAAGACGGCCAGCAGCATCCCCGCCCCGAGATGGTCGAACTGGATCGGCAGGATCCGGATGAAGGTGGGGGAGACCGACTCGGCGTTGGCGACGTCGAAGACCAGCAGCGTCACCACCTGCCAGGCGAACGCGAACGCAATCAGCGCCAGCACCCCGAACAGCTCGATGCGAATGGTCGTCGCACCCCGGACTCGCGTGCCGAGCCGAGAGAGCACCAGGACGAACAGCGGCAGGAACGCGTAGTACGTGACCTCGATGGCCAGCGTCCACGCCTGACCGACGGCTTTCAGGGCCGTGTCGGGGTCATAGAGCTGGAGGAAGAACATGTACCAGAGGTACTGGGCCGCGCTGCCGATCTCGTCGAGCCCGAGCCACAGCGCGATGATCGGGAGCGCCACCCAGTAGGCCGGGGCGATGCGCAGGAACCGCCGCTGTGCGTAGGCGCGCACCGACAGCGGCTTGCCGCGAACCCGGGCCGAGACGAACGGGCGGTAGAGCAGGAAGCCCGAGATCGCGAAGAAGATCGGAACCGCCACGTCGAGGTGGATGACGAACCGGTACCAGGCATGGTCCTCGTCCGGCCGTGCGACGGCGAACTGATAGGCCCCGTGGACCAGGAAGACCGCGCACGCCGCCAGGCCGCGCAGCCCGTCGAAGAGCCCGAAGTGCGCCGGACGCGGCTGTTGGACCGAGGCCTCCACCACCGCGAAGTAAACTCGTCTTCATGGCCGGACACAGCAAATGGGCGGGGATCAAGCACAAGAAGGCGATCGTCGACGCCCGCCGCGGCAAGCTCTTCACCAAGCTCGCTCGCGGCATCACCGTCGCCGCGAAGGAGGGCGGAGGGGACATCGAGGGCAACCCGTCGCTCGCGCTGGCCGTCCAGAAGGCCAAGGATGCGTCGATGCCCAAGGACAACATCGAGCGGGCGATCGCGAAGGGCACGGGCGCCGGCGCCGACGCCGACGCGCTCGAGGTCCTCATGTACGAGGGCTACGGCCCGGGCGGCGTGGCGATGCTCGTCGAGGCGACGACCGACAACCGCAACCGCACCGGTGGCGACGTCCGCCACGTCTTCACGAAGCACAACGGCTCGCTCGGGGCTCCCGGCTCGGTGGCCTACCTGTTCGAGAAGAAGGGCGTGATCGTCGTCGACGGCGAGCGCTATTCCGAGGACGACCTGATGGTCGCGATCGACGCGGGCGCCGAGGACATCGCGGCCGACGACGACATGTTCGAGATCATCACGGACCCGGGGTCGCTGACCGCGGTGCGCGCCGCCCTGGAGGAAGCCGGGATCGAGCTCGAGAACGCCGAAGTCGCCCAGCAGCCGAACATCCGCGTGCAGATCGACGAGGATCAGGCTGGCAAGCTGATGCGCCTGATCGACGCGCTCGAGGATCTCGACGACATCGATGCGGTCCACGCGAACTTCGACGTCGACGCCGACGTGATGGAGCGCGTCCTCGGGTGATCGCGCTCACCGGCGGCCGCGTCCGCACGGTCGATGCGCAACAGTCCACCGCGTCCGTCCTGTTGATCGAGGGTGAGCGGATCGCCGCCGTCCTCGACGACCCGGCCGACATCCCCGCGGGCGCCACCCGCGTCGACCTCGGCGGCGGCTGCGCCGTCCCCGGGCTGACCGACAGCCACGTCCACTTCCCCAGCTGGGCGCAGGAGCGCGGCGCGATCGACTTGACCGGGAGCGAGTCGGTCGAGCACGCCCTCGCGCTCGTCGGCGAGTACCTCGACGGCGATGGCGTGACCTGGGTTCGCGGCAAGGGCTGGGAAGACCGGCTGTGGCCGGCCGAGCCGACCGCTGCGGCGCTGGACGCCCTGATCGCCGACCGTCCCGTGGCACTGTGGTCGCACGACCATCACTCGCTGTGGGCCAACAGCGCGGCGCTCGCGCTGGCCGGGGGAGACCTCGAGACGGCGGGCGGCGTCGTGGAGGAGAGCGGGATCCTCCGCGAGGAATCCGCGTGGCGCTTCTACGACCGCTTCGGCCGTCCCGGCTTCGACGAGACGCTCGCGATGATGGACGCGGGCATCCGCGACGTGCATGGGAACGGTGTCGTCGCGGTCCACGACAAGGACGGTTCCCGCCACGCGCCTGAGCTCTTCGCGGCGCTGCGCGAGGCGGGAGGACCGTCGTTGCGCGTCCGCCAGTCCGTCCCCGCCGAGCGCATGCGCGACGGCACCGGCGACTACGTCAAGTGCTTCCTCGACGGCACCCTGGGCTCGGGCACCGCCGCGATGCTCGACGGGCGCGGCCTGCACATCATGGGAGCCGCCGAGTTCCAGGCGACCGTCGCGGAGGCGGCTGAACTCGGGCTGCCGTGCTCGGTCCACGCGATCGGCGACCTCGCCAACCGCGAGGCCCTGGACGCCTATGAGGCGACCCGCCACCTGTGGGAGCCCAGGGGCCTGCGCCAGCGCATGGAGCACGCGCAGTGCCTGCACCCGGACGACCTGCCGCGCTTCGCGGCCCTCGGGATCACGGCGTCGGTCCAGTTCCAGTTCGCGCTCTCCGACGAGCACGTGGCCGAGCGCGAATGGCCCGGGCTGCTCGACGGCGCCTACGCGTGGCGCTCGCTGCTGGACGCCGGGACCATCCTGGTCAACGGGTCCGATGCGCCGATCGAGCCGCTGGATCCACTGGCCGGGATGCGCGCCGGCGTCCTGCGCGAGTGGCGCGCGCACGAGGCGGTCACCGTCGAGGAGGCACTGCACGCGCACACCGCCGCACCCGCCTGGCTGGCCGGCGAGGAAGCCGAACGCGGGCGCCTGCGGGCCGGGATGCTCGCCGACGTCACGGTGCTCGACCGCGACCCGGTCGAGGACCTGGCGGGCGCGAGCGTGGTGGCGACGATGCTCGGCGGCGAGTGGGTGTTCGGCCCGTTCTCGCGATGAGATCCAAGTGGCACCCCTATCCGGTGTTCCTGGTCGCCTGCATGGCCGTCGGCAGCGCGCTGATGTGGATCGGCGTCCCGGTCGGCCTGGTCTACGCGGCCTCGCGCCTCGCTGATTCACCCCAGCCCAGCCTCGGGCCGTACCTGCTGATCCTGTTCGGCCTGCCGACCGGGATGGCCCTGATCGGGATCGGCCTCGGGCGCCTGGACGGCCACTACGGGCAGGTCACCGGGACCGCGCCCACCTCCCCGCAGCGCTCGACGTGGCTGAAATCGATGCGGGCCGAGCGCGAGTCGACCAGCCGCCAGAGCGTCCTCACGGTCGTGATGGTCTGGTCGGTCTGCGCGTGCCTGACGCTGATGGGGGTGTGGTTCCTGTTCTTCGCGGGGTCTTCGCTCCCCAATCAGTGAGAGGCGTCCGGACCGCCGCGCAGAATGGGACCTCATGGTCGTCCTCGGCATCGATCCCGGCACCGCCAACACCGGCTACGGCGTGGTCGCCCGCACGGGCGGCCGGCTCGTCGCACTCGACGGCGGCGTGATCGAGACGCGCGCGGGAACCGATCCCGCGGCCCGGCTGGCGGTCATCCACGAGCGCGTCGGCGCCCTGCTCGACGAGCACGCGCCGGAGTCGATGGCCGTGGAGGACCTGTACTTCGGCACCAACGCCCGCTCGGCGTTCGCGGTCGGGCAGGCCCGCGGCGTCGTCATGCTCGCGGCGGGCCAGCGCGGGATCCCGTGTTCGTCCTACACCCCGCAGCAGGTCAAGGGCGCGGTCTGTGGGTCCGGCCGCGCGGACAAGGGGCAGGTCCAGCGGATGGTCCAGACGCTGCTGTCGCTCGCCGAGCTCCCGACCCCCGACCACGCCGCCGACGCGCTCGCCGTCGCCATCTGCCACGCCAATCGCGCGCCCTTCGCGGCCGCTGCGCGCTCGGCCGGGGCGCTCGCATGATCGCGCTCGTCTCAGGAGACGTGGCCGTCCGCCGAGGGGACCACGTCGTCGTGGCCTGTGGCGGCGTCGGCTACAAGCTCGCCGTCTCCGGGGAGACGCTCCGGCACGTCCCGGCGGTCGGCAAGCCGGTCACCCTGCACGCGCACCTGATCGTCCGCGACGATGCCCTCGCCCTCTACGGCTTCGCCGCCGAAGAGGAGCGCGACCTGTTCCTGATGCTGATCGGCGTGCAGTCCGTGGGCCCGAAGGTCGCTCTGGCGGTGCTCAGCGGCGGCTCGCCGCGCGAGCTGCTGGCGGCGGTCGCGGCGGGGGACGTCGCCCGCCTGCAGTCGGTCCAGGGGATCGGCAAGCGCACGGCGGAGCGGATCATCGTCGAGCTGCGCGAGAAGGTCGGCACCGTCGGCCCGGGCGACCCGATCTCGGTCGTCCGCGGCAACGATCCGCGGCTCCTGGCCCGGGACGGCCTCGTCGGCCTGGGGTATTCGATTTCCGAAGCCGAGGATCTGCTCGACGGCGCGTCCGGCGACACGGTCGAGGAGCTCATCGCCCACGCGCTGCGGACGGCGCGCCGGTGAGCGGTCCGATCCGCACTCCCGGCCTCGACGCCGGCGGTCCCGCGCGCGCCGGCGTCCTCGCCGTCGAGCTGACCGGCGACGACGAGTTCGATGCGACCCTGCGCCCGCGGCGGCTGGACGAGTTCGTCGGCCAGGAGGCGCTGAAAGACCAGCTCGGCGTGGCCCTGGACGCCGCGAAGGCCCGCGGCGAGGCGCTCGACCACGTGCTGTTCGCCGGCCCGCCGGGCCTGGGGAAGACCTCGCTGGCCCAGATCGTCGCCAAGGAGCTCGGCGTCCCGTTCGTCCAGACCGCCGGCCCGGCACTTGAGCGCAAGGGCGACGTGGCGGCGTTCCTGACCGCGCTGGAGCCGCGCTCGGTCTTCTTCATCGACGAGATCCACCGCCTCCCGAAGGCCGTCGAGGAGATCTTCTACCCGGCGATGGAAGACGGCCAGCTCCCCATCACCATGGGAACGGGACCCGGCGCGAAGGTCGTCACGCTGCCGCTGCCGGAGTTCACCCTGATCGGCGCGACCACCCGCTCGGGCCTGCTCACGCGACCGCTGCGCGATCGCTTCGGCATCCAGCACCGGCTCGAGCACTACGAGGCGAGCGACCTCGCTCGCATCGTCGTCCGCTCGAGCGCCGTGCTCGGCGTCCACACCGACGCCGCCGGGGCGCGCGCGATCGCCGAACGCTCCCGCGGCACCCCGCGCGTGGCCAACCGCCTGCTCAAGCGCGTGCGCGACTTCGCGCAGGTCCGGGGGACGGGCCGGATCGACGCGACCACCGCGGACGCCGCGCTGGACCTGATGGGAGTCGACGCCGAGGGCCTGGATCGGCTGGACCGCGAGCTGCTGAACCTGATCTGCGCGTCGTTCTCCGGCGGCCCGGTCGGCCTCTCCACGCTCGCCGCCGCCGTCGGCGAGGAGCCCGACACGATCGAGGACGTCTACGAGCCCTACCTGCTCCAGCGCGGGTTTCTCCAGCGCACGCCGCGCGGGCGCTGCGCAACGGCCCACGCCTTCCGTCACCTGGGCCTGCAGCCGCCGGCGCCGCCGGCGAGCGCGCCGCTCTTCTAGGAGGCCGTCGTCGGTCGTGGGGTGGGAAACGAGAAACTGCCGCCGGGTAGGGGTTGGGGTGCCGTTGGGGTGGTGGTCAGCCCCAACAACGCAGCAATCGCGCGCTGTTGAACGAGGTTTGCGGCGAAGTTGGGGCTATGAGCGGCCCAACGCAGCAAACGACGCAGGACCGGCGACGATTGCTGCGTTACTGGGGTTCGCCGTCCCCGCGGGGCAAGCCTCACCCCACCCGGCCGCCGTTCGTGGAGATCTCGCCCTCGACCACGGCCGCCACCGCACGCTCGGCCCTAGATGGGTGGTCGAACGAGCCCTCTAGCGCCCCTTGCGCTTGGCCGGCGCGGGGGGCTTGACGTAGCCGTTGGCGTTGTCCTCGAAGCCGTAGGCGCCATACGGGGCCTTCTCCGCGACCTGGGCCTCCTCCATGCGCCCCTCGAGCGCGTAGGCGGACTCGCGGCTGATCAGGCCGTCGAGGTAGGACAGCAGCGCCTCGGCCGTGGTCGTGCCCTGGATCGTGTTCTGCGTCGCGAACATGTCGAGCTTCTTGGTCGAGAGGTTGTCGCCTGATGAGCGGATCTTCTTCTCGTAGTTGTGGGTGTTGCAGCCGTTGAACAACCACAACCGGTATTCGCGCTCGGTCGAGTCCTTGAACTCGTCGCGCAGTTCTTCGTCGCCCTTGTCCGAGCGTGACCGGCCCTGCAGGTAGGCGTGCAGGCTCTTGTCGTTGGGCATCGCATTGATCCCGATGTTCCCCTGGCCGGCCGCGTGGAAGGTGATCACGCTGGCCTTCTCGAGCTTGTCGAAGACGGCCGGGCTCGTCAGGTTCAGGTTGACCTCGACGTCGTGGATCTCCCGCGAGTCGGTGTACTCCACGGTGCCGGCCCGCAGCTTGCCCTTGGGGTCCTTCGGGCGGCGCTTGAACTGCTCGAAATAGCGCTCCCAGTCGACCGTGATCCACCAGTTGCGGTCGAAGTCCGGGCCGGTGCCGTAGCGGCCGTGGCCGTCGTAGATGAAGGCGTCGGACTGCTTCATCCCGCGCAGCGCGGCCGCCTTGGTCTCCGCGCCGCCCGTGGTGCCGTGCGTTTTCTCCCCGGCCGGGACGATGAGGTTGACCACGCAGTGGACGGGGCGCCCCTTCGAGGTCCCGATGTTCTTCTTGAGGTACAGCAGCCCGCCGGTCGGCACGGGGCGCCCGGCGTTCTTGAAGATCTCCTCCTCCTCTCCGGCGGCCGGTGAAAAGCCTCGGACGAGGGTCAGACCCATCTTCATCTCCCGGACTTCCTCGAGGTACAGGCCCTCGTTCTCGTCGAAGCCCTCGGCGATCGTGACTTCCAGCAGGCCGTCCTCGAGCATCGCGTCGTAGTCGGGTGACACCGCGGGCTTGCCGTCGGGCCCGGTCATGTCCTTCGTGCGGGCACCGGGGGGTTGGGCGAGCGCCGCCCACGTGTCGGACTTGACGGCGCCGTTGTTCGGGACGATCCCGGCGGCCTTCTGGAAGGCCTGCAGCGCCCGGAGCGTCTTGCCGCCGTAGGAGCCGTCCTGAGAGAGCAGCGGCTGCCCCTGGGCTCCGAGGTGCCAGTTGAGCTTCATCTGCAACAGCTCGACCGCCTTGGGATGGCGCTCGTCTCGCGGCACCAGATCCGGCGTCCCCGCGTCGACATCGTCTTCGGCGGGCTTCTTGTCCTTCTTGTGGCGGGCGAGCATCTGGCCGACGGCGGCGTTGCCGATCGATCGCTGCAGGGCCAGCACCTGCGCCGGCGTGGTCGCGAGCGCCGTCAGCGGCGCCGACGGGCCGGGTTCGCTGCGCGTGTCGCGTGCGACATCCGGGGAGGCGGAGGCGAGGTCGCGCACACGCCGGATCTACCACTCCTGGAGGCAGCCGTCCAGCGGAGTTCAGTACTTCTTGCCGAAGTTGGCCACGTAGGTGGCGCCGGGCGCCTCGCCCGTGTACATCCGGTAGATCACGGCGATCCCGATCTGGCGCACGCTCCTGTCGAGGATGTTGTGGCGGTGGCCCTCCGAATCCATCCACGCCTGGACCATCGTCCGCGGCGTGGCGAGCTCGCCGGTCGCCGTTCCGAGGTTCTCGGACGCGATCGCCGGCCAGTAGCGCACCTTCTTGACGCGCCCCGCCAGGTCAGGACCGCCAGGGGCGTCGTGGGCGAAGAACCGCCGGGCGAGCATGTCGCGGGCGTGCGCCGCGGCCGACGACTTGAGGGCGGGGTGGGACTTCAGGCGGCTCAGGCCGGCCGCCTTGCGCTCGGCGTTGACGAGGCAGACCGTGGCCACGCGCAAGGTGCGCTGGTTGCTCTCCGTCGGGACGGCGTCCGAGCCGGCGCACTTCGACGGAGCGGCGGATGCGCGGGCCAGAGGAGCGGCGATCGGCGGGATGGGGGGGATCGTCGGAGCCGGAGTGACCGAGGAAGTCGGCAGCGGCGAGGTGGACGGCAGCGTGACCGTCACGCTCAACCGGGTCGTCGTCCGCTCGGGCTTGGGCCCGCAGTCGCCCGCGGTGACCGTGACGTCGAGGACGTGCACCCCGACGGTGGCCGGCAGGTACGGAACGGCGAAGGAGACCTCACGGCCGGGCTGCAGGGGCCCTGAGGCCGGTGGCGCGGAGCCGGACCGTCTCGGCATCCGGCACGCGCTCGCACCGAAGCCACCGGGCACGCCGGCTTCACTGATCTCGACGCCGTTGACGGCGGCGTTCTGGCTCCTGGCGGTGACGTCGATCGTCATTGCCTGGTCGAAAATCGCCTTCGGGTCGGCTTGTACGGAGACGATCGTGGGTGGGGCCGCCTGCGCGGCGGCGGGAAGGAGCGCGCACGCGGCGGCGAGGCTGAGCGTCAGTCGGCGGATCATCCTCCACCGAACGGTGCGGAGCGCCTCGTTCTTGCAGACTCAGCCCAGGTCGATGACGTAGGTCGCGCCGGGCCGCTCGGGCGGAGCCGCGACCGCGCGCAGGACCCCGAGGCCGAACGTCCGCGCCCGCGGGTCGAGCAGTCGCGGCCGGTGGGCGTCCGAACCCAGCCACGCGGTGACGACCGCCCGCGGCGTCGCCATCGGGCCGGTGGCCATCGTGGCGAGCTCCGCGCGCGTGTCTGCGAGCCGGCTGAAGTGCCCGAAGGCGCGGCGGCGGGTCATCTCTCGGAGCTGTCGCGACGCGGCGGCCCGAAGGCGTCCGGAACTCCGCAGCCGGGGCAGGCCACGGTCCGCCCGCGCGGCATCTACGAGGCAGCGGACGGCCGCCCGCAGGATGCGCGCGGAGGTGAACGCCGGGCGTGCGTCGGCGCCGCGGCAGGAAGTCTCAGGCCGCCCCGAAGTCGGCGCGACCGGAGTCATTCCGGGCGCGGGCGCGGGTCCGACCTCGATCTGGACCGGGCGGCTCGCGGTCGCCGGCGCCACGTCACAGGCCCCACCGACGACGGTGACGGTCAGCACGTGCGTTCCCGCCCACTCGGGCGTGTAGAGCAGGGTGAAACGGGAACGGCCGGGAGCCGGCCCGGCAGCGCGGCAGACCGTCTCGGTCAGCCCGCCCTGCAGATCGGGAAGCGAAAGCCGGACGCCGTCGGCGCCGTCGGCCTCGACCACCAGCCGTAGCGGCTGCCCGACCACGGGCGTCCCCACGACGGCGACGGTGAGCGCGCGCGGTGCCGCCGCAGCGGCTTGCGTGGGCATGGCCAGGACCAGCAATGAGATGAAGGCCGTCAAGAAGCGCATCGGTCAATGAACGCATCGGCGGCCGTGCCGTTGCGGCTTGAGCCCGCGGGGCCTCAGCCGAACGTGAACGCGAAGGCGCTCACGCCGGAGTCGAGCTCGAGCGTCAGCTCGGCGTCTCGGACTCTCCCGAAGTCCGCGAGCCGATACAGCCGCTGGCCGTCGATCCTCGCCACCCCGCCGCGGACGTCCTCGCCGGCGAGGGAATCCGGGATGGGCTTGCCGTCGAGCAGCACGCGCACCTTGCGTCCCGGCTTCTCGGAGGTCAGCACGAGGAACACCTTCGCGGCCCGCGAGGAGAAGAGGATGCGGGCATCGCGGACGGCTTCCGAGGACTCCTCGTCGACCGTCCAGCGGCCGTCGAGCGCGAAGCCGTTCGTGGGGAGGGTGCCGGCGGGCGCCTTGTAGGTCCGGGTTCCCGGCGCCGGGTCGTCGGCGAAGCCCTCGGCGCGGGCCGAACCCAGGTAGGTCTCGGGGGTCTCCAGCCCCTCGGTCACCGTTTCGGTCGGAAGGTCCTCGCTGGCCCGCTCGGTGCCCGCGTCGGTCCCGGCTTCGGCCAGCAGCGTCCGGATCGCCGATTCCGTCTCGTCGTACTCGCCCTCGCCGAAGTGCGCGTAGCGGACGTTGCCCTTCGCGTCGATCAGGTACTTGGCCGGCCAGTACTGGTTGCTGAACGAGTTCCAGATGGCGAAGTCGTTGTCCTGGACGACGGGATAGCGCAGCTTCGCGCGCTCGATCGCGCCCTGGACGTTGCCCGCGTCCTTCTCGAAGGCGAACTCGGGCGTGTGGACACCGACGATCGCCAGGCCCTTGTCCCGGTAGCGCTGGTCCCATGCCCTGAGGTGGGGGAACGTGCGCAGGCAGTTGATGCAGGTGTAGGTCCAGAAGTCGATCAGGACGACCTTCCCGCGCAGTCCCGCCAGGGTCAGCTGATCGGAGTTGAACCAGCGCCGGTCGGTCGCGAACTCGGGCGCCGGGCCGTAGTCGGAGAGCTCGAGCTCGGGTGGCGGGGCGCGGTCGAGCGACTTGGCGACCGCGTCGGACTCCTCGAGGAAGCCGGTCGGGTTCACCAGCGCCGACGGCAGCTTGGTGGCGAGCGCCTGCTGAAAGCGCAGATCCAGTCCGCCGAGCATGACGAACGCGAAGGCGATCATCAGCGCACCGAGTCCCTGCTGCATGCGGCCCGCATAGGCGGCGAGGCCTCGCAGCGCGCGCCGGCCCAGCGTCACGATGACCAGGACGGAGACCGCGGTGCCGATCCCGTAACCGAGCGCGATGACGATGCGCTGGGCCGTCAGCGGCTGGGAGGCCTGGACGGTCAGCACGGCGGCGAGGATCGGTCCCGCGCACGGCGCGTAGACCAGCCCGAGCGCCCCGCCGAGCGCCAGCCCGGAGCCGAAACCGTCGGCCTTGGCCGCCCGGTCGGCGGCTTTGCGGCTGGCGAACTGCGACAACCACGCCTCGATGCGCGCCGCGACGGGGGGGACGACGAGGGCGATCCCGAAGACCAGCAGGACCGCGATCGCCAGCGTCCGCAGGAGTGAGTCCGGCAGCCCGAGCGCGTCGATCAGGTAGGCG
>Ga0136633_1000730_pt1 | contig 24887 bp, 19 predicted proteins | sample AntDrymeUQ832206_2_FD_105494 | JGI IMG/M metagenome (GOLD analysis project Ga0136633, IMG submission 105494) | Polar desert sand microbial communities from Dry Valleys, Antarctica - metaG UQ83 (22.06) | ecosystem: Environmental > Terrestrial > Soil > Desert | place: Antarctica: Dry Valley...
CTGATTTCCTCGGTGAAGATGCGGCGGCGTTCCTCGGCCGGCAGGTGGCAGGCGACAAGGTGGCGGTCGAGCCCTGGGGTCGGCAGGAGCTCGGGGCGCACGGTCGAGCCCAGACCGTCAGTCATCGGCTCGTAGGGACACCGCGGGTGGAAGGCGCATCCGGAGGGCACGTTGATCAAGCTGGGTGGCGAGCCCTTGATCGGGTTGAGCCGCTCCTGGCGCACCCGGTCCATCCGGGTGACGGAGCCGAGCAGGCCGAACGTGTAGGGGTGCTCGGGCCGGTAGAAGATGTCGTTGACGGGGGCATACTCCGCCACGCGGCCGGCGTACATCACCAGGATGTCGTCGGCGACCTCGGCGACCACGCCGAGGTCGTGGGTGATCAGGATGATCGCCGAGCCGAACTCCTTCTGCAGGTCGGTCATCAGCTCGAGGATCTGCGCCTGCACGGTGACGTCGAGCGCGGTCGTCGGCTCGTCAGCGATGAGCAGCTCGGGATTGCACGAGAGCGACATCGCGATCATCGCGCGCTGACGCATGCCACCGGAGAACTGGTGCGGGTAGTCGTCGACCCGCTTGTCCGGCGTGGGGATGCCCACTCGGTCAAGCATCTCGACTGCGCGGGCCTTCGCCGCCTTCTTGGAGACCTCGTTGTGCACCCGGTAGGCCTCGGCGATCTGGTAGCCCACGGTGTAGTAGGGATGCAGGGCCGAGAGCGGGTCCTGGAAAATCATCGCCATCCGCTCACCGCGAAGGGCCCGGACCTGCTCCTTGCTGGCGCCGACGAGCTCGTCGCCGCCGAGCCAGATCTCGCCGCTGATCTTCGCTTGGGTGCCCTTGTGCAGGCCGAGGATGCCGAGGCTGGTGACGCTCTTGCCGGAGCCGGACTCGCCCACGATCCCGAGCGTGCGGCCCTTCTCCAGCGAGAAGGTCAGCCCGTCGACAGCCTTGACCAGGCCGTCATCTGTCGGGAAGTGGATGCGGAGGTCCCGGACGTCGAGGAAGGCGCGGGGACCCGGGGACGTCGTGGCGGAACCCTCGACGAGGGCCTGAATTGGCATCCGCTAACTGTAACGGACACGAGGGTCAACAACGGCATACAGGACGTCGACGATGAGGTTGGCCATCACGATGAAGAAGGCGGAGAACACCGTCACGCCGGTAATGACCGGCAGGTCGGTGTTGGACACCGCCCCGATCGCCAGCTTCCCTAGCCCGTTGATACTGAACACGGTCTCGGTGAGCACCGCGCCGCCAAGCAGCTGGCCCAGGTCCAGGCCGAAGATCGTGATGATCGGGGTCAGCGCGGCGCGCAGCCCGTGCCGGCGGACGACGGTTCGCTCCGGCAGCCCCTTAGCGCGGGCGGTGCGCACGTAGTCCTCGCTCATCGTCTCCAGCATGTTGGCCCGGACCAACCTCGCGTAGAGCGCAGACTGCAGGAAGGCCAGCGCGATCCAGGGCAGGATCAGCCCCTGGGCCCACTTCAGTGGATTGTCGGTGAAGTCGTTGTAGCGCGGCTGCGGGATGATCTTGAGCTTGTAGACAAGCACCAGCAGCCCGATGTAACCGGTGAAGATGATCGGTAGCGACACCCCGGCAAGCGCCGTGGTCATCGCGGCCCGGTCGATCGCCGAGCCCTTCTTCAGGGCGGAGACGATGCCGACCGACACGCCCATCAACAACCAGAGGACGGCGGCCCCGGAAGCCACTGACAGGGTGACCGGCAGCCGGTCCAGAATCGTGTCGAAGACAGGGAGCTCGTTCTTGAAGGAGTAGCCGAAGCACGGCGCCGGGCAGTCGTTGCCGCCGATGTCGCGGCCCACCACGACGCCCTTGATGTAGGTGACGAACTGCGAGTCGGTGGCCAGGAAGACCGGCTTGTCCAGGCCGAGCTTCACCTTGATCAGCTCGATCTCCTCGGTGGAGGAGTTCTTGCCCGCGGACAGCGCGGCTGGGTCAGCCGGCAAGATGTAGAAAATGCCGAAGGTCACGACGCTGATGATGAGCAGCAGCACGACAACCCACAGCGACCTGCGGACGATGTAGCGACCCATCGCGGACCTGCCTCACTCGCGGACGGACACCAGGGTGTAGTAGATCACCCGCCGCCCGCATCCGGCTGATGCCGGGCGGACGACGGGTGACCGTGGAGCCAGCTAGCGGAAGGCGACTACTGAACTGCGATGTTGGCGTAGTCCTCGTGCGACCAGGCCGGGTGGATGTAAGCGTTCTTCAGCCGAGCGGAGTGGATCGCGAGCTGACGGTCCTGGATCAGCGGCACGATCGGCGCCAGCTCCATCATCGCCTTGTCGAGAGCGAACCACTTGTCGTTGGCCTCGTCGACGTCGCCGGTCCGGTTGGCCTCGTCGATGCCCTTGTTGAGGTCCGCGTCGTCGAGCAGCGAGTAGTTCTTGTTGCCGTTCGGCGTGATCTTGCTGCCCTGGAACAGCGGGCCGATGTAGGTGGACGGCCCCGGCCAGTCAGCACACCAGCCGGCGATGCCCATCGCGTAGTTCTTGCTCGGCGTGCCAAGCTCGGTGAAGAACACACCGGGCGCGACCTGCTTGAGCTCGACCTCCATGCCGAACGGCTTCAGAGCTGCCTGCACGGCCTGCGCGGACGCGAGTCCCTTGCCGGCGTTGGTCGCCAGCATGAGCACCTTGCCGCCGGTGTAGCCGGCCTTGGCGAAGAGCTCCTTGGCCTTGACCGGGTCGCCCGTCGGGGCCGCCGGGTAGAGGTCGATCTTGTCCTGGCCGAACGGCGGCAGCATGCCGGTGGCGAAGTCGCCCGCGGTCGGGCCGCCACGTGCCGTGCGGTAAGTCTCCTTGTTCACGGCGTACTGCATCGCCTTGCGCACGTCGAGGTTGTCGAACGGTGCCACCTTGGTGTTCAGGCTCAGGTAGCGAGTGCAGCCCGTGGCCGTGTCGTTGGTCTGGGCCAGCAGAGTCGGGTCGCCCTTGATCCGGGCGATGTTCTGCGGCTCAACGCTGGTGTCGAACGACAGGTCGGCGTCGCCGGCCTCGATCCGGTTGGTGATGTCGGCGGTGTCGACGCCGAGGGTGATCTCGATCCGGTCGACGTAGGCCTTACGCACCGGGTCGCTGGCCGCGTCCCACATCGGGTTGCGGTCGAGGATGATCTCCTTCTCCGGCTTGTAGCTGACGATCTTGTAGGGGCCGGTCGCCTGCGGGCGGAGGTTGTACTTGTCCTTGGTGTCCTTGGACTGCTGCACCGGGGTCGTCGTGGGGAGCGCTACGACGAAGACGAAGTCCGCGTAGGGGTCCTTCAGCTTGAAGCTGATCTTGGTGTCACCCTCGGTGGTGATCGACGGCAGACCCTTGGGGTCCTTGTAGATGCCCTTGAACGTGTCGCCGCCCTCGAGGACCTCGCTCATGAACTGCGGGCCGCCGGAGAGGGTGTCGACCTCGAAGGAGCGCTCGACGGCGTACTTGATGTCCTTGGCGGTGATCGGGGCGCCGTCTTCGAACTTCAGGCCTTCCTTGAGCTCGAAGGTGTAGGTGAGGTTGTCCTCGCTCACCGTCGGCATGGCCTTGGCCAGGTCCGGGATCAGGTCGAACCCGCCCTGCTCGGCCGGCCCGGCCTTGTAGGTCAGCAGCTGGCGCGACAGGGCTCGCTGAATCGCGAATCCCGGCGTGTAGTAGGTGCGCTGCGGGTCGAGGAAGTCGGTGTCGCCGTTGCCAACGATCTTCAGCGTGCCGCCCTTGGCGCCCTCGAGCGCGAACGTCTTGCCCTTGTCCCTCTCGTCGGTCGCACTCGAGCCGTCGTCGCCGCCACAAGCTGTTGCAGCGAGGGCCAGCGTCACGACCGCCGAGGCGATCCGAAGACCTCTATGGGTACTACGCATACGCTCCTGTCCTTCCGTGCGTCGTCATGCATCGTCGTCCGGCCGAGTGCCGGGGACGGGTCGTGCTGGTCGTGCTGTCGTGCGGGTGGTGCGGGTCGTGCGGGTCGTGCTGCCCGAGTCGGTCACCGACCGCCGCGGGGGTCCAGGGCGTCACGCAGGCCGTCGCCGAAAAGGTTGAACGCGAGGACGGTGACGAAGAGCGCGACCCCGGGAATGATCATGAACGTCGGGTCGGCGCGGTACCACGGGATGGCATCGGAGAGCATGTTGCCCCACGTCGGCGTGGGCGGGTTGACCCCGACGCCGAGGAAGGACAGCGCCGCCTCGAACAAGATGTTGGAGGGGATGATCAACGTCGAGTAGACGATGATCGGCCCGACCAGGTTGGGCAGCAGCTCCTTGAAGACGATGTGGCTGTCGCTGGCGCCCACCGACCGGGCCGCCTCGACGAACTCCTTCTCCCGAAGCGACAGCGTCTGACCGCGGACGATGCGCCCGATGAAGGGCCAGCTGAAGGCACCGATCACGACGACGAGCAGTACCAGGCGCGGAATCTGTCGACCAAAGATCTCCGGGTCCACCGCCACCAGCGCGATCGCGAAAATGAGCAGCGGGAAGGCCAGCAGGATGTCCATGACTGAGGAGATGAGCCGGTCTACCTTGCCGCCGAAGTAGCCGGCGGTCACGCCGAGGACCGCTCCGATGGCAACCGCGAGACCCGTCGCGGCGAAGGCGATGAGCAGGGACACGCGGGCGCCGTGGACGATCCGGCTGAACAGGTCCCGCCCGGTGCCCGGCTCCACGCCGAACCAGAAGTCGCCGTTGACGCCGCCAAAGCGGCCCTTGGGCAGGCCACCGAGGTTGGGGTCGATCTGGTCGGAGTAGAAGATGTTGGGCGGGTGGCCGTTGAGCTTGGTCAACAGGCCGGCGAAGACGGCAACCAGGATGAGGAAGAGAACAACGAACGCTCCCGCGATGGCGACCTTGTCCCGCTTGAGGCGCAGCCAGGCGATCTGACCCAGCGACCTGCCCTCGATCGCCTTGACGCCGGAGAGTTCGGCGACGGCTTCGGGCTCAGCGTGCTGGGCGCTCGGGTCGAGTCCGGCCGGAGCAGTCATAAGCCCACCTTGGCAGTCATTGCGTCGGACCATAACCGGGCTCGGTTCGCCGTGGAAACAGCCGGAGCCGAGGCGGTGCGTGATCGTGACCGGATGGTTACCGATTACCCGGGGTGGTTTCGGTAGCGCACCAGCAGCGCGAACTCGTCAGCATCGAGGCTGGCCCCGCCGACCAGGCCCCCGTCCACGTCCGGCATCGCCATGAGCCCAGCGGCATTGGCCGCCTTCATCGAGCCGCCGTAGAGCACCCGCACGGCCGAGGACACCGCAGGCGAGTAGAGCTCGGTGAGCCGGCCGCGCAGTGCGCCGCAGACCTCCTGGGCGTCGTCGGGGGTCGCCACCTCTCCGGTGCCGATCGCCCACACCGGCTCGTAGGCGACCACGATGCCCGCAGCCTGCTCAGCGGTGACCCCGGCGAGCGCCCCGTCGAGCTGCGCCGTGCAGTGCGCGACCTGCCGGCCGGCCTGGCGCACGTCCAGACCCTCTCCGACGCAGACGATGGGCACGATCGAGTGAGTGAGCGCAGCGAGCACCTTCGCGTTGACGATGGCGTCGTCCTCGTGGTGGTACTGGCGGCGCTCCGAGTGACCAACGACGACGTAGGCGCAGCCCAGCTTGGCCAGCATGGCGCCGCTGATGTCGCCCGTGTACGCCCCGGAGCTATGCGCGGAAAGGTCCTGGGCGCCGTAGTCGAGGAGAAGCTTGTCGCCGTCTACGAGGGTCTGGACGCTGCGAAGGTCGGTGAACGGAGGGAGTACGACGACCTCGACGGCGTCGTAGTCAGCCGGGTCGAGGGCGAAGGCGAGCTTCTGGACGAGCTGGATGGCCTCGAGGTGATGGAGGTTCATCTTCCAGTTGCCGGCCATCAGCGGTTTGCGCGCGGGAGCGGCCATGTCAGGTCAGTCCTTCTCGAGTGCGGCGACCCCGGGCAGCGTCTTGCCCTCGAGGTACTCCAGCGACGCGCCGCCGCCGGTAGAGATGTGGCTGAACTGCTCGGCGAGCCCGAGCTGGCGTACGGCCGCAGCCGAGTCGCCACCCCCGACCACCGTGAGGCCCTCAACGGCGGCGACGGCCTGGGCCACACCGAGGGTGCCGGACGCGAACGGCGCTAGCTCGAAGACGCCCATCGGTCCGTTCCAGAAGACCGTCCTCGCATCGGCCAACCCTGCGGCGAACCGGCGCACGGAGTCGGGTCCGATGTCCAGACCCTTCCATCCGTCGGGAATGTCATCGGCCGCCACGACCCGGGACTCCGCACTCGTATCGACCTGTTGGGCGACCACGACATCGGTGGGCAGGACAATCTCGACACCGCGGTCGTCGGCGAGCCGCCGCATCTGGCGAACCGCGTCGAGCTGATCGGCCTCGAGGAGCGAGTCACCGACGGCCTTGCCCTCCGCAGCCAGGAAGGTGAAGCACATGCCGCCGCCGATGATCAGCCGATCGACGACACCCAGCAGGTTGGTGATGACCGCGAGCTTGTCGCTGACCTTGGAGCCGCCGAGTACGACGACGTACGGACGCTGTGGCTCGGTGCTGAGTCGACGCAGCACGTCGAGCTCTGCGTGCACGAGGTAGCCGGCCGCGTGCTCAAGCAGGGCGGGGACCCCCGACACGCTGGCGTGCGCGCGGTGCAGCGCACCGAAGCCGTCACCGACGTAGAGGTCTCCCAGCGCCGCAAGCGACTCGGCGAAGGCAGCGTCCCCCTGCTCCTCACCGGCCTCGAAGCGCAGGTTCTCGAGGAGCGCGACCCCTCCGTCGTCGAGGCTGTCCACGCACGAGCGCGCCGACTCCCCCACCACGTCCGTGGCGAAGGACACGGACTCACCGAGCAGCTCGGCCAGCCGCAGGGCCACCGGGGCCAGTGAGTACTTCGCCGTCACCTGCCCTTTGGGCCGGCCGAGGTGACTCATGACGACGGCACGACCACCGCGGTCGAGCACGGCGCGGATGGTCGGCACGGACGCGCGGATGCGACCATCGTCGACGATCGTCGGCGCTGCACCCTCGGCCGCGGCTAGGGGGACGTTCAGGTCACATCGGATGAGCACCCGGCGGCCGGACACCGCCAGGTCGTCGACGCCCCGCACGCCTAGTGTCCTGCGCCGGAAGTGCGCCGGCGGAACGCGAGCGGATTTCCGGCGCAGGACACTAAAGGCTGCGGCCGACGAGCGCGGCGAGGTCCGCGAGACGGTTGGAGTAACCCCACTCGTTGTCGTACCAGCCGATGACCTTCACCTGGTCGCCTTGCGCCATCGTGAGCAGGGAGTCGAAGGTGCAGCTCGCCGGTGACGTGACGATGTCGGAGGACACGATCGGGTCGTCCGTGTAGACCAGGACGTTCTTGAGGCCGGCGTCGGCAGCCGCGCGAAACGCGTCGTTGACCTCGTCCTTGGTGACAGATCTCGACAGGGTCAGCACCAGGTCGGTGACCGATCCGGTCGGGATCGGCACCCGCAGCGCGATGCCGTCGAGCTTGCCCTTGAGCTCTGGCAGGACCAGGGCCGTGGCCTTGGCTGCGCCGGTGCTGGTCGGGACGATGTTGAGACCGGCAGCCCGCGCCCGACGCAGGTCGGAGTGGATGTTGTCCTGGAGGTTCTGGTCGGCGGTGTAGGCGTGGATGGTGGTCATCAGGCCGCGCTCGATCCCGAAGGAGTCCTGGAGAACCTTGGCCATGGGCGCCACGCAGTTGGTCGTGCACGAGGCGTTGGACAGCACTGTCTGGCTGCCGTCGTACTTCTCGTCGTTGACACCCATCACCACGGTGAGGTCCTCACCGCTTGCCGGAGCGGAGATGATCACCTTCTTGGCGCCGCCGGAGTCGACATGCTTACGCGCGTCGTCAGCTTTGGTGAAGAAGCCGGTCGACTCCACGACGACGTCGACACCGGCGTCGCCCCACTTGATCGCAGCCGGGTCGCGCTCGGCGAATCCGGTGAGCGCCTTGCCGTCGACCGCGATCGCATTGCCGTTGACCTCGACGGTGCCGGGAAAGCGGCCCAGGACGCTGTCGTACTTGAGCAGGTGGGCCATCGTGGCGACGTCGCCGAGATCGTTGTAGGCGACGATCTCGACGTCCTGGCCGCCGGCTCGTACAGCACGGAAGAAGTTGCGCCCGATGCGGCCGAAGCCGTTGACACCTACGCGGACAGTCACGCCTGGATCCCCTTGCTGGTCGCGGATTGGTCAGCAGCGACGCTACTCGTCGCCGTCCCGCTCGGGCGAATCACCCTCGTCGTAGTCGCTGGGCTGACCGGTCGAGCCGGGCACCCGCTTCTCGGCCATGGCGAGCAGCCGCCGGATACGGCCGGCGACCGCATCCTTCGTCAGCGGTGGGTCGGCCAACGTGCCCAGCTCTTCGAGGCTCGCTTGGCCGTGCTTGAGTCGAAGCCGCCCGGCCTCGAGCAGGTGCGGAGGTGCGTCCTCGCCCAGCACGTCCAACGCCGCAGCAACCCGCTCGGATGCGGCGACCGCGGCCCGGGCCGAGCGGCGAAGGTTGGCGTCGTCGAAGTTGGCCAGCCGGTTGGCGGTGGCGCGCACCTCGCGCCGCATGCGGCGCTCCTCCCACGCGAGCACACCCTGATGAGCACCTAGCTTGGTCAGCAACGCCCCGATCGCGTCGCCGTCGCGAACGACAACGCGGTCGATGCCGCGCACCTCCCGCGCCTTGGCCGACACGCCGAGACGTCGGGCCGCCCCTACCAGGGCCAGCGCCGCCTCAGGTCCCGGGCAGGTCACTTCCAGGCTGCACGATCGGCCCGGCTCGGTCAGTGACCCATGCACCAGGAACGCCCCGCGCCACGCCGCAGCGGCGTCGCAGGTCGCACCGCTGACCACGGCGGGCGGCAGGCCGCGGACGGGGCGACCCCGCACGTCAATCAGGCCGGTGGACCGAGCGAGGGCCTCGCCGTCCTTGGAGACGGTGAGGACATAGCGCGTCGACCGCCGTAGCCCGCTGGCTTGCAGGACCTTGAGGTCGGTGGAGTAGCCGTAGATCTCCACGATGTCACTGTGCAGGCGCCGGGCGGCCGCACCGGTGTCGAGCTCTGCCTCGACGACAATCCGCCCGCCAACGATGTGCAGAGCGTTGGCGAAGCGCAGCAACGACGCCATCTCCGCCTTGCGACAGCACGGTTTAGTGATCGGGACGTGGGCGATCTCGTCCTTGATCGCCGCCGTCATCGCCACGCCTACTCCTCACCGGCCGCTGTGCGGCCCTGTGCCATCACCGTCGCGTACGCCGACGCAAGCCGCGCCGGGTCATGCCGCTCCGGCGAGTCTTGCGCAGCCACCGGCGCGAAGCACACCTGGGCACCGAGCGCCGCCGCAGCGTCCATCAGACCATCCCGGTCAAGCACCCCCTCGTCGACGACCACGTGGTCGACCTGAAGGTCGGGGGCATGAGCCGCCAGCGCGGCAAGATGAGCTTCTGGCGAGTAGCCGCTCGTCTCACCCACCTGCGCGACGAGGTTGAGCGCGACGACTCGACGTGCCCCCGTCTTGACCAGCGCCTCGCGCATCTCGGGGACCAGCAGGTGCGGGATCACCGACGTGAAGAGCGAGCCCGGGCCGAACATCACCCACTCGGCCGCCAGCACCGCGTCCACAGCCTCGGGGCAGGCCGGCGGAGTGGCCGGCTCCAGCCGGACACTGATCACCCGGCCGCGGGTTGTCGCCACCGCCACCTGGCCTCGAACGACGGAGCCAACAGGCGGCGGACCGGGCGACGCAACGACGTCGGCAACGATCTCGAGGTCGGCCGTGGACAGCGGAAGCACGCGGCCGCGCACCCCGAGTAGCTGCGCTGCGAGGTCCAGCGCGCGCACGGGTGAGCCCGAGGACTGGCTCAGCCCGGTGAGGACCAGGTTGCCTAGCGCATGCCCGCCGAGCGGTCCGTCGCCGGGAAAGCGGTGGTGGAATGCCGCTGCCCAGTCAGTCGCCTCGCTGGACTCGTCGGCGAGCGCGACGAGGGCCATGCGCAGGTCCCCGGGGGGCAAGGTGCGCAGCTCATCTCGCAGCCGGCCCGACGAGCCGCCATCATCGGCCACCGTCACCACCGCGGTGAGGTTGTCGGTAAGCCGCCGCAGGGCACCGAGACTCGCAGCCAGCCCATGGCCACCCCCGAGGGCGACGACCCGTGGTCCGGATCGGGCTCCTGCATCGTGGCGGCCCATCACTCCCGCCCTAAGTCGCGGTGGACGACGGTGACATCGGCCGCGCCCAGCCGAAGCCGGGACGAGATCTCTTCCGCCATGACCACGCTGCGGTGCTTTCCACCAGTGCACCCGACAGCGATCGTGACGTAGCGCTTGCCTTCGCGGAGATACCCCTCCGCGAGCAGGGCTAGCAGCGCCTCGTAGCGATCGAGGAACTCCGCGGCACCGAGCTGACTCAGCACGTAGTCCTTGATCACCTGATCTTTACCCGTGAAAGGTCGCAGGTCCGGCTGCCAGTGCGGGTTGGGCAAGAACCTGCAGTCCACGACCAGGTCGGCGTCCACGGGCAAGCCGTACTTGAAGCCGAAAGAAACCACGGTAGCCCGCAGCCGATGGTCGCTTGACCCGCGCAGCGCCGCCCCTACTTTCTCGCGCAGCTCGTGCACATTGAGCGCTGTGGTGTCGATGACGAGGTCGGCCTCGCCGCGGAGCTCCTGCAACAGCTCGCGTTCTCGAGTGATGCCATCGACCAGCCGGCCATCGCCCTGCAGCGGGTGGGGGCGCCGCACGTGCTCGAAGCGGCGCACCAGGGCGTCATCAGACGCCTCGAGGAACACCACACGGCGACTCACGCCTTGGGCATCGAGGTCGTCGAGCCCGGCCCGGAGGTCGGAGAAGAAGGCTCGACCGCGCACGTCAACCACAACAGCCACCCGAGGCACCGCACCCTGCGACCGGCTGACCAGCTCTGCCATCGTGACGAGCAGGGCCGGCGGGAGGTTGTCGACCACGAACCAGCCGAGATCCTCAAGGCATTTAGCCGCTTCGCTCCGACCGGCTCCGGAGAGCCCGGTGATGATGGTGAGGTCGAGCGGCTCTGGCGCCACGGTGCCACCCACTCACTCGCCTCCTCAGCCGTCGCGACGCAGTGTAGAGAGCGTCGGGACGCCGTCGTCGAGGATCTCCCCGGTCGTCGGGTTGACGCTGGGATTCGGCGTTGCTCCAGCCAATGCAGCCACCACCGTCTGCGCGGTCTTGAGCCCGATGCCGGGCACCGTGGCAATCTCTTGAGCAGTGGCGCTCCGCAGTCGCTTCACCGATCCGAACTTGGCGACGAGTGCCTTGCGCCGCGTCTGGCCCAACCCAGGGATGTCGTCCAGTGCGCTCGCCGTCATGGCCTTCCCGCGCTTCTGCCGGTGGTAGGCGATAGCGAAGCGATGCGCCTCGTCCCGCAGCCGCTGCAGGAGGTACAGCCCCTCGCTGGTCCGCGGCAAGATCACGGGGTCCGCCTGGTCCGGCAACCAGACCTCCTCCAGCCTCTTGGCCAACCCGCACAGTGCGATCCCGCCGGCGCCATGCTCGGCCATCGCGCGCGCCGCGGCTGCGACCTGCGGCGGCCCGCCGTCGACGACGACAAGCTGGGGCGGGTAGGCGAAGCGCCGGAGTCGCCCCGTGTCCGGGTCCGTCAACTCGGCCGACCGGGCGAGCTCCGCACGTTCCTCGGCGTATCGGGCGAAGCGACGGCTGAGCACCTCATAGACCGAGCCCACGTCGTCCTGACCCTCGACGGTGCGTACGGCGAAGCGGCGGTACTCCGACTTGCGGGCCAGACCGTCCTCGAAGACCACCATCGACGCGACCACGCTGGTGCCCTGCAGGTTCGACACGTCGTAGCACTCGATCCGCAAGGGTGAGTCCGCCATGCCGAGCGCATCGCGGATCTCGCCGAGCGCTTGGCTGCGCGCGGAGAGGTCGGACCCACGCCGCATCTTGTGCAGACGAACGCTTGCTTGGCGTTGGCTGCGACGGTCTCGTGCAGTGCATGCTTGTCACCACGCTCCGGCACGCGAACGACCACCCGCGTGCCGCGAAGGCCGCACAGCCACTCCTGCACCGTGTCCGCGTCACTCGGCATGGTCGGCACGAGCACCTCGCGTGGCACATCCTCCGGTGCGCTGCCGCCGTACAGCTGCTCGAGGAAGCTCGCTATCAGGTCCTGTGGGGCCAGGTCCTCGACCTTGTCGACGATCCAGCCCCGCTGTCCCCTGACCCGTCCGTCGCGCACATGGAAGACCTGGATGGATGCTTCGAGGTCATCCTCGCAGACCGCGACCACGTCGGCGTCGGTGCCCGGCGGCAGCACGACCGCCTGCTTCTCCATGGCTCTGCGCAGGGCGCCGAGGTCGTCGCGCAGTCTCGCCGCTCGTTCGTACTCCAGCTCGGCCGCTGCTGCCGTCATCTCCTTCTCGAGCCGCCTGATGTGCTCCGCGGTGCCACCCGCGAGGAACGCGCAGAGGTCTTCCGCGATCTGCCGATGCTCCTCGGGAGTCACTCTGCCTACGCAGGGCGCTGCGCACTTGTCGATGTAGGCGAGCAGACAGGGCCGGTCGACCTGGCGGGCCCGAGTGAAGACACCCTGCGAGCAGGTGCGCATCGGGAACACCCGCAGCAGCAGGTCCAGCGTCTCGCGGATCGCCCAAGCATGGGCGTACGGCCCGAAGTAGCGCACACCCTTCTTCCGCGGACCTCGCATCACCATCGCGCGCGGGTACTCCTCGCCGAACGTGATGGCCAGACTCGGGTAGCTCTTGTCGTCGCGGTAGCGGACGTTGAATCGCGGGTCGAACTCCTTGATCCAGGAGTACTCCAGCTGCAGTGCCGCAACCTCCGTCGCAACCACTGTCCACTCAACCGATGCACCGGCCTCGAGCATCGCCCGGGTGCGCTGGTGCAGGTTGCGGGCGTCCTGGAAGTACGACGACAGCCGGCTGCGAAGGCTCTTGGCCTTGCCGACATAGATGACGCGACCGTCACGGTCGCGGAACCGATAGACACCTGGCTCGTCAGGAATCGTGCCCGGCGCGGGGCGGTACGCGGCCGGGGATGGCATGACTGCAGTCTAAGGACGAGGCCGACACGACCTCGGACATCTCAGCCGAATTGGATTCCGATGTGTCCGACGTGTCACTCTCGACGCCTGCACCTCCGGAGCCCGGGTGAGGGGAACGTCGTGGCACCTCCGACCGTGACGGCCGAGGTGGTGGTCGCCGACGGTCATGCCACCGGCCGGCAGCACCGCACCTCGCTGCGCCTGTCGTGGTACGCCGGCGACCCGCTTGCCGTGCATCTGCTGCTCACTGCCCAGCCAGACCATCCTGCGCTCCCCCGCGGCAGGTGGACCATGCTCCGGGACTTCCTGCGCTACGCGTTGAGTCACCCGACAGGGGACGGAGACGTCCGCGCACGTCCCGGCGCTGATAGGGCGAGCGTCGTACTCGACCTGATGCGCGAGGGGCGCACGGTCACCGTTCGCATGCCGAGCGAGCTCGTCCGGAACTTCCTCGACGCGACCGAAGCGGTTGTGCCGGCCGGTGACGAGCGCAGCAGGGAAGAGCTCGAGGAGCTGCTCGTCCGGCTCACGACCGCCTGAGCTGCTAGCGAGCCGCGGCAACCCGCTTGCGCGCGGCCCGCTTGGCCGGCGCGCGCCGCGACGGCGAGGCGGCCGAGCGGTCCAGCACGTCGCGCAGGAAGTCGCCGGTGTGGCTGCCAGCCACGATCGCAACCTGCTCGGGTGAGCCCTGGGCCACGACCAGGCCGCCCCCGGAGCCGCCTTCGGGGCCCATGTCGACGATCCAGTCTGCGGTCTTGACGACATCGAGGTTGTGCTCGATGACGATCACCGTGTTGCCCCCGTCGACCAGCCGGCCGAGAACGCCGAGGAGCTTGCGAATGTCCTCGAAATGCAGGCCCGTCGTCGGCTCGTCGAGGATGTAGACGGTGCGGCCGGTGGACCGTTTCTGCAGCTCCGACGACAGCTTGACCCGCTGAGCCTCACCACCGGAGAGCGTCGGCGCGGGCTGGCCGAGACGGACGTAACCGAGCCCGACCTCGTCGAGTGTCCGCAGGTGCCGCGCGATCGCCGGAACCGCCTCGAAGAAGTGCAGCGCCTCCTCGATCGGCATGTCGAGGACTTCGCTGATGGACTTGCCCTTGAAGTGCACCTCGAGGGTCTCGCGGTTGTAGCGCGCTCCGAGACAGACCTCGCACGGGACGTAGACATCAGGCAGGAAGTTCATCTCGATCTTGAGAGTGCCGTCGCCCTTGCACGCCTCGCAGCGCCCACCTTTGACGTTGAACGAGAACCTGCCCGGGAGGTAGCCGCGCACCTTAGCCTCGGTGGTCTCGGCGAAGAGCTTGCGCATGTGGTCGAACACGCCGGTGTACGTCGCAGGGTTGGACCTCGGGGTGCGGCCGATCGGGCTCTGGTCGACCCCGACGACCTTGTCGACATGCTCCAGACCGGTCACCTTCGTGTGCCGTCCGGGCACGATCCGGGCGCCGTTGAGCTTGTTGGCCAGCACCGCGTGCAGGATGTCGTTGACCAGCGTGCTCTTGCCGCTGCCGCTCACCCCGGTCACCGCGACGAAGCAGCCGAGCGGGAAATCGACGGAGACGTCGCGCAGGTTGTGCTCGCGGGCGCCGTGCACGGTGAGCTGTCGCTGCGTCGGTTGCCGACGCACCGCGGGGACCTCGATAGCACGACGGCCGGAGAGGTAGGCCCCGGTGACCGACTCCGCGCAGGTGAGCAGACCCTCACGAGGACCTGAGTAGACGATCTGACCTCCGTGCTCACCCGCACCGGGGCCGATGTCGACGACCCAGTCGGAGTGGCGGATGGTGTCCTCGTCGTGCTCGACGACGATGAGCGTGTTGCCGAGGTTGCGCAGCCGCTCGAGAGTCTCGATGAGCCGGCGGTTGTCTCGCTGGTGCAAGCCGATCGACGGCTCATCGAGGACGTAGAGGACACCGACCAGCCCGGAGCCGATCTGTGTCGCCAGGCGGATGCGCTGCGCCTCGCCACCGGCAAGAGTCCCAGCGGCGCGGTCGAGAGAGAGGTAGTCCAGCCCGACGTCGAGCAAGAAGCCCAGGCGCGCGTTGACTTCCTTCAGCACCCGCTCGGCGATCATCGCCTCGCGCTCGGAGAGCTCGAGGGAGAGCAGGAACTTCGCGCAGTCGGCGATGCACAACCCCGAGATCTCGGCGATCGTCTTGTCGCCGAGGGTGACCGCGAGGGACTCCGGCTTGAGGCGTGCACCGTGGCAGGTCGCGCACGGCACCTCCCGCATGTAGCCCTCGTAGCGGTCCCGGCTCGTGTCGGTCTCCGCCTCGGCGTGGCGGCGCTCGAGAAAGGGGATGACGCCTTCAAAGGCCGTGTAGTACGAGCGCACCCGGCCGTACCGGTTGCGGTACTTCACGTGGACCTGGGTGTCGCCGCAACCCTCGAGCACAGCCTTCTGAGCCTTGGCGGGGAGCTTGCGCCAGGGAGTCTTCATTGAGAAGCCGTAGGAGTCGGCGAGCGCTTCGAGCAGCCGACCGAAGTACTCGATGTGGTGCCCGCTCGACCAGGGCCCGATCGCGCCCTCGGCAAGTGACGCGTCAGGGTCGAGGATGACGAGCTCCGGGTCGACTTTCTTCTTGGTCCCGAGCCCCACGCACGTCGGGCAGGCGCCGTACGGGGAGTTGAACGAGAACGACCGCGGCTCTAGCTCGCCGAATGACAGGTCGCAGAACAGGCAGGCCAAATGCTCGCTGAAGGTGCGCTCGCGCTCCGGTGAGTCCTCCGCGACATCGACGAACTCCAGGGTGACGTAGCCCTCGCCGAGACCGAGGGCGGTCTCCACCGAGTCGGTCAGCCGGCGCTTGGCTGACGCCTTGACCGCGAGCCGGTCGATGACGGCGTCGATCGTGTGCTTCTCGTACTTCTTGAGCTTCGGCGGCTCGGCCAGCGCGACGACCACACCGTCGACCCGGGCCCGGCTGTAGCCCTTGGTGAGCAGCTCGGCGAAGAGCTCGGCGTACTCCCCCTTGCGACTGCGGACGACCGGAGCCAGCACCTGGAAGCGGGTGCCCTCCGGCATCTCGAGCAGGCGGTCGACGATCTGCTGCGGGGTCTGGCGGGCGACGGGGCGCGCGCACTGCGGGCAGTGCGGTCGACCGGCGCGGGCGAAGAGCAGACGGAGGTAGTCGTAGACCTCGGTGATCGTGCCCACGGTCGAGCGGGGGTTGCGGTTGGTCGACTTCTGGTCGATCGACACCGCCGGGGACAGCCCCTCGATGAAGTCGACGTCGGGCTTGTCCATCTGGCCGAGGAACTGCCGGGCATAGGCGCTCAGCGACTCGACGTACCGGCGCTGACCCTCCGCGAAGATCGTGTCGAACGCCAGCGATGACTTGCCCGACCCGGACAGCCCGGTGAACACGACGATGGCGTCGCGCGGCAGGTCCAGTGAGACGTTGCGAAGGTTGTGCTCGCGCGCTCCGCGCACGACTAGACGGTCAGCCATGGGTGCTAGAAGTCCTTTGAGCAGGGGAACGCACCGGCCAGACTGGCCGGTGCGTCGAGAATAACCAGGGGGTGTGACAGTTCTTCCCGGGGTACGGCGTTCGCTCCCGCAAGACACCCCCGGAGGTTGTGCGGCGAGGCCGCGATGGAGCCGATAGAGTCGCCCGTGCGTCGTACCTGACGCATCTGGAGGACTCGCCTACCGAAAGGGCCGACCCGAGCCATGGGCCTCGCGCCGAGCACCCGCACCCGGATCGCCGCCGTCGCGCTCGCGCTGCCGCTCGTCGGCGCGTCAGTGGTGTTCCTCACCGTCTCCGCCCAAGCTCAGACGCCCTCGGGCGTGGCCGCTACTGCTGCCAACAAGTTCAACCCCGACTCGCTCACGGTGCCGGCCGGGACGAAGGTCACCTGGACCAATGAGGGCGGCTTCCACTCCGTCGTCGGCGGTGACGGCACCGAGGACCCGGCCTCCCCGATCGGCAACAACCCGCTGCCGGACCCGAGCGCCAAGGTCGAGGTCACCTTCGACAAGCCGGGCACCTACAAGTACTACTGCGAGCCACATGTCTCGCTAGGCATGAAGGGCGAGATCATCGTCACCGCCGCGGGCAGCGGTGCTGCCCCGGCCCCCAGCGGACCGACCACGGCGCCCACCGCGCCCCCAGGCGGCTCCGGCGCTCCGCGCCCGGATGCCAACCCGTCGGACGCCGATCCGGCGCAGGTTGACCCGGGCGTCGTCGAGGCCAGCAACAGCGACGGTCCAGGCGGCAGCGAGGAGGAAGGGTCCTCCGACATCCCCGGCTCGACAGCCGAGGACAACCCCGCGCTGAAGGAGATCGAGGAGCAGCGGGCCGCCGATGAAGGCAAGCTCGGCGGGTACGACGCCTTGCTGACCGCGTCATCAGCGGCGCTGCTCGCTCTCTGCGTCGCGATCTTCGCGTCGACGCGCCCGCGTCGTACCACGAAGTGAGCTCCGGCGGTTACACCGGTGACGTCGTCGCCGGCGGACCGCCGGACGTTCGTGAGCTGACCGGCCTGCGGGTCACCAAGCTCTCGGTCGGCGACTTCGACAACAACGTCTATCTGCTGCGTTGCTCGGCCACCGGTGAGACCGTGCTGGTGGACGGCGCAGCTGATGCGGCCGCGATCCTTGCCGCTCTCGGCGGCGACGCGCTGACCGCCATCGTGCAGACGCACGGGCACTGGGATCACGTGCGGGCCATTGCCGAAGTGCGAGCGGCAACCGGCGCGACCCTGCTCTGCCACGCGGACGACGTACCGATGATGCCCGAGGGCCAATCCCCCACCCTCGTCGCGGACGGCGAGGTGATTCCGGTCGGGGCCACCTCGGTCCGGGCGGTTCACCTCGCGGGCCACACGCCGGGCGGGCTCGCGCTCGTGTACGACGCGGACGGCGCGCTCGCCGACTCACCGCACCTGTTCAGCGGCGACAGCCTCTTCCCGGGCGGTCCTGGGCGGACAACAGACCCAGCGGACTTCGCGTCGCTCATGGGCGACCTGGAGGCGAAGGTCTTCAGCGCGCTGCCGAACGACACGTGGGTCTACCCCGGCCACGGCAAGGACACGACGCTCGGCGCCGAGCGCCCGTGCATCCCGGAGTGGCGTGCCAGGGGCTGGTAGCTCATAGGGGATGCTGACCGGATGAGACAGCCGCCTGCCTGCGCCGCGTTGTCTGCAGCGGCGACGATCCCGGCATGAGCGACGTCACGTTGCGATGGATGGGGACGGACGACGTGGAGGCAGTCGTCGCGGCGAGTGGGCTTCTCGACGGGCCGGCGCGACCCGACTGGACCCAACGGTTCCTCGACGAGCCTGGACACCACCTGTGCCTGGCGTACGACGAAGCGGGTAGGCCCGTCGGCTTCGTGTCGGGGGTCGAGACGACCCACCCGGACAAGGGCACCGAGATGTTCCTTTACGAGCTCGCCGTCGCAGAGGATGCCCGGCGTCGGGGGGTCGGCCGCAGCCTGGTCGATGCCCTCTCCGCCCGGGCTCAAGAGCTCGGCTGCTACGCAATGTAGGTGGGAGTCGAGCCGGGCAACGACGCGGCGCTGCTGACCTACGCCGCGGCAGGAGCGGACGAGCGCGAGGACTTCGTCATGCTGACCTGGCAGCACGGCCCGACTGGCGAGGACCGCGACACAACGACGAGCGAGTAGGCCACGCCCTCCCGCGTGCAGGCACTCATGATCTTGGTCCGGGCAGCTGGCTCGGACGGCGTTCAGACGCCGGCGGCCTGCATGGCGCGGAGCTCTTTCTTGAGCTCGCCGATCTCGTCGCGGAGCCGCGCAGCTAGCTCGAACTGGAGGTCGCGCGCGGCGTCGTGCATCTGGTCGGAGAGCTGCTGGATGAGCAACGCGAGCTCCCCCCGAGGCATCCCGGCCAGGTCCTTCGCGTGCTTGCCAGGACCGAGCGCGAGCCCGGGAACCGGCGCCTTTCCGCGACTCTGGCCGCGACCGCGCCCACCCGGCGCCATCACCCGATCGGTGCCGTCGTCGAGCCGCATCTCATCCATGATGTCGGCGATCCGCTTGCGCAACGGCTGCGGGTCGAGGCCGCGCTCAGCGTTGTAGGCGATCTGCTTCTCGCGGCGCCGGTTGGTCTCGTCAATCGCCTTGCGCATGGAGTCGGTGATCTTGTCGGCGTACATCACGACCTGACCCGAGACGTTGCGCGCCGCGCGGCCGATCGTCTGGATCAGCGACGTGCCCGACCGGAGGAAGCCCTCCTTGTCGGCGTCGAGGATCGCCACGAGAGAGACCTCGGGCAGGTCGAGCCCCTCCCGCAGCAGGTTGATGCCGACCAAGACGTCATAGTCGCCGAGCCGATGCTCGCGGAGCAGCTCAATCCGACGCAGCGTGTCGACCTCGCTGTGCAGGTAGCGCACCCGGATGCCGAGCTCGAGGAGGTAGTCGGTGAGGTCCTCTGACATCTTCTTGGTCAGCGTCGTGACGAGCACCCGCTCGTCCCGCTCGGCACGCTCGCGGATGGCGTGGATGAGGTCGTCGATCTGGCCCTGAGTCGGACGGACGATGACCTCGGGGTCGATCAGCCCGGTTGGGCGGATGATCTGCTCGACGGGTACGCCGTACTTCTTCTGCTTGCCGAGCTCGTACGGGCCCGGCGTCGCGGACAGGTAAACCGTCTGGCCGATTCGCTCGAGGAACTCCTCGAACTTCAACGGCCGGTTGTCCATGGCCGACGGCAGCCGGAAGCCGTGGTCGACCAGCGTGCGCTTGCGGCTCATGTCGCCTTCGTACATGCCGCCGACCTGCGGCACGGTCACGTGCGACTCGTCGATGACGAGGAGGAAGTCCTCGGGGAAGTAGTCGAGCAGCGTGTGCGGTGCGGTGCCGGCGGAGCGGCCGTCAATGTGCCGCGAGTAGTTCTCGATGCCGGAGCAGAAGCCGACCTGGCGCATCATCTCGATGTCGTACGTCGTGCGCATCCGCAGCCGCTGCGCTTCGAGCAGCTTGCTCTGCTTCTCCATCTCGGCCAGGCGGTCGGCGAGCTCGAGCTCGATCCCGGCGATCGCCCGCTCCATGCGCTCGGGACCGGCGACATAGTGCGTCGCGGGAAAAACGAAGAGCTCCTCGTGCTCGGCGATGATCTCGCCGGTCAGCGGATGCAGTGTCGTGAGCTTCTCGATCTCGTCGCCGAACAGCTCGATCCGGACCGCGTGCTCCTCGTAGACCGGGAAGATCTCCACAGTGTCCCCGCGCACCCGAAACGTGCCCCGGGAGAACGCGAGGTCGTTGCGCGTGTACTGCACGTCGACGAAGCGGCGCAGCAGCTTGTCGCGCTCAAGCTCGTCGCCGACCCGGAGGCGGACCATCCGGTCGACGTACTCCTGGGGTGTGCCGAGGCCGTAGATGCACGACACCGATGCGACCACGATGACGTCGCGGCGGGTCAGCAGCGACATGGTCGCCGAGTGGCGCAGCCGTTCCACCTCCTCATTGACCGAGCTGTCCTTCTCGATGTACGTGTCGGTCTGCGGGACATACGCCTCCGGCTGGTAGTAGTCGTAGTAGGAGACGAAGTACTCCACCGCGTTGCGCGGAAAGAGCTCTTTGAACTCGTTGGCCAACTGAGCGGCCAGGGTCTTGTTGGGCGCTAGTACGAGGGTGGGGCGCTGCACCCGCTCCACCAGCCAGGCCGTCGTCGCGCTCTTGCCGGTACCGGTGGCGCCGAGCAACACGACGTCAGGCTCGCCGGCCCGCAGCCGCCGCTCCAGCTCGTCGATGGCCGCCGGTTGGTCGCCGGAGGGCGAGAAGTCGCTGACGACCTCGAAAGGGTTGGCGCTGCGGACGAGATCAGTCACAGGTCTCACACGCCGAGTCTAAGCACGGGGTGTGACAAGGCGCGGGGTGTGACACAGCGCAGGTGTGACAGGGCCCGGTCTGGACGCTCCCCTAGAGTGCGGACCCATGCGCATCGTGATCACCGGTGGAGCCGGCTTCATCGGCGCCAACTTGTGCCGCCGGCTGCTCGGCGGAGCGGGCCACGAGATCGTCGTCGTGGACGACCTCTCGACCGGCTCCGCCGGAAACCTCGCCGGGCTCGACGTCGAGCTGATCGAGGGCTCCATCCTCGACCGGGAGGTGCTCGACCGGGCGCTGCACCGCTGCGACGCTGTCGTGCACCTCGCTGCAGTGCCGTCGGTGCCGCGCTCGATCGCCGATCCGCTGCGCAGCCACGCCGCGAACGCGACGGGCACCCTCGAGCTGCTCGAAGCGGTACGTCGGGCCGGCGCCCCGCAGATCGTGGTGGCGTCGTCGTCCTCGGTGTACGGCGCCAACACCGAGCTGCCCAAGCACGAGGCGCTGCGCCCGATGCCGATGAGCCCCTATGCCGTGAGCAAGCTCGCCACCGAGGCCTACACCCTCGCTCATGCGAGCTGCTTCGGCCTCGATGCGCTGGTGTTCCGGTTCTTCAATGTCTTCGGCCCCCTGCAGGCGGCCGGGCACGCGTACGCGGCCGTCGTCCCGTCCTTCGTCACCGCCGCGCTGGCCGGGCGGCCGCTGCCCGTCCACGGCGACGGCCACCAGACCCGGGACTTCACCTATGTCGACACCGTGACCGAGATCATCGACGACGCCATAGTGCGCAGGGTCACCTCACCCGATCCGGTGAACCTCGCATTCGGCTCGCGGGTGTCGCTGCGCGAGCTGATCGTTCACCTCGAGCAGGCGCTGGGTCGCCCGCTCGACGTGGAATCGTTGCCGTCGCGGGCGGGTGACGTCCGCGACTCCCAGGCGGCCAACGCCCGCCTGGTCGACCTCTTCCCCACGGTCACGCCAGTGGAGATCCAGGGCGGCCTCATCAACACCGTGCGCTGGTTCGAGTCGCTCCGGAGCTAGGGCGCTCGTCGGCTAGTCGGAGTTCCCGCGATTCGCCGGCCTGTTCTTCGGTACGTCGGCCGGTTGCTGCGGCAACCGCACTGGCTTCTTGACCGGCTTCGGGACGACGGGCTTCGGGGCGCGCACGACGGGCTTCGGCGTGAAGAGGTGGCGCGCCCGGCCGATCGCAGTCCAGTGGTTGCTGTCCGCGGTTTGCCACACCCACAAGCTGACAGCCGGAGCGCCGAGGTCCTTGGCGGCGCGGATGAAGTGCGCGACGGCTTTCGCCGACGGAGCCCGGAGGTTCAGCTCGGGCCGGTCGATCCGCGGGTCGTACGCCTGACCGGCCGGCATGATCGGCTTCCCGAAGCGACGGAGGAACCGCATGCTCTGCCGGGTGACGGTTTGCGGGTCGCGGTTGATCCAGTAGGCCATCGGGATGAACGCGTCGGCGTACAGAGCGCTCTCGGCGTACGGATAGCGGCCAATTCGCTTCTCCGACGGCCATGGCACGGTCGCCAGGATGGCGATGTCATCTGGCAGCAGCCGGCGAAGCTCGCGGTAGTAGATGCGGACGGCGTGCCCGGTCAGCCGGGTGCCCTCGGCCCCTGTTTCGACGTCCGGAGCGACAGCGGCAACCCGCGGGGTACCTGCGCCAGGAGCGACGTGGCGGGCGGCCCGGGCCAGCCGCAGCGCGTCGGCCTTCGGGTTGGCGAGAATGGGGAAGTCCCAGGCGATCACCTTGAGGTTGGTGCCCCGGGTGGCCGGCAGGAGCTGATCGAGCACCGGTCCCCCGTCAAACCCGCCCTTTCGGGTACCGGTCCGGACGAAGATGTGGCTGAGGCCGGCCCCGGTTGCTCGGCGTACGACGGCGCGGGCGCTGCCCCCCTCGGTCTTGTCCCAGAGGTAGGTCCACATCCCGGTCCCGGTCGGCAGGTAGCGACCCCCGGGCTGCGCTGCCGCAGCGACTCTTGGTGCCGCAGCCACCGTGCCGGCCCGGCCGGCGCGCTCGGGTGCGGGGATGCGAGCAGCGCTCGTCCGAGCCGGGATGGCCGGGGCGACCCGGCCGGCCAAGGCGGCCGGGGCGGCGACGTCGGCGGCCCGCACCGGGGCGGCCGTGGTGCTGGCGGCGGCGACCCCGGCAAAAACGAGAACGGCGACCAGGAGGGCGTGCATGCGAAGCAGCGGCGACCACGTGTCGTTCGCGCGGTGGGCCGGGGCTGAACGAGGCATGCGGAGAAATCCCTCCAAAAAAGGTTTGGGGACGACGGTGTGCGGGTAGTCGGTTGCGTCAGCACACTGTAGGTGACCAATCGGCGGCGTTTGAACAATCCCCAAGGCCGATTGGTCTAGGTCAGTGCACTGTCACCGGTTGGCGACGTGCGCGGCCAGCGCCGCCCACACCGACCTGACCTGTCTCTCCAGCTCGGCGAAGTCTCCGTCGTTGACGATCACGTGCGTCGCCACCGCACGGCGCTGATCGTCGTCGGCCTGAGCTGCCATCCGGCGCTGGACGTCGTCCTCAGTCGACCCGCGGAGCCGGACCAGCCGGTCGATGCGCGTCTGACGATCAGCCAGCACGACGACGACGGCGTCGAACCCCCCGGCGAGCCCGTTCTCTACGAGCAGCGGGATGTCGTGGATGACGATGGATCCGAGCGGCGCTGCGGCCGCCCGCTGCCCCGCCGCGGCGCCTACCAAGGGGTGCACAACGGCGTTGAGGCGCACCCGGGCCGCGTCGTCGGCGAAGACGAGCGCAGCCACTGCCGCCCGGTCCAGACTCCCGTTGGCAGCCACCACCTCGCTGCCCAGCGCAGCGGCCACTGCGACGAGACCGGGCGATCCCGGAGCGACCACCTCGCGCGCGAGGAGGTCGTAGTCGATGACCACCGCGCCCAGGGCAGCGAACCGGCGGGCCACCTCGGACTTTCCCGAGCCGATCCCCCCGGTCAACCCCACCCGCACGGAGTTACTCGGCAGGCTTGTCCGCAGCATCTCCGGAGGCCTGGTCGTCGGGAGCCTGCGCAGCGGCGTCGGCCTGGACCGGCTCGGCACCGTCGCCGCCTTCGAGCTGGGCCCGCAGCGCCGCCAGGGCGTCGTCGCCGGCGAGTGCGCCTCCGGTCTCGACAACCTCGTCGGTCGCCGAGCTGTACGACGTTGCGGAGCCGGCCTCGGCGTCAGCCGCCGCCTGCGCTGCCGCCTTGGCCGCGAGCTCAGCCACATGAGCGTCGTAACGGGCGTGCGCCTCGGCGTACGCCGACTCCCAGGTCGCCCGAGCCTCTTCGAAGCCCTCGCGCCACTCGCCGGTGTCCGGGTCGAAGCCGTCGGGGTAGATGTAGTTGCCGGCCTCGTCGTACTGCACGTCCATGCCGTAGGCCGCGGGGTCGAAGCCGACGGCCTCGCCGATCGTGCCTTCGCTGGCCTGCTTGAGCGACAGCGAGATGCGGCGACGCTCGAGGTCGATGTCGATCACCTTGACGGAGATCTCGTCGCCGACGTTGACGACCTGCTCGGGGATCTCGACGTGGCGCTCGGCCAGCTCGGAGATGTGCACGAGACCCTCGATGCCCTCGTCGACCCGGACGAACGCGCCGAAGGGCACCAGCTTGGTGACCCGGCCGGGCACGACCTGACCGATCTCGTGGGTGCGAGCGAACTGACGCCACGGGTCTTCCTGAGTGGCCTTGAGCGACAGCGAGACGCGCTCGCGGTCGAGGTCGACGTCGAGCACCTCGACGGTGACCTCCTGGCCCACCTCGACGACCTCGCTCGGGTGGTCGATGTGCTTCCAGGACAGCTCGGAGACGTGGACGAGGCCGTCAACCCCACCGAGGTCGACGAAGGCGCCGAAGTTGACGATCGAGGAGACGACGCCGGGCCGGACCTGACCCTTCTGCAGGGTGGTGAGGAAGGTCTGGCGCACCTCGCTCTGCGTCTGCTCGAGCCAGGAGCGGCGAGACAGGACGACGTTGTTGCGGTTCTTGTCCAGCTCGATGATCTTCGCCTCGAGCTCCTTGCCGACGTACGGCTGGAGGTCACGTA
>Ga0136633_1000731_pt1 | contig 24867 bp, 15 predicted proteins | sample AntDrymeUQ832206_2_FD_105494 | JGI IMG/M metagenome (GOLD analysis project Ga0136633, IMG submission 105494) | Polar desert sand microbial communities from Dry Valleys, Antarctica - metaG UQ83 (22.06) | ecosystem: Environmental > Terrestrial > Soil > Desert | place: Antarctica: Dry Valley...
GAGGCAGTCCGCCTCGCAGGGGGAGGCAACCTACGCGTCTTCGGCAGCGTCGCCCGAGGCGAGGACGGCCCGGACAGCGACATAGACCTCCTCGTCGACCTCCCCGAGGACACCAGCCTGTTCGCGGTCCTCGCGCTAGAAGGCGCCTTGGAACGCATCCTGAAGGTCAAGGTCGATCTGGCGCCGGTTGCCAGCCTCAAGCCCAAGGTGCGCACGGAGGCCCTGGCCGACGCGGTCTCGCTGTGAGCCGCCGCCGTGGAGAACGACCTCGAGCCACTCAAGGACGCCGATAGGCGTATTCAAACCCGACTGCCCGCACGCAACGAGTGACGGGACCGCGCCCTGACCTGCGGGAAGCCACGCGTCACGGCGGCAATCCGGGGTAGTTGCCGGCCCGGCGTAAGCGTCGTTGTTTCGGCGCGGAAAAAAAGATGCAACTGTGTGCCGTCACCCTGAAGTTGCTTTTGATCTTGCTTTCGTCGCGCTACAGCAGGCGCGACGGCTGATGGCGTCGGGCCAGTTGGCAGTCGAGCGTGAACAGACTCATGCTGCGGGGATGCGGTGGCCGTTGTCGCGGTACTTGATGCAGGTGCAGGTGGTGTCCCAGAACAGGTCGAACCCGGTCTCGAGGCCGTCGTGGCGGCCGGGACCGAGAAAAGTCTTCGGCACGGCCGCGGGCCGGAAGCTGCCGCCGAGCGACTCGAGCCCCCTCACGCCGGTGGTCACGTTGAGGATCGGACCAGCCCGGTTGTACCCCGCTGCGATCCCGTAGATCATGTCGCAGACCGCCAGCGCGCCGCTGGCCGCGTTGGGGTCGGTGTACTCCACACCCGTCCGCTTCTTGATGACCGCGATGCACTCCTTCGTCGCGCTGGTGAGGTGGCGGGCTCCCTGGCCCTGGGGCAGGTCGAGCATCGGCTTCCAGCCGACCCCCATGGCACCGTTAAACGGCTTGGCGGCGAAGATCCCCGCGTCGTACAGCGCCTGCACCCCGTTCGCCGAGGTGATTCCCAGCCGTGGGAAGTAGTTCTGGTTCTCGGCGTTCTTCGTGTAGGTCAGGGTGATGATGCCGTCGGAGTCGAGAATGATCAGGTGCGTGACCCCGGCGCCCTTGAAGCGCAGCACCGCGCTGGAGACCTCAGCGGCGAACCGCCCAGCGTCCTGGTTGCCGTTCGTTCCCTGGATGCCGATCACCAGCTCCGGGTCGACCGGGTGGCCGCTCCGGGCGAGGGCCGGCAGCAAGACGCGGTCCCGGGGTCGCTTGAAGTCAGGGAAGTCCCAGCCGAGGACTCCGACTTTCGCCTTGGTCGGTGCCGGCTTGCCGAGGGTGAAGTCCCAGCCGGAGAAGTACGCCTGACGCTGCAGCGCCCGCGCCAGGTCGGCCAGCATCCGGTCCTGGCTGACATCTCCGAGGCTGACGAAGGTCGGGTTGTCGGCGTAGGACTGCTTGTCGTAGCCGATGATCCCGCCTGCCGCGACCTGGAGCACGCCGGCCTTCTTCATGCACGCCTGGAACACCGGGCCGCCGCCGGCGATCGTGGCGGCGATCTTGTTGTCCCTGGTGAACGTCTCGCACGCGGCCTGGTCCTGCGCGTCGCCGGTGTCGGACGACGTGGCGTCGTCGACGTGGAAGATGACGGCGAGCTTGCGCCCCGCGACACCCCCACGGGCGTTGACCTCGGCGATCATCGCTCGGATGTTCGCCTCGGGATTACCGCTGTCGATGCCGCCGCCCCCGTAGGCCGCCTGTGCCTTCTCGAGGTTCTTGGCGTAACGGGCCCCGACGAAGATCTGCGTGGCCGTCACGCCCGGCCCCTGGCGGACGCTGCCAGCGGACGACCCGGGCTGACCGGCGCCCGCCCCAGACGCGCCGGTGTTCGAGCCGCCACCTGCTCCGGCCGAACCGCCTGCCCCACCGACCGATCCGCCGCCGCCGGCAGTCCCCGTCGTACCGAGGCTCCCGCCCCCGGCCGGCCCGCCGATTCCGGTGCCGGCCGGGCCCACGCCGCCGAGACCGTCGGCGCCTGCCGCGCCGCTGCCACCAAGACCGTCTGCGGCAGCCCCTGCAGGCGCGCCCGCACCCAAGGCATCCGAGCCGCCGGATTGCACCGTCGACCCGCATGCCGTCGCCAGCAACGCCACGGCTGCCAACAGCCCTGCCGGCAGACGACGAGAAACCACTGAGCGACTCATGCGTACCTCCACAGCCCGCCACCACGACACGCAGTGGCCTCAGCGCAGTATCGGCCGGTTTCGACCGCAGCGCTTCGTCGGCGAGGACCAAGTGCAGCGCTACAAACCGTGGAGTCGACCAGCCGTTAGCGGTGATTTGCTGCGACGACCTCGCCCTCACCGACTCGATCGACCAGATTGCTGGCACCTATGCACTTGGACCGGGCACGGCCTCGGCGCTGGAGGTTCTGATTCAACAGAACGTGCCAGTCCGGTTGTTGTAGACCGACGAGGCATGGCCGGATCTCCCGTCGTAGCGTCGGGCCGTGAACCGCCGCGTCTTGCTGTTGGTCGCCTCAGCTGTGCTTCTCACCGCATGCGGTAGCACCGCGCAAGGCGCAGGCACTGGTCTGGCCGCGGGCACATCCGGATCCGGATCGAGTCAGCAGTCGAGCGGGCTCGGTCCAGCCGCGGTCGGGTCGGGGTTGGGCGGCACGCTTGCCGCAGAACGTCTCCGCGCCGGAGGCTCAGCAGGCGGTGCCGGCGTCGGAGGGTCTGGTTCGACGACGACCTCCGCGAGTGGCGGCGGCGCGGTGCAGGGCCGGCCCGCGGCAGGACCGGGCTCGGCGACCGGCGGCACGGCGAACACGTCGGGATCGCCGCTGAACAACGGTCCGGGCGTGACCGCCAAGAGCATCAGGATCCAACGCTAAAGCCGTGGCGCTCTCGCTGTGCGACACGTTCTTCTCGTTCGAGGCGGCCATCGAGTCACTGCCCGCCGGTAGTGCCATCAACATCCCGACCTTCATGTCGGCGCTGGATCGCCGGCCGAACTTCGCCGTCGCCGGTCTGCCCTCGGGCAGTTCGGCCCAGGACGGCGCTACCCGGTCACGGACGGCTACCCGTACGCCTTCTCCATCCCGTGCCAGTGCATGACGTACGTCGGGAAGCGCGTGGCGCTGTCTTGACTTGTAGCCCCCGACTCGGTGTTGGAGTCCACTGCCATTCAGAACGCGTCGCAGACAGTCGCCAGGTCGCGCTGCGCCTTTGACAGCGACTGTCGATAGTTGTTGAACGGTACGGACGACGCCAGCGCCTGTCGCTGCTCCTGAGGTACCTGCTCCGTGATGCTGGCGAGGCTGAACGCGGCTCCTTGCAACCCGAAGGCCGCGCTCGTCAACGGTCTGTACTTCGCGTCGAAGCTGCGACTGAGGACGCTCTGTTGCGCTTCGTCGGCACGTCGTGCGAGGGCAGCGACGTCCGCGTCCGAATCAGTGGGCGCCGACGCAAGCGGACAGACGACCGCCGCAACTGGGTCGGCTGCTGGGGTGGGCGCGGGCGCTGCACGTGTGCCACAGGCCGCCACGAGCACGATGGCGACCAGAGTCCAGCCCCTTGCTGGCACAGCCACGTCGTGAGTATGTGCGATCAGGGGATAGGGAACGGATTACTTGTGTACGCCATGCACGTGCATTTGGTTTGGTAGGTGAATTGCCGGACGGTCGCGACGCCGTCATGTTGGGTAGGCGTCAACTTGGTTTGGAAGGTCTGGCCGTTGATGAAGGACGTACCGAGGCCATGGACGCCTCCGAGGAACGAGTCACGCGTGATGCTGGGGCCACCCGCGAGCTTGAGGGCGCGCTCGATGAGGTAGAGGCTGTCGCAAAGATTGATGGCGTGGCGCTTGGCGTTCGCGTCCGGCAGTCGCTGGTTGTTCGACCGCATCAGCGTGACGCAGCCGCGTCGCGCCGAGTTGGAGTAAGGCCCGTCGTCGGGGTTGCTCGCATCTGAGATGTCAAGAAGCGGAATCCAGCCGAAACCGACGGCTCCGTTGAGCTGCGACGTCGGCACCGCCCCGAGCGAGATGAACAGCTGCGCCCCACTCCCGCTCTGCAACCCGTAGCGAGGGCGGTATTGCTGCTTGTCTGCGCTCTGCAGGAAGAACACGAACAGCCCTCCGTCCTGCTCGAAGATGATCACATGGGTCACCTTGTTCGATTTGAACTTGAGAACTGCTCCCTGCATCTCACTCGCTGCGTCACTGATCCGCAGAATGTTGGCGGGGTCGACGCGATGACCCGCGGCCTTCAAGCCAGGCAGCAGATGCCGGTCGACGGCGTTGTTCTCCTCGGGGCTGTCGTACGTCAAGATGCCGACCTTTGCCGCCCCGGTACCCGGCGCTCCCGCGTCGGGGTTCCACGGCGCGAAGTACTTGTGCCGTAACAGCGAGGGCGTCTCTGCGGAGGCGAGCCGGTCGAAACCGAGATCACCTGGCTGGATGTAGTACGGATATCGCCGGTAGGTGGCCGTTCCCACGTCCGCGATGTTTTCGTAGACGTGAACGGCGCCTGCCTTGTTGATGCACTGCTTGAAACTGTCGACTCCGCCATAGTTGACGACGGCGAACACATTGTTGTCTTCGGTCAGTTCGGTGCAGATCTCCGCCGCCTGCTGATCCGCCGTCAGTCCCGGGGATCGCTGTGCAGAGACGAACACCGGGCGGACCTTGCGACCCAGGATCCCCCCGCGCTTGTTGATGTCATCGATGATGATCTGCGCTTCAGCCTTCTGATCGCCGGACGTTGCTCCCTCGAAACCGAACGCCTTGATCGCCTCGTCGCTGCTCGGGAAGTACACGACCCCCACGAACAACTCGGTGGCCGTCACACCGGGCGCGTTCTCCACGGAACGGCCGCCCGCGTTGCCAGCGCCCGTTTGACCGCCACCCGCCACCGCCACGCCACCGTCGGACGCCCCACCCGTGCCAGCCGAGCCGGTGGTCACGGCGGATCCGTCCCCCACGAGGCCCCCGGCGGGCCCGCCGATTCCGGTGCCGACCGGACCCACGCCGCCGAGACCGTCGGTGCCGGCCGCGCCAGTTCCACCGAGGCCGTCTACCGCAGCCCCTGCAGGGGCACCAGCACCCAAGTTGTTCGAGCCGGCGGACTGCACCGTCGACCCGCATGCCGTCGTCAGCAACGACACCGCGGCCAACAGCACGGCCGGCAGACGACGAGAAACCAGTGAGCGACTGATGGGCACCTCCCTTGCGGCGCCACTACGTCACGCGGTGGCCTCAGCGCAGTATCCGCCGGTTTCGATCGCGGCGCTTCGTCGGCGAGGACCAAGTGCCGCGCCGCCAACCGTTGGGTCGACCAGAGTTCGCCGTACCGATCCTGATCCCCTGCCGGACGTACGCTTCCGGCTGCAGGAGAACCCGCTTGCGCAGCCTGGGAGCATCGGCTCGTGGCCAGACCGTCCCGATCTGAGATTGAGGCGTTCCTCGCTTCCGAGCACGACCCGGCCCTCTACCTTCTCCTGGGCTTTCCCGGTACGGGCAAGTACACCGTGGCGCAAGCACTCGCCGCGGACCTGTCCGCCCGCGGCTCAGAAGTACGGCTGGTCGACAACCACTACGTGGACAATCCGATCTTCGGCATCATCCCCACCGATGGTGAGACACCGCTGCCGGAGGGGATCTGGGGACTCATCGAGCAGGTGCGCGGAGCAATCCTGACCGCGATCGAAGAACACGCGCCGCCGGCGTGGTCCTTCATCTTCACCAACTACATCACGGCTCAGGAGGCCGGGCAGGGCTCCGTGGCTGCGGACTACCTGGACCGGCTGGATCGGCTAGCCAGTCGTCGCGGCTGCAACCTCAACATCGTCCGACTCACCTGTGAGGTCGACGAGCTCTGCCGCCGGGTCGCCAATCCGGAGCGACGTGAGCGACTCAAGACGACGAGCGCGGACTGGGCTCGCGAGGCTGCAAAGACGTACTCGCTGTACATGCCCGCTGGCACTAGGGCGCTGACCCTGGACACGACGCGCCTCTCACCGCCCGAGACCGCGCGCAGCATCCTGGAGCACTTCGGCTGAGCAGGCACGATTCCTGCGAACCTGCCCGCGCACCACTGTTGCGTGTCGACAACTGCAGGAGCCGCTCTTCGTCGGGGCGGACAGGGACGGGACCCACGGTCACCGACACAATGTCGGCATGAGCGATCTCGTCGAACGGATCAGTGAGCACGTCGAGCGCGAGCGGGAGCGGTTCTCGGTACCCGGCTGCTCGGTCGTCGTTGTTGCGGACGGCGAGGTCGTGCTCGCTGAGGGCTTCGGCCAGCGCAACGTCGACGGCAAGGAGGCGGCTACTGCTCAGACGCTGTTCCCCATCGGCTCGTCCACCAAGACGTTCACCTCGGCGCTGTGCGCGGCGCTCGTCGATGACGGCAAGCTCGACCTGGACCAGCCTGTCCGGGAGCTGCTCCCCGGCTTCCGGCTCTTCGACCCCATCGCGTCCGAGCTGCTGTCGGTGCGCGACTGCCTGTCGCATCGCTCCGGGCTGCCGCGACACGACTTGCTCTGGTACGCGGGCGAGGGGCGGCTCAGCCGGGAGGACCTGATCGCGGCGCTTCCTCACCTAGCCCCCACCAAGCCGTTCCGACAGGCCTGGCAGTACAACAACTTGCTCTATACGACCGCTGGCTATCTCGCGGGCAAGCTCAGCGGCGGCACCTATGAGGAAGCCGTGCGCGAGCGGCTGCTCGAGCCGCTCGGCATGACGCGAACCAACTTCCGGGTCGCTGACTCGGAGAAGGACGCCGACCACTCACGGCCCTACGTGCTGACGGCAGAGGACGAGATCAAGGAGGTGCCGTACGCGCACCTGGACCTCGTTGGCCCGGCCGGCTGCATCAACTCGTGTGCCACGGAGCTGGGGCCGTGGCTGCTCACGCTGCTCGGCAAGGGAGTGGACGGCCGAACGCAACTGCTGTCGGACGCCGTACTCGGCCAGATGCAGACACCGGCCATGCCGTTGCCCGCGGGCGGTCTGCCGACCGCCGGCACAGCGGTCGGATATGCCCTGGCTCTGGTCGTCGAGGACTACCGCGGTCATCGCGTCGTCCACCACGGCGGCAACATCGACGGCTTCTCGTCGCAGGTCGCGGTCATCCCGGCAGCCGGTCTCGGCGTCGCCGTACTCACCAACCTAGGTGCCTCGCCGCTTCGCGACGCGTTGCCGTACGTGCTGTTCGACGAACTGCTGGGGCTGGACCCGAAACCGCACGGGGAGCAGCACTATGGGCAGTGGTCAGCCCTTCGCAAGGGTGCCGCTCAGGCCAAAGACAGCAAGGCCGCCACGGCCAAGCCGCTCGCTGCGGTGCGCGCGGTCGACGACTACGTCGGCCTCTATCGGCATGCGGGGTACGGCGATGTGCGGATCGAGGCTGCGGACGGCGGGCTCCGCGGCAGCTATGGATCGCTGGAGGGGCCGCTCGAGCACCGGCACCTCGAGGTGTTCGAGATGGTCACCGTGGCCGGCGGCGAGGAGAACCGCATTCCGGTCCAGTTCACGCACGACATCGAGGCGGAGGTCGACGCGCTGCAGATACCGCTCGAGGGACAACTGCCTCCGCAACGCTTCGTCCGCCAAGCGGACACCGCGCACCTCACCGACGGGGTGCTGGACGGGCTCGTAGGCGCGTACCGCCTCGACGCACTCGAGGTGATCGTCAGCCGTCGCGCCGAGCAAGAGGTGATGATCGGAATCGCCGGTGGAGCGCCGCGCGCCGTACGTCCGGTCAAGGGCACGACGTTCGCCCTGGACGGTGCACAGTTGGAGTTCACCGACGACGGTCGGCTGCTGACTCCCTTCGGTGAGTTCGTCAAGCAGCCGAAGGCGTAACTAGCTGCGGTCGAGGACGTCAATCGTCGCGTTGGACGGCGGACGCTCCTTCTGGGTCCGAACCGCAACGTCCTCGGCGTCGCCCAGCACGCGCAGGACGTTGGCGCCGGCCAGTTTGGTCAGGTCGGCGTCGGACCAGCCCCGCCGGTAGAGCTCGGCGAACAGGTGTGGATAGCCGCTGACGTCGGACAGCCCCTCGGGCAGGACGTCGCAGCCGTCGTAGTCACCGCCGATCCCGATCCCGATGCCGTCCACGCCGGCGACGTCCCTGGCGTGCTCGATGTGGTCCGCCACCTGCGCCAGCGTGGCTGCCGGGCATGGGGCGTCGACATGCGCCTTCGCTTCGCTCGCCCACCTGCGGCAGTCTTCCGACACGAAGTCCGGCACGAACGTGATCATGCAGACGCCGCCGTTGTCGCGTAGGCGAGCGAGGATGTCGTCCGGCACGTTGCGGACGTGGGCGACCAGGGATCGGCAGGACGAGTGGCTGAAGATGACCGGCGCCTGCGTCGTGTCCAATGCATCCCGCATGGTGTCGGCGCTGACGTGTGACAGGTCGACCAGCATCCCCAGCCGGTTCATCTCCCGGACGACCTCGCGACCGAAGTCGCTGAGCCCGCCCAGCCGCGGCTCGTCCGTCGCGGAGTCCGCCCACGGCACGTTGTCGTTGTGGGTGAGCGTCAGATAACGCACACCCAGCGCGTACAGGGAACGCAGCACGGCGAGCGAGCTGTCGATCGAGTGACCGCCTTCCGCGCCCAGCAGTGACGCGATGCGGCCGGCGCCGAACTGAGTTCGTACGTCGTCGGCGGTCAGGGCCAGTCCGAGCTGATCCGGGTAGGCAGCGACGAGGCGGTGCACGAAATCGATCTGCTCCAACGTGGCAGTGACCGGGTCGGCGATCGTGGCCGGCACGTAGACCGACCAGAACTGCGCGCCCACGCATCCTTCCCGTAGCCGGGGGAGATCCGTGTGTGTGTCCGTGAGTCGGGTGCTCACGTCCGCCCGGGCGAGGTCGTACCGCACCAGGTGCCTCAATGCCCACGGCAGGTCGTTGTGCCCATCGACGAGCGGAGTGCGTCCGAGCAGCTCGCGGGCCCTCGCGAGATTGTCGACTGGCAGGTTCATCGGCTCGTCCTTGTCTGGTCCGCGCCGGTAAGGGCTTGCACGGCGCGCTCGACGTCGGCGTCGTCGTTGTACAGGTGGAACGACGCGCGGATCCGGCCGTCCCGCATCGCCGTACGGACCCCTGCCTCGCCGAGCTGCCGGACCGCTTCCGGCGTCGAGTCGAGAGTGACGATGGCCGAACCCTGCGGGGCGAGCCCGAGCCGGCCGAGCAATTTGTCGGCCAGCCGCACGTTGTGATCACGGATCTGATGCAAGTCGAGTCCGGCCAGCAGCTCCAGCGCGACAGCGGCACCGATCCAGCTGAACCACGCGGGTGAGACGTCCAGGCGACGCGCACTGCTGGCCAGTCGCAGCGGCAAACCGTAGATGGAAGTCCACGGATCCTCGCCCGCGTACCAGCCGGCGCTCGTGGGTCGAAGTCCGTCCAGCGCGTCCGGCGCCACGGCCAGGAAGGCGGCGCCCCGCGGCGACAGCAGCCACTTGTACGTCGCGCACACGACGTAGTCCACGCCGCTGACATCGAGCGGAAGCCATCCGCAGGACTGCGTCGTGTCGAGCAGCAGCCGGGCGCCTGCAGCATCGGCAGCAGCATGTACGCCGGGCAGGTCCACCAGTCGGCCGTCGGCCGACTGCACCGCGCTGACGGCGATCAGGTCAGCCCGTCCGGCAAGCCCGGGCAGCTCCTCGAGCGGCAGCTCGTCGACCCGGATTCCCCGGTCGGCGTGGGCCAGGAACGGGAACGTCACGGAGGTGAACTCCCCCTGGGCCACGACAACGCGCGCGCCGTCCGGAAGCGACGACGCCACGACTCCGACGAGATTCGACACGGTGGCGGCAATGGCCACACACGCTGGATCAACGCCCGTCAAACCAGCCCATGCCCGGCGGGCTCGGGTGACGTGGTCATCGAAGTCAGGGGGTGACAACTGACCGCGCCGCCAGAGGTCCAGCACCTGCGTCATCTCGCGAACGGCCGCAACCGGGGGGACGCCAAGCGAAGCCGTATTGAGGTAGCCGGGTTCGGCCTCGAACTGCGCGCGCACCGCCGGCGTCATGGCGCAGACAGTGCCAGACCGGCTCGTCGAGTCGTACCAACGCGCGGTCCGGGATTCGCCCCGACTGACATGGCGGGAGGCGCCGGTCTTGTGATCGTCTGAGGCGGTGACCTACGACCTGGTTCTGCGCGGCGGGCGGGTCGTGGACCCGAACGGCGGCCTCGACACCGTGACCGATCTGGCCATCGACGGAGACCGCATCGCGGCGCTCGGTCCTGAGCTCCCAGGAGACCGGGTCCTCGACGCGGCCGGCTGCGTTGTCGCGCCCGGCTTCGTGGATCTGCACAGCCATGCCCAGTCCCTCGCCGGACACCGGTTGCAGGCTCTCGACGGCGTCACGACGTCGCTGGAGCTCGAGGCGGGAGTCGGCCGGGTCGACCTCGCCTACACGGAGGCGCTGGCAGAGGGTCGCCCGCTGCACTTCGGTTTCGCCGCGTCGTGGGCCGCGTCACGGATGTCGGTGCTGACCGGAGTCGCCGCCGATGGCCGGGTGTCCTCGATGCTCTCCCACCTGGGTGACCCTCTCTGGCAGGGTGCAGCAGACGAGCGGCAGCAGGATGCCGTGCTGGGACTGCTCGAGCAGGACCTCGCCGCAGGTGCGCTCGGCATCGGCGTCATCCTCGGGTACGCGCCCGGGACCGCGCCGGCGGAGTACCTGCGCGTGGCCGCCCTCGCCGCGGCGGCCGGGCGGCCGACGTACACGCACACACGGGACCTGATCGACTTCGCGCCGGACACCCTGATGGATGGCGGCGAGGAGCTCGTTCGCGCCGCCGCCGAGACCGGTGCGCACATGCACTATTGCCACGTCAACAGCACCTCCCTGCGGGCGGTCGACCGGGTGCTCGGCCTGGTCGAACGGGTCCGTGCCGAGGGTGCGACGGTGACGACCGAGGCCTATCCCTACGGCGCAGGGTCGACCGGGATCGGCGCCGCGTTCCTGTCGCCGGAAAGGTTGGCGGAGCGCGGCCTGCGCACGACCGACCTCGTGTACGCCGCCACCGGCGAACGCGTTGCCGACGAGGCGCGCCTGCGGCACCTTCGCAACGTCGATCCCGGTGGCCTGTGCATCGTGCACTTCCTGGATGAGCAGAACACCAAGGACCTAGCGGTCCTGATGCGCAGCCTGGTGTTCGCCGACTCCTGTGTCGCCAGCGACGCCATGCCGATCACCTGGCAGGGGGAGCCGCAGCCGGATGCCTGGCCCCTGCCACCGGGCGCCTTCAGCCACCCCCGCACCGCCGGCACGTTCGCCAAGTCCTTTCGCCGGCTCGTCGGGGAGTCGTCGCTCGTCGACGTACCCGAGTTCGTACGGCGGGCATCGGTCCTTCCGGCCGAGGTGCTGGCCACGGCTACCGGTGGAGCGGTGAGCAAGGGCACGCTGGCGCCGGGCGCGGACGCCGATGTCGTCGTCTTCGACCCGACGACCTACCGGGACCAGGCGACGTACGAACGACTCACTCCTTCAACGGGTGTGCGTCACCTGCTGGTCAGCGGGGACCCGGTCGTCCTGTCGGGCGACCTGCAGCTCGACGCCCGACCCGGCCGGGCCGTACGTGCGGTCGGCCGCTAGTCCCCGTCGCGGGGGAGGCGGTCCCTAGTCCGGGTGGACGAGCCCGCCCTGCTCACCTCGTCGGAGTCGACACAGACCTCCCTTGCGCTGAAAGCGACAATAAGGGCGAGTCCCGGAGGCCCCCGTGCGTCGCATGTCTGTTCCTTTCGCCCTGTTGACGGCTGCCCTGCTCTCCGCCTGCGGTTCGACCGTCGCCGGCGCCGGCAACCAGTCCGGGTCCGCCCTCGGACAGGCCGGCTCAGGCGCGGCGGGCAGCGTGTCGGGCACCGGTCTGCAGGGTTCGACACCGGGCGGCAGCGCTCTCCCCGGATCGACCGGAGGCAGCACCGCCCTCGACGGAACGGCATCGACGACGGGCGGAGGCGGCACCGGCGGCGTGCCGGCAGCCGGCGGCTCCGGCATCGGCAGCAGTACGGGCGGAACCACCGGAGTCAGCGGCGGCAGCGGCACGAGCGGCTCGGGCGGCGGAGGGGCTGCGGCGCTCGGGCCTGGTGTCACGGCAACCGAGATCCGGCTCGGCATCCCGTACTGCGGCGACTGCGCGGCGGCCAACGCCGCGTTGGGTGCCGGCGGTGAGGACCCCGGCGACACCCGCCGCTACGCGCGCGCGGCTCTCGAAGACGTCAACAGCCGCGGTGGCGTCCTCGGGCGCAAGCTTGTGCCCGTCTTCCACGAGGTCAGCGCCAGCGACAACATCGAGACGTCGCAGCAGGCTGCCTGCGAGACGTTCACTAAAGACAACAAGGTCCTGGCGATCTTCTTCCGGGGCGAGATCATCTACGAATGCGCCAAGAAGGCCGGGATCATCGCTTCCGGCTCCGGCGGCAGCGGACCCGTGTTCGAGCGCTACCCCAATCTGTTCGCGCCCGCCGACATTCGGTTCGAGCGCCTCGCGGCGGTCACGGTGAAGGCCATGGTCCAGGCCGGCTGGCAGACGCCTGAACCCAAGTATCCGACCGGCAAGATCGGCATCGTCAGCTGGGACAACCCGGACTACCGCTTCGCGATGGACAAGGGCTGGCTCCCCACCATCAGCGCCGCCGGACTCAAGAAGCCTCTGGTCCGGTACATCGCCATCCCGCAGAGCGACAAGGGCATTGCCGACGCGGGCCCGGCGATCAGCGCCGCGGTCCTCGCCTTCCGCAACGAAGGCATCGACCACGTCTTCATCGCTGACGGGCCGGCCGGCATCTTCACCGGCGCCGGCCTAACCCTGCTGTTCCTGCAGAACGCGAAGTCGCAGAACTACTACCCGCGCTACGGCTTCAACAGCAACAACGCGCCTGACTTCCAGAGCCACCCGCAGGACCAGCTCGTCGGCATGATCGCGGTCGACTCGTTCGACACCGCGCCGGCCAACGACGCCGGGATCGCACCCAACCCGCAACGGGAGCGCTGCTTCGCCATCATGCGCAAAAAGGGCCTGCCCGTGGGGCAGGGCCAGACGCAATCGGTGGCGATCGGCTCCTGCGAGATCGCCTGGTTCACCGAGGCGATCGTCAAGCGTTCGCGCAGCACCCTGCTCCCGGACATGATCGCGGGCGGCGAGGCGTTGGGTACGTCGTATCGGTCGCCCTACTCGTACGGCAACCGGATCGGCCGTGGCCAGCACGACGGCGTCGCGTTGTTCCGCAACCTTCGCTACGACGAGTCCTGCAGTTGCCTGCGCTACACGTCCAAGCCGTACGAGCCGTAAGGGATGTCGTGAGGGTCTTCATCTCGGTAGACATGGAAGGTGTGGCCGGTGTCGCCACGCTCGACCAGATCCTGCGCGGAGGCACGGGTTACCCACGCGCGCAGGAGTTGATGACGGCTGAGGCCAACGCGGCGATCCGTGGCGCTTTCGCCGGCGGCGCGACCGAGGTCGTCGTCAACGACAGCCACGGCACCATGGACAACCTGCTGCACGAGCGACTCGACCCGCGGGCCCGACTGGTGTTCGGCGCCCCCCGCGCCTCGTGCATGGTCCAGGGCATCACCCGCGACGACGCCATGGCCGTCTTCGTCGGCTATCACGCCGCCGCCGGGGCGCACGGCGTCCTGTCGCACACCTTCTCCTCCAGCTTCACCGAGCTCCGCGTCAACGGGCAGCCCATGAGCGAGGCCGAGGTCAACGGTCTGTACGCCGGCTCGCTCGGCGTGCCAGTCGGTGTCCTCACCGGTGACGACCAGATCTGCCAGCTGGCCGAGAAAGCGTTCCCGGGGATCACCGCCGTACCGGTCAAAGACGCGACCGGCTATGCGTCCGTCGACACACTCCACCCGCAGCAGGCCTGCGAACGGATCGAGGATGCGGTCACGGCCGCAGTCAACGCTGGTGAGGTCGCCCCCCTCGACGTACCGGACTCTTTGTCGCTCGAGATCGACTTCGGTACGCCGCTGGCGGCCGACATCGCGGGAACGGTCCCAGGCACACGCCGGGTCTCTGCCCGGACCCTGCAGCGCGACGTCGACAGCGTCGAAGACCTGCTCGGCCTGGTCATGAGCTGGTACTACCTGGCGTCCATCGCCTCCCAGCAGACCGCCGCCATCGCCTTGCGCCGCTGAGCTTTTCCACCTACGAGGGAGACACGTGACCGACGTCCAGCAGATCCGGCAGATCATCGAGCAGGAGCGGGAGCGCTTCGGTGTCGCCGGTCTGTCCGTTGTCGTCGTCAAGGATCGCGAGGTCGTCCTCGCCGAGGGGTTCGGGTCCCGCGACCTCGACAAGGACCTCCCGGTCACGCCGGAGACGCTGTTCGCCATCGCCTCGGACAGCAAGCACTTCACCGCTGCGCTGTGCGCGACGTTCGTCGACGAGGGCAAGCTCGAGTGGGACGCGCCGGTGCGCGACGTGTTGCCGTGGTTCCGCCTGCAGGACCTGCACGCGACCGAGCTGGTCAGCGTGCGCGACTTGCTGGCGCACCGGACCGGCATTCCTCGCCACGACGCTGTCTGGTTCTGGGGCGGTCCTACTCCGCCGCAGGAGGAGATCGTGCGCAAGATGCGCTACCTGCAGCCGTCTGCGCCGCTGCGACAGGTGTGGCAGTACAACAACAACTGCTACACGACGGCCGGCTACATCGCGGGTCTGCTCGCCGGATCGGACTGGGAGACGGCGCTGCGTGAGCGCGTCTTCGATCGGCTCGGCATGAAGCGCACGACACTGGGCCCGATCTCCGCAGAGGCGACCGGAGACTTCGCCGTCCCGTACGACGACAAGACCGGCAGCAACGTCGCGGTCCCGCTCATCGGCGACGGCTCGGTCGGTCCCGCTGGCGGGATCTGGTCGAACGCCGAGGAGATGGCGCACTGGGTGCTGGCCCGTCTCGACGTGCCCCTCGACGACGGGAGCCTGTTCCTGTCGCGCAACGCGGTGCGGGAGCTGCACGCCCCTGCCATGGTCAAGCCGGCGGCGCCGCTCGAGCTGCCCGGGATGCACAGCATGGGCTACGCCCTCGCCGCGGACGTCGCGTCCTACCGCGGCCATCGGCTGATCCACCACGGCGGCAACCTGCACGGCTTCTGCTCCGATGTCTACCTCGCGCCCGAGGACGGTCACGCGGTTGTTGTCTTGGCCAACGCCAACGGGTCGGGTGTGCGGACGGCCTTGCCGCTCGCGGTGCTGGACCAGTTGCTAGGCCTCGAGCCCGAGCCATGGGGAGAGCGGCTGTTCGAGCTGATGAGCGCCATGAAGGGCGGGATGCGCGAGGCGAGTGCGCACCACGCCGCGTCCGCGGCAGGCAACCCGCCCAGCCGTTCGCTGCCGGACTACGTCGGCACCTACACGCATCCGGCGTACGACGAGCTGACGATCCGCCTCGAGGGCGATGTGCTGGTGCCTACCTGGCACGGGGTGGACGGACTCGTGATGCGGCACCGCGACCACGACACCTGGGACATGCTGCTGGGCAGTCACTACGAGGACATGCCCATCCCGCTCGTCGTCCGCTTCGGCGCAACGGGCATCACCGGGGTGGAGGTTGGACTTGAGCCGACGGTCGACCCCATCTTCTTTACTCGCGAGGCCTTGACGTTGTCGGCCGAGCAGCTCGACCGGTTGGTCGGCCGTTATGCGATGGGCCCTTTGGTTCTTGCCGTGACGGTGGCGGACGGCGTCCTGACTGTTGAGGTGCCGGGGTCCAAGCCGATTGCCCTGCGAGCCAGGGACGAGACGCACTTCGATGTCGCCGAAAGCGCTGGCAGCAGCGTCGAGTTCGTGCTCGACGGGGCCGGCGCGGTGGAGCAGGTTGTCGTCCATCCGGGTGGCGTCTTCCGGCCGGAGCTCGCGGACGGTCCAGCATCCGGAGCAGAGGGAGAATAGGGACATGCTGCGACGCCGCGCCACCCCCTGGACTGTCCTGCTGGGCCTGGCCGCCCCCCTCGTGCTGTTGTCTGCATCGCCTGCTACAGCCGTACCCCCGCGGCTGGATGCGGCGGCCGGGTCGGCAACGGTGGGTCTGAGCTCCGACGCCTGGTACAGCACGACACCTGCCTGTACGGCGTCGCCGACGGGTTGCCTGCCAGCGGGGCCGCCAAGCACCTACCCGGCGATGACTTTGCACGTCGGTGTCGGCGCGGGGCAGGAGGAGTCGCGCAGCTACCTTGCGCTCGACCTGGCCAGCCTGCCGGTGTCGACGTCGTTGATCGGCGGGTCGCTTCGCCTGCCCGTGTCGAGCGGCGACGGCAGTCGCGCGCCCGAGACCGCCTCCTTCCAGGCCTGCCTCGCGACGGAAGCCTTCAAAGATGACGTGCAGGGGTCTTCCGCGGTACCGCCGAAGATCGACTGCAAGAAGGCCTCGGCGCCGGCCAAATTCGCCGCCGGCGTGGGCGCGACACCAGGTGCCTTCACCCTCGACCTGTCACCCTTCGCAGCGGCTTGGTCCTCGGGCTCCGCCAATCAGGGACTGGCCTTGATCCCGGGAGGCGACAACCCCCCGACGAGCGCGTGGCATGTCGCCATGTCGGCGCGCGACCGCAAGGTCGAGCCGGCCATGCGCATCACGGCCACGGTCTCGTTCACCAGCTCAAGCGCGGTCACCGACGACAGCTTCACCAGCCCGCCGCCGGAGGATCAGTTCGTCGCACCACCTCCCGCCGATTCAGGCTTCAGCTCGGGCGGTGAGTCGTTCGCGGCGCCGCCGCTGGCCTCGGTGTTCGTTCCGGAGTCGCCGGTTGCCGCCATTGGCCCTGCCGTCGGCGGGGCTGACCCCGCCGCGGTACCCGTCCTCGCAGCGCCCGCGTTGGTCAACACGGCGTTCTCGCCCGGCGGCTACTCCTACCCGGTCGTGTTCCTGCTGCCGCTGCTGCTGGCCATCGCCGGTGGACTGATGGCTCGGGCCCTCACGCGCGACCTCACGCCACCGCAATAGCTGATCCGCGAGCAGGCCGCAACGCCCTGCTCTTGGGGCTCAAAGCGTCAGGGCTGTCCTGGACGTCGTGAGCTCGGCCAGGATGTCGCGATCCACCTCGACGCCCAGACCGGGGCCGGTGGGCACACGCACCTGACCGTTCTCCAGCACGATCGGCGCGGTGATGTCCTGCTTGTAGAACCGGTCCGAAGCGGACGTGTCGCCGGGCAGGGTGAAGTTGGGTAGCGATGCCAGCGCGATGTTCGCGGAGCGCCCGATGCCTGTCTCGAGCATGCCGCCGCACCACACCGGGATGCCGTTGGCGGCGCAGACGTCGTGCACCCGTCGTGCCTCGAGGTAGCCGCCGACTCGGCCAGCCTTGATGTTGACGATGCTGCAGGCACCGATCGAGATGGCGTCGGCAGCCGATCGGGCCGAGACGATCGACTCGTCCAGGCATACGGGCGTGCGGATCTGCCGGGCCAACTCGGCGTGGCCGCGGATGTCGTCCTCGGGCAACGGCTGCTCGATGAGCAGGAGGTCGAAAGCGTCGAGGCGGGCCAGGTGGCGCGCGTCGCCCAGGGTGTAAGCCGTGTTCGCGTCGACCTGGAGCGGGATGTCACCGAAGCGGTCGCGGACCGCGGCGACCGGCTCGATGTCCCAACCGGGCTCGATCTTCAGCTTGATGCGCACGTAGCCCTGATCGATGTAGCCGCCGACGGCGTCCAGCAGCTGCGGGATCGAGTCCATGATGCCGACGCTCACGCCAGACGGAACGGAGTCGTGGACCGAGCCGATCTCCTCCGCGAAGGACCGCCCCGCCGCGCGCAGCTCGGCGTCCAGCACAGCGAGCTCGACGGCCGCTTTCGCCATCGGGTGACCCTTGATCGGCTCGAGCACGTGGCCGACGCGCGCAGCGGTCAGGCCGTCGCCGTACGCAACCAGCTTGGGGACAAGGAACCGGGAGATCACCTCGGCTGCGGAGTCGACGTACTCCGGGCTGTAGAGCGGGTCACCCATGGCGACGCACTCGCCCCAGCCCTCGGCGTCCGGAGTCTCGATGCGGACCAGCAGGACGTCGCGGCTCACCTGGGTGCCAAAGGACGTGCGGAACGGCGACACCAGGGGCATCTGCACCCGGAGGAGCTCGACGGCCGACAGCTTCATTCGGTGATCTCCTCGAGGACGTAACAGCCGGTGCGGGTGAAGCCGGAGGCGACGTAGGCCCCGGCCAGCAGGGGTTCGAGCACACCACGGCAGGTCTCGCGCCACTCGCGAGCCAGGCTGGGATCGTCGGTCCGGACCAGCTGGATGTCCTGGGGCACCTGGACCAGGATGCGGGGCGTTCCGGCCGGCACGGTGTGCACCACGGGTCGGTCGGCCTCTACGGACAGAGCCAGTACGGCGCCTCGCGCCAGCAGGTCGACCATGTCGGGCTCGGATCGGACACCGCGGGCGGCCTCGCTGACCCGCGGCGCCTCGAGGTTCCACAGGGCCACGGCGCGGTCACTCTCGTCGCCGGCGTTCTGCGCGTCGTCCATCACGCCGTAGAAGTCGACCAGGTAGCCGACTGCTCGCGCGCCCAGCTTGGTGATGTTGAACCAGGCGTTGCGTCGAATCAGGGGGTCATAGGTCCAACTGATCGACGTCAAGCCATGCTGCAGCGCCCAGGTCCGCTGGTGCAACTTGAGGGCACGGCCGATGTCGCGTCCTTGCGCCTCGGCCAGCACCCCGGAGATGTGCGAGTGCAGGCCGCCCTCGGTGGAGCCGGTGTGGAAGGCCAGGCTGGCGCCGACCAGCCGCGCGCCTTCGAAGGCGCCGGAGACGTAGCCACCCGCGTGCGACAGCGCACGCATGAGGTCAGGGGAGACGGGGGCGGTGCGTGCGTCGGTCTGCCACACCGTCTGGTAGAGATCGGCCGCGGCGCGCAGGTCCATCAGGTCGTGCAGCTCTACGATCCGCACGCCGGCTTGGTCGGCTGCCTGCCGCGCAGCGAGGTCGGCATCGTCGGCCGGACCCACGGCAGGCGTCTCGGAAGCGTTTCGCACGCTCGTCTCGCTCGTCACACCACAGACGGTCCCGTATGACGGGCCCGTTGTCCTCGTCCTTGTGGCCGAAGCCGACGCCTCCGCTTCGTCGCCCTCGCCCACTTCGTCGGACTCACCCAAGCCTCGGCACAAGGTTGGGGGTGGGCAACAACGCCGCAGCGAGCAAGACAGGGCAGGGTGTGTCCTACGTCATGGCAGGCCGGCAGGACCGAGGGGGCGCTGTGTTCCGTACCGCACGAGCTGCCGCGCTCGCGGCTGCTCTCACGTTGGTGCTGTCGAGCTGCGTCAGTCAGGGTCTGGCCTTCCGCGTCGACGACCGGCTGACCATCCTCGAGCCCAAGGCACGGTCAGAGGTCACCTTGCCGCTGACGGTCCGCTGGAAGATCCGCGACTTCGACGTGGTGGAGCCCGGCAGCCTGGCCACCGGAGCCAAGGGCAAGGTGGGGACGTTCGCGGTTTTCGTCGACGGCACCCCGCAGTCCCCGGGCGAAACGCTCGCATCACTGGCCAAGAAGGACCGCAGCTGCCGACCTTCGGACGGCTGCCCGGACGCGGAGTACCTCGCGGCCCGCAACATCTACAGCACCAGCCAGACCGAGATCACGTTCGAGCAGCTGCCCCGCCCCTCGGACGAGAAGACGAAGGAACGGCACGACGTGACGATCATCTTGCTGGACCCGCAGGGCAGGCGGATCGGCGAGAGCGCCTTCTTCGTGCAGTTCACTCTCAAGCGCAAGGGTGCCTAGATGACGATCGCCCCGCCCGGCCCCCCGCTGCCCAGCTCGGGGCAGACCGACCACCTGGCCAGGGTGCACGAGGCCGAGAAGCTGGTCGACGAGGTCAGTGAGACGCGCGAGCAGCTGCGCGACGACGCTCGGCGAACGCTCGGGGTTACTGGCGACGACAGCAAGCCGCCGCCGCTGCGCGAGGCTCTCAAGAATGAGGATGTGACGGTCTACCCGTTGTTCGTCCTGGGTCTGCTGTCCGTGGTGGACACCTTGCAGGGCTACGCCTTCTCCACCCTGACGCCGGAGATCAGCCGGACCCTCGGCATCGGCTTCGGCACGATTCTGTTGCTCGGCGTGGTGAAGGGCCTGGCCGCGGCCTTCGCACCGCTGCCCATGGCCGCAGCCGTGCAGCGTCATCCGCGCCGCGCGCTGCTGTGCCTCATCACTGCCGCCGCCTGGGCCGTCGCCACCCTGTACACCGGCTTCGCGACCGCGACCCTCGGGCTCGCGATCGTGCTCATCATCGATGGGCTGAGTTCCGGCAGCGTCTCTGCTCTGCACCAACCGCTGTTGATCGATAGCTACCCGCCGCAGGCGCGCGTTCGCGTCTTCAGCTACTACGGAGCCCTCGGCGCAGCCGGCAACGTCATCGCGCCGCTGCTGGTGGCGCTGCTGGCTTTTCTCGGCTTCTCCTGGCGGGGCGTCTTCGTCGTGTTCGGGATCATCTGCCTGTCTGTCCTGCCCGCGACGCTGAAGCTGCGCGACCCCGGATTCGGCAAGTACGACACGCAGAAGCTGCGCGCGGCGGTGCACGAGCTACACGGCGACGACAGCTTGGCCGAGGACGACGTCAGCCTGGGCTTCTTCGAGATCGTGCGACGCCTCCTGCTCATCCCGACCATCAAGCGACTGCTGGTCGCCTTCGCCGTGTTCGGCTTGCTCGCTGCGCCGTACAGCACCTTGCTGGCCTTCTACCTGGATGAGGAGCTCGGCTTCGGCCCCGCTCAGCGCGGCTTGTTCTTCGCGTTCACGTCGGCCTGCGCGATCGTCTCGCTCGCGCTGTACGGCAAGCGTGGGGAGGCGCTGTTCCGCAAGAACCCGGGACGGGTCCTCGAGGTCGCCGGGATTCAGCTCGCGATCGGCGGCATTCTGATCGTCGTCGCCATCGCGCAGCCCTACACCGCTGTCACCATCGCGCTGTTCGCCTTTACCTCCGCTCTGCTGGCGATCCTCGGACCGGCACTCGGCATCACCTTGCTGTCCATCGTTCCAGCCCAGATGCGCCCCCACGCGGCCGCGCTCTACGGCATCTTCGGAGCGGGGGTCGGAGGCCTCGCCGGCGCGCTGCTCCTCGGCGGCGTGCAAAGTCGCTACGGACTCACCGGTGGGTTGATCAGCCTGCTCATTCCCGGCGTAGGTGGCGCCCTGCTCCTGCGCAGCTGCGGCAAGTACGTGCAACCCGACCTCGACCGGATGATTGGCGAGGTGCTGGAGGACGAGGAGATCAAGCGGATCACAAACGGCGGTGGTCGCCTGGCCATGCTGTCGTCCCGTGGCATCGACTTCTCCTACGGCCAGCTGCAGGTGCTGTTCGACGTCGACTTCACCGTCGACGACGGGGAGATGGTGGCGCTGCTCGGCACGAACGGCGCCGGCAAGTCCACCTTGCTCAAGGTGATCAGCGGGATCGGGCTGCCTACCAAGGGAAGCGTCCGCTTCCGCGGCCAGGACATCACCTACCTCGACGCTGAGCGGCGCACCCGGCTCGGCATCACCCAGATCCCGGGCGGCCGCGCGGTCTTCGGCCCGCTGACCGTCATCGAGAACCTGCGGTCCTACGGCTACTCCCTGGGCAAGGATCGGCGCAACCTCGACGGTCTCATCGATGACTGCTTCGAGGCCTTCCCTCGGCTGGCCGAGCGGCGCAACTCGCTCGCCGCGACCCTGTCCGGTGGTGAGCAGCAGATGCTCGGGCTGTCGAAGGCGCTGGTGATGAAGCCGCGGCTGCTGGTCATCGACGAGCTCTCGCTCGGCCTCGCGCCGATCATCGTCGAGCAGCTGCTCGTCATGGTTCGACGCATCAACGCCACGGGCACGGCGATCGTGCTGGTTGAGCAGTCGGTCAACATCGCGCTCAGCCTGGTGGAGCACGCTTACTTCATGGAAAAGGGCGAGATGCGCTTCGACGGCGCCGCCGGTGAGCTGCTGGCCCGCGACGACCTGCTTCGAGCCGTCTTCCTCGAAGGCGCGAGTAAGAAGGACGACGCATGACCATCGCCCCGGAGCGCCCCGTCACTGAAGAGCCGCCACCGGAGCGGGTGAGCTACCGCTCCACGGAGACGACGGCGCAGCGACTGCGGTCGGCGCTTTTCACCAAGGCCGTACTGGTCCGGGTCATGTCCATGGCCTCGGGCTTCGCGCTGGTCGCTCTGATCGGGCGTTTCTCCCGGTTCGAGACGCCGCTACCGGTCATCGCGCTCGGCACGATCATCGGGCTGACCTACGGGCTGCTCGCCGTCGGCCTGGTCCTGGTCTATCGCAGCAACCGCATCATCAACTTCGCGCACGGCGAGACCGGCGCCTTCGCGGCCGCCGTGTTCGGCCTGTTCACCACGAAGTACAACCTGAACTACTACCTGTTCTTGCCGATCGGCCTCGCGGTCGGTGCAGGCGCCGGTGCGTTGGCCGAGGTCGGCGTCGTACGACGACTGCGCAACGCACCACGCCTGATGAGCGTCGTGGCCACGCTGGGCGTGGGCCAGTTCCTCGTGCTCTTCGGCCTGCTGATCAACAGCCAGGCCGGTGCCGGGTCGCTCTTCCCGCAGCCGCCTGGTCTGCCGGTCTTCGAGCTCGGGGCCCTGCGCATCACCCAGGCCTACTCCGGGATGCTCTTCTTCGCGCCGCTCGCGGTTCTGGCTGTTGCGGTGTTCTTGAAGTACAGCCGATTCGGGCTGGCGATCCGCAGCGCGGCCGCCAACCCGGAAGCGGCCCGCATGGCCGGCATCCCTGCCGCCCGGATGTCGTCGCTCGCGTGGGCGCTCGCGGGTGCGCTGTCGGCCTTCACCGCGATCCTCACCCAGCCGACGCGCGGGTTCACCTCCGGCGAGACCTTCGGTCCCGGACTGCTGCTGCGCGCTCTTGCCGGAGCGGTGCTCGCCCGCATGAACAACTTGCCGCTCGCGTTGGCCGGTGGTGTTGCGCTCGGCATCATCGAGCAGCTGCTGCTGTGGAACAAGCCGCAGTCCGGCCTGGTCGAGGTGGCGCTGTTCGCGATCATCCTGATCACCCTTCTGCTGCAGCGACAAAAGGGCGGGCGCGACGAGGAGAAGGGCAGCTGGGCTGCCGTCCAGGCTCTGCGACCGGTACCCGAGGCCCTGAAGCGGCTCTGGCTCGTGCGCAATCTCGGTGGCATCTTCGCCATGATCGCGCTGGCGTGCGCCGCGGTCTTACCGCTGTTCGTTACCAACAGCACATCGATCACGATGGTCTCGATCATCGGCTTCGCGATCATCGGGTTGTCGGTCGGCATCGTCACCGGTCTCGGGGGACAGCTCTCTCTCGGGCAGTTCGCCGTCGCCGGATTCGGGGCGTGGGCATCGTTCGAGGTGTCCAGCCGCACCGGCAACTTCGCGCTGTCCTTCTTGTACGCCGGGCTGGCCGGTGCCGTCATCTCGCTGGCCATTGGGTTGCCTGCCCTGCGCGTACGCGGGCTTTTCCTGACGGTGACGACCCTGTCCTTCGCCCTTGTGACGCCTGCCTTCCTGCTGCAGCAGGACTTCATCCTCGGCGACGGTGTCGATCCCGGGCGCCCCTGCCTGTCGGCGGGGTGCGAGCAGGCACTCGACACGGGCAAGTCCTACTACCTCTTCGCGCTGCCGGTCCTCGTGCTCGCGACCCTGCTGGCCCGCAATGTGCGTAACGGCGGGTTCGGTCGGCTGCTCACGGCGATCCGCGACAACGAGGACGCGGCCCGCTCGTTCACGGTGCCCGCGGCTCGCGTCAAGACCCAGGGCTTCCTGCTGGCCGGGTTCATGGCCGGCATAGGTGGCGCGCTGTACGGCCATGCCCTGTCCCGGATCGGCTCGTCGACGTTCCCGACCAGTGCCAGCATCGCGGTCGTCGCCATGACGGTCATCGGCGGCATCTCGCTGCTGTCCGGCCCGCTCCTCGGCGCGCTGTTCGTCATCGGCATCCCGGCCTTCGTTCCTTTGGACTCAGCCGGGCTCGCCGCCAACTCCCTCGGCCAGCTGCTCATCATCTTGTACCTCCCAGCGGGACTCGGTGGTCTGGCCGAACCTGTGCGAGACAAGATCGTGAAAGCGCTGGGCAGACGTGCCGGCATCGACGTGGCGGCGGCGTACGACGAAGTGCCGACCGCCGCAGGATCGTCGGCCAGCAGTGCCCAGGTGCGACAGCGGCTCGCCCCCATCCGGCCGACCGAACGGCTCAGGCCACCCGGCTCGCAGCTGCTCGAGGTGGTTGGCCTACGCAAGAGCTTCGGCGGTGTGCGCGCCGTTCGTGGCGTCTCGATGACGGTCAACGCTGGCGAGACAGTCGGCCTGATCGGACCCAACGGCGCCGGGAAAACCACGACCTTCGAGCTCATCGGTGGCTTCACCAAGGCCGATGCCGGCCGCGTCGTCTTCGAGGGGCAGAACGTCACCTCGTTCGGTCCGGAGGCGCGCGCCAAGCTCGGCCTGATCCGGTCGTTCCAGGACGCGGCGCTTTTCTCGACGCTGACCGTGCAGGAGACGGTGCGGCTGTCCTTGGAGCGCACCTACCCGACGCCGTTCTTCGGCTCCGTTCTGGGCTTCGCCGGCGGTGAGAAGGACAAGGACAAGCTCACCAGGGACCTGATCGGCTTCATGGGGCTGGACCGCTACCGCTCCTCCCAGGTGCAACAGCTGTCCACCGGCACCCGCCGCATCGTCGAGATCGCCTGCCTGGTCGGTCTGCAGCCGACGCTTCTCCTGCTGGACGAGCCGTCATCCGGTATCGCTCAGCGCGAGACCGAGGCGCTCGGCGACCTGCTCAACACGATCAAGTCGCAACTGCAGCTGACTCTGCTGATCATCGAGCACGATATCCCGCTCGTCATGGAGCTGTCCGACCGGATCATCGCGATGGCCGACGGCGTCGTCATCGCC
>Ga0136633_1000732_pt1 | contig 24857 bp, 26 predicted proteins | sample AntDrymeUQ832206_2_FD_105494 | JGI IMG/M metagenome (GOLD analysis project Ga0136633, IMG submission 105494) | Polar desert sand microbial communities from Dry Valleys, Antarctica - metaG UQ83 (22.06) | ecosystem: Environmental > Terrestrial > Soil > Desert | place: Antarctica: Dry Valley...
GACGGTGGGCACGCCGGACACGCCGAGCTCACGCACCAGGTCCATGCCGGCCATGCCGTCGACCACGTCGACCTGCAGCCGGTCGGTGGCCAGGCCCATGCCGATGGTCGTGACCACGACCGGGGGGCAGCCGGGTCAGGTGGGGGTGGCGAAGACCTGGGCGTGGACCGGCCGGGGGAGGCCGGCGAGGGCCTGGGCCCATCCATCGGCCAAGCCGTGGTCGCCGGTGGACGCCCGCCGTATGGTCTCCAGCAGGGCCCGGAAGAGGTTGACCCGGGGCACGCCGACGAACCGCACCCGCGCGGCCACCGTGAAGACCGGCACCTCGCCGGCGCCGTCCTCGGTGACCGTCAGGCGGATGCGGGGCTCCAATGAGGCAAGCTCGCGACCGAGGCGCTCGGCCCGGGCCGCTTCCTCGGTGCCGGGCGTCGGCGACAACGCCAGGGGCGACGAGCGGCGGATTGCGACCATGAGGTCCACCGGCGCGTCCATGCGGCCCTCGAGCTGGGCGACGACGAAGCTGCGGTCGACGTCGTCGAAGAAGCTCAGTGGACCAAAACCTTGGACTTCAGCACCATCTCCTTGCTGAGCATCCGGCACACCGGGCAGTTGCGGCCCACGTTGGCCAGGTCGGTGAGCTTCTTCTTGCTCGTGCCCATGGACGCGATGTGGATCTCGTAGGTGATGGCGCTGAACTTGTCGGTCTGGTCGGTGTTCTGGAAGAACCCCTGGGCGTCGAAGCTCATGTTGACTTTCACCGACAGCGCATCGAGCACGATGCCCATCCGGGCCGCGTGCCAGGCGGTCTGGTTGATGATGCAGGCGCCGAGGGCGGAGAGGACGGTCTCGACCGCCTCGGGGCCGGAGTCGTCACAGCCGGGCATCTCGGCCCAGTCGTCGTACTGGATGGAGTACTTGCGGGTGAGGCGCTCCTTGCGCTCGCCCATGAGGCTGAACGGGCCGATGTAGCCGGTGGCCCGGGTGCCCCTTCCCTGCCACTCCACGAACGCTTCGAGGTCGAGCACGATGGGGCCGTCGCCGATGGCCTCGTAGAACCCCCGCAGCGCCGGGATCGGGATCCCCGATACCTCATCCTGCTTCGCGGTGACCGGCAGCCCCATTCGATGCTCCTCTCCTGTGGTCCATCAGAATGTAGCGGTGACCGCTGAAGAAGTCCTCGAAACCCTCCGGCTGGAGCCCCATCCCGAGGGGGGCTGGTACCGGGAGACGTGGCGGGAGCCGGCCATGACCGCCATCCACTACCTGCTCAAGGCCGGCGAGCGCTCGCACTGGCACCGGGTCGACGCCACGGAGGTCTGGCATTTCTACGGCGGAGCGCCTATGGGGCTGGCGGTGTCGGTTGACGGGAAGGAGGCCGCACACCACGTGCTCGGCGCCGACCTCGCCGCCGGGCAGCTCCCGCAGGTCGTGGTGCCCGCCGGCGTGTGGCAGGCGGCCCGGCCCCGGGGCGAATGGTCCCTGGTCGGCTGCACCGTGGCCCCCGCCTTTCGCTTCGAGGGCTTCGAGCTGGCTCCGCCCGGCTGGCACCCTGGCCGGTAGAGCCTGGACATGAGAATGTTCTGTAGATGACCATCCGGGTTGGCGTGTTCGGTGCCGGCGGGCGCATGGGATCCACCGTGTGCCGGGCCGTGGTCGCCGACCCCGACCTGCAGCTCGTTGCGGCCGTCGACCCCCTCCACGCCGGCATCGACCTTCGGGGGGTCACCGGGGCCGACCTTCGCGGCCTCCAGGTGTCGCCCGACCTGGAGTCGCTTGCCCGGGCCGAGGCCCAGGTGGCGGTCGACTTCACCCATATCGACGCAGCCCGGTCCAACCTGGCCTGGTGCGCGGCCAACGGGGTGCACGCCGTCGTCGGCACGTCGGGCTTCACGCCGGCCGACTACGAGGAGCTGGCCACCCGCTTCACCCGCAGTAACTGCTTCGTGGCCCCCAACTTCGCCATCGGGGCCGTGCTGATGATCCGCTTCGCCGAGCTGGCCGCCCCCTACTTCGAGACGGCGGAGATCATCGAGCTGCACCATGACCAGAAGGTCGACGCCCCGTCGGGCACGGCGATGCACACGGCCGAGCGGATGGCGGGCCGGTCATCGGAGTGGGCGGCGGACCCGACCACCAAGCAGGTGGTCGATGGGGCCCGAGGCGGGGCGGGCGCCGGCGGGATCCGCATCCATTCGGTGCGCCTGCGGGGCATGATGGCCCACCAGGAGGTCCTTCTCGGCACCACCGGGCAAAGCCTGTCGATCCGGCACGACTCCTACGACCGGGACTCATTCATGCCCGGTGTCGTGCTCGCGGTGAAGGCGGTCGCCGACCACCCCGGCGTCACCGTCGGCCTCGACGCCCTTCTCGACATCTGACGCCGGCTTCCCCTCCAGCTCGTCGAGGCCGGGGTCGAGCTTGTCCTGGGCCCGATTGATTACGAGCGACAGGACCACCAGGCCGACGCTGATGGCGGTCGTCAGCACCAGGTTGCGGCTGAAGAACCCGAGCAGTCCCTCGACGGGGCTGGCGATGGTGGAGCTGAACCGGCGGACGGCGATGATCGCCGTCAGCGTCCCGGCCAGGTTGGTGGCCATGAACCCCACGGGCGACATGCCCGTCTGGCCGGCGAGGGCGCAGACGATGGCCCCGGGAAAGGCGAACACCATCGGGTAGCCCGCCCTCTTGAACAGCTTCTCGGTGAAGGGCACGAGGTCGCCGGCGCCACCCTTCTTCTGCAGCCAGCGCAGGGCGTTGTCGCCGTAGAAGCGGCCGAGCAAGTAGAAGAGCGGGTCGCTGAAGGACCGTCTGATCAGGGCGACGATCACGAACGGGACCAGATCGACCCGGCGGGCCAGCACCAGGAACCGGTTGCGGGCGTCGAGGGCGATCATGAGCAGCGGGTGCTCAGTGGCCAGCGTGGGCGTGAAGGCGCTGGCAATGAGGCCCATCGTCGTGATGATGATGATCGGCGTGACCAGCAGGATGAGCGTGCGGCGGGACGGCTTCGGCCGCTCCTCGACGATGGGCGTGTCGGACATGTGCCAGCGACGTTAGGCCGACCTGAGGAGGGACAGGGCCTCGGCCATGTGCGCGGCGAGCGACGCCGGCGTGCTGTGGGCGTTCAGCCCGCTGGTCGAGGGCATGACGTAGGCGGGCGCACCTCCGAAGGGAGCGGGCTGCAGACCGGCCAGGGCCGTCCGGTCGACGGCCGCCCGCCACCCGGCCAGGCCCACGAACAGGACGAGTTGCGGCTGGAGCCACTCGACCAGTCCTCGCACCCGGTCGGCGCCCGCCCGGTACTCCTCGACGCCCAGAACGGCGGCGTTGGGCGTGGCCCGCTTCACCAGGTCGGTCATGCCCACGCGGTCGTGGACCGCGCATCCCAACGGGTCACGCGGGCGGGTGACCAGGCCCGACGCCACCGCCGCCCGCCAGAAGCGGTTCGACGGCCCGGCGAAGCCGTAGCCGGCGTCGGCGGCCACCACGCTCGGGTTCAGCCCGCAGACGAGGACCCGTTGCCCGGCGGCTGTGGTGTCGGGCAGGGTCCGGGCCCGCCGGGCGTCGGCCCACACCCGCTCGGCCTGGATCGTGACGTCCTCGACCTCGAACCCAGCCCCGGCGAGCAGGGCGCCGAGGCTCTCCGGCTGCCAGAAGGAGAACCGCCGGCCGGGGAAGTCGTCGTCCGGCCAGTCACCCTCGCCGTCGCCCACCACGACGGACAGGGTGAGTGGGGCGCCCACCTCCATGGCCCAGTGCAGGCGGGCCAGGGCCAACGGCAGGCGCGTCCTCGGGACGTGGAGGTAGGAGTTCGAGGCCCACACCCCTCCCAGGCTCCGGTCACGCAGCGGCAGGGCTTCGAGGTCGGCCTGGACGAGCCGGGCGCCGGGCCCGACGAGGGCGAGCATCGCCGCAGCTGCGTCGACGCCGACGGCCCGGGGCCCGAGATCGTCGAGGTAGTGGCCCGGGCCACAGCCCAAGTCGGCCACCGGCAGGCCGGGCAGGACTCGTGCGGCCAGGACCGTTGACCGGTCCCGGTGGACGGCACGGCGCCGCTCGGCCCACTCCTCGGCCCGTCGCTCGTACACCTCGACTGTGGACCGGTCCATTCGGAGAGCCTTCCATGAAGCGTGAAATAGCCACGATCGCGGTACAGACCGCAACGGGGCATGCCGACGTCTTGCATGTGGCCATCCGGTTCCGCGACGCTGGTGAAAGGCATGGAGCCCTGCAGCTGACACCTCGAGGCATGGGAGCCCTGGTGCTCAAGGGAGTCGGCGCCGCGGTCGCGTTCCTGCTGGTCGGGAACCTGGCCATCCTGGCCGCCTCCACCTGGGCCCGCGAGACGACGTCGACCGCCAGGCCCACGGCCATCGCCGGCATCGACAACCTCCGGGCCGTCGACGACCGCCTGTGGCGTGGTGCGGCGCCGACAACCGAGGGGTATCGCAACCTGCTGCAGGCCGGGATCACCACGGTGGTCGACCTGCGGGCCGAGGAGGGCCTCGAGCCCGACGTCCAGATGGTCCGGGATCTCGGCATGAACCTGGTTCGCATTCCCATGCGGGACGGCCAGGTGCCCTCCACCGAGGAGGTCGACGCCTTCCTGGCCGCTACCCGGGAGTCAGAGGGCCGGGTGTTCGTGCACTGCGGGGCCGGGGTCGGCCGCACGGGCGCCATGGTCGGCGCCTACCACGTGCGCCAGGGTGAGCTGTCCGGCGCCGCCGCCCTGCGCCGGAACCTGGCCATCGGGCCGCCGAGCCTCGAGCAGATCGCCTTCGTGGCCCGCATGGGCAACGGTCCGCTCGAGAAGCCCGGCACCATGGTCACCGCCATGAGCCGGGTGCTCGATGCCCCCCGGCGGCTCTGGAGCCGCCTGGGTTAAGTGGAGGGGCTGAGCTACGGAGTCGGGGCCAGGTCGCGCTTGTCGACGACCCGGGCCTTGACCCGGTCGAGGGTGGCGTCCTCCAGGCATCCCTGCAACCGGCGCCACGCGTGCTCGCCGAGCGCCGGCTTCGTGGTCAGCAGGAAGTTCCCGTCGGCGAGCGGCACCACCCCCGGCTCGGCCAGCCGCTGCCACACCGTGCCCTGGCAGGCGCCCCAGAGGCCTTCTGCCGAGAGCCGGTTGGATCCCGTGCGGTCCCGGGAGTCGACTTCGAGCACGATCTCGCTGCGCGATCCCGGCGCCACGTGGTCGGGCCGGTCCTGGGTGAGGTCGGCCAGGGCGTCGATCCCGATGACGAGCCCGGCCACTGCGAGCGCGACCAGGACGGCGCGCTTCATCGGGGGACCGGGCCCTCCAGGATGGCCAAGGGGTCGTCGTCCTGCCGGGGGACGAGGCCTCGAGCCGGCCACGCCAGGGGACCGAGGCGGGCGGCGAGCCCCCGCTCCATCGCCGGGCTCGCCGTGGCCCGGGCCAGCCGTTCCACCAGCCACGCCAGGCCGGACGCCACCACGCCCATCCCGATGAGAACGGGGACGAACACGCCCAACTGGCCGGACCTCCCGGAAAGCCACTCGAAGTGGTCGTGGGGCGGGGGCGCCGACTCACGGATGCGGGCCAACACGGCGGGGTCGGGCCCGCTGAGCCGGCCGTCGAGGGCTCGGAGACGCCGCAGGACCGTGGCGGTGGCCATGGCCAGCTCGGTGGCGACGAAGAGCAGCCCGGCGATCAGGGCCCGGTTCCATTCCCACCGCCACAGGTAGACGAAGAAGTAGAGGGCGGTGACGGCGAGGACGCCGGCCCCGAGCACCCCGGCGATGCGACCCGACCTCATGCCGCCCCCTTCTGGTGCTCGTCGACCGGGCCGACGTCGCCGGTCGCGCCGTCGACCACGACAGTGGTGCCGGCGGGGAACCGGGTGATGGCGTCGTGGACCCCCACGACGGTCGGCACTCCGAACTCCCTGGCGAGGATGGCCAGGTGGGAGAGGACGCTGCCCGTCTCCGCCACCAGGCCGCCCAGGCGGGGGAGCAGCGCCGCTAGGTTCGGATCGAGGGTGCGGACGACCAGGACGGCGCCCGGCTCGGGCGGTCCGTCGCCACCGTGCACGACGCCAAAGCCCCGTCCGCCACCTGCTCCTGTGCCCGCCCGCATGCCACTCGACCGCCCGTGGCGCCGGCGCCGGGAGGCGGCCCTCTGGGCCGGGGCGATGGCGCCGTCGACGGTGAGCCGGAACCGAGCCGGCAGGGGGGCGGTGCCGTGCAGCTGCACGCGGGTGGCCACGTCGGCAGGGACGGCCCCGTTCCGCACGGCGGCGACGAGCTCGGCCAGCCGCAGGTTCCGCACGTCGGCCGCGTGGGCGACGGCACCACGCCGGTGGAGCCGGACGCCCAGCTCCCAGGCTGCCCGGGCGGTCAGTTCCTGCAGCCACCGGGCCCGTAGGCGCAGGGCCTCCCGGAGCACTGCAGCCCGGTCCGGCTCGCCGACTTCGTCGGGGGTGGAGGCGCCGAGGTCGGCGGTCGGCGGCAACGTGACAGGCGCGCCGATTCGCGGCGCCACCAGGGCCAGCACGCTGGGGTGGAGGGCGACGATCTCGTCGTCGGCCAGGCCGGCGGCCCGGCCGTCGGCCAGGGCCCGCAGCGCAACCGAGGCGGCGGTGGTGGTCGCAGAACCGGCCGGAACGAGCCAGCCCATCAGCACCTCGTGGCCGTGGAGGGCGGTGAGGCCCTGGGCCGACCGCTCCAGCAGACCAAGGAGCTCCCGGTTGGAGAGATCCTCGACCGCGCCGACGGCCAGCAGATCGGCGTCGGCGGTTGCGATCAGGTCGGCGGCGAGCGCCGGGAGGGCGGAGCGCAGGCGGCCGACCCGCCAGGCCGCAACGAGGCGCCGGAAGGGCGGGCGGGGATCGAGTCGCTGCATCACCGACGCCGGCCGGCCGGAGTCGCCGAGGAGCTCGAGGTCGGCCGCCACCCTGCCCGCGACCGTGGTGATGACCGGGGACGCAGCAAGCCGCCTCCGGGGCGAGGTCCCGGCCAGCGCGAGGGCGGCGCGCAGCCCCGCCCGCAGCGGCTCCACCCACAGGTCCTCCTCCAGGGGGGACAGCGGCTCGGGGAACGTCTCCGCCACCGGTCCGGGGCCGAGCGTCGGTCCCGTCACCGGCGACGCCCCCACGACGGTGACGGGCCGGCTCTGCAGGAGCCACAGCCGCCCGTCGGGCCCGAACGCCCACTCCACGTCCTGCGGCCCTCCGAAGACGCGCGCCGCCTGGCGGGACAGTGTGGCCAGTTCCCGGAGCTGGTGGTGGGACAACGGACCGTCGTCGGGCCCGTCGACCACCCGCCGGTGGGAAAGGACGTAGCGGCTGCCGTCGACGTCGCCGCCGACCACGGCCGCCGGCCCCGCGGCACTGGCCGAGACCACGACGTGGTCCCTCCGGCCGGAGACGGGGTCGACCCCGAACATCACCCCGCCGACGGTCGCGTCGAGCTGCGGCTGCACGAGAACGGCCATGGGCGCCTTTGCCCCCCCGAGTGCGGCGGAGTCCAGGACGGTGTCGACGGCGCGCCGGAACGACGCCCAGTCACCGACGTCGAGCACCGACGTGAACATGCCGGCCATGGAGCTCGTGCGACCGTCCTCCATGGTCGACGACGACCGGACGACCACCGGGCAACTCCCGCCCTCGGACAGGGCCGACCATGCGGCCCGCAGCTCGGCCTCGACCGACTGCGCGACGTCGCCGCCGGCCGGTGGGACGAAAGCACCGGTGATGGCCACCTTGCCGGGCAGGACCGGAAGGCCCTCGCGCAGGGCCCGGGCCAGGGCCGACGCTTTGGCCCCGACGACCCTTGGGTCGAGCGCCTCGGTGGAGTCGAGGTCCACCACGCCTCCCGGTGTCGCCACGCCGGCGCCGGGCTCGAACGTCACTGCGCTCACCAGTCACCCCCTTCGGGCTCCTGTCCTGTTGCAACTCCGAGGCCACGCTGCTCATTCCGGCCCCGGCTCTCTTGGCTATTCAGACACGATGGTGCCGGAAAGTGAAGCGTGCAGGCCGGGTTTTTCTGCGGGGGTGGTAGCACCCCGTTGGAGGGCCGAGGTCAGGCGGTGCGTTGTTCGGGGTCGTGCTGGCGGGCGAGCCGTCGGAGGGCCCGCTGCTGCAGGAACCTGACGGTCTCCGGCTGCCTGTGCAGCGCCCGCGCCACCTCGTCGACGTCGAGCCCGCCGACGACCCGCATGAGGACGACGTCGGCCTGGTCCTGGGGCAGCACGGCCACGACCCGGGCTGCGAACGACGCCAGCTCGTCACCGGTGTGGGCGTCGGGCGGCCCCGTCCGCCGGCCCGACCGGCGGGACGCGTCGATCACGAGGTGGCGGGCGGTGCCGGCCAGCCAGCCTCGGAACGCCCGCTCGTCGCCGGAGAAGCGGCGCAGACCACCGGCGACCTCGAGCCACACGTCGGAGGCGAGATCCTCGGCCTGGTGGGGGGCGATCATGACCAGAAGGCGCAGGAGTCCGGGCTGGAACTGCCGGTACAGCGAGCCGAACGCCCACGGTGAGCCCTGCCTGGCTGCCGCCATCACGTTCTCGAAGGAAGGCCGCCGGAGATCACTCACCCTCCCGGTGTCGACAGCCCGGCCCCGGTCCTGAAGCCCGGGCTGCCGACCTCGGTGTCAGCTCGCCTCGACGCACTTCCTGACCAGGTCGCGAACCGCGCCCTTGTCGGCGTCGGGGTGATCGGCCCTGACCTGGGCCAAACACTCGCGGGCGCCGGCCAATCTGGCCCGGATGCGCCCGGGGACGACGCCTGCATCCTGCAGGCATGAGGCGGCGGCGGCCCGGAGGGCGCCCTTGTCGCCGTCGGGATCGGCGGCCTTCGCCGCCTCCAGGCAGCTGCGGACCGCCGCCCGCTTGGCCTGCTGCTCGGGCGTCGGCGTCCGCACCTCCACGCCGGCCTCGCCCAGGCACGCCTTGACCGCCTCGCGCAGCTCGGCCCTGCTGGCATCGGGTACCTCCTGGCGGGCCTGACCCATGCACGCCTTGGCTGCCTCCCGGTTGGGACCACCTGCGCCGGTGGTGCCGGCCCAGGCGGCCGCGCCACCGCCCACGGCGAGGCCGGCTCCTACCAGCACTGCAAGCACACGCTTCATCACGACTCCTTCTGTCGGCGGACGACTGCATCGTCGCCAACGGGTGTGATCAGCATCTGCCGGAGATGTGAGCAGAGTGTGAGGCTTACGACAACGCGGACACCACGTAGTCCACGGCGCCGGTCAGGAGGGCGACGTCGTCGGGGTCGACGCTCGGGAACACCGCCACCCTGAGCTGGTTGCGGCCGAGCCGGCGGTAGGGCTCGGTGTCGACGATGCCGTTGGCCCTCAGGACCTTGGTGACCGTCTTGGCGTCGATCGACTCGTCGAGGTCGATGGTGGCCACCACCGGGCTGCGGTCGGCGTGGTCGGCCACGAACGGCGTTGCGTAGTCGGATTTCTCGGCCCAGCCGTACAGGATGTTGGTCGACGTCTCACAGCGTGATGCCGCCCACTCGAGCCCCCCGTTGCCCAGGATCCAGTCGAGCTGGTCGGCCATCAGGAACAGCGTGGCCAGGCCGGGGGTGTTGTAGGTCTGGTCGAGGCGGGCGTTCTCCACCGCAGTAGCGAGGCTGAGGGATTCGGGGATCCACCGGCCGGTGGCCTTGACGGTGTCGACCCGGGCGAGGGCGGCGGGGGAGCACAGGGCTATCCAGAGGCCGCCGTCGGCGCCGAAACCCTTCTGGGGGGAGAAGTAGTAGACGTCGAACTCGCTCGGGTCGACCCGCATGCCGCCGGCGGCCGAGGTGGCGTCGACGAGGACCAGGCCCTGCTCGGCGGGGGCCGGACGGACGACCTCCATGGCCACGCCGGTGGACGTCTCGTTGTGGGTCAGGCAGTAGGCGTCGACGTCGGGGTTCGGGTTGGCCTCGGGGTGGGTGCCGGCGGGCGACTCGATGATGTCGGGCGTGTCGAGGTGGGCGGCGTTGGCCGCCATGGTGGCGAACGACTCGGAGAAATTGCCGAAGGACAGGTGCTGGCTGCGGCGCTCGATGAGTGAGAAGAGGGCGACGTCCCAGAAGCACGCCGCCCCGCCGTTGCCGAGGACCACCTCGTACCCCTCCGGCAGGGCGAACAGCTCGGTCATGCCGGCCCGTAGGCGGCCGACCATGGACCGGACCGGCGACTGGCGGTGGCTGGTGCCCAGATAGGTGGGCGCCGCGGCGGCGAGGGCGGCGAGGGCCTCGGCCCGGACTTTCGACGGACCGCTGCCAAACCGTCCGTCGGACGGGCGCAGGTGGGGCGGGAGGGTGATTTCAGAGGACGGGGAGTTCATCGCGTGTAACTATCCCACCTGTGTCCGAGACCACTGGAAACCCCTCGCCCCGCCTCTCGCGCCGCATCGTCGCCATCGAGGAGTCCGCCACCCTGGCGGTCGACGCCAAGGCCAAGTCGCTCGTCGCCGCCGGCCACGATGTCATCGGATTCGGGGCAGGGGAGCCGGACTTCCCGACTCCGGCCCACATCGTCGCCGCTGCGGTCGAGGCCGCCCCGCAGGCCAAGAACCACAGGTACACGCCCGCCGCCGGACTGCCCGAGCTGCGGGAGGCGGTGGCGGTCAAGACGGCCAAGGACTCCGGCTACGAGGTGGCGGCGTCGCAGGTCCTGATCACCAACGGGGCCAAGCAGGCGGTCTACAACACCTTCGCCGCCCTCCTCGACCCGGGCGACGAGGTCCTCATGCCTGCGCCGTACTGGGTGACCTACCCGGAGTCCATCCGCCTGGCCGGCGGGGTCGACGTGGCCGTGCCCACCGACGAGTCCACCGGCTTCCGGGCCACGGTCGACGCCTTGGAGGCGGCCTGCACCGACCGCACCAAGGTGCTGCTGTTCGTGTCGCCCTCCAACCCCACGGGCGCGGTGTACACCCCCGAGCAGACGGCCGAGGTCGGCCGGTGGGCGGCCGAGCGCGGCCTGTGGGTCGTCACCGACGAGATCTACGAGCACCTCGTCTACGGGGACCACGTCTTCTCCTCCATGCCCGCCCTGGTCCCCGAACTGGCCGACCGCACGGTCGTGGTCAACGGTGTGGCCAAGAGCTACGCCATGACCGGCTGGCGGGTGGGGTGGATGATCGGCCCGGCCGACGTCATCAAGGCCGCAGTCAACCTTCAGTCCCATGCCACCTCGAACGTGGCCAACGTCTCCCAGCGGGCTGCGATCGCCGCGCTCACCGGGGACCAGAGCTGCGTCGGCGAGATGCGAGCCGCCTTCGACCGTCGCCGCCGGCGCATGTACGAGCTCCTCTCGGCCATCCCCGGCGTGTACTGCCTCGAGCCGGAGGGGGCGTTCTATGCCTTTCCGTCCTTCGTCGGTGCCCTCGACCGACCCCTGGCCGGCGGCCGGACGGCGACCAGCACCCTGGAGCTGGCCGAGATCGCCCTCGAAGAGGCCAAGGTGGCGATCGTCCCCGGCGAGGCGTTCGGCGCCCCCGGGTATGCCCGGCTGTCCTACGCCCTGGCCGACGAGGCGCTGGAGGAAGGGCTCGGCCGGTTGGCCGCCCTCCTGGCCTAACCTGGACCGATGGACGAACGGCCCGACGAGTCCGAGAGGCCTGCCGAGGCCGACGACTCGCTGGAAGCGTTCTACGGCCAGGACGACATCTTCGGCCTGAAGCTCCCGCAGCCCACCGAGACGCCCCGGGTGCCGCCGAAGAAGGCCCGGACCGCCACCGGCGCCCTGCTGACGGGCATCGCCCTTGGCCTCCGTGACATCTTCGACCCCGAGAAGAAGCGCGACACGATCGCAATCGAGCAGGAGGCGCCGGGCGAGCCGGAGGGCCCCCAGCGCTACGAGATCCGCTTGCAGAGCAGTCCCCGGGACTCTCAGGCCATCTACCGGCCATGGGTCGACGGCGCCGCTCCCGACCGGGAGTAGATGCGGGAAACACAGTGTCACCGGCTGGGGGACCCAGGCCCCATGTGCGAGCATGGCCGCATGGCCAGGGTCCTGATCACCGAAGAGCTCGCCGAGCGGGGCCTGGCGCGCCTGCGTGACGAAGGCCACGAGGTCGACGTCCGCCTCGGGCTCACCCCGGAAGCGCTTCTCTCGGTGGTTCCCGGCGCCGCCGCCGTCATCATCCGGTCCGAGACCCAGGTCACCGCCGACGTGCTGGACGCCGGGACCGACCTGGTGGTGGTCGGCCGGGCCGGGATCGGCCTCGACAACGTCGACGTGGCCGCCGCCACCAAGCGGGGCGTCATGGTCTGCAACGCCCCGCTCTCCAACATCGTCACCGCCGCCGAGCACACCATGGCCCTCCTCCTGTCCTCGGCCCGCAACGTCCCCCAGGCCTCGGCTGCGCTCAAGCAGGGCAAGTGGGAGCGGTCGAGGTGGACCGGCGTCGAGGTCCACGGCAAGACCCTGGGCCTGCTCGGGCTGGGTCGCATCGGCACGCTCGTGGCCCAGCGGGCCTACGCGTTCGGGATGCGCCTGGTGGCCTGGGACCCGTGGATGTCCGCCGACCGGGCCCGCAAGCTCGGCGTGGAGCTGCTCGAGCTGGAGGAGGTCGTCCGACAGGCCGACTTCATCAGCATCCACCTCCTCAAGTCGCCCGAGAGCATGGGCCTGGTGGGCGAGGACCTGCTGGCCCAGGCCAAGCCCGGCCTGCGCATCGTCAACGTCGCCCGGGGCGGGATCATCGACGAGGCTGCCCTGGCCCGGGCCATCGCCGAGGGCCGCATCGCGGGCGCCGCCATCGACGTGTTCGCCAAGGAACCCACCACCGAGTCGCCCCTGTTCGGGCTGCCGTCGGTGGTCGTCACCCCCCACCTGGGAGCCAGTACGGTCGAGGCCCAGGACAAGGCCGGCGAGACGATCGCCGAGCAGGTGTGCCTGGCGCTCGCCGGCGAGTTCGTGCCCTATGCGGTGAACGTCGACGCCAGCGAGGCGGCCGAGGCGGTCCGGCCCTTCCTGCCCTTGGCCGAGCGCCTGGGTCGCATCTGGGCATCGCTGGAGGAGGGTGACCCCAAGTCCCTGGCCGTCGACTACCAGGGCCAGCTGGCCGACTACGACACCCGCATCCTCACCCTGGCCGTGCTCAAGGGCGTGCTCGGCGCCGGTAGTTCGGCCGGCGGCACCGAGTCGGTGTCCTACGTCAACGCACCGCAGCTGGCCGAGGCCCGGGGGATCGACGTGCAGGAGTCACGCACGGCTGCGGCCCACGACTACGTCAACCTGATCACCCTCCGGGGCGACGGGCACTCCCTGGCCGGCAGCCTGTTCGGCCTGCGCGACGAGGCCCGCATCGTGATGGTCGACGATCACACCCTCGACATCCCGCCCGCCCGCCACATGGTCATCGTCCGCAACGACGACCGTCCGGGCATGATCGGCCTGGTCGGCGTGACCCTGGGCCGGGCGGGGATCAACATCTCCGACATGGACGTGGGCCGGTCGCCGTCGGGCGTGGCCGCCCTCATGGTCCTCTCCACCGACCGGGCCCTGCCCCCCGACGTGGCCGCCGAGCTGCGGGCCGCCGACGGCATCCTCCACGTCTCCACGGTGGACCAGGACTAGACAACCGGTCAGACAACCGGTCAGACAACCGGTCTCGAAATATGGTGTCGGCGTGAGACGCCACCGCAGTGCATCCGTAGCCGCCTTCGCGCTCGCCGGCGCGCTGCTCGCCGCCTGCGGCGGCGGAGACGGCGGCGGAGACGGCGACGGCGACGGCGACGGCGGGAGCGCGGCCCAGACCACCGTCACGACCGCCCTCCCCGCCGTGACCGCCGACATGGTCGCCGCCGACGGCTCGCCGGTCGGTCGGGTGACCTTCGTCGAGACGGGCAGCCGGATGAGCGTCGAGGGGACGTTCGCCAACCTGCCGCCCGGCTTCCACGGCTTCCACGTCCACGCCGCCGGCAAGTGCGAGCGGCCGGCGTTCACCACCGCCGGCGGTCACATGGTGGTCGGGGAGCAAGCCCATGCCGCCCACGCCGGCGACCAGCCGGTCCTGCTGGTCCTCGCCGACCGCACGGCGGAGATCCGCTTCACCACCGACCGCTACCGCATGACGGACCTGATGGCTCCCGAGGGCCGGGCCGTCATCATCCACGCCGCGGCCGACAACTACGGGAACATCCCGACCCGCTACGCCCGGACACCCGACACCATCACCACCGCCACCGGTGATGCCGGCGACCGCATCGCCTGCGGGATCGTCGGTGGCGGGGTGCCCACGCAGGCGGCCACCACCACCACGGCTGCCGTCGGATCGACGACGACGTCGACGGCGCGGGGCGCCACCACGACCTCGGCCAGGGCGGGCGCCACGACCACGGTGCGAGCCGCCGGCACGCTGAGCTGCCAGACCATCGGGTTCACCCCCAACAGCGAGGACGCGGCGAGCAGCGTCACCGCCACGGGCCTGCCCTGTTCGGAGGCCGAGGCGTTCGTGCGCACCGCCGGGCGGCAGACCAGTTCGGGCGGACCGGCCCAGGTCGACGTGGAGGGCTACCGCTGCGTCCGTGTCCGCAGCGTGCAGGATCCGCTCCCGCAGGCGTTCTACGAGTGCACGAACGGTGCCAAGAAGGTCACCTTCACCCGTAGCTAGCGGGCGCTACCTGTCGGGCTGGGCCTTTTTCGGGGCCCTCTTGACCGGAGCGGCCTTCTTGGCCACGGGGCCCTCCGCCGGCGGAGCGTCGGCCGGCAGGGCGGCCTTCTTGGTCGCCGCCTTGGTGGGGGCCGCCGTCCTCGGGGGCGCCACCTTCTTTACCGGACCGGCTGCGGCCGGCGCCGCCTTCTCGGCCGCAGCCCGCTTGACCGGCGCCGCCTTCTCGGCCGCAGCCCGCTTGACCGGCGCCGCCTTCTCGGCCGGGGCATCGACGGAGGGGGACTGCTCGGCCCGGGCGGCCGAGCCGGCGGGAGGGGCCGGGGTGTCGTCGACGGGCGCAGCCCGTACCGCGGCCTTCTTCTCGATGACCTCCTCGAGCATGGCCGGCTTGACCAGCTCGGGCTCCGGGGGCGTCTTGGGCAGGTTCGGGTTCGGGGTGGGGGCGGGCGCCCAATCGGGTGAGGGGCTGCCCCACTCGGAGGCCGAACGCCGGCCCTGGACGAGCTTGAACAGCGCAAAGCCGATCCCCGAGAGGAGCCCGAGCCGGATGGCGAAACGCAGGGTCCGTCGGATCATGGGCCGAGGCTACTTGACGGTTTGTGGCCCAAATGTCATCCTCGAAGGCAGATGTCCCGCCCCTCCACCACCGCGCGCATTTTCGCCACCCTGCTCCTTACGTAGCGGCGGGCGCCCTCCGGTGCTCGCCATCTCGCCTCTCGACCTCCGGGCCGGGGGGTTTTTTCTTTTCCCAACGCTTTCGAAAGGCCGTCATGGACCAGCGACTCACCATCTTCGACACCACGCTGCGCGACGGCGAGCAGTCGCCGGGCATCTCCCTCGACGCGGCCGAGAAGCTCGAGATCGCCGAGCAGCTGGCCCGTCTCGGGGTCGACTACATCGAGGCCGGGTTCCCCGTGGCCAGCCAGGGCGACTTCGAGGCGGTGCGCGCCATCGCTCGCACGGTGCAGGGCCCGGCCATCGCCGGCCTGTCCCGTACCCAGGTCACCGACGTCGACCGGTGCTGGGACGCACTGCGCGACGCCGAGCGGGCCCGTATCCACGTGTTCATCTCGACCAGCCCTCAGCACATGGAGCACATGCTGAAGATGGACCGGGCCCAGGTGCTGGCCGCCACCCGCAGCGGCGTTGCCCGGGCCGCCGGGCACACCCCCGACGTCGAGTTCAGCCCCCAGGACGCCACCCGCACGCCGCTCGACTTCATGCTGGAGGTGCTGCAGGCCGCGGTCGACAACGGCGCCACCACCCTGAACATCCCCGACACTGTCGGCTACGGCATCCCCTGGGACTTCGGCGCACTGATCCAGTACGTCCGCCGGGAAGTGAAGGGCGACTACGTGACGTCGGTTCACTGCCACAACGACCTCGGCCTGGCCACGGCAAACTCCCTGGCAGGGGTGCAGGCCGGCGCCCGCCAGATCGAGGTGTGCGTGAACGGCCTCGGCGAGCGGGCCGGCAACGCCGCCCTGGAGGAGGTGGTCATGGCGGTGAAGATCCGCCCCGACCAGTTCCCCGGCCTGAGCACCGGCGTGCGCACCGAGGAGCTGGCCCGCACCAGCCGGCTGGTTAGCCGCCTGACCGGCTACCCGATCCAGTACAACAAGGCCGTCGTCGGCCGCAACGCCTTCCAGCACGAGTCGGGGATCCACCAGCACGGCGTGCTGGCCGACCGCAGCACCTACGAGATCATCGACGCCAACTCTGTCGGGCAGGTGGGCAGCCAGATCGTGCTGGGCAAGCACTCCGGCCGCCACGCCTTCTCCGACACCCTGGCCAAGATGAACATCCACATCTCCGGCGACATGCTCAACGCCGCCTTCACCCGGTTCAAGGAGCTGGCCGACCGCAAGGTCGAGCTCACCGACGCCGACCTGGAGGCCATCGTCGCCGAGGAGATGGGGGAGCGGCTGGAGGACACCTATTCGCTGGAGTCCCTCGAGGTCAGCGGCGGAACCGTCGGCGTGCCCCGGGCGACCGTGGTCGTCCTGCGCGGAGGGGAGAAGATGGAGGCTTCGGGCGAGGGCGACGGCATGATCGACGCCGCCTGCAAGGCCATCAAGGCCGCCACAGGTGTCGACGGCACCCTGACCGGTTTCAACGTCTCGGCCGTCACCGGCGGCGTCGACGCCCTGGGCGACGTCATCGTCCAGCTCGAGGCCGGCGGGATCCGGGTGTCCGGGCGGGGCGTGTCCACCGACGTGGTGGAGGCGTCGGCCCGCGCCTACCTGAGCGCGGTCAACAAGGTGCTGCGCATCCAGGCCCGTGCCGAGGTTCGCCAAGACGAGGTCGGGCCGTGATCACCCGTGCCCGATGAGTTGGTCGATTCGCGACCCTGCGGGCCATGGACGAAGAGTAAACTGAAGGCAAGGTTCAGCTTCGCTGCCGACGCCGAGTGCTTCGTGGAGTGGCAGGTGGCGGACATCGCACCCGTCTCCCGCTTCGCCGGCCCTCGGGAGCAGGGAATCGTCTAGCTCACGCCAGGCCGAGGGCGTCCACCATGCGATCGACGTGATCGCTGAACACGCCGTCGATCCCCATCCTCCGCAGGTTGCTCAGGATGCGCTCGTGCTGGGCGTCCCAGGCGAACCCAAGGACGCCGAACCGGTGGAAGAGCGTGGTCATGCCGCCGGTCCACTCCTCGTGGTGCAGGTTGACGGCCTCGATGCCCGCCGCCGACAGCTGGGCCGCCCGGCGCTCGGGGCCCTGGCGCATGGCCCGCAGCTTGGTGCTGTCGACGAGGTGGACGTCACCGAAGTCCTTCCGCCACTCGGCCAGGACCTCCCACTCCGGGTAGCAGATCCAGAGGTGCCCGGGAGCGTCCCCGCCGGCGGCCCTCGCCACCGCCACCACCGCCGGCGCCGCAGCCGGGTCCTTGATGTCCAGCGACAGCTCGAAACCGGTCCCGCACTCGGCGTACAGCTCCTCGAGGGTGGGGACGTGGGCCGGCAGCGACGCCCGGTCGAGCAGCGCCACCGGGCGGTTGCGCATGCCCACCCGGACCTTGCCGTCGTGGTCGAGGACGGCCACGCCGTCGGCGGTGAGCCAGACGTCGCTCTCCAGACCGGTCGCACCCAGCCGCAGGCCGAGCTTGAACGCCTCGATGGTGTTGTCGGCCGCGTGGGCCCGCCCGCCCCGGTGGGCGAACGCGATCGGAGGGCTCCGGAGCGAGTCGACGATGGAGGGACTCTACGAGCCGGGCGGACGCGCTGACCGCACACTCCACAGGTAGGATGAGGGCATGGAGGCCCTCTGGCTGTTGCTCATCCCTGTGGCGCTGGTGGGCGGGTTCTTCCTCGTCCGGGGTTTCATGCGCCTCTCGAAGGCCATTGCAGGGCTGCGCACAGCGATGACAGACCTGGCCGACGCAGGCGCGAAGCTGAACGCCGTCCAGGAGGAGGTCTCCCGCCTGGGTGCGACCGTCGACGAGGTGCGCCGCCAGTAAGGTAGATCCATGCCGACCTCGTTGGGACCGGCGGAGATCCTGGTCATCCTCGTCGTCGCCCTCATCGTCCTGGGCCCCAAGCGGCTGCCCGAAGCCGGCCGCCAGGTGGGCAAGGCCATCGCCGAGGTCCGCAAGTGGTCGCAGACCTTCCAGGACGAGATCAAGGGCGTGGTCGACATCGACTCCACGCGTCCCACCTACACCCAGCCCCAACCCGGCTACGACCCGGCGCCGATCCCCGTGCTACCGGCCGAAACGGCGCCGCCCCCCGATTCTCAGACGGAGGTCACCGAGGCGACGGCGCCGCCGGCCTCCCCGATCCCCGTGATTCCAGCCGAGACGGCGCCGCTGCCTGACGCCGGGGAGACGGCACCGCCGGCCCCACCTGTCGAAACGAACGGCGCCGGCGTCAGCACCGGCAGCCACGGCATGATCGACGCCCCGGCCCCCGACGACTACGGGCCGAGCCACTGGGCCGACGAACCCACGTATTCCGACCCGGCACCCACGGACCCTTCCGGCCCCACGCCGGAAGACCCTGCCCGTCCATAGGGCCCGGCCATCGCAATCATCTCCACGGATCCGCCTGGGCCCGACAAGCCGACCGAATGGCAGCCTGGCGACGGGGACGGCGACCTCGGCGCCCGGATGCCCCTGGTCGCCCACCTCTCGGAGCTCCGCCGGCGCCTGATCATCGCGGTCCTGGCCCTGGTCGTCGGGGCCATCGTGGGCTTCATCCTCTACAACCGGATCCTCACCATCCTGATCCGGCCCTACACCGAGGTCACGGGCAAGACCGATTTCGTCTTCTTCGACCCCCTCGAGGCGTTCGCCACCCGGCTGAAGGTGGCGGCATGGAGCGGGGCCTTCCTGGCCTCACCAGTGGTGCTGTGGCAGCTCTGGCGGTTCATCACCCCGGGGCTGCACAAGAAGGAGAAGCGCTACGCGATCCCCTTCATCGCCGCGTCGATCCTCCTGTTCGCCCTGGGTGCGTTCGTCGCCCTCTACACCTTCGAGTCGGCCCTGCGGTTCCTCGTCGGCGTCGGTGGTGACCAGCTCACGCCCCTGTTCAGCGCCTCGAAGTTCCTCAGCCTGGTCATCCTGATGATCATCGCCTTCGGGGTGGCGTTCGAGTTCCCGGTCCTCCTCGTCTTCCTGGAGCTGGCAGGCGTCATCACCAGCAAGTCGCTCCGGAAGTGGCGCCGGCCGGCGCTGGTGATCATCGTGGCCGTGGCTGCGGTGATCACGCCCAGCCAGGACCCCTACTCGCTCTTCGCCATGGTGGTGCCGATGTACCTGTTCTACGAGGGTTCCATCCTGATCGGTCGGCTGCTCAAGAAGTGACTCGCGACGAGTTCGCGGCCACCTACGCGTTCGGACTCGACGACTTCCAGATACGCGCCCTCGACGCCCTCGACGCCGGCCGCTCGGTCCTCGTCGCCGCCCCCACCGGCTCGGGCAAGACGGTCGTCGCCGAGTACGCGGTGGCGAAGGCCCTGGCCGAGGGGGGCAAGACCTTTTACACCACCCCCCTGAAGGCCCTGTCGAACCAGAAGTTCGTCGACCTGGCCCGCCGCCACGGCCCGGAGAAGGTGGGCCTGCTCACCGGCGACAACTCGATCAACGGCGACGCCCCGGTGGTGGTCATGACCACCGAGGTCCTCCGCAACATGATCTACGCCGCCTCGTCGTCCCTCGACGGGCTCCGCTACGTCATCCTCGACGAGGTCCACTACCTCCAGGACCGCTATCGGGGGCCGGTATGGGAGGAGGTGATCATCCACTCGCCACCCGAGGTCGACCTGGTGTGCCTGTCGGCCACCGTCTCGAACGCCGAGGAGTTCGCCGACTGGATTCAGACCGTGCGCGGCGCCACCACGGCGATCATCGAGGAGCAGCGGCCGGTCACCCTCAACCACCTCTACCTGGTGGGCGACAGAGAAGCCGACGAGCTGCGCCTCCTGCCGACCTTCGTCGACGGGAAGCCCAACCCGGAGGCCATGCGGCTGGAATCCCGCCCCGCCCATCCCGGCGACCGCCACCGATCCCATCCCCGGTCCCGGCTGCACACGCCCCGGCGGGCCGAGGTGATCGACCGGCTGTGGGACGAGAACATGCTGCCTGCCATCTACTTCATCTTCAGCCGGGCCGCGTGCGACGACGCGGTCAAGCAGTGCCTCGACTCGGGCCTGCGCCTCACCACCCCGGAGGAAGCGGCCGCCATCCGAGCCATCGCCGAGGCGCGCACCGAGATCCTCTCCGAGGCTGACCTCACGGTCCTTGGCTACGGCCGGTGGCTGGCTGCGCTGGAAGCCGGGCTCGCCGCCCACCACGCAGGCATGGTCCCGCCCTTCAAGGAGACGGTCGAGGCCTGCTTCTCCGCTGGGCTGGTCAAGGCCGTCTTCGCCACTGAGACGCTCGCCCTTGGCATCAACATGCCGGCCCGCGCCGTGGTCATCGAGAAGCTGTCGAAGTTTACCGGCGAGCGCCACGAGTTCCTCACCCCCGGGGAGTACACCCAGCTCACCGGCCGGGCCGGACGGCGGGGCATCGACGACATCGGGTACGCGGTCGTGCTGTGGTCGCCGTACGTGCCCTTCGACCAGGTGGCCGGCCTGGCCAGCACGCGTACGTATGCGTTGCGGTCGTCGTTCCGGCCCACCTACAACATGGCCGCCAACCTGGTCCGCCGCTACCCGCCAGAGTCGGCCCGGCACCTCCTGAACCTGTCCTTCGCCCAGTTCACCTCCGACCGCGACGTCGTCCGCCTCGAGGCCCAGGTCGAGCGGACCACCACCCTCCTCGAGATCGCACGGGCCGACACCGCCTGTGAGCTGGGCGACGTGGAGGAGTACCGCCGGCTCCTCCGGGCCGACGACGACGACGGCCGCCCCCGCCGGGCGTCGGCCCGCAGCGGGGTGGTGGCCGCCCTGGAGAAGGTCAAGCCGGGCGACGTGCTCATGGTGTCGGGCGGCAAGTCGGGCGGCCGCGTCGCCGTCATCTCCACCGCCAACCGGCGGGGCGACGACGTGCGGGTGGGCGCCCTCACCCCCGAGCGCCGGTACCTCACCCTCTCGGCCCGGGATTTCCGGTTCCCGCCCCGCACCGTCGGCCGGGTGGAGCTACCGGTCCCGTACGCACCCAGGAGCCCCGTGTTCCGCCGGGAGGTGGCCCAGGCGCTCGCCCGGCTGCGCCCGAGCCAACCGGTGACGGAAAACCACGCCAGGGCGGGGCAAAGCGTCACCGGTTCGCCTTCCGGCCTTGTACCTGAAAATCTGCCCGTCGCCGCCTGTTCCGACCTGCGCCGCCACCTGCGGGCCGCCGAGCGGGCCGAGCGGCTGGAAAAGGACCGCCGCCGGCTGGAGCGCCGCATCGACGGCCGGACCGAGTCCCTCGCCCGCCAGTTCGACCGCGTCCTGCGCGTGCTGGAGACCTGGGGGTACGTGGAGGGGTGGTCGCTCACCGAGGCCGGCGAGGTGCTGGCCCGCATCTACCACGAGTGCGATCTTCTGGTGGCGGAGGCGCTCAAGGCCGGCCTGTTCGACCAGCTCGACCCAACCGGCGTCGCCGCCCTGGCCTCCACGTTCACCTACGAGGCCCGCCGGGCCGAGGGCCGGCCTGAGGAGCCGTGGTTCCCGTCGTCCCGCCTCAAGCGCCGGTGGGCGGAGCTGGAGGGCATGGCCACCGAGCTCAACGGGGCCGAGGAGGAGGCCGGCCTCCCGCTCACCCGCCGGCCGGATCCGGGTTTCGTCGCCCACGCCCACGGGTGGGCGTCGGGGGAGGAGCTCTCGGAGGTCATCGTCGACGAAGGCCTGTCGGGGGGCGACTTCGTCCGCAACGTCAAGCAGCTGATCGACCTCGTCCGCCAGCTCGGCCAGATGGCGCCCGAGCCAGCCACGGCGAAGGCGGCCAGAGAGGCGGCCGACCGGCTGTTCCGCGGCGTGGTGGCTGCGTCCTCCGTCGTCGGCGGCTGACAGGTGCCAATCGCCAAAGGGTCACCGTATGGCGAGCCGGGCGACCTCCCGGCCGGCGGGGTGATCGTCGGCTCCGACGCCGAAGCCCGTGCCGTCCTCGTCGCCGCCCGCAAGGAGCGCCGGCCGTTCCCAGCCCTCGGCCTGCTCGGCGGCGACCTGTGCCGCACCCTGGGTGGAGGTGGCGGTGGAGGTACCGGCGACCTGCAAGGGGTCACATTCACCGTGGACCTGGGCGAGGCGCTGCTCGACGGCCGCCTGCACCTGTTCGTGGCCCACCTGGTCGCCCGCACCCGCATCTGGACCCGGGCATTCGTGGCCATGAACGCCCAGTCGCTCGGACAGTGGAACCTTGGCCCCCGCGCCCATCCCAACGACGGCCTGCTCGACACCTACGACGCCCACCTGCCCGCCGGCCAGCTGCTCCCGGTCAGGTCCCGGCTGCACCACGGCGCCCATCTGCCCCACCCAGGCATCAAGGAGCGTCGCACGGCGGCCCTGCAGGTCGACCTGGGGCGGACCCTACCTGTCCGCCTCGACGGCGTGAAGGTGGGCACGGCCAAGGTCATCTCGGTGCGCGTGCAGCCTGACGCGCTCACCGTCGTGATCTGAATAACCCGAAAATCGGTCAAGTCTCGAACAACCCGAGCCGACGAATGCTCGATGCGATCCATGGGAAGCCGCTCGGTCCGCGCGATCATCGCCACGGCGGTGCTCGCCACCGGCTTGGCCGGTTTCACGCCCGGCACCGCCGGCGCCCAGGTCGTGCCCCCCACGGACCGGGCCCGGGGTCTCGTCTGGGACGGCCTGGTCCCCGGCCGAGCCGAGAACCGCTGTGCGAGGTTGTTCGAGATCCGCGGCCAGGCCAACGACGTCCTGGGCTGCACCCACGGGCCCGACCCGGCGCCGGCCAACGTGGACGTCCGGGTCCCCGTGGCCACGGACACCCTCGCCGGCACTGCGGCGGCCCTGCCGGCCCCGACCGCCGGCCCGGGCACAAACGGCAACGGGATCGCCTGTACCGGCGACGGGACATCCGGCTACCGGGTGGAGGCCATCTATGCGGTGGCTGGCGGCACCGACCGCTACGCCGATGTCGCTCCCCTCATCCAGACGAGCTACGCCCCGTTCGTCGAGTGGCAGTACCGCATGTCAGCGGCGGAGACCGGCGGCGAAGTGCACGTGCCGTTCGTTACCGCCCCGTCCGCCGACGGGTGCTCGGTCGTCGTCCGCCGCGAGGTGCTGTCCTCCACCGCCGACGACTCGTTCTCGAACACGATCTCCGAGCTCAAGGCCCGTGGCTACACCCGGGCCGACCGGCGCTACATGGTCTGGATGGACGGCAACGTCCTGTGCGGCATCGGCCAGCTCTACCACGACAGCCAGCCCGGCCAGACCAACGCCAACAACGGCAGCTACACCGCCTTCGCCCGGGCCGACGCCGGCTGCTGGGGCTACGCCGAGGCCCACGAGATCATGCACAACCTGGGCGGGGTCCAGCCCGACGCCCCCCACGGCACCGCCAACTCCCACTGCTGGGACGAGAACGACGAGATGTGTTACGACGACGACGGCTCCGGGCCTGTCGTCATGCAATCGGTGTGCGCGACCAGGGACAGCCGGTTGTTCGACTGCAACCACGACGACTACTTCCACGCCGGCGTCCCACCGGCCGGAACCTGGCTGGCCTCCCACTGGAACACCTACAACAGCCGCTTCCTCGTGCGTGGCCCGCTCGGGCAGGTGACCAACGGAGCGCCGGTGGTCGACGCCGGCCCCAACCGCGCCGTCCAGATGGGCCAGCAGGCGGCGCTCGACGGCACCGTCACCGACGACGCCCGTCCGGTCGGTGCCGCGGTGACGGCAGCGTGGACCAAGGCCGGGGGACCGGGCACCGTGTCGTTCGCAGCACCGGGCAGCGTCGACACCACCGCCGGCTTCTCGACCGCGGGCACCTACACCCTGTCGCTCACCGCCAGTGACACCCAGCTGTCGGCGAGCGACACCATGACTGTGACCGTCACCGACCCCAACGCTCCAGTGACCGACACGTTCAGCGGCTCGTTCTCGACCCGGGTGCGCTCGATCACCCACAGCTTCGCCTCCGGAGCCGGCGCCATGACCGTGACGGTCAAGGGTCCGTCCAACAAGACGGTGACCGCCACGCTGTACGCCCCGGACAACACGGTCCTCCGTCAGACCTCGGGCACGGGAACCCGCACGATGACCGCTACTGGGCCGGCCCGGGGCACGTACCGCCTGGTGCTGACCGGGACGAGCGGCTCCTACACGGCCACGGTGCAGCACCTGCCCTGAGCGGAAAAGGCTGCGCCCCGTCGGAGCGGGGCTGTCACCATGGCCCGATGGGCTCAACCGAGCTGCCGATGCGCCTCGCCTTCGAGTGCGGCGACGAGTACGGGACCGCGATTGCGGCCCTCGCCATGACGCGCTTCCTCACGGGCGCCGAGCCGTTCGTCGAGGAGCTCAGCGCCCCGGGCGTGGCCCGCGCCGCCGATCTGGTGCCCCTCGGTTCCGTCGTCCGCCAGGTCAGCGACGAGCACGTCGAGAAGGTCCTCGCCCAGGGCGACGGCTGGTCGGTGCTCGTCCAGCGCTACCGCAACGGCCTGGCCGTCGTGTCGATGAGCGCCGCCGGCCCGGAGGCGCTGGCCAAGGCGGTGGCCGACGTCCGAGCCCGGTGCCCGGTGGTCGAGCCGGCGCCGGAGTCCATCCACGTGGAGTTCTGGTACTCCGGCACCAACTGCGTCCGGAGCGTCCGGCGCCACCTCGACGCCTCGCCGTGGGACGACATTGCCGCCCACTACGCCGCCGGCGCGCAGGCCAA
>Ga0136633_1000733_pt1 | contig 24842 bp, 25 predicted proteins | sample AntDrymeUQ832206_2_FD_105494 | JGI IMG/M metagenome (GOLD analysis project Ga0136633, IMG submission 105494) | Polar desert sand microbial communities from Dry Valleys, Antarctica - metaG UQ83 (22.06) | ecosystem: Environmental > Terrestrial > Soil > Desert | place: Antarctica: Dry Valley...
CGCGCCCCGTCCCGGCGTGGTCGAATCACTGCTGGCGCGGCTCGGCCTGTCCCCGTCCACGGCCCGACTCCTCGGCGTCACCCCGGCGCTCAGGGCTCCATGGCTCCTGGCCGTGAGCGTGGTGCTCGCCGTCGCCGTCGTCGCCGGCCCCGGTCACACGGGCCAGAGGAGCGACATGTTGCTCCTGCTTCTGGCCCCCCTGATCCCCGTGGCCGGCACCGCCGCGGTCTTCCACAGCGGGATGGACGCGGCCGAAGACCTGGCCAGTGCCGCGCCCGCCTCCAGCTTCTGGCTGGTCATGGTGCGCACCGCCTCGGTGCTCGTGACCAGCGTGGCGCTGGCCGGGCTGGCCTCGCTCCTCGCGCCCCACCTCGGGTGGCTCGTGTTCGCCTGGCTGATGCCCGCCCTGGCCCTGACCATGACGACCCTGGCCCTGGCCACGTGGCTCAGACCTGTCGTCGCCGCCGGCGCCGTGGCCACCGTGTGGCTGGTCGGGATCGTCGGGAACGAGGTCGTGGCTGCAGGAGGGCTGGCCGGACTGCGCGCCGACGGGCCCATCCGGGCGGTGGCGTTCCACCCGGCCGGTCAGATCGCCCTGGCGGGTGTGGCTGTGGCCGCAGCCGTGTTGACGATCTGTCGCCGGGATTCATTCGATGTCGAGATGGAGGTTTCGTGGTGAGTGGATTCAAGCTCGAAGGCGTAACGAAGAGGTTCGGCTCCAAGACGGCCCTGAGGGAGGTCTCGCTCTCTGCCGGTCCGGGGATCCTCGGGCTGCTCGGCCCGAACGGGGCGGGCAAGACGACCATGCTGCGCATCGCGGCCACGGTCCTCGCCCCCACGGAGGGGAAGGTCCACCTCCTCGGGCTCGACCCGTCGGCGTCCGCACCCCGGGTGGAGATCCGCCGCCGACTGGGCTACCTGCCCCAGGATCCCGGCTTCCACCTCGGCTTCACCGCCTTTGAGTTCGTCGACTACCTGGCCATCCTCAAGGGCTTGACCGACCGGCGCAAGCGCCACGACGAGGTGCGTCGGGTTCTCGTGACCGTCGACCTCGAAGCCGTGATGCACCGCAAGATCAAGACCCTTTCAGGCGGGATGCGTCGCCGTGTCGGCTTCGCCCAGGCCCTCCTCGGGTCCCCCGATCTGTTGATCCTCGACGAGCCCACCGCAGGACTCGACCCCGAGCAGCGCCTGCGCTTCCGCGAGCTGGTGTCGGGTGCCACGGAGCGGACCATCCTCTTGTCGACCCACCAGACCGAGGACGTCGCTGCTCTGTGTGCCCGCGTGGTCGTCCTGTTGGGCGGAGAGGTCAAGTTCGACGGGGCGCCAGCCGCGTTGGCCCAGGTGGCCGCGGACCGGGTCTGGCTCGACGACCGTCGCCATCCTGATGCCGTGCTCAGCTGGCAGACGGGCACCGGGGAGTGCCGGAACATCGGAGACCCGCCCGGTGGTGCCACCACCGTCGCCCCCACCATCGAGGACGGCTACCTGCTCCTGCTCGGCCCCCAGAAGCAGGAGGTGTCGGTGGCATGAGCACTCTGGAGGCAACCGCGGCCCCGGCCACAGCCCCGGAGGTCGACGAGCCCAAGCCGGCACTCGACGAATGGAGGGCGGCGCTCGCTCTGGGCCGGATAGAGGGATGGCGCCTGCTGCGTTCGCCGGCCATGCTCCCCGGCGCGGCAATGCTCGGCCTGTCCTCCTTCGGGTCACCACCGTTCCAGTCGCTGCGCAACCTCGCCATAGACAGTGTCTTCCCCTGCTTCATGGTGGCGGCGATGACGATCGTGGCCGTGAACATGGCCGTGCGCCGCAGCGTGCGCCACGGCACCGAGGATCTCTACCAGTCCGCCGCCGTGTCGACCATGGCCCGCACCGGGGGGCACCTCCTCTCCCTGGTGTGGCCCGCGGCGGCGACGGCTTTGATCCTGGTCGCGCAGATGTCGTACTGGGCCAGCTTCCGTCGTGGCCACGGCCCGTTCTCCGTGGCCGAGCTGGCCGTGGGACCCGTCATAGTCCTCGGCGCCGGTGCCTTGTCACTGCTGCTCACCCGCCTCTGGAACAGCGTCCTCGTGGCCCCCCTGGCCTGCGTGGCCATCGCCGCTCTGGAGCTGTACCTGACGTCGGCACCGGCGCTGCTCACCAGCGGCTTCAGGTGGCTGGCCTTCTGGCCAGGCGGCAACGACGTCCTGTTCCCGACTCGGCCCGCGCTGGCCCACCTCGTCTACCTGTGCGGGCTCACCGCGCTCGCTGCCGTGACCGCCCTGTTCGTGGCCCACCGCAGCCCGCGACTGGTAGGACTCGCCGCCGTCGCTCTGACTGTCACGCTCGTGGCCGCCTTCGTGCAGGTTGATTCCCTCCGGCCGTCGGCCTGGGCAGCCGTCGACCGTCGCCTGGCCGCCCCCGAGGATGGCCAGGTGTGCCGGGAGCTCCATTCCGTGCGCCACTGCGCCTTCCCCGAGGACGCAGGACTGATCCCGCTCTGGGACGAGGCCGTTTACGGGGTTCGTCGGGCCCTGCCCGCGGGCGCGCTTGCGGCCGATCTCGTCGTGTCCGAGCGCATCTCCTCTACCGCCCTCGAGTACACCAACCCCGATGGGCGGGCTCGCCTCGCCAAGCGCCTGCCGCACCTCGACCAGCTCGACCACCCGGTCGACGACGGCCGGCTTCACCCCTCACCGAACTTTGTCTGGGAGAGGCTCTCCAGCCTTGACCTGGCCGCCGGGGCCGCGGCCCTCTCGGTCGGCCTGCCGATCGCGCCCGATCCCGACGGCGGCCTGTGCGACGCCAGCGGGCAGGGTCGAGCCGTCATCGCTCTGTGGCTCGCCGGTCAGTCCACCGAGCGGGCCCGAAGCCATCTCGAGCGACTCGCCCGCGAGGCGGTCGTGGGCTCCGGACCGCGTCGGCACGTCCTCTTCGTGGACGCCAACCTGGTCTACGGCGGGGTGGCGTGGGGTGAGGGCGAGACCGCCCTCGCCCTCACGCTGCTCGGACGACCGCTTGATCTCACGACGGCAGCCGTCCAACGAGACTGGGCGCGCCTCACCGCCAGGTCGGCCACCACTGAGGACGTGGCCCAGGCCCTGGGTGTCGGCGCCTTCGCCCCGCCTACGGCGGTGCCGGCCCAGGACAACCCGGTCAAGGCGCTCGCCGATGACGCGGCCCCAAGGATCTCCGCCCCATGCTCGTGACCACTCCCGCCGTCGTGGCCGGCCTGAGACCGGTGGCCAAGGCTCTGCCCCGCACCTTCGTCGCGGGCGCCGCGTTGGCGGCCCTGGCCTCGCTTGTCGTTCTCCGCAGCCAACCCCGAGGTGGTCTGGTGACAGCGGGGGTTCTCCTGGCCTGCGGGCTGGCCCCCGTGCTCGACGACCGGGCAGCCACAACGCTGGAGCCCTCTCCGACACCCCGTTGGGTGCGGCGGGCCATGCCCCTGGCGCTGACGCTTCCCCTTCTGGGCCTGGCCTGGCTGGCCTTGCTCGCCGTTGCGGTTGTGCTCGCCCCGGCGGGCACATCGGTGCCCCTGGCCCTGTCCACCTGGCACTGGTTCGGAATGATCTGTGTCGTGCTCATCGTCTCGTGCTCGGCGGGCTCCCTGTCCGTGCCCTCGTTCGACGGCAGTCCGGCCGTCGCAGGCCTGCTCGGTGTGCTCCTGGGCGACTCGTTCCTGCAGCAGATCTGGCCCAAGCTCGGCCTCTTTCTGCTGGGTGAGCCCGACGTCTCCAGCCGACTGCAGACGCGCATGGTCGCCCTGGGAGCCCTGGCCGTCCTGGCCTTCGCCATCTCGGCCCGCGACCCCGCCCGCTGACCCGGGCCGACGCCCGCCTGCATGGTGTTCCTGCCACTGATCCATCGCGTTCACCCGTCCTGCCACTGAGACCTCACGCTCTCCCGCATCTCTCAGTGGCGGAAGCGTGGAGTGCGAGTCCAAGCTCGAGTCGAACTGACCGTCGCCCCAGAGAAACCCTGGATGGGCTGGGACGGCTTGGCGATCTGCCAGTGTTGGCGTCCACGACCACGATAGAAACGTTGGCGTGGCGTCGACGGTGTTGTGGTTTCGGCGTGATCTGCGGCTGAGCGATCACCCGGCGCTCGGCGCTGCTGCGTGGTCTGCTGGCGGCGACGGCGTGGTGGTCCTCTTCGTCGTGGACCCTGTGCTCATGGGGCCGGCGGGCGGGGCCCGGCGAGCGTTCCTGGCGGGGTGCCTGGCCGAGCTGCGCGAGCGGACGGGTGGCGCGCTCGTCGTCCGTCATGGCGATCCCGCGGTGGTCGTGCCTGCGGTGGCCGCCGAGGCGGGTGCCGAGCGTGTCTACGTGAGCGCCGACTTCGGCCCCTACGGCCGTCGTCGCGACGAGGCCGTGGGTCGCGCCCTACGGGCGGAGGGTCGGATGCTGGTGGCCAAGGGGTCGCCTTACGCAGTCGATCCGGGCCTTGTCCTCAATGGTGCAGGGACTCCGTACAAGGTGTTCACGCCGTTCCGGCGGGCCTGGGTCGATCACGGCTGGGACGACCCCGAGGACCTTGGCCCCGAGCCACTCTGGCGTGAGGGCTTGGCGGGAGCGGACCTTCCTCGAGTTGCCGCATGCGAGCATCATCCGGTCGCGGGTGAGCAGGCCGCACTCCGCGCCCTGGACCGTTTCTTGGCGGGTCCTGTTCACTCCTACGACGAGGACCGCAACCGCCCGGACCTCGACCGCACCAGCCGCCTCTCGCCCTACCTGCGTTGGGGTTGCCTGCATCCGCGCACCGTGCTCGCCCGTCTCGGGCCGTCCAAGGGGGAGAACACCTTCCGGAGCGAGCTGTGCTGGCGTGAGTTCTACGCCGATGTGCTGTGGCACCAGCCCGCGTCGGCCCGCCGCGCTCTGGTTCCGGCCATGGCCGGCATGCGAGTCGACACGGGGGAGGACGCCGACCGCCGCTTCGAGGCGTGGTGTGAGGGCCGCACCGGCTACCCGTTCGTGGACGCGGGCATGCGTCAGCTGCGAACCGAGGGTTGGATGCACAACCGGGTGCGCATGGTGGTGGCCTCGTTCCTGGTCAAGGACCTCCACATCGACTGGACCCGGGGGGCCCGGCACTTCATGGACCTGCTGGCTGACGGTGACCTGGCCTCGAACCAGCACGGCTGGCAGTGGACGGCGGGGACGGGCACCGACGCGTCGCCCTACTTCCGGATCTTCAACCCGGTGACCCAGGGCAAGCGCTTCGACCCGGACGGCGCGTACGTGGCCAGGTGGGTGCCCGAGCTCGCTCCACTGGCGCCCCGAGAGAGGCACGAGCCCTGGAAGGCAAAGGCCAAGGGCGCGACCATCGAGGGGTATCCCGATCGGATCGTCGACCACGCCGAGGAACGCGAGGAGGCGCTGCGGCGCCTGGCCGAGGTGGGGCGGCGCTCGCCCAGCTGACGCCACTCACTGCCCCGTCAGGGGAGGAGCACCTCGCAGGCGATTCCCGGCGCGGTGGCGAGGCGGCGGTCGAGGGTGGCCAGCGGTGCTTCGAGGGCTTCGGCGAGGGCGACGTACCAGGCGTCGTAGGTGGTGAGGTTCCCCCGGAGTGACCAGACCCGGTCGGCGAACGGCTGGAAAGGGTGCAGATCCAGGGTGAGGTCGGCGAGGTCACGTTGAGCCTGATTGCCCACCTCAACGCTCAGCCGACGCTGCTGCACCAGTCGGCGGACGGCCTGCTGGGCTTCGCACGGAGCCAGGTGTGGCGCGGCCAGGTCGTCGGCGGCCAGCAGCTCTCGCGCCCAGCTCGCGTCGTCGTCGGCCGGTACGGCGGCGGCCAAGAGGGTGGAAGCGTCGACGACGATCACTGCCGGTCGCGTTCGGCGCGCACGATCTGGGCCACGTCGGCGCTGCTCACGTCACTTCCCGTGGCTGCCACCCGTCGGCGCATGCGCTCGACGATCTCGGCGTTCGTTGGTCGGCGGGCGAGCTGCGTGGCATGGCCGAGCATGTACTCCTGCAAGGACTGGCCCGCCTCGGCCGCCCTTGCGGCAAGGGTGTCGCGCACCGACTGTGGGACGTTGCGAATCGTGATCGTCGAGGCCATGCCGCCAGAATAGCGGCAGCAGCGGTACTCTGGCGCATACCGCTCAGCGCCCGTCGGGGGGGCACGGAACAGAAACCGTTGGACTCGGGCTCGGATGCGTTTTCCGGGTGCCCGAGCTGTCACTGGCACCGGTCTGGCCTGGCCTGACCGATGGCTCGTCACACCCGGTGTATCGGGCGCTTCTCGGCCTCCACCCGAGGTCGTTCCGGGCCCGATACGCCGACGACCTTGTGCACCATCTCGACGACCTTACGTCGCTTACATAGCGCTGATCGGGAGACCTGGACCGTCCGCGAGGCGGTGCTCACCCTCGTTGGGACCCTTTCGATGGTCGCCGCCATCGTCTACTTCATCGTGGCGCTCCTCACGCCACGCTCAGGCGTCGCCCGCACCCGCTGATTCACCCGTCCTGCCACTGAGACGTCACGCTCTCCCGCATCTCTCGGTGGCGGAAGCGTGGAACGCGATTCGTCGGTGGCGAGAGGCTGACGCCACTCCCTCGACGGCCTCCCGGAACCGCGAGCCGTCTGCTGGCACCCCCAACGGGATTCGAACCCGTGTACCCACCTTGAAAGAGTGGTGTCCTAGGCCTCTAGACGATGGGGGCTCGTCCGCCGGAGGGCGACCGGGAAGGGTACCCCGCGCGAAGGTGGGGCACATGGGAGAACCGCGCATCAGCCCGTTGGCCCGCGAGGAGCTGGACGAGAGGACGGCTGAGGTGCTCGCCTCCATCCGGCGTCACGAGGACGGCCCCGACCTCCGCATCTTCGCCACCCTGGCCCGCCATCCCAAGCTCCTCAAGAGGTGGTCGGCGTTCGGAGGCACGCTGCTCTACGGCGGCCGCCTCCCCGCCCGTGACCGCGAGGTGCTGATCCTGCGGACCGGGTGGCGGTGCGCCGCCGAGTACGAGTGGGGTCAGCACGTCGAGATCGGGCGAGCCTCAGGCCTGTCGGATGAGGACATCCGGCGCCTGTCCGGTCCCCTTGACGCCGAGGGGTGGCCCGACCTCGACCGTCTGCTCGCTCTCGCGGCGGACGAGCTCCACGACTCATCTCGCCTGTCGGAAGAGACGTGGGCGGCGCTGGCTGCACGCTATGACGAGCAGCAGCTCATCGAGGTGTGCATGGTGGTGGGCCAGTACCACCTGGTCGCCTTCACCCTGAACAGCCTGGGCGTGGTGCCCGAGGACGGGCTCGAGCCGCTGCCATCGAGCAGTCCCTGACGCTGGCGTCCAGGGTGCGTTCGGGCCTCGACGTTCAGGGCAGGTCCCACTCGGCGCCGGCGGGGGTGTCCCGAACCTCGACGCCGGCCGCGACCAGGCCGTCCCGCACGGCGTCGGCGTCGGCCCAGCGCTTGGCGTCACGGGCCTCAGTCCGCACTCGCAGGAGGAGGTCGACGAAGGGGCCGACGACGTCGCGGCGGTCGACCAGGCCTCCGCTCGCGACCCGACCGAGACGGGTGAGCATGCCGCGCAGGGCGGCGCGGGCGCGGTCCATCTCGTCGGACTGAAGGCTGTCCGCGGACCACGCGGCGATGGTGCCCTCCAGCTCGAGGACGGCGGCCACCGCGGCCGTGGCGTCGCGGGCGGCGATGGCCGCCTCGAACGCGGCCTCAGCCGTGGCGGTGGAGACGAGCAGCGACGGCGCCCCCTGCTCGCCCTCAGGTGCTCCGTCGTCGGCGCCGTCCGCCGCCTCCTCATTGGTGCGACCGCCGGCGGCTGGGGTGGGTCCCGCGTTGCCGCCGCGTCCCTCGCCCAGCGCCCGCAGCTCGTCGATGGGGATCTCGGTGCCGGTGGGCAGGACCGTCGACGTGCCCTGGTGGCGGACGGTGACGGTGCCCCGGCCCGTTACCGCGGCCGTTCCCGCTCCGACGTCGAGCACGAGAGCTGTGTGCTCGTCGACGCCGAGGACGAAGGCACCGTCGGGCAGCTCGGGCTCGAGGGCGGCAAGGCGGGTCTCCCCCAGGTAGCAGAAGCGGGTGTCGTGGGTGCCGCCCTCAGCGTTGTCGTAGTGCGGGATGAGCGCGCAGGACAGGCCCGCGGCGGCGCCGAGGAGGTCGAGGCCAGGTAGCCAACGGGCCTCCTCGCCCACCTTGTAGACCTCGTAGACCGGAACGGTGGCCACGCCCAGGGTGAGGGCCGCGGCGGACGCGAACGTGACGGCTCCGCCCCGGGCCAGCGTGTCGACGAGGATGCCAGGCACCGGGGTGCCCGCCCACGTCCGCAGCGCGTACGACGGCGAGCCCGGGCCGGCAAAGGCCCAGTCCGCCGTGCGCAGGTCATCGAGGGCCTGCTCGTGCCCGACCGGGTCGGCCGCGGCCTCGGCCTTGGAGCGGAAGCGGCACTCCTCAACCTGGCGCCCCACGCTCTGGGCGAAGTAGGTCCTGCTGCGCGAGGTGAGGTCGTCGGCGTTGACCTGGAAGCCGTACGGCGTGTCGAGCAGGACGCCGCGGGCGTCGGCGCCGAGGCGGGCGAACGTGCGCTGGTGCGTCGTGACCATGGTGGGGGCGGTCTCCCCCGAGCCCATGACGACGAGCAGGCGGGGCTTGGGCACGACGGACGACCCTACGTTGGTCAGGCCAGCTGCAGGAGCGCGTCGGCCACGGCGTCGGGGTGCTGGGCGTGGAGGTCGTGGTGGCCGGGCATCCAGATCACGTCGGCGTGGGCGAGCTGGCCCGATGCGGCTTCCAGGTCGGCCCGCTTGCCGGGCATGCCGTCCTCGGCGGTGATCAGGAGGGTGGGATGGGTGGTCGCTCGACGGATGCTCGCGGTGTCCGCGTCCCACAGACCTCGCAGCACTGCCATGTGACGTTCGAAGGTGAGCCAGGGGGCGACGGCGCCGTCCGCACGCACCTCGAAGCAGGCCATGGCACCTGCGAGGCCCTCGGTCGGCCAGTCGGGGTGGGCCTGGGTGATCCAGCCTTCGATCACGTCGGCCGGCGTTCCGGCGGAGCGGGGCGGGGCCAGGAGGCGCTCGCACTCGGCCCAGTCGGGGAAGCGGGACCGGAGGTCGATGTGGCCGCCGTCGACACAAGCGACGGCCTTGACGTCCGCGCCGAGCCGGTTAGCGGCTTCGAGCACGACGATGGCCCCGTAGGACTGGCCCGCGAGCACGGCGGGGCCGGTCCAACCGAGCTGGGACACAAGCGTGGACACGTCGGTGGCGACCGTGGGGAGGTCGTAAGGCCCTTCGGGCTTGGCCGAGCGCCCGTGACCGCGCAGGTCGACGGCCACGACCTGGTGTCCGGCGGCGGCGAGCCGGGCCGCCACGCCGTCCCAGAGGTGGGCGTTGGAGGCGAGGCCATGGACGAGCAGGAACGGGGCCAGATCGTCCGCGCCTCCGCCTCCCTCGCGCCAGATGGCCAGCTCGACCCCAGGCCCCACGGGAACGAGCTCGTCGGGTTCGGGGCGGGCAGGGGCGAGCATCGTGTCAGGGCAGGAGGCCGGCGGCGCTGCGCAGGCGGTCGACGACGGACAGCAGAGCGATCGACTCGAGCGGGCCCCGTTCCTGCTCGGACTCGCCAGCCACCACGGCTGCGAAGGCCTCGACCATGCCCAGGTAGGAGTCGCCGCCGCCGCAGCGGACCTCGTCGAGGGTGCCGTCGATTCGGACCACGCCGAACGAGTCGTCGGTCGGCCCGGGAGTGAAGGCCCGGTCGACGACGAGGGCGCCCCTCGTGCCGATGATCTCCAGGTACTGGCGCTCGGGGGCCTCGAAGGAGCACTCGATCGTGGCCGCGAATCCGGACCCGAAGTCGAGCAGGCCGGTGAACGTGGTGTCGACGCCGTGGCTCCCTGCCGCGATGGCGGCCACCCCCACCGGGGCTCGACCCGCGGCGGCGAGCAGAGGCGCCAGGCAGTAGATGCCGACGTCGAGGAGGGCGCCGCCGCCCTGGGTCTGGTCGAAGCGGTGGTCCGTGGGGTCGGGATGGGTGAAGGTGAACCCGGCCCGCCCGATGCGCAGGTCGCCGAGCCCGCCCGAGGCGACGGTCTCAGCGATGGCTGGGCTACGGGGGTGAAAGGCGGTCATGTAGGCCTCGGCCAGCACCACGCCTGCACTGGCACAGGCTTCGGCCATCGCCGTGGCGTCGGCCGCAGTGGGAGCCAGAGGCTTCTCACAGAGCACGTGACGGCCGGCCGCGGCGGCCCGCTCGACCCACTGGCGGTGGCCGCCGTTGGGGACCGGGACATACACGGCGTCGACGTCCGGGTCGTCGATCGCAGCCTGGTAGGAGCCCGGGCCGGTGTAGGCGCGCACGGCCCCAAAGGACCCGTAGCCACTCGCGGGGTCGGGCTCACGCGAGCGCGAAGCGACGGCCACGACCGAGTGTCCGGCCTTGACCATGGCCGGCATCACACCTTGCTGAGCGATGCTCGAGGTGGCACCGATCACGGCCCACCTCACGCCAGGCCCGCCCAGTCGGGGACGGTCACAGCTGGATCAGGGCGCCGGCGTCGTCGCTGCTGCGCTGCGAGGCTTCCAGCACGGCGATCACCCGGCGCACCGACTCAGGGGTGACGGCGAGAGGCTCGCCGAGGTGCAGGTGGTCGGCCAGGTTGGAGTGGAAGGGATGGCGGGGCGGGGTGGGCAGCGGGAGAGTGGTCTCGGTGAGGCCGTAGCCCGACTCGTAGCGGGCCAGGACGAGCTCGACCGGCGCCTCGGCGTGGTGGGCCATCTCGCGGACGTAGCCCCGGCCGGGCTCCACCCGCTCGAAGGCGAGAGGCCTGTAGTGGCCGGCGAGCGTGCCGCCGGTGCCCTGCACGTAGAACTTCGGGCGCCGGATGGCCGCCACGTCGGACTGGAAGAACTCGGCCTCCCGCCCGTCGGGCCAGGTCATGCGCACCCGCAGCTGGTCGAGGTTCGTGACGTCGTGCCAGACCCGCTTGTGGCCGACCGTCTGCACCTGCGCGGGCGCCGAGCCGTAGAGCTGCAGGATCCAGTCGACGTGGTGGCTGCCCCAGTCGTACACGGCGCCGCCCGACACCGAGACCTCCGAGTGCCAGGCCCGGCATGGGTGCTCGAAGCCGCCGACGAAGGTCTCGACGTTGAAGAGCTCGCCGAGCATGCCCGCCTCGACGACGCGGCGCAGGGCCAGGAAGTCGGGGTCCCAGCGGCGGTTCTGGTGCACTGTCAGCACCCTCTGGTTTGCCGCTGCGGTGGCGATGAGCTGATCGGCCTCGGCCAGGGTGAGGCACAGCGGCTTCTCGCAGGCCACGTGCTTGCCGGCCCGCAGCAGCTCAAGCGACAGGGCTGCGTGGTAGGCGGGCGGGGTGGCCACCACGACTACGCCCACGTCGCCGTCGGCCGCGACCTCGGCCACGTTCGAATAGGCGCGGACGCCGGGGAAGTCGTCCTCCGCAGCCTTGCGCCGCTCGGGGCTGGTGTCGACCACGGCCACGAGCTCGAGGCCCGGGGTCGCGGTGGCCCCGAGGCCGTGGAGGTAGCCCATGCCGCCGAACGGCCCGTAGCCCACGACGGCGAGGCCGATGGCCCGACCGCAGCAGCCTGCGGAGCCCTCGGGTCGCAGGGCCCGGCGCAGGACGGTGGTGAGGGGGGCCGACGTCAGCGCCGAGTCGGCCAACCCGAGGCCGCTCGTGACGACCCGTCCCGCCCCGTGCGCCCGCTCGACCAGGACGGCGCTGTCGCGGTAGCCCCGGCTCACGGCCAGGGTGGTGACGGTGCCCGGCCCGGGCTCGAGCGGCTCGACGCCGTCGACCAGCGAGAACTCGGAGTCGACCCGCGTGGTGAGGTGGCTGTGGCCCTCGCCCAGCTTGGCGAACCACTCGCCCGGAGGGAAGGGGTCGCCCGCGGTCACGCCGAGCAGGCCGGCCCAGAACCCGTCGGCCTCGTGGGGGGCGGCTCCGAGGGCGACCAGGCTGGCCCCGGCCTCTACAGCGCGGCCCAGCTCGTGCAGCTCGTCGGCCGGACGGGGCGCCGGATGGCCGTCGACCACGATGGCATCGACCCCCTCCAACGAAGGGAGCGACGCCGACCCGTCGACCCACACCACGTCGTCGCACTCCGCCAGCACGGGCGCCAGCGCCCGTCGGCGCTCGGGCGAACGGGTGGACAGCACGAGCGCACGCACGCCGCAACCCTACGGGCTCCGAACCCGTGGCCCCGCTCAGCCCGAGAGCGGCGGACGGCCCGCTCCGGCGACGCAGGGGGCCTGCGTTAGGTTCCAATGGATGATCGGGTTCTGCACGGATTCAGGGGCGCAGCTGCCTCCGGACCTCCAGGAGCGCTACCACGTGGCCGTCGTCCCGCTGTCGGTGACGGTGGACGGCGACGAGCGGGTCGAGGGTGTCGACCTCGACGCAGACGAGTTCTACCGGCTCCTGGAGGATGCCGTGCGTGACGGCCGCACGGCCAGCGTGCAGACCGCGGCCCCGGCGCCCGGGAGGTTCCTGCAGGCTTGGACGGAGCTGGCTGAGCAGGGCGTCACGGACATCGTGAGCATCCACACGGGGTCCGAGGTGAGCGCCACCTTCGACTCCGCTCGGATCGCAGCCGACCTCGTGCCCGACGGCGTGACCCTGCACCTGGTCGACTCCCACACCGGCTCGTTCGCGGTGGGGTGCTGCCTCTGGGAGGCGGCAGAGGCCCACGAGCGGGGAGCCGGACTCGACGAGATCCTCACCATCGCCGCCGGCGTCGCCTCCACGGTCGGCAACGTGTTCGTCGTCGGTGCCCTCGACCTGGTGCGAGCGGGCGGGCGGCTGGCCGAGGGAGCCGCCGAGGGCGACGGCATCCCGGTGCTCTCCCTGGTGAGCGGCCGCATCGGTCCCATCGGCCGGGCCTCCACGCTCGATGAAGCCACCGATTCGATGGCGGCTTACGTGCTCAGCCTGGGTGAGGGCCTGAGGGTGGGCCTGTCCATAGCGGACGCCGCCGCGGCCCCGCTGTGGGAGAAGCTCCAGGCCCGCCTCGACGGCGAGCCTCAGGTGCGCGAGATCGTGCGCTACCGGGTGGGCCCCTCGGTGGGCGCCCACTCCGGCCCCGGCACGGCCGGCGCCTGCGCCTACCCCTCCCGCTTCTGAGTGCTCAGCGGTCCTGGGCGCTCAGGGCCGTGATCACGCTGTCCTGGATGTAGGAGAGCCAGCCGTAGAGCATGTAGAGGCTGTGGTCGGGGTCGTCCTCGGCGTAGTCGTCGAGGTCGGTGTCCTCGCTCACATCGAGGCGTGTCCCCAAGTAGAGACGCAGGTCGTTCAGGGCCTGGGCCCAGACCATGACCTGCTCCTCGTCGAGCTCGGTCGCGCTCGCCGTGCTGGCCAGCACGTCCAGCTGCTCGCGCCTGCGCACGACGAGGTCCTCACCCATCAGCCGGTGCCACTCGGTCTGCTTGTCGGCGTCTTCTCGCTGGTGGTAGGCGGGCGGGAACAGTCGGCGCAGCCAAGGGTCGTCGGCCGAGCCGTCGACCAGCTCGCGCAGCTGGCGGGGGAGCGAGGCCAACAGCTCCCGCTCCTCCTCACGGAGACGGATGGCGAAGCGCCCGCCGCCGATCCCCTCGATCAGGGGTTTGCGGAACAGCGCCATCAGCTCTGCTTCTCCATCGTGGCCCAGAGGCCGTGCTCGTGGAGGCGGAACACGTCGAGCTCCGCCTTCTCCCTCGTGCCGTCGGACACCACCGCCCGACCGATGGTGTGCACGTCGAGCATGAGCTGGGTGGCCTTCTCGATGCTGTATCCGAAGAGCTTCTGCAGGACGAAGGTGACGTAGGACATCAGGTTGATCGGGTCGTTCCACACGATGACGATCCAGGGCACGTCCACCGCGACCGCGTCGTCCACGTCGGGGCGCTCGAGGTCGGCGGGAGCCGTCGGCGGGGCCATGGCTCTTCATCCTCGCACGCTGCTTTGTCGCCGCACGCCTCGGACCCGTAGGCTCCGCCCCGGTATGGCCACCGCTTCGCCCGCAGTGCTCACGCATCAGCCGATCCGGGCCCGGATGGGTGGCTTCTTGGCCCTCACCAAGCCCCGCATCATCGAGCTGCTCCTGGTCACGACACTTCCCACGATGGTGGTGGCCCACCGGGGCGTGCCCTCGCTGGCGCTCATGGCCACGACGCTCGCCGGCGGCACCCTGGCTGCGGGCGGGGCCAACGCCATCAACATGTGGCACGACCGCGACATCGACGCCCTCATGAAGCGCACGGCCCAGCGTCCCCTCGTCACGGGCGTGGTGGGCCCCACAGAGGCGCTGGCCTTTGCCCTGGCCCTGGAGGTGGCTGCGTTCGCCGTTCTGTGGAGCGCCGTGAACCTGCTCTCGGCCGTGCTGGCCGCCGCCGCCACCGCCTTCTACGTCTTCGTCTACACGATGTGGCTGAAGCGCACGACAAAGCAGAACATCGTGATCGGGGGAGCCGCCGGGGCCGTGCCGGTGCTCGTGGGCTGGTCGGCGGTCACCAACAGCCTCTCCTGGGCGCCGGTGGTCCTGTTCGCCCTCATCTGCGTGTGGACGCCGCCCCACTTCTGGGCGCTCGCCATCAAGTACAAGGACGACTACTCGGCGGCCGATGTGCCCATGCTGCCCTCGGTCTCCGACGACGCCACCGTGGGCCGGCAGATCCTGGGCTACACGTTCCTGCTCTTCGCCGTGAGCCTCGTGTTTGCCCCCGTGGCCCAGATGGGGGCCATCTACGTCGCCTCGGCCGTGGTCCTCGGCGCCATCTTCGTCCTCTTCGCCCTCCGCGTCCGCCGGGAGGCCAGCGTGGCCAACGCCATGCGCCTGTTCGGGTGGTCGATCACCTACGTCACGCTGCTCTTCGGGGCGATGGCGATCGACCAGCTGGTGCTCGGGTAGGCGACGGGTGGCTACGTTGAAAGCGCTCGACCTCGACCCTGCACCCCACAGGAGCGCCTTCCCCCGATGACGATGACCGAGGCCCGCCCGACCGAGGGCGCCACCCCCACGAGCCCCGATGCCCTGTCGACCCCGCCCCGGCCGGTGGGCGACGCCGTCCTCGACAGCGCTGACCACAAGCGCGTCGGCCTCACCTTCCTCTGCTTCGGCCTCATCGCGTTCGTCGTCGTCCGGGCCGTCGGCGCCGCCCTCGGTGGTGAGCTCACCCAGGCCGGCATCCAGATCGTGGGCGACGACAGCCGCCGGCTCTACAGCCTCTACGAGAGCGGCCTGGTGCTCCTCGTGCTCGGGCCTCTCTGGACGGGCATCGCCACCTACGTCCTGCCCCTCCAGCTCGGTGCCTCCCGACTGGCTTTCCCGAGGCTGCAGTCCTTCGCCCTCTGGACCACAGTCGGCGGCGCCGGGCTCTTCGTGGCGGGCCACCTGATCGACCCGCCGCCCGGCGTGGGCCTGTCCGACCCCACCCCCCTCCAGGCCCCGATCGGCGGGGTCAACGACGGCACCAACCTCATCTTGGTGGGCGTGCTGCTCCTGGCCGGCGCCAGCATCATCGCCGCCGGCAACCTCCTCACCACGGCCCTGACGCTGCGCACCGACGGCATGACCCTCAGCCGCATGCCCCTCTTCGCCTGGTCTGTCATGGCCTCGGCCGCCGGCGTCCTCCTGGCCAGCCCGGTGTTCCTGGCCGGCGCGTTCCTCCTGTACCTCGACCTGCACTTCGGCGGCTCCGCCCTCTTCGGGCCCGGCAACGACGCCGACCTGGTGTGGCAGAAGTCCCTCTGGCTCTACGGCCGCCCCGAGATCTTTCTGCTCGCCCTGCCCGGCCTAGGAGCGGCGTGCGACATCGTGGTCACCGCGGCCCGCCGCACGATCGCCGATCCGCCCATGCCGCCGATCCCAGCCGGGGCCAGGCGGCGCCTGCGCCACCCGGTGCCCGGGGTCACGACGCCGCTGAAGGGCCACATCCTCGCCATCGGCGCCATCGGCGCCTTCGTGGGCTTCAGCCTGCTGGCCTGGACCCAGGACCGCCTCAGCCTCAACGCTCTCACCTTGCCCACGGCCACCGTCGGGACGGCTCTCGTAGTTCTGCCGGTGGGCCTGCTCGTGCTGCTCTGGCTGGGCACGCTCGGGCAGGCTCGGGCCAAGCCCACCCTGGCCCTCGCCTTCGTGGTGGCCGCCCTCCTCGTATGGGGCGCGGCCGCCGTGAACGCAGCCGTCGCCGGCATCGTCGGCGTTCGCGGTCACGCCCTCGCATCGGGCCAGGTCGAGCTCGTGGCCATCGGCGGGCCCACGCTCCTCGTCTTCGGGGCCCTGCACCACTGGAGCCCCAAGCTCTTCGGCGCCCGTCTCTCGGCCGTGGCCGGCGGCCTCGTGCTCCTCAGCGGGCTCGCCGGCACGTTGGCGCTCGGCATCGGACAGAGCTTGGCCGGGTACGCGGGGTCGGGCGCCCACCTCAAGGACTTCAGGGTGTCCACCGTCGATGGCGGCATCGTGCTGGCCCGGGCCAACCGCGGGCAGGGCGGCTTCGTGCTCGCTCAGGTCGGCCACGTCCTGCTCCTCTTCGCCGGGATCGTCCTCATCCTCGACATCGCCCGTGTCCTTGCTGCGTCCCGCCGGGCCGAGCCCGCCGCCGCCGACCTCACCGACGGCGTCACCCTCGAGTGGGCCACGACGTCGCCGCCGCCTCCCGCCAACTTCGTCGAGGTGCCCGAGGTCCGCACGGAAGCCCCTCTCGCCGACCTCGCCGCCTACAACACCGACGCCGCCAAGGAGACCAAGTAGCCATGGCTTCCATGCTGGCCCTGCCGCCGGCCGCCCAGGTGATAGAGCGCACCAGGCAGCGCAACGCCCTCATCGTGGGCACGGCGCTCTACGGGCTCGCCGCCCTCATGGTCGTGGTCGGGCTGATCGGCGCCTATCTCACCGTGCGCGCGGGACAGGTGGCGTGGCCCCCTGAGGGTGTGAAGAAGCAGAACTACCTCGGCTCGATGAACGTGGTCGCAGCCCTCCTGCTCCTCATCACCGCCGAGTGGATCGTGTGGGCCGTGCGCAGCGACGAGCGCCGTCAAGCTGCGCAGGCGACGGGGCTGGCGCTGCTGCTGGAGGCCTCCATGCTCAATGCCACCATCACCGCCATCGACCGGGCGGGCTTCGGGGCCGGAAGCCATGCCTACGGCACGCTCTTCTACTCCTTCTTCGTGGTCTCGGTAGCCGCCATCCTGGCCGGCCTCGGCGCCGTCGTGCTGATGGGCGCCAAGCTCATAGGGCGCCAGGTGTCGGCCGCAGAGAGCCAGCTGGCCCGTGCCGTATCCATCGTGGTCCACGTCTCAGCCATCACCTGGTTGATGACCTGGTGCACCCTCTACGCTGCGAGCAGGTGAGCATCCCCCCATGCTGAGCACCCTCTCCAAGGCCTACATCGCCTACTCGCTGCTCGGAGCAGCGGGAGCCCTCGTCTACATCTTCGGTACCGGCGGCGACCACCTGGGCGGCACGCTGCTGGTGGCCCTCGTCGTGGCCGGGCTCGCCTTCGCCACGGCCACGAGCCTGCGCGTCGTCGTCGACACCGACTTCGACCGACCGGTTGCCGCCGACGCCCCCCCGCCCGCCCTGCTCCCGGTCGCAGACCCCGGGCCGTCCGTGGGCCCATCCCTCTTCCCCTTCGCGGCGGCCGCAGGCCTCACCCTTCTCGGTGCCGGCGTCACCACCGATCCCGGCATCGTCATCCTCGGGGCCGCCGTGATGGCGGTTGGAGCTGCGGGCTGGGTGGGCCAGTCCTGGAGGGACCACCCGCTCTGGACCGAACGTTTCGGCCGGCGCGTGGGGGACCGGGCCGTGGGCCCCTTCAGCTACCCGCTCATGGCCATGGTGCTGGGTGCCGCCGTAGCCTTCTCCATCAGCAGGCTGTACCTCGCCATCGAGGAGAGCGCGGCCACCGTCGTGTCCGTCCTGCTCGCCGCCATGGTCTTCGGCGGCGCCGTGATCCTGGCCGTCGGCAAGAACGTGGGCCGCCGCCTCACCGCGGCGCTCAGCGGAGTCGCCCTCGTCGCCGTCGTGGGGTCCGGCGTGGCCGGCTACGCAGCGGGCGAACGGACCATCGAGGCGCACGAGGAGAAGGGCGGCGAGGTGGAGCTCGAGGCCGAGGGCATCGCCTACACGGTCAACCACCTCGAGGTGCCCGAGGGCGTTGTCAAGCTCACCTTCGTCAACCACGACCCGGCCGGCACCCTCCACGACGTGGGCGTGTACTCGGCTCCGCCGCTCGGCACCGACCCGACGGCCTTCGTGCCCGGCAAGCCGTTCGTGGCCGTCCTCCCGATCGACGGCGGCCAGAAGGGCACGACCCTGATCGACACCACAGTGGTCGGCCTGGAGCTGGGCCAGAGCTATTTGTACCGCTGCGACTTCCACCCGGGCATGACGGGGACCCTCACCGTCGTGCCGGCGAAGGCCGCCACCGAGAAGGGCCACGTCAAGGAATGAACAAGACCCGCCTCCGTGTCATGGGCATCGCCTTCTGCTCGGTGCTCGTGCTCATCGCGGGCTGCGCCAAGGACACACCCCAGAACGTCCTGAAGCCTGAGGGCCCCTTCTCGCGGGCCCCCGACAGCATCATCAGGCCCGTCTTCCTCATCGCCGGCCTCGTGTTCGTCTTCGTCGAGGGCCTCATAGTCCTGGCCGTCGTCATGTTCCGGCGCCGGTCTGACGACGAGCGTCCCGAGCAGATCCACGGCAACACCGCATTCGAGCTGGCGTGGACGATCATCCCCATCGTGATCCTGGCCGGCGTGGGCTTCCTCACCGTCAGCAAGATCTTCTTCCTGGACAAGCAGCACCCCAAGGCGCTCCAGGTGCAGGTCATCGGCCACCAGTGGTGGTGGGAGTTCAACTACCTGGACGCCAAGGGCAAGATGGTGGCCCGGACCGCCAACGAGCTGCACATCCCGGTGGGCGAGAAGGTCCAGCTCAGGATGACCTCGGCCGACGTGATCCACAGCTTCTGGCCGCCGAAGCTGGCGGGAAAGATCGACGTCGTCCCGGGTCGCACGAACAACCTGGCCATCCAGGCCGACAAGGCTGACTTCTACTACGGCCAGTGCGCCGAGTACTGCGGCCTCTCGCACGCCAACATGCGCCTGCGGGTCGTGTCGCAGCCCAAGGCCGAGTTCGAGGCCTGGCTCGCGGCGAACAGCGTGGAGACGCCCGCCAACACCTACCCGATCGTCAACGCGGCCACCTCCTCCACGGCCTCCGACGTCGAGAAGGGGTACACCCTCTTCCTGCAGAAGGGCTGCTCGGGGTGCCATGCGGTCAACGGCGTGGCCAAGGGTGCGGTCGGCCCCGACCTCACCAACTTCAACAGCCGGGCCACCTTCGCTGGCGCCATCTTCCCCAACGATGACGACAGCCTCCGGGCCTGGCTGCGCAACCCGCCGGCCGAGAAGCCGGGCTCGCTCATGCCCAACCTCAAGCTGTCAGAGGCGGAGATCACCCAGCTCACCGCCTACCTCCGAACCCTCGGCGACCCCGCCCTTCGCGGCGTGGCCCCGTCAGGCCAGGCAGCAGCCACACCAGGAGCAGCCACACCATGACCTCCGTACTCGAGCCGACCGTCACGACGGCCGACATCCGCCCCATCGACTCCCGGGCCCTCAGTCGCCCGCAGGTGAACACGGGCTTCTGGTCCTGGATCACCTCGGTCGACCACAAGCGCGTGGGCATCATGTACGGCGTCACGGCCATGGCCTTCTTCGTGATCGGTGGCCTCGAGGCGCTGCTCATCCGAGTCCAGCTGGCCGCGCCGAACGGGCGCATCCTCGATGCCAACGCCTACAACCAGGTGTTCACCATGCACGGCACGACGATGGTGTTCCTGGTCGTCATGCCCCTTGGGGCGGCCTTCATGAACTACCTGATCCCGTTGCAGATCGGGGCCCGGGACGTGGCCTTCCCCCGTCTCAACGCCTTCAGCTACTGGACGTTCCTGGTGGGTGGGCTCTTCCTGTACTCCTCGGTGTTCCTCGGCGGCATGCCGAACGGTGGCTGGTTCGGCTACGCCCCCAACACCTCGATCGTGTACTCGCCCGGCCACAACATCGACTTCTGGATCGGCGGTCTGCTGCTCACCGGCATCGCCTCCACGGTGGGCGCAGTGAACCTCATCGTCACCTGCATCAACCTGCGGGCCAAGGGCATGACCTGGTTCCGCATGCCCATCTTCACGTGGATGTCGCTCGTCACCCAGTTCCTCCTGCTCTTCGCCCTGCCGGTCATCACCATCGCCCTGTTCCTGCTGATGTTCGACCGCAACTTCGGGGCCAACTTCTTCAACCCGGCCAACGGCGGCGACCCCGTCCTCTGGCAGCACCTGTTCTGGCTGTTCGGCCACCCCGAGGTGTACATCATGATCATGCCGGCCTTCGGCATCGTGTCGGAGGTCATCCCCACCTTCGCCCGCAAGCCCCTGTTCGGCTACCCGGTGATGGTGGTGTCGGGCATCGCCATCGGCTTCATGGGCTGGGGCGTCTGGGTCCACCACATGTTCTCCGTCGGCCTCGGGCCCGTGTCGCTCACCGCGTTCTCGATCTCCACCATGTTCATCGCCGTGCCCACCGGCGTGAAGATATTCAACTGGGTCGGCACCATGTGGAAGGGCTCTCTCCGTTACACGAGCGCCATGATGTTCAGCATCGGCTTGGTGGCCATGTTCACCATCGGCGGCCTGTCCGGCGTGACCCACTCGGTGTCACCCCACGACCGCCAGCAGACCGACACCTATTACATCGTGGCCCACTTCCACTACGTCCTCTTCGGCGGAGCTCTCTTCGGGATCTTCGCCGGCATCTACTTCTGGTACCCAAAGGTGTTCGGCCAGATCCTCGACAAGCGTCTCGGCAAGATCCACTTCTGGATGTGGTTCGTGGGCTTCAACATGACCTTCGCGCCCATGCACATCCTCGGCCTCCAGGGCATGCCCCGGCGCATCTACACCTACCCTGAGGGGACGGGCTGGGAGGTCTGGAACGCGGTGGCGTCGGTGGGCTCGTTCGTGCTCGCCGCCGCGCTCCTGGTGTTCTTCTACAACATCCGCAAGACGGACAAGAAGCACAAGCGCGAGGCCATCTTGGTGGGCGGGGACCCGTGGGATGCCCGCAGCCTCGAGTGGTCGATCCCCTCGCCCACCCCCGAGTACAACTTCATCGAGTCGCCCGAGGTGCACTCCGTGGACGACTGGTGGCACAAGAAGTACACCGAGGACTCCGAGGGCCGCATGATGAAGCTGCCCGAGTACGACGAGGTTCTGGCCTCGGGCAACAAGGGCCTCGAGCCGGGCCAGACGGTGCACCTGCCGAGCCCGAGCTACTACCCCATCATCGCCAGCGCCTGCCTCATGCTCGCGGCCTACGGCCTCGTGTACGGCCGATCATCCGGGGCCAACTACCTGCTGTGCGTTCTCGGGATCGGACTCCTCATCGCCACGGTGGAGGCTTGGGGCCTCGAGCCCTCCACCGAGCCCCACGACTCGCTCGACGACCCCGACGCCGACCTTCTCTTCGGGCTCACACCCGCTGAGGCCGATCGTGTCCTGGCCGGCGGCCACGACACCCCGGCCCTCGGCGCCGGCGCAACCCCTGAGGAGCCGACCTCATGACCACCACCGCAGTGGCTGTCGATCACGCCGACCAGCACGGGCACGACGCTCACGCTCACCCGCCCACCAGCACCGGGGTGTCAAACGAGAAGGTAGCGATGTGGGCCTTTCTCGGCTCTGAGTGCCTCCTGTTCGGGGCCCTCATCTCCACCTTCTTCCTCTACCGCGACCGGGCTCCGCTCGGCACCGTGAAGCCCCACGACCTCTACGACATCCCGTTCACGTCGGGCAGCTCGTTCATCCTGCTCATGAGCTCGCTCACGATGGTGCTGGCGCTGTCGGCCTTCCGGCGTGGGGAGCACAGGCGATCTTCGGTGTGGCTCGCCACCACCGCCATCCTGGGTGCCATCTTCCTCGGCGGCCAGATCTATGAGTTCTCGGTCTTCGTGCGCGAGGGCATGACCATGAAGACGAACCCGGCGTCGTCGGCCTTCTACGTCCTCACCGGCTTCCACGGCACGCACGTGGCCATCGGCGTGCTCATGCTCTTGGCGCTCGTGGGCATGATCGCCCGAGGCAAGCTGCCCCAGGCCAAGGCCGAGGTCATCGAGATCGCCGGCCTCTACTGGCACTTCGTCGACGTCGTGTGGGTCGTCGTGTTCACCGTCGTCTACCTGCTCCCGCTCTGATCCCCGGAGGCCTTCTGATGTCCGACACCGCCGAGCACGAGCACCCGAGCGACAAGCAGTACGTGGGCATCGCCGCGGTCCTGGCCGTCGTCACCGCGGTCGAGGTGGCGCTCTCGTACGTCCACTTGGGCAACGCCAACGCCCCGCTGCTGCTCATCGGGATGGTCGTGAAGTTCTTCCTGGTCGCCTCGTTCTTCATGCACCTGAAGTTCGACAGCAAGGTTCTGCGCCGCCTCATGATCTCGGGCCTCGTGCTCGCCCTCTTCTGCTACATAGGGGCCTTGTCGATGTTCCGTCAGTTCGACAAGGACCAGCGTCAGCAGATCAAGTACACCCCTTCGGGCATCATCCAGTCGTGATCCTTGCCGTGGCGCAGGGGACGGCACCGTTCCCCTCGTTCCGGCCCCACCCCGAGGTCGACCTCGTCCTCCTGGCCGCCGCAGTGGGCTACTGGTGGGTCACCTCCCGCCGGGTCGAGGCCACCCGCCGCCACCGGTCGTTCTTCTACGCCGGCCTCCTCGTGCTGTGGGCTGCGTCGTCGTGGCCCATGCACGACGTCGGCGAGGACCTCCTCTACAGCGTGCACATGGGCCAGCACACCGTGTTCGCATACGTGGCCCCGCCCCTGCTGCTGCTCGGCTGCCCGCCCGACCTCATCCGTTGGCTCGTGCGCAACCCGCTTCTCGGGTTCTGCTGTCGCACCTTCGCCCGCCCGCTGGTGGCCCTGGTGCTGTTCAACGTGGAGGGCGTCGTCTTGCATTGGAGCGTGGTGGTGAACCGGGCCACGGTGAACGGGCCCCTTCACTTCCTCGTGCACCTGGCCCTGTTCGTGGTGGCCGTGTGCTTGTGGTTCCCGGTCCTGAACACCGTCGAGGGCCTGCCCCGGCTGCGCCACGGGCCCAAGCTGCTCTACCTGATTGCGGCATCGTTCTTGCCTGTCGTGCCCGTGGCCTTCCTGGCCCTGGCCACCGGTCCCATCTACTCGCACTACGCCAACGCGCCTCGTCTCACCTCGCTCAGCCCCGTCGACGACCAGCAGCTCGCGGCCGGGATCATGTGGGTGGTGTCCAGCTTCTGGATGACCGGCACCATCGTCGTGGTGTTCTTCGACTGGTGGCGCACGAGCCAGCGCGACGAGTCGACGGCGTCCTACCCGGCCGGGCTGCGTCGGCCCGCGGTGGGCGCCTCGCCTTGATGCGCCCGCTGGCCTGGACCGCGTCGCGCCGGGTGCTCGCAGGAGTGATCGTTGCTACGACGGTCGTGCTCACGGCCTGCGGCGGTGGCGGGTCCGGGCCCCGCCCAGGCCGGCCCGACGGGGCCGCTCCGGTGATCGACGCCCCCTCCATCGTCGAGGGAGAGAGGGTGCGGTCGGCCGACTTCGTAGGCCGGGGCTACCTGGTGAACTTCTGGGGCTCGTGGTGCGAGCCCTGCAAGCGAGAGCTTCCCCGCCTGGTCGGGGCCAGCGCGACCGGCACCGCCATCGTGGGCGTCGCCGTGCGCGACTCCGACCGCAGGGCCCGAGCCGCCCTCTCCGAGGTCGGTGCCACCTGGCCCAGCGCCTCCGACCCCGAGGCCGCCATCGCCGCCACCTGGGGTGTGGCCGCCGGCTTCCCCGTGACGGTGGCCGTCGACCGCTCGGGCACCGTTCGCAAGCGCCACATCGGCGAGCTCTCCGACGCCGATCTAGCCGACCTCGTTGCCCTCATACGCTGACGCCTCGGAGACGGCTGCTGTCTGCCGTGGGGCATCGCCATGTACATCTACGTCATCGCCCAGTTCGGTCCGTGTCGACGTGCGATGCTGAGAGGCAGGGACCGGACGTGCCGGGGGATCCGCCTTGCGCCAGGTCGCGAGCGGGAATCAGGAAGCGAGCGAATCGACTTGACGATCTTCGACGATCTCCGATCCAGCCACGAGGTGCAGCGCTCGCTTGCTCGCACGATGACACACGGACGAGCGTCTGGCGAGCGCCGCCGCGCCGCCTTTCTTGGGCTCGCCAAGGAGCTCGACGCGCACGCGACCGCCGAGGAGCGCCACCTGTACGTCCCGCTCCTCATGACCGACGGGGGACTCAGCGTCAGTCGCCACGCGCTCGCCGACCATCACAAGGCTGAGAAGCTCGTCGAGCAACTTCGAGGCGTCGATCCCGCTACGGATGAGTTCGGCGAGGTGGCTCGGCAGCTCGCGATGGAGGTGCGCGACCACCTAGACGAGGAAGAGCACGGGACGTTCCAGCTCGCCGGTGAGCTTCTGTCCAAGACACAACAGAAGGAACTCGCCAGCGGGTACCGCGCCGAGTACGCCAAGCGCGGCGGCCCTCACAACGCATTCTCGAGCGGCTGAAGTTCGGGCGTCACCTGCGATTGGCGCCAGCGTCCCCTACCGCCGGCTCAAAGCGACATTCGCGATCGCGTCGACCGGCACTTTCGCCACGGTCAGAAGCGGGTCGCCAAGCGATCCCTGCCGGTGGACAGTTGCCCGATGGTGCAGGGCTGCAAGCCGTCTAGAACCGGCCGGACTTCTTGAACAGCCTCAATGTGATTCCTTTCGCGGGGCCAGTTTTCTGGTTCCGCAGTATCTTGCCCGTGCTCGTGCAGATCACGGTGAAAAGACCAGTGGCGCGGTTGAGCACCTGGAACCGGTCATTGACGGCCC
>Ga0136633_1000734_pt1 | contig 24835 bp, 23 predicted proteins | sample AntDrymeUQ832206_2_FD_105494 | JGI IMG/M metagenome (GOLD analysis project Ga0136633, IMG submission 105494) | Polar desert sand microbial communities from Dry Valleys, Antarctica - metaG UQ83 (22.06) | ecosystem: Environmental > Terrestrial > Soil > Desert | place: Antarctica: Dry Valley...
CGCGGTGGGGCTCGAAGCGCGGGGGAAGGATGATCCTGCGCCCGAGTTCCTCGACGGGCCCGTCGACCGTGAACCCGGGGCCGTCGTCGGCGATCTCAAACAGCACGCCGCTCGGCTCGCGAAAGTAGATGGAGTGGAAGTAGTGTCGGTCGATCAGGCCGGAGTGCGGGATCCCGGCGGCGTCGAGAACTCCCGCCCACCGCGAGTGCTCGGCCTGAGTCGTCCCCCAGGCGAGGTGGTGGACGGTGCCGGCGCTCTGTCGTCCGGGCGCCTCAGGCGGCGGGTCGTAGGCGATGGTTGCGCCGCGGGTGTCTCCGCGCAGCTCCCAGGTGGCGGCGTCGGCACGCCGGCCGCCGCCGATCCGCTCGAGCAGGGGCGCGCTCTGCTCGGGCCGCGCCGAGTAGGCACGGACGCCCTCGAAGCCCTGGAGGGCGTGCTCGGCGGGGATCTCCGGATGGTCTGCGATCAGCGGCGCGTCGGGCGCCTCCGTGACGAGGATCTCGTAGGCGAGGCCCTCCGGATCGGCGAAGCGCACGCGGCCGGCGGGCCGGTCGATGGTGACGCCCTCGGCCGCCAGCCGGTTCGCCCAGAACTCGAGCGCCTCGGCCATGCCCACCCGCAGCAGGATCGTGTGGACCATGCCGGCACCGGCGCGGCCGGGGATCGCGCCTGGGTACTCGAAGAACGTGAGGTCGGCGCCGGGCTGCGCGTGCTCGTCGGCGTAGAAGAGGTGGTAGACGCTCGGGTCGTCCTGGTTGACGGACTTCGCGACGAGCCGGAGGCCCAGGACGCGCGCATAGAAGTCGACGTTGCGTGGCGCGTCGCCGGTTATCGCGGTGATGTGATGGATGCCGTCGAGACGCATGAAGCCGCTCCAGAGAGGTGGTTGTTCGTGCAACTATCAGGGTAGCGGATCCACCTTGCTCGCGAGGCTGCGACCATGGGGGTATGTCGAACCCCTCCCAGCCCCGCAGCGTCAAGATCGCCAACGACGAGCGCACGGGCTGGTCGTCGGATCGGCCGCGCCGCGACGGGGCCCCGGAGCGCAAGCCCGACATCTCCACGCGGTGCCGTGTGCTGGCTCCGGCCGACCGCCTGCGCTACTCGCCGGGAAGCCTGCTCGTGATCGTCTCGGCCTCCGAGGAGCTGCGCGACCGCTTCGCGGGCGGGATGATCCAGGAGCGCGGGGCGCTGCTCTCGATGAGCCGGGTCCGCGCGCTCATCGCGGGGCGAGTGCCCGACGACGAGGTCGAGGAGAAGGCGGCCGAGCTGCTCGACTCCGCCGTCCAGAAGCGCCTGACGGCGGGGGAGACGGTGGTGATCGTCGCCGAGGGCATCGAGCCCGAGGCGCGCGAGGCCTACGTCCGCGCGGCCGCTGCGCTGCGCCGCCCGCGTCACCTGATGCTGCTCGAGACGGCCAAGGAGCTCGTCGAGGAGGAGGACCGCGCCCCGCTCAATGAGCTGCGCCGCCAGCTCGACGCGGGCGAGCTCGGCCAGGAGGGCTTCCAGACCGTTATCCGCCTCAGCGCCGGTGCGCTGAAGGAGATCAAGGCGATCTGGTTCCGGCCGGCACCAAAGGATGACTGATCGCTCCTAGGCGGTCGCGCATCACGCGCACCGCCTCGGGGCTCTCGTCGATCAGGAGGTAGCGGCGGCCGAGCCGGGCGGCCACCGCGCCGATCGTCCCCGACCCGGCGAACGGGTCCAGGCAGAGGTCGCCGGGTCGCGTGGAGGCTTGGACGAACCGGCGAAGCAGGCCCTCGGGCTTCTGCGTCGGGTAGCCCGTCTTCTCCCGCCCGGTCGGGGAGACGATGGTGTGCCAGATGACCGAGACGGCTCGCTTGCCGCGCTCGCGCTGGGCCTCCGTCACGAGCCCGGGCGCCATGTAGGGCTCGCGGTCGACCGCCTCGCAGTCGAAGAAATACGCGTCGGGATCGGCGACGTAGACCAGGATCGTGTCGTGCTTCTGCGGCCACCGGCGCCGGGCCTTGCCGCCGTAGTCGTAGGCCCAGATGAGCTCGTTGAGAAAGCACTCGCGGCCGAAGATCTCATCGAGCAGCAGCTTGCAGTAGTGCGCCTCGCGGTAGTCGATGTGGAAGTACAGCGTGCCGGTCGGGGTGAGCAGCCGCCGCGCCTCGCGCAGGCGGGGCTCGAGGAAGCCGAGGTAGTCGTCGAACGTGTCTCGGTAGGAGGAGCGCTCGAGCAGTTCGCTGCGGTAGCGGCGCCCGCGCATCGCGTGTGACCCTTCGTCGTCGGCGACGGCCCGCGTGGTGCGGCGCTCCTGCGTGCGGCCCGTGTTGAACGGCGGGTCCATGTAGACGAGCTGGGCGAGGCCGTCCGGCAGATCGCGCATCAGCGCTAGGTTGTCCCCGAGCCTGATGTCCAGCACCCGCCGATCGTAAGGGCCATGTCCGACGACACCGAAACCATCGACTGGCGCCGCCGAGCGCTCAAGCGGTCCGTCCTGCCTCTCTTCTTCGCGGTGATCGGCTTCGTCCTCGTCCTGATCGGCAAAGCCGACACGCTGGGCATCATCGGCTGGGGCGTCGTCGGAGTGGGCATGACGATCGCGATCGCCTTCGTTTTCCTCGAGGTCGGCTACTCGGAGGACCGCGAGCGGGCCAAGGGCCGCTCCTAGCGGACGGGTCCGCTAGCCCGAGCGCGGTTCCAAGCCGACGATCGCAGCGCGGCCCGCTCCGTCGATCCGGACGCGGGCGATGGCGCCGCCTCGGGCGACCAGTCCCTCCAGGCGCTTCGCCTCGGTCTGCGAGGCGAAGAAGCTCTCGATCCCGCAGCGGATGCGGTAGTCCCGCGCCTCGCACCGCATGACGGGCTGATCGCCCGGCGGTCGGCGGCGCAGGATCTCGGCGGGAACCCACGCGTCCCCCTCGCGCCGTAGCGGGACCCAGAGGCGGCCCTCCTCGCGGCCGCCACTCTCCCTCAGCAGCGGGTAGGCGAGGTCGACGTAGGCGCCGCGGAACGGATCGATGGGATCCACCGGCTCGACGAGGATCCGGTACTCGGTGCCGGTCAGCCGCGGGAGGAGGCGCGGCAGTGCCGTCCATCCGACGAGGGCGACCTGCAGCGCCAGCGCGGCGATGAGCCACCGGCGCCGGCTCATCCGGCCGCCTCGTTGACCAGTCGCCGACGCCCGCGGTCCAGGAGGACTCCGGACACCAGCAGGACCGCGCCGACGGCGAGCACGAGCACGGCACCCGACACGAGTGTCGCCAGGAGCCCGAAGCTCTGCACGGCGAGGAAGACGAGCAGCGCCCCGTACGCGAGATCCGACAGCGATCCCTGCTGCGTGCGGGCCCCCTGGAGCGCCACGCCGACCGCGGCGGCGAGAAAGAGCCCGCAGGCGAGCAACGTGAACGCAGTTTCGGCGCCCGAGGGGCGGTCGCCGCCGCCGAGGTCGGGTGCGTTCTCCGGTGCGACGGCGACGAGCAGGGCCGCCGCGATGGCCAGCCCGGCCGCCCCCAGCAGCTCGCGCCGGTCCTCCGGTGAGCGGGTCATGCCGATCGCGACGGCGGCGATGCCCGCGAGGGCGCCGAGGACGAGCGGCAGCGTCGCCGGCAGATCGCCGTCGGCGATATCGGGGACCGTCGCGCAGCCGAGGCCGAGCAGTCCGAAGGCCGCCGCGGCGAAACGCCATGGGCCGGTGAAGTGGCCGGCGCTCGCAGCACCGGCCGCGGCGGCCACCGGGCAGGCGATGACGAATCCGAGGATCACGGACGGTCCTTCACCCTCGTCGAGCAGGACCCACGTGTACCAGCCGGCCAGCGCGGCGATGGCGATGATCAGCGGCCCCCGGGCGCCCGTGGCGTAGGCGTAGGCGAGCGCCCCGATCCCCCAGGCGAAAACGAGCTGCGGCGCGAAGGCGGGCACCTGCAGGCTCTGCGCCGCCTGGAAGACCACCCCGCCGAAAGCCAGCGCGGCGAGCAGGCGGACGGGCCCAGCGACCGGACGCCACCGCTCGTGCGCGTCGAGTGCCTCGCCGACCGCGACGAGGGCGAGCCACACCACCGCGACACCCGCGATCCGGGCGAGTGGGCCGATCTCGTCGAAGTCGACATTGGCCGCGACGAGCCAGATGATCCCGACGCCGAAGAGCGCTGCGCCGAGGAAGAGCAGCAGCGGGACGCCCCGGCGGTCCTCCTGCACCCGGTAGCGCCCCTCGATGGCTGCGGCGGTGCCTTCGTCGACGAGACCCTCCGCCCGCCACGCCGCGACCTCCGAGGCCAGCCACCCCGCCTGCTCCTTGGAGATCCGCTCCGTCGCCACAGGTGCGCAATCTACGACTTCGGCCGGGCGGACGGCTACGGTCAGCCGTCGCCCGTGATCCTCCGCGTCGAGCCGCTCACCACCACCCGCCGGCTCTCCGGGCCATTCGACTACCTGCCGCTCGCCGACGCGCCCGTGGCCGTCGGGAGCATCGTGCGCATCCCCTTCGGCCGACAGCGTCTGGATGGCGTCGTGGTGGACCTCGCGGAGACGAGCGAGGTGCCCGAGGGAAGGCTCGTGGCTCCCGTATCGGTGCGGGCAGAGACGGTTCCGGAGGAGCTCGTGGACCTCGCCCGCTGGATGGCCGCGGAGTACTGCTCGACGCCCGCGCGGGCGCTTGGGCTCGTGCTGCCACCGAAGGGACGGCCGCGCACGGAGCTGTGGGCCGTGCCCACGGAGGCGCCCGCCGCGAAGGTGACGGAGCGCCAGCGGGCGCTGCTCGAGCGGCTGCCGGGCCCCGCCGCGCCCGACACGGCGGCGCTGCGGCGCCTCGAGGCGCGCGGGCTCGTGACCATCGTCCCCCGCGTGAAGCGCCGCGCGCCGACGGCGGACGTCCCGCCCGACCGGGCCGTCGGGCTGACGGACGCGCAGGCCGCGGCCGTGGCGGCCCTCACCCGCGGCGGCAGCGCCCTGTTGCACGGGGTGACGGGCTCGGGCAAGACCGAGGTCTATCTGCGTGCCGCCGCCGAGGTGCTGGAGGCCGGCCGCGGAGTGATCGTTCTCGTGCCGGAGATCGCCCTGACGCCGCAGACCGTCGGCCGCTTCCAGGCCCGCTTCGGGGACACCGTCGCGCTGCTGCACTCGGCACTCTCGGAGGGCGAGCGCTTCGACGAGTGGCTGCGCCTGCGCCGCGGCGAGGCGCGGATCGCGGTGGGGCCGCGGTCAGCCGTGTTCGCCCCCGTCGAGGACCTGGGACTGATCGTCATCGACGAGGAGCACGACCCCTCGTTCAAGCACGAGGGCGATCCCCGCTACGACGCTCGCCTCGTCGCCCGCTGGCGAGCCGCCTACACCGGCGCCACCCTGGTCGCCGGCACCGCCACTCCCCGGCCGGAGACGTGGCTCGAGCTGCCGCGCATCTCCCTGCCCGAGCGCGTCGACGGCCAGCGGCTCCCGCCCGTGGAGGTCGTCGACATGCGCGGCTCGCACCATCCCCTGCATCCGGCGACGCAGCAGGCGCTCGCCGAGGTCGCCGCGGCGGGACGCAAGGCGATCGTCCTGCTCAACCGCCGCGGCTGGTCGAACTTCCTCACCTGCCGCTCTTGCGGCAAGGCGTGGACGTGCCCCAACTGTGACGTCGCGCTCGTCCTGCACCGCGCCTCCGGCCGGGTCACCTGCCACCACTGCGCCCACCACGAGCGCGTCCCGGACCGGTGCGACGCGTGCGGCTCCACCTCGGTGGCGCGCCACGGGGCGGGGACGGAGCGTCTGGAGGCCGAGCTGGCCGAAGGCCTCGGCATCCCGGTGTTCCGCCTGGACGCGGACACCACGACCGCCAAGGACGCCGTGCCGCGGCTCCTGGCGGCCTTCCGCACGGCGCCGTCCGGGCTGCTCGTCGGCACCCAGCTCGTGGCCAAGGGGCACGACTTCCCCGACGTCACGCTCGGCGTCGTGATCGACGCGGACGCCACGCTGCGCTTCCCGGACTTCCGTGCCGAGGAGCGCACGTTCGCTCTCGTCGCCCAGCTCGCCGGCCGAGCGGGCCGCGGGCCTGGCGGCGGGCGTGTGATCGTGCAGACCCTGTCGCCCGAGGCGCCGAGCCTGCGCCACGCCGCGCGCCACGACGCGGAGAGCTTCCTGCGTGGGGAGCTCGGCCGGCGGGAGGCGCTCGCCTACCCGCCCTTCGCCGATCTGATCCGGGTGGTCTGCACCGCTCCGACCGCGGAGCCCGCCCGCGCCGCGGTCACGGCCATCGCCGAAGCGATCCGCGACGTCGATGTCGAGCGGCTCGGGCCGGCGCCGCTGTTCCGCCTGCGCAACCGCGACCGCTTCCAGCTGATCGTCAAGACCACGGCTCGCGCGGCGGCCGTCGCGGCGGTGGGCGAGGCGGTCGACGCCGCCGCCTCGGAGCGGGCGTTCCGGGACGTCAGCTTCTCGGTCGACGTCGACCCGCAGTGATTAGAGTCTGATCCCATGGCCGAGGACGTGGAGCTCGTCGAAGAGGAGGGGGCCGAGGAGTACGTCGACCGCCCCGAGCTCGACGCGGAGACGCGCGCCCGGCGCGACCGCGCCCTGCAGCTCGTGCGCAAGTTCGGGGACCCCGTCCTGCGCACGCGTGCGCTCGAGGTCGATCGCTTCGACCAGCGCCTCGTCGACGAGGTCCGGCGCATGGGTCAGGTCATGGACGAGTCGCTCGGCATCGGCCTGGCGGCGACGCAGGTCGGCGTCGTGCACCGCGTGCTCGTCTACCGCGTCGAGCCCGACGCGCCCGTGGCCGCTCTCGTCAACCCGGTCATCGAGTGGTCGGGCGACGAGCTCGAGTTCATGGACGAGGGCTGCCTGTCGCTGCCGGGCGTTCTCGTCGAGGTGGAGCGGCCGGTGCACGTGCGCGTCCGCGCACGCGACGAGCGTGGGGACGGGCTCGTCATAGAGGCGTCCGGCCTCGAGGCAAGGGTCATCCAGCACGAGATCGACCATCTCGACGGCGTGCTGATTCTCGACCGCACGGCGCGCGACCAGCGCAAGCAGGCCATGCGCGAGCTGCGCGAGCGCCTCGAGCGCGACGGCGCGGCCGTCGCCTGAGCGAGCCGCGGGACCGTTCTTGCCCACCGTCTACCTGGGCACCTCCGACTTCGCCGCCACCGTGCTCGAGCGGCTCGCGGGGACGCCCCACCGCCCGGCGCTCGTCGTCACCCGCCCGGACAGCCCGCAGGGTCGCGGACGCAAGCTCGCTCCGCCGCCCGTGGCGGGGCGGGCGCGAGAGCTTGGACTCGAGCTGCTCCAGCCCGCCGCCCTGCACGACCCCGACGTCCTCGACCGCATCGCCGCCGCGGCGCCCGACGCCCTGTGCGTCTGCGCGTACGGGGCCATCATCAAGGATCCCCTGCTTTCGGGCTACGAGATCTTCAACGTCCACCCGTCGCTGCTGCCGCGGTGGCGCGGCGCGGCCCCAGTTGAACGGGCGATCATGGCCGGCGACGCCGAGACGGGCGTCTCGATCATGCGCATCACGGCGGGCCTCGACGCGGGGCCCGTCTGTCTGCAGGAGCGCACCCCGATCGGTCATGAGGACGACTACGGCAGCCTCGCCGCCCGGCTCGAGCGCATCGGGGGCGACCTGCTGGTCCGGGCGCTGGACGAACGGCCGTCGTTCTCCGAGCAGGACGAGACGGGCGTCACCTACGCGGAGAAGATCGCCGCCGCAGATCGCGACCTCGACCCGACGGCGCCACCCGGACATCTCGAGCGCGTCGTGCGGGCGCTGCGGCCGCACATAGGAGCTCGTGTGCGGCTGCCCGACGACTCGCTCCTCGGGGTCTGGGCGGCGCGATCGCTCCCGGGCACATCGTCTTCGGGGGTGCCCGGCACGCCGCGCGGCGAGGATGGGCGCGTCCTGCTCGACTGCGGCGGCGGCGTGCTCGAGCTGCTCGAGGTCCAGCCCGCCGGGGGACGGCGGATGGCGGCGGGCGAGTGGCTGCGCGGGCGGCCGGGCGCCGCGGCCTGAACCGAGAGCTGATGGCGCCGCCCCCGAGGATCGCCCCGGCGCGCACCTGCGCCTACACCGTCATCCGGCGCGTGTTCGAGCAGGCGGCGTGGGCCGACCGCGCCTTCCACGGGGAGGCAGCGGGACTCGATGCGCGCGACCGCGCGCTGGCGACGCAGTTGGCTTTCGGAGTGGTGCAGCGGGTGGCGACGATCGACCACGTGATCGCCGAGCTCGCGGGCCGGCCCACGGACCGGCTCGATCCCGCGGTGCTCGCCGCCTTGCGCCTCGGCGTCCTGCAGATCGTCTTCCTCGACCGCATTCCGTCCCACGCGGCGGTGGCGGAGTCCGTGGAGCTCGCAAAACGCGACGCGCCGCGCGGCGCAGGCCTCGTCAACGCCGTGCTGCGCAGGGCGACCCGCGAGGCGCCGGACATGGTCGCCGCACTGCCCGAGGACACCCCGGAGGCAGCCGCGCTGCGGCATTCCCATCCGGCCTGGATCGCCCGCATGTGGTGGGGAATGCTGGGACCGGACGGGGCACGCGCGCTGATGGCCGCCGGCAACGTCGCGGCTGAGTCCGCCGTGCGCGTCAACACGCTCCGCGCGACCCGCGAGGAGGTGGCGGAGAGCATCGGCGTTCCCACCCGCCCGGACCCCGTTCTGGAGGACGCCCTGGTGCTCGAGGCACCCTTCGACGCGCACGGCTCGCCGCTGCACGCGCAGGGGCTGTTCATGCCGCAGTCGCGCGCGGCGACGGGCGTAGGGCATGCCGTCGCCCCCCAGCCCGGCGAGCGGATTCTCGACCTCTGCGCTGCACCCGGCGGCAAGACGACGCACCTCGCCGCGCTGATGGGAGACGTTGGCGAGGTGATCGCCGTGGAACGGCACCCCGGCCGCGCCGCGGCGCTCCAGCGGACCGCCGACCGGATGGGGGCGAGCTGCGTCCGTGTCGTATGCGCCGACGCGCGGGACGGGGTGGAGGGGTTCTTCGACCGCGTGCTCGTCGACCCGCCGTGCACGGACCTGGGGACGCTCGCTTCGCGCCCCGACGCGCGCTGGCGCAAGACGCCGGAGGACGTCGAGCGCCTGAGCGGGTTGCAGCAGGAGATCCTCGCCGCGGCGACGGCCGCCCTGCGGCCCGGGGGGACGCTCGTCTACTCGACCTGCACGATCTCGCCGCGCGAGAACGAGGAGCAGGCCCTGGCGGTCGGCTGGGCGGCGGACCGTCCATCCGACCTCCCCGTCTGGGACCATCCGTCCGTGCCCGAATACCAACAGACGCTGCCTCACCGCGACGGGACCGACGGGTTCTTCATCGCGCGGCTGCGGAGGCCGTCGTGAGCGCCGACGTCGACCTCGGCCCGATCTGCCCGAGCTGCGGCGAGCCGTGGTTGCGCGACTCGAACCTGCCCGGCCGCTACCGCTGCGTGAACTGCCTGTCGCGCTTCGAGCTGCAGTCCGTGTGTCCGAACTGCGGCGAGCACTCCACGATCGTCCGGATGTCGAACTCCGCGCTGTACCAGTGCAACGCCTGCCAGTCGTCCATGCTCGTCCCGATCTGATGGACGCCCTGCGCGGCGTCGCGCCGTCGATCCTCTCGGCCGACTTCGCCCGCCTCGGCGCCCAGGTGGAGGAGGTCCTCGCCGCCGGCGCCACCGTCGTCCACGTCGACGTCATGGACGGGCACTTCGTCCCGCCGCTGACGATGGGGGCCATGGTCGTAGCGGCGCTGCGGCCGCTGGCCAGCGAGCACGGAGCCGTCCTGGACGTCCACCTGATGGTCGAGCGGCCCGAGCGGCACGTCGCGGAGTTCGCCGCGGCCGGTGCGGACGTGATCACGATTCACGCCGAGGCCACGCCGCACGTCCACTACGCGCTCAAGGCCGTGCGCGACGTCGGCTGCCGCGCCGGCCTCGCGCTGAACCCGGGCACGACGGTCGAGGCGCTGGTGCCCGTGGCGGCCGACCTGGACCTCGCGCTCGTGATGTCCGTGAACCCGGGCTGGGGAGGGCAGTCCTTCATCCCGGGAGCCGTCGGGCGCATCGCCCGCGCCCGCGAGATCGTCGGGCCCGACGTGGCCGTCGAGGTGGACGGCGGGGTCGACGTCCGCACCGCCGCCCTGTGCGCCGGTGCCGGAGCGACCGTCCTCGTCGCCGGCTCCGCCGTGTTCGGAGCTGCGGATCCCGCGGAGGCGGTCCGCGCGATCGCCGCCGCCCTCGCCTGAGGCCGAGGCGAGGCGGAGCTATTCGCCCGGCATGTTCTCCATGACCCGGGGATAGCGCTCGAACTTCTCCTTGAACACGAGCGGATCGGCCACGTAGCAGCCGGGGTCTCCGCCCGGGGCCGGGCCGTTGTCCTCCTCGGCCTTCTTCTCGCCGCCCGCGTTCTCGCAGTCCCATACCGGGAAGACGAAGAAGCCGTCCTTGTAGCGGCTCTTGGGGGCGGTCAGCTGGTTCTGGAGGAGGTAGGTGTTGCCGCGGTTGTCCGAGGTCCGGTTCGGCGTCAGGATCGACTGCGAGCCCGTCATGATCAGCTGCGGCAGCACGTGGCCGTTGCCGTTGGGGTTGTTCGTCGAGCGGCGGCCGGCGAGCGCGGCCGGGCCGGTGGACAGGAAGTCCGACACCTTGCCGTTGTTGACCTCGAGGAACTGCAGCAGCGGGTTGAGCTGCTGGAGGAACGGGACGGTCTGCTCGAACACCGGCTCGAGCCCGCGCAGGACCCTGGACAGCGCCGGCAGGCCGTCCGCGGACGCGTCGACGAGCCCGGGGATGCTGCGGAAGAAGGTCTGAAGGTCCGGCGCCGTGGTGCGGAGGTCGCGCAGCGTCGGCTGGAGGAGGCGTGCCACGGGACCGAGGTCGCGCACGAGCGGCCGTGTGTCGGTGGCGAAGGTCTCCAGGCGGCGCAGCGTGGCCTTGGACTCGTCGAGGAAGGTCGGGAAGATGCGGATCGACTCCGCGAGGTTCTCGCGCTCGGACGCCGTCGCGCGGAACCACGTCGCCGTGTCCGACAGGAAGGCGCGCAGGGCGTCCTCGTCCTCCGTGAAGGCCTCGAAGACCTCGCCCGTCTCGCTGACGAGCGACTTCAGCGCGCCGCGGCGCCGGGCGAGGACCTCGAGGAGGTGCGAGCCGTCCTCGGCGAAGGGGCCGATGTTGGCGAGCGCGTCGTTGAGGTCGCGGTCGCGGCCGTCGATGACCTGCGACGCGTTGGCCTGCCAGCGCCGGAAGGCCTTGCGCGTGTCCTCGGGGAAGACCTCGAGGAACTCGTCGAACTCGACGGCCTCCTCGACGCGCACGTCGGCCAGGCGCGAGTCGTCCTGCAGGACGGGCGCCCTCTTGGATCCCGGGTTGAGCTCGACGTAGGTCTCGCCGAGCAGCGTCTTCTGGCGCAGCTTGGCCCGGCCGTCCGTGCGAATCGGGGCGAACTCCCGCTTCATCTCGATCGTCGCCAGGGTGCGGTTGCCGCCCGGCGCTCCTCGCTTCGAGACGACCTTGCCGACGCTCACGCCGGCCACCCGGACGTCGGCCTGGACGGCGAGCGTCGTGGCCTCCGGGAACGCGACCTCGAAGCGGTAGCCCTTCGGCTTGAGCGGCACCGCGCCGCCGAAGGACAGCCACAGAAAGAGCAGCAGCCCGAAACAGGAGAAGGCGAAGACGACCATTGTCGCCAGGCGCGCGAATCCGAGTCCGCCGGGTTTCATCGCGCCGCCGCCTTTGTCTTGCGCCGGCTCTCGGCTTCGAGCGAACGCTTGACCTTCTCGGGATTCTGCGAGCGCGTGTTGGGGTTGTTGCACTGCTCGGCGAGGACGCCCGAGAGCGCCATGAGGAACTCGAGCTCGGGGTTGTCGTTGATGATCGTGATGAGCGTCTGGCACGTGCCCGTGAGGAAGACCGGGCGCAGCGGGCCGTTGGCGTCGTCGACGTTGATGAGGTTCGCAGTCTGGTGGGTGACCCACGCCAGCCAGAACAGGTAGCCCTCCTGGCGGCCGGCCTTCTCGGGCGGCTCCTTGCCGTTCGGGTTGAAGCCGAGCATGTTCACGAAGCGGTTGAGCGTCGAGAACGACGACGTCAGGTCCGGGAATCCCCGGTTGAGGCCACCGGCCGCCGTCCGCAGGTCGCCCACGAGCGGCCGTGACTCGCGCACGAAGGGGCGGATCTGCGTCCGGATCGGGGTGACGATGCGCCGCGCGATCGGGGTGACGATGCGGTTGGAGCGGTCGAGCGCGTCGAAGACGGGGATCAGGCGGGTTGCCGCCGGCCCGAGCGCGTCCGCGAAGCGCTCGACGTCACCGAGCGTCCTCGTCGCCGTGGTCAGGGCTTCGGGCAGCTGGCGCACCGTCGCCGACACGTTGCGGTCCTCGGAGGCGAAGGCCTCGAACACCGCGGCGGAGGAGTCGATCAGCTCGGCGAGGTCATCGTCGTTGTCGGCCAGCTCGGAGGTCAGGAGCGAGAGGCCGTGGATGGCGTCCTTGAGCGCCTCCTTCTCCTTGGCCACCTCCTGATTGACACGCCGCAGGTCGCGGACCGTGGGGCCGAAGCGGCGGAACAGCTCCGCGAGGTCGCCGCTGCGGCCCTTGAGGCCCTTGCCGGCGCCGTCGAGCAGCAGCTGCACGTAGGCGCGCGTGTCCTGGTCGAGAGAGGAGAGGATCTCGTCGAGGTCGACGTCCGTCATCGTGTTGCGCACCGGGATGGTGAAGTTCTCGCGCGCCGGCCGGCCGTTCGGGTTCCCGGGGTCGACCTGCAGGAACATGTCCTTGAGGCCGGTGCGCGGGCGCAGCAGCGCCTTCGCGTCCTCGTGGATGAGGTCCTTGTACTTCGGGAAGATGTCGAGGCGGACGATCGCCCGCCCGTTGCGCAGCTTGACCTCGGCCATGCGGCCGATCTTCACGCCCGCGACCTCGACGGTCTGGCCCTGGCCGGGGGCGACGGCCTGCGCGTTCTCGAGCTCGGCCTTCAGGACGAAGGGCTTCTCCTCGACGAACGGGAAGCGGAAGCGCTGCTCTTTGAGAATGAAGACGGATACGCCGACGGACACGCCGACGAGGGCGATGATGGCGACGAAGTCGCGGATGTGTTCGGTGATCGCGCGCTTCACTTACTTCAGGCTCCGCTTGAGGTAGGGCAGCTGATCGAGGCGGCCTGTCTGGCGCGCGATCTCGGTGATGCTCTGGAGCGTCGCGTCCTGGTCGGAGACCGTGGCGTCCAGCCCGCGCTCGTCCGCGACGTTGCGCAGCCAGTTGAGCGCCGTTTGACGCGACTTCGCGTAACGCGCCTGGACCGCCGGGCTCTTCCAGTTCGTCCGGACCTTGCCCGGCGCCTCCTGGGGGATGGTGCGCAGGTCGGGCGTCTGCTGGTCCTCGCACGGCGCGTCCGGGTTGATCGGAGGCCGGTCGGTCTTCGGTGGGTTGACGCCGGCGATCGGCAGCGCCGAGGTGCCGAAGAAGCCCTCGCCGAGCTGGAAGGTCTCCACGCCGCCCGAGCCGAGGACCTTGAAGAACTGGCCGTTGGCGTCGAAGGAGCGGCTCTCGCCGGCCACGCCGGGCAGCCACTTGACGCCCGTCTGGAAGACCTTGCCGGTGGCGGGGAAGTTCGGGTCGGGCACCGTGTCCTCGCTCCACGGGAGCAGGACGTTGTTCGCGCAGGCCGAGAAGCGGCGGAACTGCTGCAGGAGCGGGACGGAGTTCTTCGCGAGGCCGACGAGGTTCGGCGTCGCCGCGCGCAGGTCGGCGCTCAGGCCGCGCAACTCGGTCCGACTGACGAGGCCGCGCAGCTCACGGACGAGCGGGCGCGCTGCGGCGATGGCGGGTCCGGACGAGCGGACCCCGGGCAGGGCGCGCACGGCGAGCAGGCGCACGGACGGGAAGGCGTCGTTGAGCGAGTCCAGCGCGGGGCGCGCGGCGGCGAGCGTCCGCGGGAGCTCCTCGATCGTGCGGCCCAGGGCGTCGCGCTCCGTCGCCAGCGAAGCCGCGAAGATGTTGAAGTTCTCGAGGAAGGAGCGAAGGCGCGGCGGCGAGCGGTCCAGCGCCGCGGAGACCGTGCCGACGTCGCGCACGATGCCCGAGAGGTCATGAGGGCGGCGGCCAAGCATCGCCTCGAGCACGATCGAGGAGAAGCGGAAGGCCGGTGCCTGGTTCTCGAGCGTGGCGTTGAAGGCTGGGGCAAAGCCCTTGTCGTAGGCGTCGGCGAGGCCACCGAGGGTGAGGCGGAGGTTGTCGCGCGTCGGCCTGCGCAGCGCGGACAGGACCTCGTCGAACTGGACGGGGGTGGAGGTCTGGGACGCGGGGATGGTGTCGCCGTCGTCCAGGCGCGGCGCCGACGGGGAGCCCGGGTTGAGGTCGACGAAGAAGTTGCCCTCGAGGAAGATGCGCGGGCGGATCTTCGCAGTCGCGTCATTGTGGATCGGACGGCCGTCGTCGTTGATGCGCAGCGTGACGAAGGCCGACTGCGCCCCGTTGCCGGTCGGCTCGACCTTGACGACCTTGCCGACCTGCACGCCGGCGATCCGGACGGGCGAGGCCTTCTTGATGTTGTTCGAGCTCCGGAACGCCGCCCGGATCTCGTAGTGGCTCTTGAACGGGATCGACTTCGCGAAGCCGAAGAAGACGCCCACGAGGATCACCACGATGGCGATCGAACCCGCGACGAAGGGGGAGAGGCCGGAGCGGCGGCGCCTCACTTGCGGAACCTCGGGTCGCTGGGCAGGCGCTGGAAGGTCTGGGTGTCGCGCACGCGGGGGCGGCCCTTGAAGGTCGTCCCCTGGTTGCCCGGGGTCTCCGGGTCGATCACGAGCTTCTTCTCATTGGGATCGAGCCCATCGGCCAGGTGCTCGGGGTAGCCGCGCTGGCCCTGCTCGCAGTCCGCGTTGCCCTGGTCGTCGATGGCGGCGCCGTAGAACTGCGCGTGCAGGTCGGGGATCGGCTTCGGCTCGCCGAAGGAGCTCAGGCCGCCCTGGTCACCGCCGGCCGACTTCACCTGGACGCGCTGGACCTGGCCCGTGCCGTCCTTGTCGGTGAGGTGGTCGGCCAGGAACGTCCACCAGAGGTTCCAGTAGTTGCAGACCGTGACGAACGGGCCGAGGTAGCGCAGGGTCGGATTGAGGGTCGTCATGGTGGTCGTGAGGCTGGAGATCGCGCGGTCGGTGGCCTGGTTCGATGTCAAATCCTCCAGCGCCGTGAAGGTGGCGGCGAGCCGCCGGTTGAGCGCCGGCGTCTGGCGCAGCGGCCCGATGCCGGAGCGCAGCGCTGCGGCGATGGGAGGAGCCGAGGCCCGGATCTCGCGCGCCGCGCCGCGCAGGTCCTCGGAGACCGCGGCGAGGTCGCGCAGGAAGGGGCGCTGGTTGCGTAGGGAACGCGTCCCGACCTCGAGCGTCCCGGGGGACTTTTCGATCGTCGCCTTGAGCGCCTCGGGATCACGCCCGAGCGCCTCGAAGGTGTCGGCGCCGGCGGCGAAGCCGTCGACGATGTCCTCCGCCAAGGGCGCCGAGATGCGGGCAGCGTCGCCGAGCTCGTCGAACAGGCGCTCGAGCCGGGCGTCCGGATCGGCGAGCGTGCGCATCACGGGCGGCAGGTCCTCGAAGAACTGCGGCAGGGACTCAAAAGCCTGGTTGAGCGACTTGCCGCGACCCGCGAAGCCGTTGCCGTAGCCCTCGAGGTTCGCCTGGACGTTGCGGCGGGTCTTCTCGTCGAAGATGTTGAAGAAGTCCTCGAGCTCGATCGTGAGGGCGTTGTCGTCGACGGTGATGGTGTCGCCGTCGGCGAGCGTGTCCCGCGCCCTGCCGCGTTGCAGCTCGACGTACTTCAGCCCGAGCGCCGACCGCGGGCGGATCCGCACGATCGAGTCGGCGGGGATCGGGGATGCCTTCTTGTCCAGCTTCAGCGTGAGCACCGCTCCGGCCGATCCGTCGCGCTGCTTGCGCGGCACGATGTCCGAGACGATGCCGATGCGGAAGCCGCCCTCGCGCACCTCGTTGCCGCGCACGAGCTTGAAGGCGTCCGGCACCACCGTGTTGACCTGGACCGTCGGCACGAACGGCAGGCCGGCGTTCGCGTTGTAGGCCAGGAACACGGCCACGAGGATCGTGAGCACGGTGACCGACCCGACGAGCACGGGGTTGGCGATGATGGATCCGGAGCCGCGGCGTCTCATGGGCCGAGGAGGAAGTCGAGGAGGTCGCCGGCCGGGCGCTCGGCCGGCCTGGACGGGCGTGTGGCGCCCGGATCCAGCAGGTCCGGCAGGGACTCGAGCAGCTCGGGCAGCGAGGGAATCGACTGCGGCGTGGTGCTCGGGGCGGGGGCTGGGTCGGTGGAGCCGCGGTCCGGTTGGGCAGGACCCTCGAACGGGGAGGGCGCGGATTCATCTCGACCGCCGCCGCCCGACGACGTGCGCCGCCGCGCGGTGGCGCCGCCGCCCGCGCCTTCGGAGGGATCGGGCGTCGTGAGGCCGGGCTGGTTCGGGCCGAGCGCGGCGGTACACCGGGCGGCCCGCTCGGGGTTCTCCTTGGCCTGCTCGTCCGTCGTGTAGTTGTCGCACTCGTTGGCGAGGGCGTTGAGCTTGAGGATGTAGCCGCGGGTGTCGAAGATGTTGATTGCCAGCGACTGGTCGAACGGGTACTGCAGGATCGCCTCGAGGCCCGTGTAGCCCTTGCCCGTCGGGGAGTCCGGGTCGGGCTCGGCCGCCCGGTCGCGGTCGTCGAGGTCGTCGAGGACGATGTCGAGGTTGTTGGCCGGTTCCGGCGTCCGCCGCCCAAGGGTGCCCAGGAGGTCGACGGCCGACTCCGCCTCGGCCACGGCGCGGCGGCCGACGACCGACGCGGCGCCGAGCGAGTTCACCGCGGGCTCGGAGGCGCGCGCGAACGGCCCGAGCGTGTCGAGCAGGTTGCGCAGCGAGGGAGCCGCCGCCGCGAGGTCGGTGAAGGCGGGCGCCTGGGCGCGGGCGGCGGTGCCGAGGTCGCGGAGCGTCGGGGTGAACTCGGTCAGGAAGCCAGGGAAGCGGCGGAAGGTCTCGGCCAGCGCCTCGCGCCGCTCGGCGGTCGTCGCGGCCGTGTCGCCCGCCTCGCGCACGAAGCGGCTGACGTCCTTGCGGCGTTCGCCGAGCCTCTTCAGGATGACGCCGGAGTCCGCGGCGAGCCGGCGCAGCGTGGTGCGGTTGTCACCGAGGATCTTGAGGACCCGGTTTGTCTCCGTCAGGGCCGGGACGGAGCGGCGGATCGTCTCGTTGACGTCCTCGCCGCGGGCCGCGAACCCGGCGCCGAGCTCGGACAGCAGGATGGCGAAGCGCTCGCGGAACGGCCGCCGCATGATGTTCTGGACGAGGTCGGAGGCGATCGGCGACTCCGTCTGTCCGACGGGGATGGTCCTCCCGTCCTCGAGCGTCTGTCCCTGCCTGCCCGGCTCGCACTCGATGAAGTACTCGCCGATCAGCGACTGCTGGCCGATCTTGCAGGCGGCGTCCTGCTTGAGGCCGCCGAAGCTCGTGTCCGCGACGGAGACCCGCACGACCGCCCGCGCGTCGCGGCGTGAGACGTCGAAGCCGTCGATGCGGCCGACGGTCACGCCGCCCACGCGGAAGTCCGCGCCCTCGACCAACCCTGAGGCGTTGTCGAAGACGATCTTGTAGCTCGGCGCGTCCTCGCCGTCGCCGGCGCCCCCGAGGGAGATCATGCCCGCCAGCAGGGCGGCCAGGCCGAGCCCGATGAGCGCTGCGCGCCTCAATTGCCCACCGGGACCTGGGTCGGGTCGCAGCTGAAGTCCTCCGTCGGCCGGTACGGGTTCGTCCTGTCCGGCGCCTGGCGTTCGCTCGAGCCCGGGCAGCGGTTGTTGCGGCCGATGTCGGCGCCGGCGGCCAGCGCCTCGTCGCGCAGATCGGGCGGCACGAGCTGGAGCACCGGGTTGGCCGTAGGGGTGAGCGTGAACGCGCTGAAGGCGAGGCCGGCGCGCGAGAAGCCGCCGATGGCGTCGTAGACGCCCGAGGTCGAGAAGTCGTCGAACCAGCCCGTGAGATCCGGCGCGTAGGGACGGAAGAAGGCGAGCTTGGGAGCGGAGTCCTCGAGCGCGGCGGCCGTCTCGGGGAACGCGCCGCGACGCTCCTTGCCGTTGACCTCCACGGGGCCGTTGGCGATGCGGTCGACGGCGGGCTGCGCGTTGAAGAGCTCGATCAGGTCGTTGCCCGAGCCGGGGCGCCGGATGGTGCGCGAGAGGTCGCGGAAGGTGGGGGATGCATCGCGCGCAAAGGGCCGCAGGTCGGCGAGCAGCGGGCGCAGGGCGCGCACGACGGGGCGCGACTCGCGTACGAGCGGATCGAGGTCGTCGAGGGTCGCGCGCAGGTTGACGAACGTCGTGTTGGAGCGACGCAGGAAGCCCGGAAGCTGGTTGACGGCCGAGGCGAGCTGCTCGTCGCGCTGGGCGAGCGTGGTGGAGACGGCGCCAAAGTTCCGCACGATGCCCGCGAGGTCATCGCGCTTGTCGGCGACGTCGGTGACGAAGCGGGAGGTCTCGACGACGAACCGCTCGAGGTCGTCCTCGTTGCGCGACAGCTCGTTGAAGAAGCGCGAGGAGGCCGAGAGAGCCGGGTTGAGGTACTTCAGCGCCTCGTTGGCCTCCTTCGTCTGCCCGTCGGCCATTTCGGCGAAGCCGTCGATCACCTTGCGAGTGGCCTCGCGGGACTTCGGGTCGAAGATGTTGAAGAGCTGGTCGATGTCGACGGCGGACTCCGTCGACTCGCCCTGCAGCACGCCGCCGTCCTCGATGTCGTCGCCTGTGGCGGGTCCCTGCTGGAGGTCGATGTAGCGGTTGGCGACGCCGGACAGCGACGCCTGGCGGACGATGGCTCGGGTGCCGGCCTTCAGGGGCGCGAAGTCGCCGTCGACCTCGAAGCGCACCTGCGCCTGCCCGTCGTCGGTGAGCTTGATGTCCTTGACCACGCCGACCTTGGTGCCGGCAACCTGGATGAGGTTGCCCTTGACGAGCTGCGACGCGTTCTGGAAGTTCGCCTTCACCGCGTACGTGCCGTCGCCGCCGAGCATGAGTGAGCCGACGGCGACCGCCGCTACCACGAGCGCCAGCAGCGCCGCGAATCGCCGCGCACCACTCACTGATTGGCCCCTGCAACACTCATCCGCATCGCCAAGGTACCCATGTGCGGGCGTGGGAAAGCCGCTCGCGGGGTCCCGCAACGGTTGCTTAACGAAATGAGCGTCCCCGGGTGCCGGGTAGGGTGCCCGCGCGATGCCCCGCTCCGCGCTGCTGCTGCTCGTGATCGTGCTCGCCGGCAGCGCGGCACTGCACGCCGACCGGGCGCGCAATCCGACGTCGTCCTACCAGTCCGCCGACGAGCGCTCCTACGGGAAGCTCGCGATCGCCCTGGCCGAGTCGCGCCAGTACGGGCCGCCGTCGACGGGGTTGCGCGACCCGCTGCACTGGCCGCCCGGCGCGCCCGCCCTGTTCGCCGCCGCGCACGCCGTGGCCGGTGATCCTGAGTCCGCGCGCAGCAACGACATCCCGGCCGCCTACTGGGCGCAGGGGCTCGTGTCCGTCGGAAGTGCGCTCGCGGCGTTTCTGCTCGCCTGGGCGCTCGCGGGTCTCTGGGCGGGGGTGATCGCCGCCGCCCTGGTGGGCTTCTACCCGCCGCTGATCCTCGCGACGGGGGAACAGGTGTCCGAGCCCCTGGGCGCGCTCCTGCTGACGGCGGGGCTCGCCGCCTTCGCGTGGGCGGCGCGACGCGACCGGTGGTGGCTCCACGCGCTCGCGGGCGTGCTGCTCGGCGCCGCGGTCCTCACCCGTGCCGACCTCATCCTCGTGCCCGCGATCGTGGCGGGCATCGCGGGGCTGTGGATGTGGCGCGGCCGCCGCGAGCCGCGGCGGGGCTTGATGAGCGCCGCGGCCCTGGCCCTGGGCGCGGCCGTCGCCGTCCTGCCCTGGTCGACCTATGCGAGCCAGCGCGAGGGTGGCTTCGTCCCCGTCACCCAGGGGAGCGCCGCGCCGCTGTTCGTCGGCACCTACCTCCCCGGGGGCGGTCACACCGTGGGGATGAAGCGTGCGCTCGAGGACGAGGTCAAGGCCTTCCGGCCGAAGCTGCGCGACGTCCCGGCGTTCGAGATCCCGGCCGGCAACTACATGGACCTGGTGGCTGCCCGTCGCCCCTCGGAGTCCCGCGACGCCGCGATCCGCAAGGAGGCGCGGCACAACCTGCGGCTCTACGCGCTCGGGGAGCCGGGCAACTACGCCGTCATGCTCGGCGACAAGGTCCAGCGGATGTGGACGCGCTACGCACGCGGTGGGGCTCGCCCGACGTCTACGGCGATCCGCATCTGGCACGTCCTGCTCGTCCTCGGTGCCTTCGCCGGGCTGCTCGCGGGCATCTGGCGGCTGCGGTCGGTGCCGATGATCGTCGTGCTGGTGATCGCGCTGTACTCGACGGCACTGCACATGCTCGTCGTGTCCCAGGCGCGCTACAACCTGCCGCTGATGCCGGGCCTGCTGGCCGCAGGGGTGGCTGGATGGTGGCTGTTCCTCACAGCGCGCGCTCGCGAAATTGTCACGAGGCCACAAACACGCGCGGGCGACCCTTCCTAGGGTTTCCCCATCGCCACCGTCGCCCCGCCCCAGCCGACGCTCGACGACGTCCAGCCCTGCTCCAATGAGGGGCTCGACCGCTTCCTGACCGGCACCGTCACCGCCCTGCCGATCCTTGCCCTCGGCGTCGTGGCGTGGCAGGCGTGGGCCGATTTCCTGCGCTGGAGCGACATCGCGGTGTTCGCGATCATGTACCTCCTTTGCATCGTCGGCATCACCGTCGGCTTCCACCGCCTGTTCACCCATCGGGCGTTCAGGACCGGCCCGGCGACGCGCGGCGTCCTGGCCGTTCTCGGCTCGATGGCCATCGAGGGGCCGATCACGGCGTGGGTCGCCGATCACCGCAAGCACCACGCCTTCACGGACGTCGAGGGCGACCCGCACTCCCCGCACGTCGGTCACGGCGGCGGCCTGCGCGGCGCGCTGCGCGGGCTGCTGCACGCGCACGTCGGCTGGCTGTTTCTCCACACCCACCGCGGGGCGAAGGCGCGCTACGCCGCCGATCTGCTCGCCGACCCCGTCGTGCGCTTCGTCGACCGCTGGTTCTTCGGGTGGGTGCTGCTCGGGCTCGCGATGCCGTTCGCGCTGGGCTGGCTCATCGGTGGGTCGTTGCACAGCGCGTTGACCGGACTGCTGTGGGGCGGCGCCGTGAGGATGCTCGTGCTCCACCACGTGACCTACTCCATCAACTCGCTCTGCCACTTCTTCGGGTCGCGCCGCTTCTCCACGGGCGACGAGTCGCGCAACCTCGCGTGGCTGGCACCGCTCTCCTTCGGCGAGGCCTGGCACAACAATCACCACGCCTTCCCGACGTCGGCCCAGCACGGCCTGCGGCCCATCGAGCGCCTGCTCGACCCCGCGGCCGCAGTCATCGCGGTGCTGGAGAAGGCCGGGCTCGCCCGGGACGTCATCCGCGTCCCGCCCGAGCGGCAGGCCGCCCGGGCGGAGGCGTAGGCTCGGGGAATGAGCCCACGTCTCTGGCAGATCATCTCCACCCTCGCACTGGCGGTCGCCGTCATCGCCTTTCTCGTCTCGGGCCTGGAGTTCACGTCGCTCGTGTGGATCGCCTTTCTCGTCAGCGGCGTCGCCTTCGGGATCGAGCAGCTCCTCGTCGTAGCGCAGCGACGGCGCCCGCCGGAGGCGTAGGCGCGGCGGCGCGGCGTGTCGCGCTCGCCGCCGGCGGGGTGCGATTACGTCAGCTTCACCGCGTCGTGTCCTGTGAGGCTTACGAAACGGCTGACAGTCAGTCCTTTCGTAAGCGCTTCGATCGGCGGTCGCGTGAGGCTTACGTTTTCGCCGCCCCGCGCCCCGGCGGGCGCAGATAGACGACGCTGAGCAGCGCGCAGAGCAGTGCCGCGGCGCCGAGGTAGCCGCTCTCCGCGCGGAGAATCGGGTCCTGGACGACCGGACTCAGCATCCACGCGACGAAGGCCGCAGCGGCGACGACCCAGGCGCCGGCTGCCGCCATCGCGTGGTCGCGGGCGAGGGCGGCCTGGTTGAGCGTGCCGGCGACGAGGTGGGCGCCCATGCCGAGCGCCACGAGCGCGAGGCCGCCGCGCGCGTAGGTGTACTCGTCGTCGAAGAGCAGGTCCATCGCCCACGGGCCGAGCGCGAGCAGGCCGACCGCGACGGCCAGCGCGAAGCCGGCGATCGCGAGGACGGTGATGCGAATGGCGCGACGAAACTCGGCTTCGCCGGCGCCCGTTGCAGTCAGGCCGCTGAGGTGCGGCAACAGCGAGCCCTGGATGGCCTGGAAGAGCTGGAGGGGCGCCCGGGCGATCAGCAGCGCGTTGAAGACGAAGCCGGCGACGGCCGCGCCCGACGCGCCGTAGGCGGTCAGCACCGCGGCGTTGAGGATCGTCTGCTCGGCGAGCATCACGAGGAGCACCGCCGCCGCGAAGCGTCCGCCCCGGGCGAGCGCGAGCGCCTGCTCGTCGTCCTCCCGCGCGGGAGCGGCCGCCGGCGCCCGGCGCGAGAACGCCCACGGCACGACCATCAGGGAGACGAGCGGCGCCGCGGCCATTCCCAGCGCCACCGCGTTCTGTCCCGTAGCGATGCCGACGGCGACCGCGAGCGCGAACAGAAAGCGCGACGTCGCCTCCATGAAGACGAGGCCGCCGTAGAGGCCGAAGCGCCGATGGCCGGCGAGCCACCCGCGCGCGAAATAGGACGCCGCGTAGAACAGCACGCCCGCCACGAGAATCCAGTAGAGCGACGCCTCGCCGTCGAACACCCCGTCCTCGATCGGGCCGCGCAGCAGCAGGGCGGCGGCGACGAACACGAGGGCGAAGCCGCCCTGGATGCGCAGCGCGACGCCCGTGACCCCGGTCCCGCGGCCCGCCGCGATCTCGCGCGAGAGCAGCTGCTCGATCGGCCGGTAGATGACGGACACGATCACGAACATCACCGCCCACAGCAGCGAGATCTGGCCGTAGTCCGCCTCTCCGAGGACGTGCGAGGCGAGCGCGAAGTAGGAGAACGTGACGAGTCCGGTCGAGGCGATCCCGACCGACAGGAGCTTCGCGCCCCTGCCGTAGGAGCCGCTACCGGTTGCTGTCAACTTCAACTAGGAGCATGGTCCACGGGAACGGCGACCGGGCTTCCACGACCTCGCCGTGCTGGGAGAGCAGCTTCACGAAGCTGCGCCTTGACCAGTGGTTCAGGTGCCCCGGCGTGTTCCCGAGGTCCTTGAGGTAGGCGCCGCGGGCCATGTTCAGGCCGCGCCACAGCGGCTCGCGCGGAACGGAGGCGAGCAGCCAGCGGGAGGCGACCCGGGCCATCTCGGCAACGGTGTGCTCCGGGTCCGGGACGTGCTCGAGCACCTCGATGGCCGAGGCCATGTCGAACTCGCCGTCCGCGAAGGGCAGGTTCTCGGCCTTCATTATCCGGTAGTCCAGATTGGGCGCCGGCCGCTTCTCCCATTCGGCCTGGATCGCGGGGTCCTCCAGGTCGATGCCGACGACGGGCTTCGGATCCAGCTGAGCTGCCCACTTGTGGACGAGGACGCCTTCGCCGCAGCCCACGTCGAGGATCGACTGCGGGTCGGCCATGTGGAAGAGCTCGTCGAGCGTCGCCTCGAAGGTGGCCATCATCCGGCGCACCGCCGGGTTGGTGGAGCCGTACTTGTCGTAGGTGTTGCCGGTGACGGTGCCCTCGGCGTCGCGCGTGACGGCGGTGCTCATACCTTCAGCGCCTCGCGCTCCTCCGTGCGGCCGCGGTGCGGAGCGGCGTTGGCGCCGACCGTCGGAGCGGGGCCGGTGGTCGTCGTCCCCGGCTCGTAGTGCGAGGGCGGGACGTCGAGCTCGAGCTCCACGCGCCGGACGCGCTCGAATACGCGCTGGATCATCGTCCGCTGCCCGGCCATCAGGTCGCCGATGATGCCGAGCGCCGCGAGCAATAGGGCCGCGTTGAACAGCATCGCGCCGAAGATGAGCGACTGGACGTGGCCGCCGCCGTCGTCCGTGAACAAAAAGAAGTAGAGAAAGCGGCCCCAGATGACGCTGGCCAGCAGCCCGAGCACGATGGCGCCGGTCATGAACACGCGCAGGGGCTCGTACATCGTGTAGATGCGGAAGATCGAGACCGTGTTGCGCCGGACGTATGACCACATCGACGGGAACAGGCGCGACTCGCGCAGCTTCTCGTTCGTGCGGATGGGGACGTGGTCGATCGCGACCGTCATCTTCCCGGCCTGGATGATCGTCTCCAGCGTGTAGGTGAACTTGGAGACGACCTGCAGGGCGAGCGCCGCCTCGCGGTTGTAGGCGCGGAAGCCGGATGTCGTGTCGGGCACGTCCGTGTTCGACGCGCGTCGAACGACCCAGGAGCCGAGTCGCTGGAGCGTCTTCTTCAGCGGCGAGAAGTGATCGATGGTCATCACCTGCCGGTCCCCGACGACCATGTCCGCCCTGCCCTCCAGGATCGGCACCACGAGCTTCGCGACGTCGGCGCCCATGTACTGGTTGTCGGCGTCCGTGTTGACGATCACGTCGGCGCCGAGCTTCAGGCAGGCGTCGAGCCCGGCCTGGAAGCCCGAGGCCAGGCCCTTGTTGTTCGTGAGGCGGACGATGTGGTCGACCCCGTTGGCCTTGGCGACCTCGACCGTCCGGTCCCGCGATCCGTCGTCGATGACGAGCCACTCGACCGTGTCGAAGCCGGGCAGCTCGCGCGGGAGGTCGGCCAGCGTCACCGGGAGGGACTCCTCCTCGTTGAAGCATGGGATCTGGATGATGAGCTTCATACGTGGGCCGCGCCGTGGTACGGCCGGAACCAATGTACCGCCGGTCCCGGCGCGGGTTACCCGTACCCTCAGCCGCCGTGCAGCGCTTCCGCAGCCTCGAC
>Ga0136633_1000736_pt1 | contig 24806 bp, 27 predicted proteins | sample AntDrymeUQ832206_2_FD_105494 | JGI IMG/M metagenome (GOLD analysis project Ga0136633, IMG submission 105494) | Polar desert sand microbial communities from Dry Valleys, Antarctica - metaG UQ83 (22.06) | ecosystem: Environmental > Terrestrial > Soil > Desert | place: Antarctica: Dry Valley...
AACTTCACCGCCGGCCAGGACATCCCCAACCTGGTGGTGGCCAAGGTGGGCACAGACGGGCGGGTGGTGGCCTACAACAACCAGGGCACGGTCAACGTGATCTTCGACGTGGTGGGCTGGTTCACCTAGCGTCGGTGCGTGGCTGAAGACCTGTTCGGAGCCGCGCTCCAAAAGCGGCTTCAGCGCCAGGCGCCGCTGGCGGCCCGGATGCGGCCGGCGACGCTCGACGAGGTCGTCGGCCAGGAGCACCTGCTGGGGCCCAGGGGGCCACTGCGCCGGCTCATCGAGGCGGATCGGATGTCATCGGTGATCCTGTGGGGGCCGCCGGGGACGGGCAAGACCACGCTGGCCAAGCTGATCGCGGCCACGACCAGCAGGTCGTTCGAGACGCTGTCGGCGGTGACCGCCGGCGTCAAGGACGTGCGAGCGGTGGTGGAGCGGGCCCGCCAGCGGTTGGCCGAGCAGGGCGAGGGGACGATCCTCTTCCTCGACGAGATCCACCGGTTCAACAAGTCCCAGCAGGATGCCTTCCTCCCCGCCGTCGAGGAGGGCCTGCTGGTCCTGATCGGCGCCACCACCGAGAACCCGTACTTCGAGGTGAACGCGCCCCTACTGTCGAGGTCGAGCCTGTTCCGCCTGCAGCCGCTCTCACCCAAGGCTGTCCGCGACCTCCTGGAGCGGGGGCTGGAGCACGAAAAGGCCCAGGCCGACGACGAGGCGCTCGACCACCTCGTCGGGCGGGCCGACGGTGACGCCCGGGTCGCCCTGAACGCCTTGGAAGTGGCGATCGCCCTAGCCGGCGAGCACACCAAGGTCACCCTGGCCGACGCCGAGGCCGCCCTCGACGCCCGGGCGCTCCGCTACGAGCGCGACGAGCACTACGACATCGTCTCCGCCTTCATCAAGAGCCTTCGAGGCTCCGACCCTGACGCCGGCCTGTACTGGCTGGCCCGCATGCTCGAAGCAGGCGAGGACGCTCGGTTCATTGCCCGGCGCATGGTGATCCTGGCGTCGGAGGACGTGGGCATGGCCGACCCGATGGCCCTGCTCGTGGCCGACGCCGCCGCCCGGGCGGTGGAGTTCGTCGGGCTGCCCGAGGCTCAGCTCAACCTGGCTCAGGCTGTAATCCACCTGGCCACCGCCCCGAAGTCGAACAGGGTGACCGCGGCGCTGGGCGGCGCCCAGGGCGACGTGAAGGACCGCCCGGCCGGCGAGGTCCCCATGCATCTGCGCAGCGCCGCCTACTTCGGGGCCAAGAAGCTGGGCCACGGGATGGGCTACGAGTATCCTCACGACGACCCGCGTGGGTGGGTTCCGCAGGAGCATCGCCCCCCTGAGGTCGCCGGTCGGGTCTACTACGTCCCGTCCGACCATGGCTTCGAACGGGAGATCGCCGAGCGCATGAAGGCGAAGGACGTGACAGATGACGCCGGCTGAGTTCGCGGCAACGGTCGCCTCGATGGCGTTCGCCATGCTCGTGGTGGGCCTGCTGTTCCTGGTCGGCGCCGCCATCCGGACCCTCGCCTCGGTGCGGGGAGCGTTCGACGACGTCCGCCGCACCGCGATCCCGCTGATCACCGACGTCCACACCGCGGTCCGCGAGGCCAACGGCGACCTGGTTCAGGTGGAGGCCATCCTGGAGCGGACGGAGTCCATCCAGGGCACTGTCGACTCGGTGTCCAGGCTGGCCCTGGCCACCTTCTCGACGCCGGTGATCAAGCTGGCGGCGGTCGCGTCGGGGCTCTCACGGGCCACGCGGCGCCTGGTGGGGAGGACCTGAGCCAGTGTTCAAGCGTCTCTTCTGGCTGACCGTCGGCCTGATGGCCGGGTTCGGGTCGTCGTTCTGGCTGATGCGCACGGTCCGGCGGACGGTCGAGCGGTTCACCCCGCAGCGGCTGAGCCAGGACGCGATGGCCGGCGCCCGCAACGTCGGCTCCGAGCTGAGGGCTGCGCTCGACGAGGGCCGCACGGCCATGCATCAGCGCGAGGCCGAGCTCCGGGCCGAGGTCCAGCGCAGAAGCCGCTGAACCCGGCGCGCTTCGGTCGGTAGTCTGGCTCGGACGCCATGGATGCCTGCTTTTGAAAGCGAACGAGCTTCGCCGCGCCTTCACCGGCTTCTTCGTCGACCGCGGCCACACGCCGCACCCGTCGATGGGCCTGATCCCGCACCACCCTGCCGCGCCCATGTTCGCCAACGCCGGCATGAACCAGTTCCTGCCCATCATCCTGGGCGAGGAGCCGGTCCCCGATCCGCCGAGGGCGACCTCGGTGCAGAAGTGCCTGAGAGTGAAGGGGAAGCACGACGACATCGCCAACGTCGGCGTGACCACCGGCCACCTCACCCTCTTCGAGATGCTGGGCAACTTCAGCTTCGGCGACTACTTCAAGGCCGAGATCATCCCGTGGGCGTGGGAGATGCTCACCGAGGTGCTTATGATCGACAGCGACCGGCTGTGGGTCACCGTCCACGAGACCGACGACGAGGCTGCCGAAATCTGGCGGACATCGGTGGGCCTGCCGCCCGAGCGCATCCAGCGCCTGGGTTCCGACAACTTCTGGGAGATGGGCGAGACCGGGCCGTGCGGGCCGTCGTCGGAGATCTTCTACGACCGCGGTGACGCCTACGGCGCGCCCGGCGGCCCGGCTCACGGTGCCGATGCCCGGTTCGAGGAGATCTGGAACCTGGTGTTCATGCAGTACAACCGGCAGGCTGACGGGAGCCTGGTGCCCCTCCCGTTGCGGATCATCGACACCGGCGCCGGCCTCGAGCGCATGCTGACGGTCCTCCAGGGCGTCGACTCGGTCTTCGAGACCGACGAACTGAGCCGCTTGGTGGCCGCGGCCGAGGCGGCTACTGGCCGCCGGCTGGGCGACGACCCCAAGGCCGATGTGAGCCTGCGGGTCCTGGCCGATCACGCCCGGACGGTCACGTTCATGGTCGCCGACGGCCAGACGCCCTCGAACGAGGACCGGGGGTACGTCCTGCGCCGGATCCTCCGGCGCGCTGTCCGCCACGCCTTCGGCCTGGGGGTGGAGGGCCGGGTGCTCCCGGCCATGGTCGAGGCCGTGGTCGACGTCATGGGGCCGGCCTATCCGGAACTGGTGGCGGCGCGGGCCGACCTGGTGGCCGTGATCGGCCGCGAGGAGGAGCGGTTCCACCGCACGCTGCGTTCCGGGATGGGGCTTCTCGACGAGGAGCTGTCCCGCATCGGCGGCGGCGGGGTGCTGCCGGGTGACGTTGCGTTCCGGCTCCACGACACCTACGGCTTTCCCCTCGAGCTGACCCTGGAGGTCGCCGCCGAACGGGCCATCACGGTCGACGTCGAAGGCTTCGAGGCTGAGATGGCGGCCCAGCAGAGCCGCGGCCGTGAGTCGGCCCGAGGGCCCGGCCCGGCCGCAGGCTCCTCGGCGGCCGCCGACTACAAGGCTTTGTTGGACGCCCACGGCCCGGACGCGTTCACCGGCTACCAGGAGCAGGTGAGCACGGCCACGGTGCTGGCCGTCATCGGCGACGAGGTCTTCCTCGACCGGACCCCGTTCTACGCCGAGGCGGGTGGCCAGGTAGGCGACACTGGCACCATCGTGGGGCCGACCGGGCGGGCCGAGGTCGTCGACACCACCTATGCGCTCCCGGGGCTCCACCGTCACAGGGTCCGGATCGTCGACGGTGAGATCACTCCCGGCCAGGAGGTCACCGCCGCGGTCGACACCGGTCGGCGGGAGGCCATCCGCCGCAACCACACCGGCACCCACCTCCTTCACTGGGCCCTGCGCGAGGTCCTCGGCAGCCACGTCAAGCAGGCCGGCTCCCTGGTGGCACCCGACCGGCTGCGGTTTGACTTCAGCCACTTCGAGGCCGTCACCGCCGAGCAGCTCGAGCAGGTCGAGGAGCTGGCCAACCACCAGGTTCTGGCCAATGAGCCGGTCAAGGCCTACGAGGTCACCAAAGCCGAGGCCGAGCGCCTGGGCGCCATCGCCTTCTTCGGCGACAAGTACGGCGACGTCGTGCGGGTCGTCGAGGCCGGGCCGCGTTCGGTCGAGCTGTGCGGCGGCACCCACGTCCACGCCCTTGGCACCATCGGGCCGATCAAGATCACGTCGGAGAGCTCGATCGGCGCGAACCTCCGCCGGATCGAGGCCGTCACCGGCGTGGCCAGCCTCGACCGCATCCGGGAAGACACCCAGACGCTCGGTCGCACCGCCACCCTCCTCCGCGTCGCGCCGCCCGAGGTGCCCGAGCGGGTCGAGCGCCTGCTCGACGACCAGCGCAGCCTGGCCGACGAGCTCAAGTCCCTCCGCCGCCAGAGCGCCGGCGGGCGGGCCCGGGAGCTGGCTGCGGAGGCGGTCGACGGCGTGGTCGTCGCCCGCACCGACGGCACCACCCGGGACGAGCTGAAGGACCTGGCCCTGGCCGTCCGGAACCAGCCCGGCGTGCGGGCCGTCGTGCTCGGGGGGGTGCCGGAGGGTGGCGGGGTTTCATTGATCGCAGCCGTGGCCAAGGACAGCGGGGTCGACGCGTCGTCGCTGATCGCCGACGCGGCGCGCACTGTCGGCGGTGGCGGTGGGCGGGGCGCGGACGTCGCCATCGCTGGGGGTCGGAACCCTGAGAAACTGGACGAGGCGCTCGACCAGGCCCGGCGGGCAGCGGGCGCATGAGGGCCGTGGCCCTCGACCTGGGAACACGACGTATAGGAGTGGCGGTCAGCGATTCGGGGGGCATCATGGCAACGCCGTACAGCACGATCGAGCGGTCGGAGGACCCGGTGGCCGACCGGACCAGGGTGGCGGAGATCGTGGCCGAGACCGGCGCCGGCCTTGTGGTCGTCGGCCTGCCGCTGTCGATGGACGGCAGCGAGGGGCGGGCGGCCCGGGCTGCGCTGGAGGAGGCCGAGGCCCTCCGGAAGGTGCTCGACGTCCCCGTCGAGTGCCAGGACGAGCGGCTCACCAGCGTGACCGCCAACCGGTCGCTCACCGAGGCCGGCGTCACCGGTGGCCGCCGGCGGAAGGCCCGATCCGCCGGCGCCGTCGATCAGGCCGCCGCCGCCGTCCTGCTGCAGTCGTGGCTGGACTCCAAGAGGAATGTCCACACGAACGGCGGCCACACGAACGACGTCCACACGAACGACGTCCACACGAACGGATCTGACCGATGAGCGTCGACCTCAGAAACGACTCGCCCGACTACTTCCAGTACCAGGACCACGGCCGGCGCTGGCCGTTCGTGCTGCTGGCCGTCGTCCTCGGGTTCCTCATCCTGGCCGGCTCCGCGGTGATGTGGCTGCAGCGCCAGGTCAACCCTCCCGGCGCTCCCGGGGAGCGCGTGCGGCTGACGGTCGAGCAGGGGATGTCCACCAGCGACATCGGCGCGCTGCTCGAGCAGCAGGGAATAATCGCCAGCGCGGACGTTTTCAAGTACTACGCGAAGCTGACCGGAGTGGGGTCGATCGAGGCCGGGGACTACACCGTCGAGAAGAAGTCCGACCTGAGCGACGTGGTGAAGGTTCTGGAGGGCGGGGCGGCCAAGGCCCAGGAGGAGAAGGTCACCATCCCCGAGGGGCTGACGCTCCCCGAGGTGGCCAAGGTCATCGGCCAGTTGCCCGGACGATCAGCCGACAAGTTCATGCAGGTGGCCAACGGCGGCACCATCCGTTCGCAGTACCAGCCGGCGGGCAACAGCAGCCTCGAGGGCCTCATCCTGCCGGAGACCTACTTCATCGCCAAGGGCGATGACGAGACCAAGATCCTCCAGAAGCTCGTCGACTCCTTCGATCAACTGGCCACGCAGCTCAACCTGCCAGCTGCGGCCGCCAAGTTCCGCCTCACCCCATACCAGATGGTGGTCGTGGCCTCGCTCGTCGAGCGGGAGGCCAGGGTCGACGAGGACCGCGGCAAAGTGGCACGGGTGATCTTTAACCGGCTCGAGGCGGGCATGCAGCTCCAGATCGACGCCACCGTCCTCTACGCCCTGGGCCGCCCTCAGGAGTCGGTGAGCTTCAAGGACCGTGAGGTCAACTCCCCGTACAACACCTATAGGATCCCGGGCCTCCCGCCGGGGCCGATCGCCAACCCCGGTCGGAAGTCGCTCGAGGCCACGGTGGCGCCACCGAACGGCAACTGGACCTTCTACGTCCTCACCGACCCGAGCGGCAAGCACACCTTCACCAACGACTACCGGGAGTTCCAGAACGCAGTCAACAAGTGCATCGCCTTGGGGCTGTGCGGCTGAGGACCTGGTGGCGGTGAGTGCTGCCGCCGGCGCCCACACCCGGGTCGCCGCAGTCATCGGTTCCCCGGTACGGCACTCGCTCTCGCCGGCCATGCACAACGCCGCCTTCCGTGAGCTCGGTCTCGACTGGATCTACGTGGCCTTCGAGGTCCCGCAGGGCTCGGTGGCCGCAGCGCTCGCCGGCGCCCGGGCCCTGGGCATGGGCGGCCTGTCGGTGACCATCCCCCACAAGGCGGCCGCCCTCGCCGCAGTCGACGAGGCCACGCCCACGGCCACGGCCGTGGGCGCCGTCAACACCGTCGTGCCCCGGAGCGACGGATCTCTTCTCGGCGACAACACCGACGGGGCGGGGTTCCTCGCCTCCCTTGCGGAGGAGGGCTTCGACCCGTCCGGACGGATGTGCGCGGTGCTCGGCGCCGGCGGCGCAGCCCGGGCCGTCGTCCACGCCCTGGCCGGCGCAGGAGCGGTCGAGGTGGTCGTGGTCAACCGCACCCCCGGTCGCGGCGAGGCGGCCGCCGCCCTCGCCGGCGCCGTCGGCCGGGTGGGCACCGCCGCCGACCTCGAGCGGGTCGACCTGGTGGTGAACGCCACGCCGGTCGGCCTGGCCGGGTCGGAGGCCGACGCCACACCGGTCGATCTTCGACTCCTTGGCCCGGGCCAGCTCGTCGTCGACCTCGTGCCCAACCCGGCGGTCACGACGCTGATGCGGGGCGCCCGGGAACGCGGGGCCGGGGTGGCGGGTGGGCTGGGCATGCTCGTGCACCAGGGGGCGACGGCGTTCGAGCTGTGGACGGGCCGGCCGGCGCCGATCGGTGTCATGCGCGCCGCTGCGGCACTCGCGCTCGGATGACGGTGGCCCTGGCCGTGCTGTGCGCCGCCCTCGGCGTGCCGGGCGGCATGCTGGCGAACCTGCTCATCGACCGCATCCCGGACAAGCAGCCGCTGCGGCCGTTCCCGGGCGTCCGGGCCCTCACCGGGTCGGCGGTGCACATTGCGGTGATCGTCGCCACCGTCGGACTGTTCGCGGGGGCTGCGCTGCGCTTCGGGGACTGGGCCGTGCCCGCCTACCTGGTGTTCTTCGTCTGCCTGGTCTCCATCACCGTCATCGACTTCAGGCTCCAGATCATTCCCAACCGCATCGTCTATCCGACGATCTTCGCCTCGATCCCGCTGCTGGCCTTCGCCGCGCTCGTCGAGGACCAGTGGTCGAATTTCGGGCACGCGATGATGGGGGCCTCGCTGGCCTGGCTGACCCTCTTCCTGATCCACATGATCTCGCCGTCGGGGATGGGCTTCGGCGACGTGCGACTGTCCTTCGTCCTGGGGCTGTTCCTTGGATGGATCAGCCTCGGCCACGTGTTCACAGGGATGTTCCTCGGCGTGCTCCTCATCTGTGCGGTCGGCCTCGTCCTCGCCGTGCTGCGGCTCAAGAGCCTCCAGGAACACATCGCCTTCGGTCCGTTCCTCGCCGCCGGATCGAGCCTTGCGGTGTTCGCCGGCGAGGCCATCATCCGCTGGTACCGCTAGCCCCCGCTCACGTACGGGTCGAAGCGGCCTTGGAGGAGGCCGAAGACGGCGCCCTGCGGGTCGAGTGCCACTGCGATGCGGCCTCCCGGGACCGCCATGGGGGGCACCACCACCTGTCCGCCGATCTCGCCGGCGCCGGCCGCCGAGGCGTCGATGTCGGCGGTGGCGAAGTAGGCGAGCCAGTGCGACGGCGCCCCGGCACCGGGCGGGAGCGGCATCATGCCCCCGTTGAGGTGTCCGCGGTTAAAGATGCCCCAGTACGACTGCTCGCCGCTGGCGACCTGGTCGAACGTCCAGCCGAAGACGTCGGTGTAGAACCGCACGGCCCGGTCGGGATTCGAGGTGTTCAGCTGGTTCAGGCACAGAGCGGCCGGGACGTTGACCAGCTTGGCGCCGATGACGCTCGCCGGTTGCCAGGCGGCCACGTACGCGCCCGTCGGGTCCTGGATGCGTCCCAGCCGAACAGGCTGACGTAGAAGGCCTTCGCTGCACCGGGATCGACCGTTCCGAGGTCCACCCAGCAGAACGTGCCGGCGTCGTAGCTCTCGCGCTCGCCCATCGGCGCAACCCTACGGCAGTATCTCCCCGGGGGCCCTTGCCCCGCCCCGGTAGATTTGGGCCGATGCTCCGCTACCTCACCGCCGGCGAGTCCCATGGCAAGGCGCTCGTCGTGATCGTCGACGGGCTGCCCGCCGGCCTGCCGATCACGGTGGGGGAGATCGCCGGGGAACTCGGCCGGCGCCGGCTGGGCTATGGCCGGGGCCCCCGTATGCGCTTCGAGCAGGACGAGCTGACCCTAGTGGGAGGGGTGCGCCACGGGCGGACCATCGGGTCGCCGGTGGCCATCGAGATCGGCAACACCGAGTGGCCGAAGTGGACCAAGGAGATGGATCCGGGCCCCGGGGCCACGGAGAAGCGATTGACCCGTCCGCGGCCCGGCCACGCCGACCTGGCCGGGATGCAGAAGTACGCCCTCGACGACGCCCGGGACATCCTCGAGCGGGCCTCGGCCCGGGAGACCGCGGCCCGGGTGGCCGCCGGCGCCTGCGCCAAGGCACTGCTGTCCCACCTGGGCATCTCGGTCATCTCCCACGTGGTCCAGATGGGGCCGGTGGTGGCCAAGGCGGTCGAACGGCCGACACCCGCCGACCTGGACGCGGTCGACGCGTCCCAGGTCCGCTGCTTCGACCCCGACGCCGAAGAGGCGATGATCGCCGAGATCAAGGCCGCAGCCAAGGAGGGTGACTCCCTGGGCGGCGTCGTCGAGGTGCTCGCCTATGGCGTGCCCGTGGGTCTCGGCAGCCACGTCCACTGGGACCGCCGGCTCGACGGCCTGCTGGCCCAGGCCATCTGCAGCATCCAGGCGGTCAAGGGCGTGGGTTTCGGCGAGGGATTCGACTCGGCGGCCCGCCGGGGCTCGGAGGCCCACGACGAGATCCACTGGGACGAGGAGCAGTCCTACCACCGGGAGACGGCCCGGGCGGGTGGCATCGAAGGCGGGATGTCGACGGGCGGCCTGATCGTGCTCCGGGCGGCGATGAAGCCGTTGTCCACCCTCAACCGGCCGGTGCTGAAGACGGTCGACGTCGAGACCAAGGAGTCCACCGTCTCGTTCAAGGAGCGCACCGACGTGACCGCGGTGCCAGCGGCCGGCGTGGTGGCCGAGACGATGGTGGCCCTCGTACTCGCCGGCGAGGCCCTCAACAAGTTCGGCGGCGACTCAGTGTCCGAGGTGGTCCGCAACCGCGACGCCTACCTCGACTCCCTTGGCTGAGTCGCGCTCTATCCTCCTGGTGGGCATGATGGCCGTCGGCAAGACCAGCGTGGGGCGCCGTCTGGCCGAGCTCCGGGGCTGGGAGTTCTTCGACTCCGACCGCCAGATCGAGACCCTGACCGGACGAACTGTGGCCGAGATCTGGCGCACCGACGGCGAGCCGGAGTTCCGCCGGCTGGAGGCCCAGGTGCTGACCGACGCGCTCGTGTCGGCGACGCCCCGGGTGATCGCTGCGGCCGGCGGCACCGTCCTCGACGACGCCAACCGCCGGCTCATGGAGCAGCATCGCCCGGTCGTCTGGCTGCGCGCCCGGCCGGCGGTGCTGGCCACCCGGCTCGGCTCGGCCACCCACCGCCCGTTGCTCGACGAGGACCCCGCCGGCGCTCTCGAGCGCCTCGACGCCATCCGCCGCCCGCTGTACGAGCAGGTGGCCGACGTGGTGGTCGACGTCGACGACCTCACCCCCGACCAGGTGGTCGCCTGCATCGAGGCCGCGCTCGAGCATGGCTGACGCGTTGATCACGGTTCCCGTCCCGTTGAGCGGCGGCCGGTCCTACGACGTGCTGGTCGGTCCCGGCGCCCGCCACCGCCTGCTCGAGGTCCTGCCCGTCGGTGTGCACCGCGCTGCGATCGTCACCCAGGAGACGGTCGGGGTCGGCGTCGACGCCGGCGTCGAACAGCGCACGTTCCTCATGGGCGACGGCGAGGCCACAAAGTGCCTGGAGACGGTCGAGGAGCTGTGCCGTGCCTGGGCCCGCTGGGGGCTGACCCGGCGTGACGTGGTGGTGGCCGTCGGCGGGGGAGTGGTCACCGACGCGGCCGGGTTCGCTGCGGCGGTCTACCACCGGGGCGTGCCGGTCGTGCACGTGCCCACCACGCTGCTCGGCCAGGTCGACGCCGCCATCGGCGGCAAGACCGGGGTCAACCTTCCGGAGGGCAAGAACCTGGTCGGGGCCTTCTGGCAGCCATCATCCGTCCTGTGCGACACAGAGGTGCTGGCCACGCTGCCGACCCGTGAGTACCGCAGCGGCCTGGGCGAGATGGCCAAGTACGCCTTCCTGGGCGTCGAGCGGCTCCCCGACCTCCCCCTCGACGAGGCGGTTGCCGCGTGCGTCCGCTGCAAGGCCGAGCACATCGCCGCCGACGAGCTCGAGCAGACCGGCACCCGCGCCCTGCTGAACTACGGCCACACCCTCGCCCACGCGTTGGAGACCGCCGGCCGCTACGACCTGCGCCACGGCGAGGCGGTGGCGATCGGCCTGGTCTTCGCCGCCCGCCTGGCCCGCCGCCTCGGACGGATCGACGATGAGGCCGTCGCCGAGCACCGGCGGGTGGTGGCGGGCTACGACCTGCCCATGGACGTCCCTGCGGGCTCGGACCCGGTTGAGCTTCTCGCCCTCATGGCCCGGGACAAGAAGGCGGTCGACGGTCTCACATTCGTCCTCGACGGCCCCCGGGGTGTGGAGGTGGTCGCCGGCGTGCCGACCGAGGCCGTGGAAGCCACCCTGGCGGAGGTCGGCTGATGACCACGATTCTGCTCCTGTCCGGACCCAACCTGAACCTCCTTGGCATCCGCGAGCCCGACATCTACGGCGCCGCCACCCTCGACGACCACGTGGCGGCAGCCGTCGCAGCGGCGGCCGACCTCGGCCTGACCTTGGAGCACCTGCAGTCCAACCATGAGGGCGCGCTGGTGGAGGCGGTCCACGGCGCCCGGGGCCGGGTGGCGGCCATCATCGTGAACGCGGCGGCCATGACCCATTACTCGTGGTCCCTGCGAGACGCCCTGGCTGCGTTCGATGGCCCAGTGGTCGAGCTGCACCTGTCGAACACCGCGGCACGGGAGTCCTGGCGGCACACGTCCGTGGTGACGCCGGTCGCCACCGGGGTCATCTCCGGCTTCGGCGGCCACGGCTACCGGCTGGCGGTAGAGGCCGTGGCACGCTTGCTCTCATGAGACCGATGGACGTGCCCAGCCGGATCCCCCGCCTCCGCGACCAGCTCGACGAGGCCGGTTGCGACGCCCTGCTGGTGACCCGCCTGGTCAACATCCGCTACCTCACCGGGTTCACCGGCTCGGCCGCCCTGGTGCTGGTGCTCCCCGACGACCTGGTCTTCGTCACCGACGGCCGCTACCGAGACCAGTCGGCCCTCGAGCTGTTCGAGGCGGGGGTCGATGCGCGTATCCGGATCGGGCTGACCGCCGGCGCCCAAAAGGAGTTCCTGCAGGAGGAGGCGGCGGGTGTGGTCCGACTGGGCCTCGAGGCCGCAGCCGTGACCTGGGCGCAGCAGCGCAAGTTCGACGGCGACTGGTTCCCCGACGCCGAGCTGGTCCCCACCGAGGCCCTGGTCGAGGAGCTGCGCAAGGTGAAGGACGCCGGCGAGGTCGAGCGTATGGCGGCGGCGGCCACGATCGCCGACGAGGCCCTGGCCCGCGTGCTCCACCGCCTGGCCCAGGGCCCCACCGAGCAGGAGTTCGCCCTCGAGCTCGACTTCGAGATGCGCCGGGGCGGGGCCTCTGCGCCGTCGTTCGACACCATCGTCGCCTCCGGTCCCAACGGGGCCAAGCCCCACCACCGACCGAGCCACCGGCGCATCGGTGCCGGCGAGCTGGTGGTGGTCGACTTCGGGGCCATCGTCGACGGCTACTGCTCCGACATGACCCGTACGTTCTGCGTGGGCGAGCCGGTGTCGGCCACGGCCCGACGCATGGTCGAGGTGGTGGCCGAGAGCCAGCAGGCCGGTGTGGACGCGGTGCGGGCAGGCGCCGAAGGGAAGGCCATCGACGACGTCTGCCGCTCCGTGATCGCCGACGCAGGGTGGGCGGATGCCTTCCTCCACAGCACCGGGCACGGCGTCGGCCTCGAGATCCACGAGGACCCACGGGTGGCCTCCACGTCCACGGATACCCTGGTGGCCGGCCACGTCGTCACCGTCGAGCCCGGGGTGTACCTCCCCGAGCACGGCGGCGTCCGTATCGAGGACACCGTGGTCGTCACCGACGAGGGCTGCACCGTCCTCACCAACGCCCCCAAGGAGCTTGTCGTCGTATGAACGTGTCCACCAACGACCTTCGCAACGGCATGGCGCTCGACCTGCCCGAGGGGCTGTTCACCGTGGTGGAGTTCCAGCACGTCAAGCCGGGCAAGGGCGGCGCCTTCGTGCGCACCAAGCTGAAGAACGTCAGGACCGGCGCGGTGCTCGACCGCACCTACCGGTCCGACGAGAAGCTCCAACAGGCGGTGATCGACAAGCGGGAGATGCAGTACCTCTACCGTGAGACCGCCCATTACGTCTTCATGGACAACACGTCCTACGACCAGATGAACGTCGATGCCCCGACCCTGGGCGACGCCACGAACTACCTCCGTGAGGGCGACTCCGCCGTGCTGCAGATCTACAACGACCAGGTGGTCGGGGTGGACCTGCCGGCGTCGGTGGAGCTGACCGTGAGTGAGGCCGAGCCCGGCGTGCAGGGAGACAGGGTGTCCGGCGCCCGCAAGCCGGCCACGCTCGAGACCGGCCTCACCGTCCAGGTGCCCCTCTTCGTGAACCCCGGCGACAAGATCAAGGTCGACACCCGCAGCGGCGAGTACCTGACCCGTGTCTAGTGCCTGACGAGAGGCCGATCGGTGGCGGGAGCCGCCGCCAGGCCCGGGAGCGGGCGCTGTCCCTGCTGTACGAGGCCGAGAGTAAGGACGTGACGCCCGCCGCCGTGCTGGCCGCCCTGCCGGTCGAGCCCGACGAGTTCGCCACCGAGGTGGTCACGGGCGTCGGCATCCACATGGCCGAGCTCGACACGTGGATCACCGGCTACGCCAAGGACTGGACGATCGACCGCATGCCCGCCCTCGACCGGGCGCTGCTGCGCATGGGCATCTTCGAGCTGCTGCACCGGCCCGACGTGCCTACCGGCGCCGTCATCTCCGAGGCGGTCGAGCTGGCCCAGCGGTTCTCCACCGACGAGTCCAGCAAGTTCGTCAACGGCATGCTGGCCCGCATCGCCGAGACGGTCCGGTCGTCCCCTTCAGGCGGTGAAGCGGTGGATCCGGAAGCTGTCGGCGCCGACGCGGCTGAAGATCACCAGGCGCCGGCCGGCGAGGTGGTCGAGGATCGCCTCCACCAGTAGGGGAGACTCGTCCAGGTCGGCGCCGAGCGACAGGGCGATGTTGGGCTCCACCCCGTCGAGGACGTCGAGCAGCCGCTCGGTGACGTCGGCCAGGTCCGTGCGGAAGCGGGTGGCGTAGGCCCACAGGCCGGGTTGGGTCAGGGCCAGCAGGGCGACCTGGCCGTCGTAGTCCCGCATCTGCACGTTCTTCTGCTCCCGCAGCTCCACCAGCCCGCCGAACCACTCGTCGTGAGTGAGCCCCTGGGCCTCGCACGCCTCCTTGAGCGCGACGTGGTCGATCATCTTGTGGCCGGCGGCGAGTGCCTGGTCTCCGATGATGCGTAGTATGTCGTCAGGCATCGTGGTACACTGTCATGGTGGCATTCAGCCCCATGTCATATCGGTTCACGGTGAAGGACTACCACCGCATGTCCGAGGCTGACGTCTTCGACCCTGATGACCGCGTCGAGCTTTTCGACGGGGAGGTGTTCGAGATGGCGCCCATCGGGAGCCGCCACGCTGAGTGCGTGACCGAACTGTCGTACCTGTTCTGGTCACTCGTCGGCGCCCGGGCGAAGGTTCGCGTACAGCAGCCGATCCAGGTCGGGGAGCTCAGCGAACCGCAACCGGATGTTGCGCTCGTGCGCTTCGACTCATATGTGAAGCACCATCCGCTCCCCGCCGACGTGCTGCTCGTCATCGAGGTGGCAGAGACCTCGCTGAAGCACGACCTCCTGCGAAAGGCGCCGCTCTACCTCGCCGAAGGAGTGCAGGAGGCCTGGGTCGTCGACCTGGGCACCGGTGTCCTGCACGTGGCGCGGGGTGACACCGTGTTCGAGCTCCGCGCCGGTGACTCGGTTGCGCCGCTGGCGTTCCCCGACCTGGTCCTGGAAGTCACCGCGATCCTCGGCTGACGCGCGCTACTGTCGGAGCGAGCCGTTAACGCCGGTCCTGTGAGGCTGGCACGGAAGAGGAGCCGACCCCGCATGGCCGAGCGAGAGCGCGCAGCGACGCCCCCGTATGGGGGCGTTTTCTCTGCCCGCAGTCAGGTGATGGACGCCGAGGACCTGCGCCGGGCCGTCACCCGCATCGCCCACGAGATCGTCGAACGGAACCACGGCCTCGATGGGGTGGTGCTGATCGGCCTGCAGACCGGCGGCGTGCCGCTGGGCCGGCGGCTGGCCGAGTCCCTCTCCCGCATCGAGGGGGTGGAGGTCCCTTCCGGCAGCATCGACGTCGCCCTCTACCGCGACGACATCGGCCTGCGGCCGGTGATCCCGGAGGCGGTGACCGACCTCCCCTTCGACCTCACCGGCCTCACCGTGGTGCTGGTCGACGACGTGCTGTTCACGGGCCGAACCGTGCGGGCCGCTCTCGACGCGCTCAACGCCTACGGCCGGCCCCGTGCGGTGCAGTTGGCGGTGATGGTCGACCGCGGTCACCGCGAGCTCCCCATCCGGCCCGACTTCGTCGGCAAGAACCTGCCCACCCGCCATGACGAGATCGTCGACGTACGGGACGACGGGGTCGACGTCGGCGAGAAGCGGCCCCCGCGTTGAAGCACCTCCTTTCTATCTCCGACATGGGGGCGGAGGGCATCGAGGAGGTGATGCGGGTCACCGACTCTTTCGTGGAGGTGTCGGAGCGGGCCATACCCCGGGTGCCGGCGCTGCGAGGCAGGACGGTGGTGTCGCTGTTCTACGAGGAGTCGACCCGAACCCGTCTCTCGTTCGAGATGGCGGCCAAACGCCTCTCGGCCGACACCATGAACTTCTCGGTGTCGACCTCGTCGGCCAAGAAGGGCGAGTCGCTGCGCGACACCTGCCAGACCATCGAGGCCATGGGGGTCGACGCCCTGGTGGTCCGCCACTCGTCGGCCGGCGTGCCCTGGCAGGTGGCGTCGTGGGTCGGCTGCTCGGTGATCAACGCCGGCGACGGCTGGCACGAGCACCCCACCCAGGCTCTCCTCGACTGCTACACGATCCGCGACCGCCGGGGCTCGCTGGAGGGGCTGCGGATCGCGGTGGTGGGCGACGTCAAGCACTCACGTGTGGCCCGCTCCGACGTCCTCGCCTTCACCATGCTCGGCGCCGAGGTCACCATCGTGGCCCCGCCGACGCTGCTGCCGCCCAGCCTTGCCGGCTGGCCGGTGGAGGTCAGCTCCGAGCTCGACAGCGTGCTGCCCAAGGCCGACGTCGTCTACCTCCTCCGCATGCAGGCCGAGCGCCAGAGCGAGGCGCTCCTGCCCTCGCTGCGGGAGTACACGGCCCGGTACGGGCTCACCCGCCACCGGGTGGACATGCTCCCCGACGACGCCCTGATCATGCACCCGGGCCCCATCAACCGGGGCGTGGAGATCGCCGCCGACGTGGCCGACCTCCCCCGCTCCCTCATCACCCGCCAGGTGGCCAACGGCGTCGCCGTGCGCATGGCTGTCCTCTTCCTCCTGCTCGGATCGGAGCCCCGTGCCTGACCGCACCGTCGTCATACGAGGCGGTCGGGTCGTGGACGCCGCCGGTGAGCGGATGGCGCATGTGCTCATCGAGCGCGGGCTCGTCGCCGCCGTCGGCGACAACATCGACGTCCCCGTCGGCGCGACGGTGCTCGACGCCGAGGGCTGCATCGTGTCGCCTGGCCTGGTCGACCTGCACACCCACCTGCGCCAGCCCGGCCGGGAGGAGGCCGAAACGGTGCAGACCGGCGCTCGCGCCGCTGCGCTCGGCGGCTACACCGCAGTGGTGGCCATGCCAAACACTCAGCCCCCCATCGACAGCGCCGCCGCGGTCCGCGAGGTGCTGGAGCTCGGGTCGTCCGCCGCCTGCGACGTCCGGGTGGCCGGCGCCATCACTGTCGGGCGGCACGGCAGGGAGCTGGCCCCGATGGGCGAGATGGCTGATCTCGGAGTGCGCCTGTTCACCGACGACGGCGACGGCGTGCAGGACGCCCGGCTCATGCGCCGGGCCTTCGAGTACGCCTCGGCCTTGGGCGTCACCCTCGCGCAGCACTGCGAGGACAAGGTCATGGCTGCCGGCGGCCACATGCACGAGGGCGAGTGGTCCAGCAGGCTCGGCCTCCCGGGCCAGCCGGCGGAAGCCGAGGAGCTCATGGTGGCGCGTGACATCGCCCTGGCCCGGCTCACGGGTGGCCGGGTGCACTTCCTCCACCTGTCGACGGCCGGTTCGGTGGAGGCCGTCCGAGCGGCCAAGGCCGAGGGCCTGGCCGTCACCGCCGAGGCCACGCCCCACCACTTCACCCTTACCGACGCCGCAGTCGCCGGCTACGACACCGTCTTCAAGGTCAACCCCCCGCTGCGCACCGCGGCCGACGTGGCCGCGGTCAAGGCCGGGCTGGCCGACGGCACGATCGACGCGATCGCCACCGACCACGCTCCCCACGCCGCCGAAGACAAAGAGGTGCCGTTCGACCAGGCCCGACCGGGCATGCTCGGGCTGGAGACGGCGCTGGCCCTGGCCCTTACCGAGTTGGAGCTCCCCATCGCCACCGTGCTGGCCCTGTTGTCCTGGAACCCGGCTCGCATCGCCGGCCTCGAGTCCACCCATGGCGGGCCGGTGGCCGAGGGGCGGCCGGCCAACCTGTGCGTGATCGACCCCGCCGCTGCGTGGGTCGTCGACCCCGCCGCCCTGGCCAGCCGGTCCCGGAACACCCCCTACGCCGGCCGCAAGCTCACCGGCCGCGTCCGCCACACCCTTCTGCGGGGCGAGCCCGTGGTGGTCGACGGGAGGGCAACGCGATGACCACCCACGCAACTGGGGACGATCGAACACGCCCTGGCGTGTCGGATCGTCCCCAGAACGAGGTGGTTGAGGCCCGGTTGGTCCTTGCCGACGGCACCGTCTTCGAGGGTGAGGCCATCGGGGCGGAGGCGGAGGTGGCCACCGGTGAGCTCGTGTTCAACACCGTCCTCTCCGGCTACCAGGAGGTCATCACCGACCCGTCCTACGCCGGCCAGGTCATCGCCTTCACCTACCCCCACATCGGCAACTACGGCATCAGCGAGGCCGACTCGGAGAGCGCCCGCCCCTTCTGTCGGGGCGTGATCGTGCGTGAGCTCGCCCGCCGGCCGTCGAACTGGCGCTCCACCGTCGACCTCGACACGTGGTTGGTCGCCCACGGCGTCCCCGGCATGACGGGCATTGACACCCGCCGCCTCACGCGCCACATCCGGGAGGCGGGTTCGATGCCCTGCGCGTTCGGCACGGCCGACGAGGTCACGCTCAAAGCTGCGGCGCTCGCAGAGCGGGGCACCGACGGCCTCGACCTGGTCGCCGGCGTCACCACGCCCGTTCGCTACACCGTCGGCGACGGGCCGCTGCGGGTGGTCGCCTACGACTTCGGCATCAAGACCAGCATCCTGCGCCAGCTCGGCCAGATCGCCACGGTCGACGTGGTCCCCGCTTCCACGCCGGCCCACGAGCTGCTGCTGCAACCGGTCGACGGAGTGTTCCTGTCGAACGGCCCAGGCGACCCGGCGGCGGTCACCTACGCCATCGGCAACATCGCCAGCCTGCTCGGCCAGGTCCCCGTGTTCGGCATCTGCCTCGGCCACCAGCTGCTGGCCACCGCCCTCGGCGGCACGACGTACAAGCTGCCCTTCGGCCACCACGGCGGCAACCATCCGGTGCAGCGGCTCCGTGACGGAGCGGTCGAGATCACCAGCCAGAACCACAACTATGCGGTGGCCCAGGGCTCCGTCGCCTCGGCCGACGTGACCCATGTGAACCTCAACGACGGGGTGGTCGAGGGCCTGCGTTGCCGCGACGTCCCCGCCTTCAGCGTCCAGTACCACCCCGAGGCCGGCCCCGGCCCCCACGACGCCCGCTACCTCTTCGAGGAGTTCCGAGAACTGATGGCGTCCACACGTGAAAGGCACTAGTGCCCAAGCGCACTGATATCCGCAGCATCCTCCTGATCGGCTCCGGGCCGATCGTCATCGGCCAGGCCTCGGAGTTCGACTACTCCGGCACCCAGGCGTGCCGGGTGCTGCGGGACGAGGGCTACCGGGTCATCCTGGTCAACTCCAACCCGGCGACGATCATGACCGACCCGGAGTTCGCCGACCGGACCTACGTGGAGCCGCTCCACGTCGACGTGGTGGCCGCCATCATCGAGCGGGAGCGGCCCGACGCCCTCCTGCCGACGCTCGGTGGTCAGACTGCGCTCAACCTGGCCATCGCCCTGTCGGAGCAGGGCGTGCTCGACCGGTTCGGGGTGGAGCTGATCGGCGCGTCGGTCGAAGCCATCCACACCGCCGAGAACCGCGAGAGGTTCAAGTCGGCCATGACCGAGATCGGCCTGGCCGTGCCCAACTCGGGGTTCGCCTACCAGCTCGACGAAGCGGTCAAGGTGGGCGACGACGTCGGCTATCCGGTGATCGTCCGGCCCTCGTTCATCATGGGTGGCGGTGGGACGGGCATCGCCGCCGACGCCGAGGAGCTGCTACGGCTGGCCGAGGTGGGCCTCGCCGCCAGCCCCATCTCGGAGATTCTCATCGAGAAGTCGATCGCCGGGTGGAAGGAGTACGAGCTCGAGGTCATGCGTGACCACGCCGACAACTGCGTGGTCGTCTGCTCCATCGAGAACCTCGACCCGATGGGCGTCCACACTGGCGACTCCATCACCGTCGCCCCGGCCCAGACCCTTTCCGACGTCGAGTACCAGCGCATGCGCGACGCCGCCTTCGCCTGCATCCGGCGCATCGGCGTCGACACGGGGGGGTCCAACATCCAGTTCGCCGTCGACCCGGCCACCGGGGAGATGGTCGTCATCGAGATGAACCCCCGGGTGTCGAGGTCGAGTGCCCTCGCCTCCAAGGCCACCGGCTTCCCGATCGCCAAGATCGCCGCCCGCCTCGCCGTCGGCTACACCCTCGACGAGATACCCAACGACATCACCCGCATGACGCCGGCCAGCTTCGAGCCGACGATCGACTACGTCGTCACCAAGGTCCCCCGCTGGGCGTTCGAGAAGTTCCCGGGCACCACCGGCGTGCTGGGCACCCGCATGCAGTCGGTGGGCGAGGCGATGGCCATCGGCCGCACGTTCCCGGAGTCGCTCCAGAAGGGCCTGCGGTCGCTCGAGCACGGCCGGTGGGGCCTGAACTGCGACCCGGGTGAAGCCGCCCTCGACCAGCTCGACGACGACGAGCTCGTGCGCCGGGCCGCCGTCGCCACCCCCGACCGGCCGTTCCAGCTGGAGGGGGCGCTGCGGCGGGGAATCAGCGTCGAACGGCTCCATCACGCCACCGGCGTCGACCCCTGGTTCCTCGACCAGATCGCCCTCATCACCGCGGAGAGGGCGGTGCTCGCAGCGCTGGGCTTCGGGGCGATGACCCGCCGGACGTGGCGGCGGGCAAAGCGCCTGGGCTTCTCCGATGCCCAGCTCGGCTGGCTGTGGGGCGAGACGGAGGAGGAGGTGCGCGCCGCCCGGCTGGCCGCCGGCGTGAAGGCCACGTTCAAGACCGTCGACACCTGCGGGGCCGAGTTCGACGCCAACACGCCGTACCACTACTCCACCTACGAGGACGAGGACGAGGCCAAGGGCGGTGAGCGGCCGACCGTCGTCATCCTTGGCTCGGGGCCGAACCGGATCGGCCAGGGGATCGAGTTCGACTATTGCTGCGTGCACGCCAGCTTCGCCCTGCGTGACGCCGGCTTCGACACGGTGATGGTCAACTGCAACCCCGAGACCGTCTCCACCGACTACGACACCAGCGATCGCCTGTACTTCGAGCCCCTGACGTACGAGGACGTGATGAACGTGCTCGAGGTGGAGAAGCGCCACCTGCTCGGCGTCATCGTGTCCCTCGGCGGCCAGACGCCGCTGAAGCTCGCCGGTCGCATCCCGGCCGAGCTCGTGCTCGGAACGCCGCCTGCGGCCATCGACGAGGCCGAGGACCGGGAGCGGTGGAGCGCGCTCTGTCATCGGCTCGGCATCCCCCAGCCCGACGGGGGGACGGCCGCCGACCTCGATGCGGCCCTCGCCATCACCGGCCGTATCGGCTACCCGGCGCTCGTCAGGCCGTCGTACGTGCTGGGGGGCCGGGCCATGGAGATCGTGTACAACGACCAGGACCTGGCACGGGCCATGGCCGAGCTGGCGGGCTTCGGTTCCCTCGGCCGGGAAGGCGGCCTCTCGGCCGAGCGCCCGGTGCTCGTCGACCACTTCCTGGAGGACGCGATCGAGGTCGACGTCGACGCGCTGCGTGATGCCACCGGCGAGGTGCTCATCGGGGCGGTCATGGAGCACGTCGAGGAGGCGGGCGTGCACTCGGGCGACAGCGCCTGCGTGATCCCCCCGCCCACGCTGAGCACGGCGGTGGTGGCGACGATCGAAGGCCACACCCGGGCCATCGCCGAGGCCCTCGGGGTCAAGGGCCTGCTCAACGTCCAGTACGCGGTCCAGAAGGAGAACGTCTATGTGATCGAGGCCAACCCTCGGGCCAGCCGCACCGTCCCCTTCGTGGCCAAGGCCACCGGCGTCCCTCTCTCCAAGGTGGCCGCCCGGGTGATGGTGGGGGCCACGCTGGCCGAGCTCCGGACCGAGGGTGTACTCAGGCCGCCGGCGCCCGGCGCCCACGTCTCGGTCAAGGAGGCGGTGCTGCCCTTCAACCGCTTCCCCGACGTCGACACGTTGCTCGGACCCGAGATGCGGTCAACGGGGGAGGTCATGGGCATCGACGCCACGTTCGGCCTCGCCTTTGCCAAGAGCCAGGCCGCGGCCGGCGACCGCCTGCCGGAGAAGGGCATGGTCTTCCTCTCCCTCGCCGACCGCGACAAGCCGGGCGGGCTCATCGCCGCCCGCCGCTTCGTGGAGCTCGGCTTCAAACTTGCCGCCACCGACGGGACGGCCCGCTATCTGGAGGACAACGGCGTGCCCGTGCACGAGGTCGTCGGAAAGCTGGGCGAGGGCCCGAGCGGCCCCACGAGCGGGGGACACGCTCGATCCGCAGTGGAGCTGATCGCCGAGGGGGAGATCGATCTGGTGGTGAACACGCCGCGGGGGCGGGGGCCGCGTGCCGACGGGTCGTACATCCGGCTGGCGGCCAACGTGCAGGGCGTGCCGTGCCTCACCACCGCGGCTGCGGCTCTGGCCGCCGCCGGCGGCATCGCCGACTGGGCCCGTCACGGGCTGTCGGTGAGGTCGCTGCAGGAGTTCCACGGGGAGGGCCAGCAACGACTGCTGTAGTCGCCGAGCAACCGGAGGTTGCTCGGCGAGGCGATCGCGCTCGGTCGGCCGGCGGAGCCGGCTCTCCCTCGCCATTCATCTCTGGCCGGCAGCCGAGCGGGGCCGCCTGCGGCGGCATCGACGGCCGCCGGCGGACGCTGCGCTGGTGAAAGTCGATATGTCGACCTTGATTGGCTCCGTGCGGCTGTCGAATCCGGTCATGACCGCCTCCGGTACCGCTGGACACGGGGCCGAACTGGCTCGGTACGTCGACCTGTCGTCGCTGGGCGCGGTGGTGGTGAAGTCGTTGTCGGCGGAGGCGTGGGCTGGTAATCCTGCGCCGCGGGTCACCGAGGTGGACGCCGGGATGCTGAACAGCGTCGGCCTGCAGAACCCCGGCGTCGAGGCCTGGCTGGCCGAGGAGCTGCCGGCGCTGATCGCCACCGGTGCCCGCCGCGTGGTGGCCAGCATTTGGGGCTTCAGCGTCGAGGCCTACGAAAGGGCGGCGACGGCCCTGGCCGACGCCCCGGCCGAGGTGGTGGCCGTCGAGGTGAACCTGAGTTGCCCCAACGTCGAGAGCCGGCGGGCCATGTTCGCCCACTCGCCCCGCCTGACCGCCGAGGCGGTGGAGGCCACCGCCGGCTGCCGGCGGCCCCGGTGGGCCAAACTCAGCCCCAACGTCACCGACCTGACCGAGATCGCCGGCGCCGCCCTCGATGCGGGCGCTGAGGCGCTCACCCTGGTCAACACCGTCATGGGCATGGCGATCGACATCGAGACCCGCCGGCCCCGACTGGGCGCCGGCGGCGGCGGGCTTTCCGGGCCGGCGATCCGCCCGGTGGCGGTGCGGGCGGTGCACGACGTGTGCTCGGCGTTCCCCGACGCAGCCGTCATCGGCGTCGGCGGGGTGGCCACCGGCGAGCACGCGGTGGAGCTGCTCCTGGCCGGCGCATCAGCCGTGCAGGTCGGCACCGCCACCTTCGCCGACCCTCGGGCGGTGGCCCGGATCCTGGGCGAGCTGGAGCGCTGGTGCCGTCGCCACAGTGTCGCGCGGGTCGCCGATCTGGTAGGGAGGGCACGTGCAGACACGTGACCAGCTGGTGCTCGCCCTCGACGTCGACGATCTGGTGGAGGCCCTGCGCCTGGCCAGAGCGCTACAACCGTGGTTCGCCACGGCCAAGGTCGGGCTTGAACTGTTCAGCGCCTCGGGCCCCGATGCGGTCAGCGCGGTGGCCGACCTGGGCTACGACGTGTTCCTCGACCTCAAGCTCCACGACATCCCGACGACGGTGCGCAAGGCCGCTCGGGTCATCGGTGCGCTCGGCGCGACCTATCTCACCCTCCATGCCCGCTCCGGGCCGACCATGCTGCGGGCCGGCGTCGAAGGCTTGCGCGAGGGGGCGGAGGCCGCCGGACTGCCACATCCGGTCGCACTGGCCGTCACCATCCTGACCAGCGACGGCGACGCGCCGGCCCACATCCTTGGCCACCGCGTCGCCGCTGCAGTCGAGGCGGGGTGTGGCGGCATGGTGGTGGCTGCGGCCGACGTCCGTGAGGCCAAGCAGCTCGCACCCCGCCTCCTGGCGGTCGTCCCCGGCATCCGGATGGTCAGCGCCGACCGCCACGATCAGGCCCGGCCGGCCACCCCGAGCCAGGCGGTGGGGTTCGGCGCCGACTTGCTGGTGATCGGCCGCACCGTCACCGATGCGCCCGACCCGCCGGCGGCCGCTGCCGCCCTCCTCGCCTCGTTGGAGTGACAGGCTCGGCGCGCTCGCCGGGCGGGGCATCGGCTCGGCTCTCCGACCCCGTTGCCGGAGTTGGTCGCGCGGCTCCGCTGCGCTCATCGCCGTTCCGTCTCGCCAGCCCCTCGCTCCGCTCGGGCGGCTCCTCGGCCCGTTGCGGCTGACACCGCAACGGGGTTTCGTCTGCGGGGTAGCTGCTCGGGCGCTATCGTGCGCGCCATGCCGCTGCCGCCTGCGCTGACGCCCGACGAGCGCTCGGCGGCGCTCGCCAAGGCCGCTGCCGCCCGCCGCCAGCGGGCGGAGCTGAAGGAGAAGCTCAAGATGGGGTCCACGACCCTCAGGGAGCTGCTCGACCAGGCCGAGCGCGACGAGGTCGTCGGCAAGATGAAGGTCGTCACCGTGCTCGAGTCACTGCCCGGCGTGGGTAAGGTCCGGGCCCGGCGGATGATGGAGTCGATCGGCATCAGCGAGGCCCGGCGGGTCCGGGGCCTGGGCGCCCAGCAGCGAGAGTCGCTGCTGAAGGCGTTTCCTGCGGATTCCTAGCGGACCACGCTCCTGAGCGGGCTCGTCTTCGTCATCGCCGGCCCTTCGGGTGTGGGCAAGGGGTCGATCGCGTCAGCCATCCGCCGGCGGCTGCCCGGTCTCTGGCTGAGCCGTTCGTGGACGACCCGCCCCCAGCGCCAGGGGGAATCGGCGGACGCCTACGTGTTCGTCGACCGTGCGTCCTTCGACGCCCGCGTGGGCGCCGACGGGTTCCTGGAGTGGGCCGAGGTCTTCGGCCACCGCTACGGGACGCCGTGGCCCGAGCCTCCCGAGGGCCACGACGTCTTGCTGGAGATCGACGTCCAAGGCGCAGCCCAGGTGCGCGTTAGGCACCCGGAGGCCGTCGTCGTGTTCATCGAGGCTCCCTCCCGCCAGGCCCAGGAGGACCGGTTGAGGGGTCGGGGCGACGCGGAGGAGGTCATCGCCCGCCGCCTGGCCGCTGCGCCCGAAGAGGAACGGGCCGGCCGGGCGCTGGCCGACCACATCGTCGTGAACGACGACCTCGGCCGGGCCATCGAGGAGGTCGCTGCTATCCTGGAGTCCCGGCGGAAAAAGGACGATTCCCCTTGAAAGGCCCGTATGTCTGAACGCGCCACCATGATCCACCCGGCCATCGAGAGCCTGCTCGACAAGGTGGACTCCAAGTTCAGCCTGGTCAGCCTGGCCGCCAAGCGGGGCCGGCAGATCAACTCCTACTTCAGC
>Ga0136633_1000737_pt1 | contig 24800 bp, 22 predicted proteins | sample AntDrymeUQ832206_2_FD_105494 | JGI IMG/M metagenome (GOLD analysis project Ga0136633, IMG submission 105494) | Polar desert sand microbial communities from Dry Valleys, Antarctica - metaG UQ83 (22.06) | ecosystem: Environmental > Terrestrial > Soil > Desert | place: Antarctica: Dry Valley...
ACATGCGCCTCGCTCACACCCGGCACACCAATCGCGCCGGGCGAAGGCGTGTCCTGCAGGCCCAGCAGCGGGTACGCGCACATCAGCTCAAACTCCTGCGCCAACGTCAGCTGGTTCCACACACGCTCAAGCTTGATCGCGCCCGCGACATCGCCGCGCTCGCACAACAACGCGAGCATCTCGCCATACACCCGCACACGACGACCATCGCGCGACGCACCCTCGATCACAGCTCCGACCGTCTCGCGAAACACCTCAAAGTCCGGCCTGCCACCGACCATCGACCCTGCAAGCGCCACCGCCGCGTCCAGCGTCACATACCGCCCGCACGCAGCCGCCTCGACAAGATCCACACCCGACGCACACAACGCCGCCTCGACCGCCAAACGATGCGGCTGTGTCGCGACCACCACCGCCGCATCCCCATCCTGCAGCGCCGCACCGACAAACACACTGACGACATCCACCAAACGCGACCGGCTCTCCCCAAACCCGACGCGATGCCCGTCATGCACGCAGTCGTCAAGCGGTGTCAACCACGGCACCATCAGATCGATGATATCACCATGCTCGCGCATCGGGGATCGATGTTGTGAAGCCGTTGGCATCCTTACCTCCAAGTGGATTGCAGCACGATGAACCCTCGCGCCTGCCTGCGGTGTTCACCAATCTTCCTGATCGGTGGCGCCACGCTCACGGCCGGGGTTTGTGCATCGGCGACGATGACGCTGGGCGGCACGCTCGACGCCCAGGGCCATCCCAACGCCGTCTTCATCCTGCAGGCCGGCTCACCCTTCGCCACGGAGGCGGGCAGCCAGGTGACCCTCGCCGGCGGCGCGCAGTCCTGCAACGTCTTCTGGCGGGTCGGCAGCTCCGCGACGCTCGGAGCCTCCTCGGCTTTCAGCGGCACGATTCTCGCGCACACATCGATCTCCAGCGCGGGCGGCGTCGCGGCGAACGGGCGCCTGCTGGCGCGTGACGGCGCCGTCACGCTGACAACGACAGCATCGCCGTCCCGCGCTGCGCCTCACGGTCGAACACCGCGCCGGCGATCGCGCCGTTCAGCGCGACACTGACTGATGGGCAGCACCCAGACCGTGCGCGCGGCGGTCGGCGAGTGGAGCGTCACAGACCCCAGCGCCAGCGACGCCGGCTATCACCGCGGCCGTAGACGCAGGCCAGGGCATCTGGCGGTTTCCGGCGGATTCCGGCGCCGAGAAGAGCCTCGCGATCGCGATCGCCGCGGACGCGAGCGCCGGCGCCTACAGCCGAACCCTGACCTTCACGACGGCGCCGCCGGCCGGCTGACCGGGCGCCGCGACACGCCACCGTCGCGTCGTGAGGCGGCCCTGACAGTGGTCCGCCAACGCGCCTGATGAACTGTTCGGCCCACGCCTCCCGGCCGCCCCGTGTCGATGGGTGAGCAACCTGAACCGGAGGACGAATGCCCGCCAAGAAGCACAAGAAGGTCGAGCGCCTCGACGCCGAGATCCTGCTCGGCGTCCTCAGTCAGGTCAAGGACGGCGACTTCAGCGTTCGCCTCCCTGCCCACTGGACCGGCGTGAACGGCAAGGTGGCAGATCGCCTCAACGACATCATCGCCGCCAACCAGGCCCTCGGCACCGAGCTCGAGCGCGTCAGCCGCGCCGTCGGCAAGGAGGGCAAGCTCTCTCAGCGCGTGTCGCCCACCGGCACGGGCCTGGCCTGGGGAGCGTGCATCGAGTCGGTCAACAACTTGATCGAGGATCTCGTGCGCCCGAGCAACGAGATGCAGCGCGTGATCGGCGCCGTGGCCGACGGCGACCTCAGCAAAAAGGTCTCCGTCGATGTCCAGGGCGAGATGCTCGAGCTCAAGAACACGATCAACGGGATGGTCGACCAGCTCGTCGGCTTCATCTCCGAGGTGACGCGTGTCGCACGCGAGGTCGGCACGGAGGGCAAGCTCGGGCAGGCCGCCGCGGTCACGATCGAGGTCGGCGGCGTCTGGAAGGAGCTGACCGACAACGTCAACCTCATGGCGGGCAACCTCACCGGCCAGGTCCGCGACATCGCCGAGGTGACGACCGCCGTGGCCAACGGCGACCTCTCCAAGAAGATCACGGCCGACGTGCGCGGAGAGTTTCTCGAGCTCAAGAACACGGTCAACGCGATGGTCGACCAGCTCAACCGGTTCGCCGGCGAGGTGACGCGCGTCGCCCGCGAGGTCGGCGTCGAGGGCAAGCTCGGCGGCCAGGCGCAGTCCCAGGAGGTGGCCGGCGTCTGGAAGGACCTCACCGACGACGTCAACCAGCTCGCCGCGAACCTCACCGACCAGGTCCGCGCGATCGCCGAGGTGGCGACCGCGGTGACCGAGGGCGACCTGACGCGACAGGTCGGCGTTCAGGCCAGCGGCGAGGTCGCGGTCCTCAAGGACAAGCTCAACGAGATGATCCGCAACCTGCGTGAGACGATGCGCCAGAACACCGAGCAGGACTGGCTGAAGACCAACCTCGAGCGCTTCACCCGCACACTGCAGGGCCAGCGCGATCTGGCAACGGTCTCGAACATGGTCCTGTCCGAGCTGGCGCCGCTGGTGACCGCGCAGCACGGCGTCTTCTACGCGCTGACCGATCTCGGCGACGGCGGCAAGCCCGTGCTGCAGTTTCAGGCCGGCTACGGCTTCAAGGAGCGAAAGCACCTCGCAGACCACTTCAGGGTCGGCGAGGGCCTCGTCGGCCAGTGCGCCCTGGAGAAGGAGCGCATCCTGCTGACCGAGGTCCCGTCGGACTACATTCAGATCAACTCAGGGCTCGGAGCGGCGATGCCGCTGAACATCATCGTGCTGCCGATCCTCTTCGAGGGGTCGGTGCGCGCGGTGATCGAGCTGGCGTCGTTCTCCGCCTTCAGCGCGACGCACCTGTCGCTGCTCGACCAGCTGACGGAGAGCATCGGCCTCGTGCTCAACACGGTCGCAGCGACCTCGATCACCGAGAGGCTGCTCGAGCAGGCGCAGTCGCAGGCCCAGGAGCTGACGTCGCGTCAGGAGCAGCTGCGCGAGTCCAACGAGGAGCTTGCCGAGCAGGCCGCGCTGCTGGCCGGCAAGAACTCCGAGATCGAGGGCAAGTACCAGGAGGTCGAGGAGGCCAAGCGGCTCGTCGAGGAGAAGGCGACCGAGCTCACGACGTCTTCGAAGTACAAGTCGGAGTTCATCGCGAACATGTCGCACGAGCTGCGCACGCCGCTCAACAGCCTGCTCGTACTGGCCGAGCAGCTCGAGGACAATCCCGAGGGCAACCTCACCGACCGCCAGGTGCAGTACGCCTCCGCGATCCGCGGGTCGGGCGGCGACCTGCTCAAGCTGCTCAACGACATCCTCGACCTGGCCAAGGTCGAGTCGAACACCGTCAAGCTCGAGATCGCCGCCGCGCTGCTCGCCGAGATGCGCGACGACATGCTGCGAACCTTCGGACCGGTCGCCGAGCGCCAGGGGCTGAGCTTCTCGGTCGCGCTGGACGACCGGCTCCCGGCGACGATGGCGACGGACGAACATCGCCTGCGCCAGGTCCTCAAGAACCTGCTCTCCAACGCGTTCGAGTTCACCGAGCACGGAGAGGTCGCCGTGCGCCTGGACCTCGGCACCGCGGACTCAGCTCTCAGCCACCCGCGGCTCGGACAGGCGCCCGCGGTGATCGCCATCAGCGTCCGCGACACCGGCATCGGCATTCCGGAGCAGCTGCAGACGTCGATGTTCGAGGCGTTCGCCCAGGCCGACGGGACGACCGCGCGCAAACACGGGGGCACCGGGCTGGGCCTGTCGATCAGCCGCGACCTCGTCACGCTGCTCGGCGGGGACATCACCCTGACGAGCGAGCCCGGTGTCGGGAGCACCTTCACCGTGCACCTTCCGCTCGAGCATCAGGCCGCCTGCGCCGCGAGCGTCGCGGCCGGACCACCCGCGCCCGCTCTCGAACCCGCCACGGAGCGCTCTGCGGTCGCCGTCCTGCCGGCCGTGGCTGCGATCGTGGCCGCGGCCAACGAGTCGGGCGACTCGACGCCCCCGGAGCCCAGCCGCACGATCCGCGTGCCGTCACAGGACGCTGTCGGGTTCTACAAGGGCTCGGCCGCAGGAGTGAACGTGCTGATCGTCGATGACGACTTTCGCAACATCTTCGCGCTGACCGCCCTGCTCGAGCGCGGCAAGCTCAACGTCCTGACCGCGCAGAGCGGTCCCGAGGCACTCGCGATCCTCGACGAGGGCTTCGAGATCGACCTCGTCCTGATGGACATCATGATGCCGATCATGGATGGCTACGAGACGATTGCCGCGATTCGCCGGCGGCCGGCCTCCGCCGACCTTCCGATCATCGCCGTCACCGGCAAGGTGGTCGGCAGCGAGCGCGAGCGCTGCATCGCCGCCGGCGCCTCGGACTACATCCCCAAGCCGGTCGACACGGCGGAGCTGCTGGCCGCCCTGAGCCCCTGGTTTCCGATCGCCCGGCCGGCGTGCAGCCGGTTTACGCTATGACCGCGATACGCCAAGAGCCGTCCGTGCCGACCTCGGCCGCCGCGATCCTGGTCGTCGACGACAGCCCGACCAAGCGGCTGTCGATCATGTCGATCCTCGAGCCGCTCGGTCACTCGACGGTCGAAGCGGAGTCGGGTGAGGCCGCGCTTCGCGCGGTCATGAACCGCGACTTCGCGGTCATCCTGATGGATGTCCAGATGCCGACGATGGGCGGCTACGAGACGGCGAGGCTGCTGCGCATGCGACAGCAGTGCGAGGACACGCCGATCATCTTCATCACCGCGAACGCGCAGGACGAGGCGCAGATCCCGTTCGCATACGCCAGCGGTGCCGTCGACTTCATCTACGGGCAGATCGTGCCGTACATCCTGCAGGTGAAGGTCGGCATGTTCGTCGACTTCTTCCTCCAGGCGCGCGAGCTCGAGCATGCGCGGGCGGACGCCATCCAGGCCTCGCGCGTGAAATCCGAGTTCGTCGCCAACATGAGCCACGAGATCCGCACACCGCTCAACGGCGTGATCGGTATGACCACGCTGCTGCGCGACAGTGCACTGACGCCGACCCAGCGGGAGTGGGTTTCCGCGCTGGCCGTCTCGGGCGACGCCCTGCTGGACGTCATCTCAGACGTCCTGGACTTCTCGAAGATCGACGCGGGGCGCCTTGAGCTGGACACCGACGACTTCTCGCTGCGCAGCGCCGTCGAGGAGGCCTGCGAGATGCTGGCCGAGCGCGCCCACGCCAAGGGTCTCGAGCTCAGCCACCGGGTCGACGAGGACGTTCCGACGACGGTCCTCGGCGACCGCTCCCGCGTACGGCAGATCCTCCTGAACCTGCTCTCGAACGCCGTCAAGTTCACCACCTCGGGTGAGATCGTCGTGCGCGTCCGGCGCCAGCCTCATGACCGATCCCGGTTGCACTTCATGGTCTCGGACACCGGCATCGGCGTTCACAAGGAGACGGCGTCGCAGCTCTTCGAGGCGTTCGCGCAGGCCGACCAGTCTTCGACGAGGGAACACGGCGGCACCGGCCTCGGGCTGACGATCTCGCGCCAGCTCGTGCAGCGGATGGGCGGTCAGATCGGCGCGGAGTCGCGTGAGGGCAACGGCAGCGTGTTCTGGTTCACCGCCCGCCTGCCCGAGGTCCACACCGGCGACGACATTCGGCCTCGCGACGCACTGTCGGGGGTGCGAGCGCTGATCGTCGATGACAACCCGACCAACGCGGCGATGCTCGAAGCGCACCTGGAGCGGTGGGGGCTCGTCCACCACTGTGTCGCGGAGACCGCCGAGGCCCTGGTCCTACTCGGTCAGATGCCGACCGAAGGCGAGGCCTTCGACGTGGTGATCATCGACGTGAACATGCCTGAGATGAACGGCTTCGAGCTGGCGCGCGCGATTCGCGAGCGCCCTGCGCTGGACGGCACACGCATCGTCATGCTCAGCTCGTCGCCGCTGGCACTCGGAACGCTCGAGATGGGCGGCGTCTCTGCGGTGCTGACGAAGCCGGCGCGTGAGGCGGCGATCTACGACGCGATCGTGGGAGCGCTCGCGGGTACAGACTCCAGCGGCGATCCCGAGCCGGCCAGAGGCACGCGCTCGGACGACCGCGGCATGACGGTGCTGATCGTCGAGGACAACGAGATCAACCGCGTCCTGTCGGAGGCGTTTCTGACGAAGCTCGGTCTGCGCGGCGAGATCGCTCGCAACGGTCGCGAGGCGGTCGAGATGGCGGCCAACCGGCGCTACGCAGCGATCCTCATGGACTGCCACATGCCCACGCTGGACGGCTTCGACGCGACTCGGCAGATCCGTCGTGCGCAGGACGGCCACCACGTCCCGATCATCGCGATGACGGGCCTCGCGATGATCGGCGACCGCGAGCGCTGCCTGGCGGCCGGGATGGACGACTACCTGAGCAAGCCCCTTCGCCGCGACGAGTTCGAGCGGATCATGCAGCGCTGGCTGCCGGAGGGCGGCCAGATCCCCGCAGCATCGGTCAACGGCCATCGACCCACCGGAGCCGTCGCTGCAGGCGACACCGTCGAGAACGTGCTCGATCTGCCCACCGTGCTGGAGCTCCAGGAAGCCCTCACAGCACAGATGAGCGCGGATCTCGTGGACACCCTCGGGGAGCAGGTCGAGCTGCTGATCGTGGCGCTGTGCCAGGGAGAGCGTCGCGAGGTCGCACGCGTCGCGCACCTCCTCAAGGGCAGCTGCTCGGGGCTCGGCATGAACCGCCTGCGCGCCTGCAGTCAGCAGCTCGAGGACTCCGGCGGTGAAGGGGCCGCCGTCGACGAGACGGTCGAGGCACTCCGCGCCACCGCGGCCGAGGGCCGCGAAGCGCTGCGCGAGCTGCTGTTCGCATGACCGGCGACAGCCGGCCGCCGCGCGTCGCGGTGGGCCGCAACCTCCGTGGCCTGCGCCGCGACGACGGCTTCACGATCGTCGAGGTTCTCGTCGCATGCGTCGTGCTGGTGATCGGGCTGCTCGGCGTGCTGACGCTGCTGCTCGGATCGTTGCGCACGACGGCCACCACCAACGAGCGCGTCGGCGCGACGAACCTCAGCCGCGAGCTCATCGAGGCGACGCGCGCCCTGGGCTATGACGACATGGCCGGCACGCTCGTGCAGACCGCGCTTCAGGCGCGCGGGCTCGGCTCGGGCTCGCCGTGGACGATCGAGCGCCGCAACGCGACGTACACGGTCACCGCCACTTCGTGCGCGTTCGACAGCCCCTCCGACAAGCTCGCCGCGACGCCGCCGGCGGGGGTTTGCCTGCCACAGCCGACCGGGACGCAGGGTGACGCCAACGGCGAGGACTTTCGCCGCACGAGCTTTCTCGTCTCCTGGACCGAGTCAAGCGGCGCCGAACGTTCACAGACGCAGTCGACGCTCGTCGTGAACCCCGCCGGCGGCCTCGGACCGCGGATCCTGGGCTTCACGCCCGTCACGCAGACGCTGACGCCGGATCCGGTCAGCGGCGCACATGCCACAACGGCGAGCGTCGTCTGGACGACGACCGCCGCGCAGACCCTGCGCTGGGTCGTCGACGACGGCAAGAGCGGGGGCAGCGCGCCCGGAAGCACGAGCTTCACGACGTCGTGGAGCCTCGGCGTGTCGGGCAGCGCCAGCGCCGACGAGATCCTCGACGGCTCCTATCAGATCACCGGACAGCCGTTCGACGCCCGCGACATCGCGGGCGAGTCCAAGCGCGCGAGCGTCGTCCTCAACCGCCGCCAGCCCTACCCACCGGCGTCATTCGCGGGCGGACACGACACCCGCGCGACGCCCGGCTGGGTCGACCTGCAGTGGAGCGCCAACCGCGAGCGCGACATCCTCGGCTACCGCGTGTCGTGGGCCGGCCCGGACCACGTCGCCGGCAACGGCGACGACACGGCGGCCTGCCTGACCGCCGGCGGCGGCACGCTGCTCGCCCGCGACACGACGAGCTGCGCGGACTTCTCGCCGCCCGCCGGCGCGGCAAAGTACTCGATCGTCGCGGTCGACCGCGCGACGGACGGCACGCTTCGCGACGGCGATCGCGAAACGGTCTCGATCGCAGCGCCGGGCTCCAGACCGGCGGCTGCGACGGGTCCGCTGATCGCACACCCCGGCACGCTTCCGACGGTCACCTGGAGCGCGCCGCCGTCGGGAAACGTGAGCTTCTATCGCATCTACCGCGGCGGCCAGGACTACGGCGACCGCTACGACCGCACGTCGGGCAGCGCCACGACGTTCACCGACTCAGAGCCCGGGAGCGTCAGCCGCGAGTACTGGATCACCGCTGTCGACAGCTCCTTCAACGAGTCCGATGCGATCGGGCCCGTGACGTGGTCGCCGCCGGCATGACCCTGCGTGGCGAAGGCGGCTTCACGCTCGTCGAGATGCTCGTCGTGCTGGTGCTCTCGTTCGTCGTGCTGGGCGCGACGCTGACGACGTTCACGAACTTCAACCAGGTCGCGCACGACAACGACACGCGCAACGACACGGTCGAGGTCGCCCGCAACGCGCTCGACGCCCAGGCCCGCCAGCTGCGAAACCTCGCCAAGCGCGTTGCGAGCCCGGTCATCGACAGGATCTCCGGCTATGACCTCATCTTCCAGAGCCAGGAGCCGAGCAAGACCTGGGTGCGCTACTGCCTGGACACCACGACGTCTCCGGCCTCGACCGACCGCGCACGGCTGTGGAAGGCCGAACTCGCCGTCCCGACGGTGTCCGGTGGGCCCGTCGCCGCGCCCGCCTCGGTCGCCTGCCCCGGCACGGGGTGGACCACGACGAGCGTCGTCGCCGACTACGTGACCAACCGCAGCGCCGGCAACGAGCGGCCGCTGTTCACCTACCGGTGCAGATCGGGCACGGCCTGCGCCGCGAGCGCGACGACCTACGACCAGGTGGTGGGCATCACGGCCGAGACCTTCGTCGACACGACGCCCAGCAGGGGCGCCCCGGAGACGGGGGTCGTCAGCGCCGTCTACCTGCGCAACCAGAACCAGGCCCCGGTCGCGAGCTTCGTCTCCTCGCCGACGTCGGACTCGCGCACGATCGTGCTCAACGCCTCCGCGTCGACGGACTTCGAAGGGCGCACGATGAGCTACTACTGGTTCAAGCAGTCGATGCCGGCGACGGCGAGCATCGACTGCGCGGACCCGGATGTCACCGGCGACCCGGGCTCGCTCTGGGGATCGGCCGGCTTCATCGGCACGGGCATCACGCTGAATCACACATTCTCGCTGACGCCCGTCTCCGACGGCGTGGCGGGCTCGACCCGCACGATCGGACTCGTCGTCTGCGACGCCGGCGATCGCCCCGGCGTGCCGCCGCTTGTCACGAGCGCGGTGGCGATCCCGACATGAGGGCGGCCACGCGAACCCGCGATCTGCGCGGCGAGGAGGGCTCGGTGCTCCTGTCGGCGGTCGTGCTGCTGTCGATCATGCTGACGATCGGGCTGGCCTCGTTCGCCATCGCCGACAACGGCCAGCAGCGTGCGCGCGAGCAGCGCGAGCGCGAGACGTCGCTGAACCTCGCCGAGGCCGTCCTGTCGAGCCAGGGATTCATCCTCGCCCAGACGTGGCCCGGCAGTTCCGCGGCCCAGGCGACGATGCCCGACAAGTGCACCCAGCTGACGGCCGGGACGCAGTGTCCGGATCCGAACACGATCGCGGCCGCCAACTCCTCGGCGCCGGCGGCGGCGATCTTCACGAGCGTCGACGCCTCGGCCGACGTCACCTGGGAGACGCGGATCCGCGACAACAGCGGTCAGCTCGCCGATGCGTTCGACTACGCGAGCGCTGACGCATCCCAGACCGCCACCAACGCCCAGAGCGCCATGACGTACACATGCCCGACGGGCTGTCGCTGGGACGCCAACGGCGACCTCAAGCTGTGGGTCCAGGCACGCGCGATCGTGCGCGGACGCCCGCGCAACCTCGTCGCGCTGCTCGCACGCGAGCAGTTCGCCGAGGCCTTCGCCCGTAACACGGTGACGGCGGGCGGCTTTGAGACATCCAACAACGGCAACAAGACGATCATCGACGCCAGCGGATCGCAGGTCGTCGTGCGCTGCACGACGCCCTCGGCACCGTGCACCGATTACGAGCCCGGCAAGGGCCAGATCCTGCCCGCGACCGTCGTCAGAGACGCCGCAACGCCGCCGGCGATGAGCTCCGCGCAGGTCGCGCGTTTCAAATCCGCAGCGCAGAGCGCGAACCCGTCGACGTACTACACCTCGTGCCCGGCGAGCCTCGCCGGAGCGGTCGTCTTCATCGACCTCCCCGCCGGTGCCGCGGGCTGCTCGAATGCCAACAACGCAACGTACAACTCCGCCGCGGCCCCGGGCATCGTGATCATGCCGCGCGGCACGCTCGAGATGAAGAGCACGTTCTACGGCCTGGTCTACATGGCCAACGACCAAGCCTCCTCCGGCACGGTCCTCACGCTCGGGGCCAACGCCGAGCTGCACGGCGGGATCGCGATCGACGTCCTCGGCCGCCTGGACGCCGGCCAGGCCAGCGGCTCGCGGCCGACGATCACCTTCATGCCCAACGCCTTTGACTCGCTGGCGACCTACGGCACCACCGGACTCGTCCAGAACACCTGGCGCGAGCTGGGGGCGGGGTGATGCGAGGTCGTCCATGTGAGCGCGCGGCCCTCAGTGTCGGCGCGCCGGATGCCGATGCACCCTTCGTAGGCTCCTGTGCCCTGCGCCAACCACACCCCGAGGTGCCCCGATGACCGACCATGACGCGGGCAAACGCCCCGCGCCCAGCCTGTTGATCGCCGACGACGATCCCGTCGTCTACGCGGTCCTCGCGAGCCAGCTCGGGCCCAGCTTCGACATCGTCGGGTACGCGCACGACACCGACGAGGCGATCGCCCTCGCGGTGAAGCACCGTCCAGACGTGGCGATCATCGACATCGACATGCCCGGCGGCGGCGGCGTTCGCGGCTCGCGAGATCCACGTGCAGGCGCCGGCGACCGCGGTCGTCGCGCTGTCGGCGGATGAGTCCGACAAGATCGTTCGCGACGTCGTCCGGGCCGGCGCGGTCACCTACATCCGCAAGGGCATGCCGGCGGCCGCCCTGACGAGCACGCTGCAGCGCTCGATCGCGGCGCACGTCGCTCAGATCAGCGAGCTGGACGTCGAGGTGGGTTCGCTGCCGGCCTGACCGCCTAGCATGGCCGCATGTCCGTTCCCGTGACGCCGGCCGAGCTGCCCGCGCAGATCGAGCGCTTCAACTCCAACCCGTACCTCGTGACCGTGGGCGCCAACGCCCAGCCCCGCGCGACGTCGGTGCGCGTGGAGTGGCAGGGCCGCGTCCTGATGACCGGGGCCGGGAACCACACCGCCGCCAACATCCGCGAAAACGACGTGATCGTGCTGCTGTGGCCGGCGCCCGCTCCCGGCGAGCATGCGCTGATCGTCGACGGCTGGGCTGAGGTCCACGGCGGCGCCGTGCTGATCCAGCCGGCGAAGGCTGTCCTGCACGTCACGCGCCACTGACGGCGCGCGACGTAGCATTGGCCGCCGTGGCCCCCCTGAGCTCGATCGCCGAGCCTGTCCAGGCGCCGGCCCCGCAGGTGCGCGGCGAGCCGCCGCCGCTGCGCGGCGGGCCGCTGACGCTGGTCCGCTTCCTGCGCGACCACGGGATGCTGACGCTCCCCTACGCGAGGCTGATCGCGCGCTGGCTGTGGTTGAAGGCGCGCTTCCGCGGCCGCCTGAAGACCGATGGGCTGTGCTTCGTGTGCCCGGGCGTGACGATCGAGATCGGGCGCGGCGCGACGCTGCACCTCGGCCGCTGGTCGTGGATCGGGCACGGCTCGAAGATCCGCGTGCACGAGGGCGAGGCGCGCATCGGAGCCAAGTCGGTGCTCGGCCAGGAGTGCACGATCTCGGCCTTTCAGCATGTGTCGATCGGCCGCGAATGCATCATCGCCGACCGCGTGATGCTGATCGACTTCGACCACGGCGTGGTCGAGGTCGACCGTGCGATCCGCGATCAGGGCATCTACAAGCGCGACGTGCGCGTGGGCCACAACGTCTGGATCGGCTACGGCGTCGCGATCCTGCGCGGCGTGACGGTCGGCGACAACAGCGTGCTCGGGACGTCGACGGTCGTCAGCTCAGACGTGCCGGCGAACGCCGTCGCCGCGGGGGTGCCGGTGCGGCTGATCCGCATGCGCGATGCGCCGCGGACGATGCGCTGGGAGTAGGGGCCTCCCACTCTCGCGCGGGACTGTTCGACGCGTCACAGGTTCGGTCAAACCAACACCGAGACCACCTTCACGCAGGTCGGCATCAGTAGGGGCCGCGCGACCGAGCTCACCACCCGAGCGCACGCAGCCCCGCGGTCACCGCGACCGCGACCGCCACGCCCGTCAGCACCGACCCGCCGCGCGCGAACACGATGCCCGCGAGCGCGACGCCGGCGGTCTGCGGGCCGACCGCGATGCGGTCGCCGTCGGCCAGCGACGATGTGACGACGAGCGCCGCGAGCAGCGCGGGGGCCATCAGGCCGATGACGCCGGCAGACCATGGCGGCAGCTCGCGGCCGCCGAGCGTCACCGGCCCGACGCCTTTGATCAGTGCGGTCACGACCGCGCACGCGGCGACGAGGATCCACAGCTGCGAGCTCATCCGTCGCGCTCCTGACTCCTGCGGCGCAGGCCGGCGAGAGCGGCGAGGCTCGCCGCGAGCACCGGCACCCCGGCGGGCGCGAGCGGCACAGGTGCGAGCGCGATCAGGGCGCCCGCCAGCGCGACGGCGCTCGCGCGCCGGTCGCGCATCTCGACGATCAGCAACGCGAGAAAGAACGCGGGATAGACCGCGTCCAGGCCGAGGTTGTTCGTGTCGCCGAGGAGGTCGCCGCCGAGCGTGCCGGCAGCCGTCCCGAGGACCCACGTCGTGTATTGCGGCACCGTCGCGCCGAACAGCAGCCAGCGATCAAAGCGGCCGTCGCCGGTGCTGGCCATGGCCCACGACGAGTCGACGACGGTCTGGCCCTGCGCCGCGCGCTTGAGCCAGCCGCCGGGCAGCGAGGGCGCGAGCGCCGCGCCCATTGGCAGAAAGCGCGAGTTCATCAGCGCCGCGGCCGCAACCGCGGCGCCGATGCCGCCACCGCCGGCGAGGATCGACACGGCAGCGAACTGCGCCGATCCGGCGAACACGATCGCCGACATGACGATCGCGCCCACGGCCGAGAAGCCGACCTCGCGCGCGAGAACGCCGAACGACAGCGACAGCACGAAGCCGACGATCGCGAACGGCACGCCCGCCCGGAACCCGGCGCGAAAGGCTTCGCGCGGTGAGCGCCCGGCCGCGAGCGGCGACGCGGCGTCGGGCTCCTCGTGCATCGCCTCAGCGTGTCAAACGGCGGCGCGGCGGGCTCGCTGCGCCGGGCTCGCGCTCAGGCGCAGTTGGGCCACGGCGCGGTGCCGGCCCGGGCCAGCAGCTTGGCGGCACGGCTGTCCTGCTCGGCCTCCGGCGCCTTCGCCGGATTGCCGCGGCCACCGACGCTGCGCCAGGTCGCGCGCGAGAACTGGTACTTGCCGAAGTACAGCCCGTTGGGCGACACGGCCGTCGGATCGCCGCCGGATTCGCACTGCGCGATCGACTTCAGACGCGGGTCGAGCGACGCGCTCGCGGCCTGTGGATTCTCGGGATCGACGCCGAGCGCCTTGAGCGTCTGCGGCCCGAGCAGGCCATCCGGCTTGAGGTCGTGCTTGCGCTGAAAGCGTTTCGTCGCGCGGCGCGTCGCAGGCCCCATGACACCGTCGGCCTTGATTCCCAGCGCGCGCTGGGCCGCGGAGATCGTCGCCTTGCCGAGGGGCTTGGAGGCGGCGCCGCCCGTGGAGGCCGTCGCCGCCGCGCTGAGCATGACCAGCCCGGCCATGACCACCAGCGCCGAGCCGCGGCTGCGCAATGCGCGCCGGCGGCGCAGCGTGCCGGCGGCGCGGCGGGCGCGGGAACCGCGCAGCGAGCGGCGAAACGCGAGTTCGCGGGCAACGTCACGGCCAAGATCGGCGGCGGGCGCCGACACGTCGTCCTTGCTTATGGGCATTGCGGCGCTCTCCTCGTCGTCTCGGCGCCTACGGGGTTAGCTGTCGGGCTCGCGCTGAAACGTGCGCTACGCCGCTGCACCACCTGTCGGCGGTGAGTGGCGATTCGCCCCGAGGCCGGAACACGCTCCGGCCTCCTTGGGTCCCCCGTTCCCGGCCGCGCGGAGCGCCCGGGATTCGGCTCTTGTTCGAAGCAGGCTGCATAGTACGCAACCCGCCGTTTCTACGCCGTCTCGCTCAGCGCAAGGTTGCGGGCGAACGCTGTGCCTTATACCTATAGGTGCATCGACCGGGATCCGGTAGATCGCCGCGCGCGGACGTCTGCGAACTCAGATGACGAAAAGGTGCGCCCACCGCACCCAATCTGCATCTCGATCGTCATGCACCGATCGTGGCCGCTCAAGGTTCGAGCAGCGCCGCGGGCAGCGCGTCGGGCGCGAGGTTGCGCAGCCGCGGCTCCAGCGTGCCCGGCTCCGCGAGCGCCGCATCGAGCGCGGCGCGATGGCCCACCGCGCGCTCGCGCCCGTACGGCTCGGCGAGGTCGCGCTGCACGAGAAACGCCCAGTCGCTGGACTGCAGCGCGAGCAGCTCGCGAACCGCGCGGGCGTCCGCGCCGGCGCCCGCGGCGACGGTCCGAAGCTCCGCGTCACGGGCGTCCCATGCCATCCGCGCGACCGGCGGCGCGCTCCACGTCGCCAGGTCGCGCGGCGTCCCCCACGTCGTGACCCCCATGCGCGCCGGCGCCTCGGCCGGCTCGTGGCGAGCGAGCGCATCGTCGAGCCGCACGAGCGCCAACCCCTGGCGAGCGCACTCCGCGATCACCGCCGCCAGCCACAGCGGCCCCTCGTGCCACCAATCGCCGAGCAGCTCGGTGTCCAGCGCGCAGACGGCGAGGCCGCCCCCGGCGACGCGCTCGCGCGTTCGCGCGACGAAATCCGCGGCGTGGCGGCGGGCGGCCTCGGATGCTCGCTGCAGGTCGTACGGCTCGCCGTCGTTGCTCCAAGCGCGGTGGCGGTGCTCGGTGACGTGGTGGTAGTCGCGGTACGCGGCATCGGCCGGATAGCCGCCGTCGCTCCACACGAGCTCGATCGTGGCGCGGTCGATCGGGACGAGCAGGGGCCCGTCCTGCGAGCGCAGCGGGCGCAGGTGGTCGTCGCGCTCGAGCACGTCGGTGAGGTCGACGCAGACGGCGTGCACGCCGGCCTCCTCGAGCAGCGCGTCGAGCCACGGGGCGTACGCGCACTCCGGCAGCCAGAGGCCGCCGCGCCAGCCGTCGCCGAAACGGCGCCGATGCGCGTCGATGCCGGTGCGCAGCTGCAGGCGCACGCCGGCGTCGGTCGCCAGCAGCGGCAGGATCGCGTGGGTCGCCGACGACGTCCAGGTCGCGTGGCGTCCGAGCGCGCCGAGCACGTCGCCTCCGAGCGCCGCCAGCCGCCGGCGGGCGCGCGCGTAGAGCGCGGCGGAGTGCTCCAGCGCCGCGACGAGGCCGCCGTCGCCGGCGGCGCGCGCGGTCTGGATATCGCGGCGGTGGGACTCGACGCGGACCCCGGCGAGAAAGGCGTCGCAGCGATCGATCGCTCCCGGCGCCTCGAGCTGGTCGCAGAGCACCGGCGTCAGCGAGAGCGTCACGGGCGGGGTGGGCGGGCCGCAATCCAGCAGCTCGAGCAGCGGCAGGTAGGACGTTGCGATCGCCTCCCACAGCCACTCCTCGCCGAACGGCCACGTCCCGAAGCCCTCGACGTAGGGCATGTGCGAGTGCAGCACGATCGCCAGCTCGCCGGCGCTGCTCGCCGGCGCCGTCATGCGTGCAGCACGGCGACGATGTCCAGGGCGCCCGCGAGCTCGCGCGCGCCCCCGAGCCGCAGTCTGAAATCGCTCGCAGCGATCGCGGGCGTGAAACGATCGTAGAAGCGCTGCGTGATGCCCAGCCGCCTGTGCACGTCGTCCCAGCCGAGCTTCAGCGCCGCGCCGTGCAGCGCGAGCCTGCGCGCGTGAAAGAGCCCGTAGAGCTCGGCGTGGCCGAAGTGCGCGCGGCACAGCGCGCCGAACTCCTCGGGGCGGTACTCGTGGATGTGCCACGGGTTGCCGGAGCGCTCCGCGCCGGGCGGCGCGAGCGTCAGGACGTTGGGCGTCGAGACGAAGCAGACGCCGCCTCGCCCGACAAGGGTCCGGAAGCGGTCGAGGATCTCGCCGGGGTTGCGCACGTGCTCGATCGTCTGCAGAAAGACGATCGCGTCGCACGGCTCGTCGAAGAGCTCGACGAGTGTACGCGTGAACGTCAGGTTGTCGCGCGCGTAGCGCAGGCGCGCGTGCTCGTGCGCCTCGGGGTTGGCGTCGACCCCCACGACGGCCTGCGCGCCCGCCCGCGAGAGCACGTCGGAGCCGTAGCCCTCGCCGCATGCGAGGTCGGCGACACGCAGACCGCCGACCTGCCGCGCGATCCACTCGTAGACGACGAGGTGGCGCCGGTACCAGTAGTTCTCCTCGGGCACGTCGGGCAGGGTGCGCTCGCCCGTCAGCGCCAGCGGCGGCACGCCGGGTGGCTGGTCGCGCTGGAGGTAGAGCTTCGGCTGGTCGGAGGGCGCCACGCGCGCGGCAGCCTATGCGGCGGGCGGCGGGCGCACCTGTCAGCCTGGCGCCGTGAGGCGTCGTCGCACATGGATGCTGGCTGCGATCGCGCTGAGCGTCACGGTGGCCGGCTGCGGCGCCGACCGCGACGCGCCGCGGGCCGCGCCGGTCGCGACGGTCGTGCAGGACGACGCCGAGCTCCTGCATCGCTCCCCCGAGCGCATCGCGGCGACGCTCGACGACCTGCGCGACCTCGGCGTGGACTGGGTGCGCGTGACGGCCGGCTGGTCGGTGATCGCGCCCGACCCGCGCTCGCCGCGCCGGCCGCGCTTCGATGCCGCCGATCCGGCGGCGTATCCGGCGCCGGCGTGGAGCGGGCTGGACCGCGTCTACCGGATGGCGATCGAGCGCGGCATGCGGCCCGCGATCGACATCGCCTTCTGGGCCCCGCGCTGGGCCGTGGGCCGCCCGGCTCGCCGCGCCGACCGCGAGCGCGACGACATCGCGGTCGCCGACTACGCCGACTTCGCCGAGGCCGTCGCGCGGCGCTATCCCCGCGCGGTCGCGTTCACGGTCTGGAACGAGCCCAACCACAACGCCTTCCTGCTGCCGCAATGGACCCACGGCGCGGGCGGATGGCGGCCCGCCTCGCCGCATCTGTACCGCGCGATGGTGCAGGCCGCCGTCCCGCGGATCGAGGCGGCGGCGCCGCGCGCGCTCGCGCTGATCGGGGCGACATCGTCCGTCGGCGCGGACGCCGGCACGCGCCCCGGCGAGCGCATGTCGCCGCTGACGTTCCTGCGCACGATGGCGTGCGTCGACGAGCGCCTGCGCGCGCTGCGGGTGCCGGAGTGCCGGTCGTTTCGAGCGCTCGCCGGCGATGGCTGGTCGCATCATCCGTACTCGCTCGAGCTCGCCCCGTGGCAGGTCGACCCGCGCCCCGACAACGTCCGCATGGGCGACCTCGACCGGCTGACGGGGCTGCTCGCACGCCTGCACGCCGCCGGTCGCACCCGCGCCCGCCTGCCGCTGTATCTCACGGAGTCCGGCTATCAGACCGCGCCGCCGGATCCGACGTGGGAGGTCACGCTCGCCGACCAGGCGCGCTGGCTGCCCGAGGGCGAGCAGATCGCGCGCCGCCAGCCGTCGCTGCGCAGCGTGGCGCAGTTTCTCGTGCGCGACCTGCCCGAGCGCCCGGGAGCTGACCTGCGCACGCGCTGGCGCGACTACCAGTCGGGCCTGCGCTTCGCCGACGGGCGCCGCAAGCCCGCGCATGCATCGTTCGCCCTGTCGCTCGTGGCGCGCCGGGCGGGAGCCGGCCGCGTGCGCTTCTGGGGCCTCGTGCGACCCGGCACGGGCACGCGCGGCGCGCGCGTCAGCGTGCGCGAGCCCGACGGCCGCTGGCGTCCGATCGCCCGGCAGCGCACGGCCGCCGACGGGACGTTCGACGTCGCGGTGGCCGTCGACCCCGCGCGCACGTTTCGCCTCGAGAGCGGCGCCCGCGCGGGCGCCGTGATCGACGGCGCCCGCTGACCGCGACGCGTCAGGCTCTGCGCGTCCTCAGGATCGGGCCTCGAGGTCGCCCTGCGCGCGCTGGTGCTCGCGCGCGGCGGCGTCGGCCTCCTCGCGCGCCGCCTCGAGCGCGGCGTCGGCCTCGGCGAGCGCTCCGGCCGCACGCTCCCGGCGCTCCTCGGCCTGGCGCAGCGCGCGGGCGGCGCGCTCGGCGTCACGGCGCGCGGCGTCCTGCGCCGCACGCGCGGCCTTGCGGGCCTGCGCCTGCTCGCGCTCGGCGCGCTGCTGCTCGGCCTTCTCGGCCGCGAGGCGCTGCTGCTCGGCGGCACGATCGGCATCCGGCTCGCGCCGCCTCGCGCTCTTGGCGGCGGGCTTGTCGCCGCCCCCCTTCGCGCGCGCTGCGCCCTTGGCGCCCTTCGCCGGCCGCGACGTTGCCGACGCCGCGGCCGGCGCCTCGCCGAGGCCGAGCCCGACGTGGCGCAGCTCGTGCTCCAGACGCCCGCCGCGCACCTGCTCGCGCGCGCTCTCGTCGAGCGCCGCGGCGTGCAGCGTGTCGGCGACGCGCTCGACGATCGGCGCGCTGAGCTCCTGACCCTGCGAGGACAGCAGCCCGCGCGCGGCGTCGACGAGCCGGTCGACCGCGGCGCGCTCCTCGTTGCCCGCGACGCGCAGCGTGCGCGCGTCGCCGCGGCCGGCGAGCAGGTCCGACTGCGCGGCGATCAGCCCGTCCCCGGCGGCGAACAGCCCATCGACGTCGCGCGCCTGCGTGCGCACGAGCTGGTTGACCGCCCACGCGGCGACCGACGGCTTGCGCAGGGCCGCGACGCTCGCCGCCTCGTCGCGGCGCTTGCCGGCGCGCAGTGCCTTGACGAGCGCCGTGCGCTCGGGGACGAAGCGGTCGAACGGCAGGCCGTAGAGGTCGTCCGGCTCCATCGGCACAGCCTCTCAGGCGCAGCGGGTGGCGCCAAAGTTCCGCATCGCGCGAGCTTGGCGCACCGCGGCGACCGCCCTACGGCGCCACCGCCCGGTAGCGCTCGATCGCGTGGCGGCGCTCGTCGGCGTGCACGACGATCGGCTCGGGATAGTCCCGGCCGATGACGCAGCCCGCCGCCGCCTGCTCCTCGGCTGACATCCTCCACGGCTCAAACTGCAGCTCGGCGGGCACGTCGCGCAGCTCCGGCACCCAGCGGCGCACGTAGTCGCCGTCGGGATCGAACTTGCGCTGCTGCAGGACCGGGTTGAAGATCCGCCGGAAATACGGCGCGGGGTCGACGCCGACCGACGTGACCCACTGCCAGTTGCCGTTGTTCTGGGCCGGCTCGCCGTCGAGTAGCAGCGCTTCGAAGTGCCGCTCGCCGTGGCGCCAGTCCAGGTGCAGGTCCTTTGTCAGAAACGAGCCGACGACGAGCCGCGCGCGGTTGTGCATCCAGCCCGTGCGGGCGAGCTGGCGCATGCCGGCGTCGACGAGCGGATAGCCCGTGCGGCCGGCGCGCCAGGCGGCGAGACCGTCGTCGTCGCCGGCCCACTCGAGGTCGCGATAGCGCGGCTGGAACTCCTGCCGCGCGTTGTCGGGGTGCGCGAGCAGGACGTGCGCGTAGAACTCGCGCCAGCACAGCTGGCGGATCCACGCGTTCGCGCCCTCGCTGCCACGACGCGCGGCCCGCGCCTCGCACTCCGCCGCCGACACGCAGCCCCAGCGCAGGTACGGCGACAGACCGCTCGTGCCGGCCTGCGCGAGCAGGTCGTGCGTGTCGCCGTAGGCGTCGACCGGGCCGCCCAGCCAGCGGGCGAGCGCCGCGCGCGCGGCGGGCTCGCCGGGCTCGCAGAACGGCTCGGGAAGCGCCTCGCCGACGCCGAGATCGAGGTCGTCCAGCGTCGGCAGCGCTCCCGTGCGCAAGCCGCTCGGCAGCGCCGGCAGCTCGGCCGGCGCGCGGTGCACGGCGCGCCGCTCGAGCTCGCGCCAGCGGCGCAGAAAGGGGCTGAAGACCGTGAACGGCTTGCCCGCCTGTGTGCGCGGCCGCGAGACGTCGACGACGTAGGAGCCGCCCTGCGGCCGCGCCTGCACGCCAGCCGCGCGCAGCGCGCCGGTGACCCTCGAGTCGCGGGCGCGGGCGTACGGCGCGACGTCGCTCGTCCACAGCACCGCCTGCGCGCCGGCCTCGCCGGCGAGCGCGACGAGCTCGTCCTCGGGACGGCCGTGACGCACGACGAGCCCGCTGCCGAGCCCGCGCAGCGCCTCGTCGAGCGCGCGCAGGCAGCCGAGCATGAACGCCGTCCGCGGGCTGGACGCAAAGCGCCCGTGCAGCAGGGTGTCGTCGAGCACGAAGACCGGCACGACGCGGTCGTACTCACGCGCCGCGAGCGTCAGCGCGGGGTGGTCGGCGACCCGCAGGTCGCGGCGGTACCAGAGCAAGGCGGTGGTGGGCATCGGTGTGTGATACGCACGCGTCTCGAACGTAGACTCATCATGGATGCCCGATCGAACGGTCCAGAACTTCCCGATCTTCCCGCTTGACCTCGTCGCCCTGCCCTTCGAGTACGTCCCGCTGCACGTCTTCGAGCCGCGCTACCGGACGATGTTCGCCGAGTGCCTCGAGCGCGAGACGGAGTTCGGCATCGTCTGGGCGACCGAAGACGGGCTGCAGCCGATCGGCTGCGCCTGCGAGATCACGCGCGTCATCGAGCGCATGGAGGACGGGCGCCTGAACGTCATGACGCGCGGCACCCGGCCGTTTCGGATCATCGCCGAGCAGGACGACCTGCCCTACCCGGCGGCGACCGTCGAATTCCTCGAGGACGCGCACGAGCAGCCCGACGAGGAGGATGCTGCAGCGGCGCGGAGCGCCTACGCCTCGCTCGTCGTGCAGGCGACCGACAACGAGCCCGACGCAGGCGAGCTCGCCGCCAAGAGCGCCTACGAGATGGCCGCGACCGTCGACTTCGGCCTCGACGCCAAGCAGGGCCTGCTCGACCTGCGCTCCGAGAACGCGCGCATGCGCCTCGCGGCACGCCTCTTCAGGGCCGCGACCAAGCGCTTGGACTTCGTCGAGCGCGCGCAGGCGCGGGCGCGCTCGAACGGCAAGGTCCGCTTCGGCTGAGCTGCGGCGCGGGCATAGGATCACCGCACGCATGACAACCACGCCTACGCGGCCTCGCGCTGTCCCGGCGGTTCCAGCGGCGCTGCCGGAACCGCCTTCGCCTGGCCTGGCAGCCGGCCCTCGGCCGCGACCCACGAGCCCGCGAGGATCAGCACGAGGCCGATCACCGCTCCCGCGGTCAGCGGCTCGTCCAGCAGCCAGACGCCGTAGAGGACCGCGAATCCCGGCGCCATGTAGGCGACGAGCGACGCGCGGCCGGGGCCGATCAAGGCGATCAGCGTGTAGAAGATCACGAATGCGACCCCGGTGCCGCCGGCGCCGAGCACCACCAGCGAGCCGATGACCGTGCCGCTGGGAACGGCGCCGGGCAGCGCGAACAGCACCGCCGGCGCCAGCAGCAGCGCCCCGATGACCAGCGTCGATGCCGCGATGCCGACCGCGGGCACGCCGCGCAACCGGTGCTTGAGGACCAGCCCGCCGATCGCGTAGCCCAGCGAGGCCAGCAGCACCATCACGCCGCCGGCGAGCGCCTTCGCGTCGCCGCTGAGGTCGACGCCGAACAGCAGCACGACGCCGAGGATCCCCATGACGACGCCCCCCGCCGCGATCCCGCGCGGACGCTCGTCGTCGTCGAAGCGCACGGCCAGCAGCACGGTGAAGATCGGCGCCGCCGAGACGAGGATGCCGGTCAGCGAGGAGGCGATGTGCTGCTCGCCGTAGGTGATCAGCAGAAACGGCACCGTGACCTGCACGACCGCGATGAACGTGATCGCAGGCCAGCGTCCGCGCAGGGCCGAGACGGCGTCCCAGCGGATCGCGATCGGCACGAGCACGAGCGCGCCGAGCGCGATCCGGGCGAAGACGATGAAGATCGGGTCGATGCCGTCGTCGAGGGCGACCTTGATGAAGAGGTAGGACGCGCCCCAGAGTGCAGCGAGCAGGCCCATGAGCAGCCACGAGCGGCGGGTCACGATCCATCCAGCGTAGAGCGGCGTCGGCGTGGCATTGCTTGCACAACGCCGGCGGGCGTCAGCGTGTGAGCTTGCAGGTGTCGATCGCCACGCGGCGGATGAAGCGCGCCGTCCGCGGCAGGATCGGCGGACGCTGCGCGGTGTCGGGGAAGCGCACGACGCCCTCCTGCGCGCGGACCGTGAAGCGGAAGAACTGCGACGGCGGCGCCGTCGGGATCCTGATCGCGCCGGACTGCACGAGCAGCAGGTCGTCGGTGATGTCGCGCGCCTCGATCGTCTGCTCGCTCGTCAGCGGGATGGGATCGCCGCGGTTGCAGCGCACGGTCGTGTCGGAGATCAGCAGGTGCAGCTTCGCGCCGGGCACGGTGCCGTCGCGCTCGGCGACGAAGAGGTCCGGCGAGGCAGTTCCGCAGCCCGCAAGCGCGATAGCCGCGACCGCGACCGCGGCGCGGGGCCTGGGCGACAACCGCATGACATGCACGCGCATCGCGCCCCGACCCCGAGCGCGACGGCGCCGCCTCATGCGCTCACCGCGACGCCGCCCCGGCGCGGGTCGCCCGCGCCGTTCAGCGCTGCGGTGCGCGCATCGCGGGAGATCGCCTGAACGCCGCCGAAGTACATGTTCGGCGCGCGAAAGTGCTGCACCTCGTAGGGGTCGTAGCGCATCCCGTCGAGCTGAGTCCCCGGCTCCGCGTAGACGATGTCGTCCTCGAAGTGCACCCGCGGCGCCGCGACGGCGTCGGCCGCGGACATGCCGTGATCGACGACCGCGACGATCGTCTGCAACAGCGCGGAGCGGATGCGGTTCGATCCCGACGAGCCGAGCGCGAGCTGCACCTCGCCGCCGTCGAGCACGACCGTCGGCGACATCATCGAGGGCATCCGGCGTCCCGGCGGCGCGCGATGAAAGCCGAGCGGGTTGAGATCGGCCTCGCCCATGATGTTGTTGACGTGGATGCCCGTGCCGGGGACGACGATCCCCGAGCCCTCGCCGTTCGTGCACGTCACCGCGCACGCCCGGCCGGCCGCGTCGACGACCGAGATGTGCGTCGTCGAGCCCATCCGCGAGGCGAGCAGCCGCTGGGCGAACCCGGCGTCGTCGAGGCCCTCGACGAACTGCGGCGTGCGCGCGGACTGCGCCGCCTCCATCGCCCGCACGATCAGGGCCAGCGGCGGCGGCGACGGCGCCTGGTCGAGCTGGCGCATCGCGAGCGCGAGCAGGATGCCGCCGGCCGAAGGGGGCGGATTGCTCAGCACGTCGCGGCCGCGGTAGCGGATGTCCAGCGGCGCGCGCTCGATCGCCTCGTAGCGGCGCAGGTCCTCCGCGGTCAGCACACCCCCGCCGCCGGCGACGACGCGCACGACGGACGCGGCGATGTCGCCGCTGTAGAACGGCGTCGAGCCCTCAACTCCGAGGCGCTCGATCGTGTCGCCGAGCTCCGGACAGCAGAAGAGCTCGCCCTCGCACAGCAGCGGGCCGGCGGGCGCGTAGAGCTCCTGCACCTCGGGCGTCGAGCATAGGATCGCCTCGAGCAGGTGCACGACCTCGGTCTGCTGGGCGTTGAGGACGACGCCGGCGCGGGCCATGGCCGCCGCCGGGGCGGCGAGCTCGGTGAGCGGCAGCGAGCCCCAGCGGCGCGCCGCGGCGTCGATGCCGGCGGGGTTGCCGTAGGCCCCGCACGACGATGGCCCGACGTGGAAGGTCTGCAGCGCGTCGCCGGCGAAGTCGACCTCGACGGGCACGAGCGGCGCACGGGCGCCGCCGTTCGCGCCATGACCGGGCGCGGCGACGAAGAAGTCCAGCAGCACGGGCTCCTCGCCCGCCCCGGCGACGAGCATGTAGCCGCCCGCCCCCGGCCCGCTCAGCAGCGGCTCGGCGACCCACGAGGTGAGCATCGCGGCGACGGCCGCGTCGACGGCGTTGCCGCCGGCGCGCAGCACGTCCGCGCCGGCCTGCGCCGTCAGCGGGTGCCCGGCGGCCACGATGCCGTGCGAGATCTCGGTCACGCGACGAGGCTAGCGGGGCAACGACCGGTCGGCAGGCCGCGGTCAGCCGCTCGCGCATACTGTGCGGCGCGATGGCGACGGCGGACAGATCGCGGGGGCGCGCCCTCGCCGCAACGCTCACGCTGGGCGCGACGCTGCTGGCCGCGTGCGGCGGCGCCCCCGGCCCGCAGCGCGACGGCGCCGGGGAGATCACCGCGGCTGGAGAGGTCCGCCTGCTGAAGCTGCGCGAGGGCGACTGCGTGGACAACCTGCGCAGCGCCCTCGGCGACGCCGCAGGCGGCCCCAACGGCGTCCCGAAGGTGCGTGCCGTGCCGTGCGCCGCCCTTCATGACGGCGAGGTTCTGCGGATCAAGCCGATCGCCGACAGCACCTACCCCGGTCCCGCGATCATCGACGGGGAGGCGTCGCGCGGGCGCATCGAGCTGGGGCCGCGCCTGGACCGCGCGAAGCAGCAGGCCGGCGCGGACGCACGGCGCCAGTTCAGCCTGCTGACCTTCCGCCCCTCCGACGACCGCTGGGACTTCGAGCATCAGCGCGAGATCTTCTATCTCGCGCTCTACAACCAACCGCGGCGCGGCAGGTTCTA
>Ga0136633_1000738_pt1 | contig 24798 bp, 19 predicted proteins | sample AntDrymeUQ832206_2_FD_105494 | JGI IMG/M metagenome (GOLD analysis project Ga0136633, IMG submission 105494) | Polar desert sand microbial communities from Dry Valleys, Antarctica - metaG UQ83 (22.06) | ecosystem: Environmental > Terrestrial > Soil > Desert | place: Antarctica: Dry Valley...
ACGGTGGGTGCCGCGGTGGGTGCCGCGGTGGGTGCCGCGGTGGGTGCCGCGGTGGGTGCGCTGGTCGGTGCCACGGTCGGGCCGGGGCGGGGGCTGGGGCGGGGGCGAGGGCTGGGGCTGGGGGTCGCGAGATCCCCAGGATCCGGATCGAGCAGCTGACTATCGAAGCCGGTCGCACGGGAGACGGTGACCTCGGCGCTCGCGTGGCGCACCACTCGGCGCTCGCCCCGGTCATCGCGACGGATCTCCTCTGCCACGAGCTGGTGGTCGCCCGCGCGGATGCGATCAGGGACCGAGACCGTCTCCTCGAATGTCCCGTCGTCGTTGGTCTCGACCGACCGCAACCAGCCGACACCGTCGCCATCCCATCGGAACTGGATCGTCTCGCCGTCGCCGAAGCCGGTCCCGGCGATCGTCAGCTCGTCACCGGCGGTGACCGTGCGCGAGACGGTCAGGCTCGGGCCCGCGCCCGCCATGGCCAGAAGCGGCGTGAGGATAGCGGGGACGAGCAGGATGAGCGGAAGGACGACGATCCAGTCGGCGAAGCCGAGCCGTCTGCGGCCAGGAACGCCGGCAGCGGGCTGCGAACGGGTGGGGGACGTGGACGAGCGAACGGGGGGCACTGGCTCAGATCGCAAGAGGAATCCTCTGGGCGTCGGCGTCGGAGGTCGCGGCTTCGTCGCGTGCTCCCCCCGGAAAATCGCGAAGCCAAGCTCGAGGCTCCACATCATCCGCGGGCGGCGTGGCCGTCGCTCCGGTGATTGTCCCCGGGTGCGTGGGCAGAGCAGACGGGGTTGGGTCGTCCAACTATACCAGACCATCTTCGACCCAAGGCAGATGGCCGCTTGCCGGCCTCTTTGGTGGTGCGCCCCTGCACCGATCGCTCACCAGGCGATGCCGTCGTACTCCTCGATTCCAGAGCGGCTCGCGATCCGAACGAGGTCGACGACGTGCTGGCCCGGGCGCCGCTCGTCCAGCACGGTGGCGAACTCCGGCGAGCTGTTCCCGATGACGAGGACCTCGGCGTGGGCGAGCAGCGCCTCGAGGTCGTCCACCATCAGGGTCACGATGTGCGGGATCTCGTGCTCGATATACGCGCGGTTCGTGCCGTGAAGGCTCGCGAACGAGACGCTCGGATCGAGGACGCGCACGTCGTAGCCCTTGCCGATGAGGCGCTCGACCAGCGTCACGAGCGGGCTCTCGCGCAGGTCGTCGGTGCCGGGCTTGAAGCTGAGGCCGAGGAGTCCGACCCGCTTGGCGCCCGTCCTGCGGACCATCTCGTACGCGACCTCGACGTGGTGGTCGTTGCTCGGAAGGATCGCCTCGAGCACCCTCGAGTCGAGGTCGAGCTGGCGGCTGTGATGCACGAGCGCCCGCAGGTCCTTAGGCAGGCACGAGCCGCCAAACGCGAATCCCGGTCGCAGGTACGCCTTCGAGATATTGAGCTTGTCGTCGCGGGCGAACAGGTCCATCACGCGATGGCTGTCGATCCCCTGGGCCTTGGCGAGAAGGCCGATTTCGTTCGCGAACGTGATCTTCAGCGCGTGCCAGGCGTTGCTGACGTACTTCAGCATCTCCGCCTCGCCGATCGGGACCGTGACGACAGGGGCGCTCGTCGCCGCGTACAGCTCGGCGGCCGCGGAGGTTGCGGCCTCGTCGCTGCCGCCGATGACGGTGTAGGGAGGGTTGTGGAAGTCGCGGATCGAGCTGCCCTCGCGCAGGAACTCGGGGTTGTAGCAGACCCCGTAGCCATCTCCGGCGCGGCGGCCGATCTGGCGCTCCAGGCGCGGGATCACGCGCCCTTCAGTGCTCCCGGGGAGCATCGTGCTGCGGACGACGACGACGTGATAGGCGTCCTTCGCCGCCATCGCACGGCCGATCGTCTCGGCCACGCGCTCGACCGCACTGAGGTCGAGGCTGCCGTTCGCCCTGCTCGGCGTGCCGACGCAGACGAGCGAGACGTCGGTATTCGCGATCGCATCGTCCACGTCGGTCGTGGCGCGCAGCCGTCCCGATGCCACCCCGCGTGACATGAGCTCATCGAGGCCCTCCTCCACGATCGGGCTCCGGCCGCCGGCGATGGCATCGACCTTCGCCGTGCTGACGTCGACGCCGATCACCTCGTGCCCCGAGTCCGCGAGGCACGCCGCCGACACGGAGCCGACATAGCCGAGACCGAAGATGCTGACCCGGGTCATGCATGTTCCTCCAGGTCGAGACGGCGTCGCGACCGATGCGTTCGACCGTCGAGCCGGTCGTTGATGAGTGCGATGAGCGTGGCACGCGTGTCGAGCCACTCGGCCTGGCGCCGCTCGCGCAGCGCCGCGACGGCACGCCGGTTGGCGTCGAGATCGGCGAGCAGGGTCCGCACCCCGTCGGCGATCCCGGCGGCGGTGTTGTCGACGTGGGCCGTGCCGGCCGAGAAGTAGTCGCGCAGGACCGGCCAGTCGGAGGTGACAATCGGGGTGGCATGCGAGAGCGCCTCGCACGCGCCATTCTGCATGGTGTGGTTCCGGGTCGTCAGGCAGACGACGGCATCGGCGGCGCGCAGGAGGCCGTGGTAGGCATCCTCGGCCAGGAATCCGGTGAAACGGATGTTGTCGGAGATCGGCCGTCCCAGCCCGGCGACCCGGTCGTCGCGGCCGGTGACGTGGAAGGTGACCTCGGGGAGGGTGGTTGCCGCGTCCAGGACGGCGTCGAGCGGTTCGTCGGAGGCCCAGGTGTTGACGACCGCGACGTTGTGCCCGGGACCGAGCGGCGGTGGCTCGCCGGCGGTGAAGGTGGTCGGGATGCTGGGGACGTTTACCGCGGTCGCTCCCCAGCCGGTCACGCGGCGGGCCCAATGCTCGTTCGTGACCACGGTCGCCACCGCCCGGCGCGCAACGAGCCGCGTCACCCACCCAGGACGCGTCCAGATCCCGCGCTCGAAGGCGTCGCTGTGCGCGTCGACCACGACCGCCGCGCCGGTGGCGGCGCCGTAGAGGGCCGCGGTCCACGCCGCGAAGCTCGGCGGGCTCTGGACGAGCACGACACGTGGCCGCAGCGCCAGCAGCACCCGCAGGCTGGCGACGAGCTGGATCGGGTACTTCTGCCATGCCGCCCGCAGCCCGCGTCGTCGCGTCGGCGACAGGTAGCGCAGGTCCTCGACGCCGAGCGACTCGGCGAGCCATGCGCTGCGCGTGCCGCGGTGGCGCTCGGCCCAGACGAGGAAGAGAGCGCGCGCCCGGAGTGTGGTCGCCCCGTCGGCCGCCGGCTGGCGCTCAGCCATGTGCCGCGGGTCCCGAGGCCACGGCCGCGAAGCGCTCCACCAGCCGATCGACGTTGCGTGTCAGGTCGAACTCGCTGCTCACGAAGGAGCGGGCCGCGGCGCCGAGGCGCATCCCGAGCGCGGGATCGTCGAGCAGCCGCTCGACGGCATCGGCGATGGCCGTCGCGTCGCCCTCCGGGACGACGAGCCCGGTATCGTCGTCGCGGAGCACCTCGGGGATGCCGGACACCGGCGTCGAGACCACGGGCACGGCTGCGGCCATCGCCTCCAGGATCACGTTCGGGATGCCGTCCCGGTCTCCCTCCGCCGTGACGATGCAGGGAAGCACGAACGCGGCCGCGCGCGGATAGCGTGCGACCACCTCGGGGTAGGGCAGCGGCCCGGTAAGCCGCACCCGGTCCTGGAGTCCGAGCTCGCGCACCTGCCGCCCGAGCTCGTCGCGGAGCGGGCCGTCGCCGACGATCTCGCACTCGACCGAGCGGCCGCGGTCGGCCAGGATGCGGCACGCCTCGATGAGGTATCGCAGTCCCTTGCGCTCGGCGAGCTGGGCCACCGCAAGGACGAGCGGCCGCTCGGCCGATGGGGCGCGCTCGGGACCCTCGAGGTACGTCTGGAGATCGAGTCCGTGGTAGAGGCGCAGCACGCGCCGTGCGACGGTCGGGCCGACAAGATCGGCCAGGTAGCGCCGGTTGTACTCGGTGCAGGTCGCGGCGAAGACCGCCTCGCCGATGCGCTCGCGCAGGAGGAAGGCGTCGACGTAGATCTCGCGCGCGTGCGCGGTAACGCTGTAGCGCGTGTCGAGGAAGCGTGCGGCCACGAGCGCGACGGTCGCCGCCCGGTCGACGAAGTGGGCGTGAAGGTGGATCCCTCGACGCCTGCGCAGGACATGGGCCACGTAGACGCCGGTGACGAAGTGGAACGCCGTCCGCCGCCTTGGGGCCCCGTCGTGGCGACGGGAGAGCAGCCACGACAGCGTGCCGAAGTACGTGCGTGGGCGCCCGACGGCGGCGGTGATCTGAGACAGAACGAGGCCGGGCCACGAGACCGGCAGCAGGTAGCGCACGCGACGGCTGAGCTCACGCTGCGCGGGCGACAGATCGGTCCGCGGCCGCCTGATCGAGACGATCTCGAGGTCGACGCCGAGATCGAGCAGGTGCCGGATCTCGCGGTCGATGAAGGTCTCGGTCAGCACCGGGTAGGTGCCGATGATGTAGGACAGCTGGAGCCGCCCGTTGCGCGGAGGGGCATCCTCCGCATGAGCCTCGATCACGTTTCTCCCCCTGAGGTGCTCGCCAACCGCAAGCGGTAGAGCTCTGCATGGCGCAACGCCTGGGCGCGGGCACTGTAACAGTCCTCGACCCGCTTGCGCGCGGCGGCCCCCAGGGACGCCGCCACCGCGGGCTGCTCGAGGACGCCGAGCATGGCCTCCGCGAGCGCATCGGCATCGCCGGGCGGGACGAGGATGCCGCTCCGTCCGGGCTCGATCACCTCGCGCGTGCCCGAGACGGCGGTCGCCACCACCGGCAATCCGCTCGCCATCGCCTCGAGCAGCGCCATCGGCAGCCCCTCCCACAGCGACGGCAGGACGAACAGGTCGCTTGCCGCGAGGAGCTGCGGGATGTCGCCGCGGTTGCCCGCGAAGATCACGCGGCCGGCCAGCCCGCCATCGGTGACGCGGGCGTCGAGCGCCCCTCGCAGCTCACCCTCGCCGACGAGCACGACCCGGAGCGCGCTCACCCGCTCGAGCACGCGCGGAAGCGCGTCGAGCAGGACGGCGTGGCCCTTCTGCGTCATGAGCTTGGCCACGACGATCGCGAGCTGGGCATCGGGCGCCACCCCGATCGACGATCGCACCGCGTCACGATCCACCTCGCGCGCGTAGCGCTCGACGTCGACGCCGTTCGGGATCACCGCCAGTCGTTCAATGGGTGGCCGGTATGCTTCGCGGACGGTGGCGGCGACGTCGGAGGAGACGGCGATGAACCCATCGGCCATGCGTCCGCCAGCGCGATAGAGGGTTCGGTGCGCGAAGCGCTTCGTGCCGAGCAGCCAGCGCTGCGATCGGGGAAGCTGGTCGGCGCGCAGGTCGAGCATGGCGTTATGAACGGTCCAGAACACGGCGCGCACGCCCGGCTCGCGGCGCAGACTCAGCGCCAGGAAGTCGAGCGAGCGCAGCAGGTGCGTCTGGAGGACCTGCGGCCGGTGCCGCGCCACCACCCCGGCCAGGTCGCGACGAATGCGTCGAAGCTCGGCGACGGCCGCCGGACCTGCGGTGAGGGCCATGGTGCGCCCCTGGACGATCTCGACCGGCACGCCGAGCGCCTCGATCTCCGCACGGAGTGGGCCTTCGGCGAGCGAGACGACGATCGGATCGCAGCCGGCCTCGGGCAGGTAGCGCACGAGCGTGCGGACGACCTCCTGGCCGCCGCCTCGATCGAGGTTGGCGATGAGCTGGAGCACCCGGATTCGAGCATCGGTCATGCGTGGTATCTTCCCGCAGCCGGTGCCCGCTCGCGTGCCATGCCGTGATAGTCAGCCATATCCATCGCTACCTCTTCGTCGAACTGCCCCGCACGGGCTCCACGGCGATCCGCCGCGAGCTGCGCGACCTCTACGGCGGCGAGCCGATCCTCCACAAGCACGCGACGTACGATGAGTTCCTGAAGGTCGCGAACCCGGACGAAAAGAAGTACTTCGTATTCTCTGGCATCCGCAACCCCCTCGACGACGCCGTGAGCCAGTACTTCAAGCTCAAGACCGATCACAACCAGCGCATGTCCGATCCCAGCCGCGCGCCGAAGTCGAAGCCGCTCCTGAACAGGATCGTCGACCGGCGGGTGTTCCGCTACCTCCAGCGCGAGGACGCTGACTTCGCGGCCTATTTCATGCGCTATCAGATCCTGCCCTATGACCGCTGGTCGAGCCTATCGCACGACCGATTCGACTACATCATCCGATTCGAGCACCTGGCCGACGACTTCGCCGAGGTGCTCGAGCGGATCGGGATCGAGCCGAAGCGCCGGCTCCCGCAGGTGAACACGACCGCGGCGCGCGGCCGAGACTACCGCGACTATTACCCGCCGCACACCCGCGCCCGTGCGCGCCGCGTGTTCGGACCGTTCATAGAGCGCTGGGGCTACTCCTTCCCGCCCGAGTGGGGCATCGAGCGCGTCACCGCGGCTGACCGCGTGCAGTACTCGATCTTCAGCTTCGTCGCCGGGCTCTACTGGCGCTACCTGCGACCGATCGGGTAGCGGTGACGAGCGCGCCGGCGGGGGCCCGACGGCCGGTCTTCCTGGTCGGCTGCGCGCGCACCGGCTCGACGCTGCTGCGCCATGTCCTCAACCGCTCGCCGGAGGTGGCGATCGCTCCCGAGACGCACTTCATGCGCCGCGCCGACCGGCTGCGGCTGTCGGAGCGGCTGGCGGCGGCCCGCACGCCGGGGGGACTGCGTACGCTGGTCGACACGCTGTACACGGTCGATCATCACAGCCGGACCGGCTACTGGGCGTGGCTGCGTCGATCGATCGACCCCGACGAGTTCGCCGATCGGCTGGCGACCACCGATCGCTCGGCCCGCGCGCTCTTCAGGCTGTGCATCGATCTCTACGTCGAGCGCTCAAGCGCCGGCCGGATACCGCGCGTCATCGGCGAGAAGACGCCCTCGCACCTGCTCTTCGTCCCGACCCTGGTGGAGTGGTTTCCCGGCACCCTCGTGATCCACACCTTCCGGGACCCGCGGGCCATCTACGCCTCGGAGCTGCGTCGCAGGCGCGAGGGGCGCTGGGGCATCAAGCGACGCTTGCCATGGATCCCGTCGGGAATCATCGATCCCCTGCTGGCGCCGGTGGAGGCGGTCCGCACGACGCTGGCGTGGCGCCGCGCCGATCGCCTGGACGGCGAGTATCGACGGCTGCTTGGCGACCGATACCACCTCGTGCGGTTCGAGGATCTCGTGCGCCAACCCGAGGTGGAGCTGCGCGCGATCTGCGAGCTGATCGGCATCGAGTTCGAGCCGGGGCTGCTCCAGATCGACGTCGTCGGATCCAGCTTCGAGCCGACCCGCCACGCGGCGGGCGGATTCGACCCGGCCACGGCAGAGCGATGGCGCGCGCACCTCCACCCGCTGGCACGCGCCTGGTTCCGCCTGGTCCTGGGGCGCAGCCTCGCGCGGCGCGGCTACCGGCTCTAGGCCGACGCCTCTCGCCCGAGCCGCTACGGCCCGGCCACCAGCGAGAAGTCGTCGACGTAGATCGTTCCGTTCAGCGTGTCGGGTGCCATCGTCACCCTCACCCCCGTCGTGCTGGTCGGAGCCGTTGCGCTTAACGTGAATTGCTGCCATCCGCTCGTAGCAGCGTTGATCGTGGTGAGCGAATTCGTGGAGAGCACGGTGGTGCCGTTCACCCAGCGCAGCCTGAGGTTGAACACGAAGGACGGGTCGGCCGGCGCCGGAATGTTCACCCAGGCGGTGAGCGTGTACTGCGTGCCGGCGGTGGCAGGCACCTCCTGGAAGATGGCGTAGCTGCCATCGGTCGTCTGGAAGTGGCGGCCGACGAACGTGCCACCGTGCGGCGTGATCGCCGACGAGCGCGTGAACTTCGTGCTCGTGCCCCAGTTGTCGGGGATCGTGTCGAGGTTCGCATCGAGCTCGAAGCCAGGGTTCGTCAGCAGATTCGTGGACCCGGCGACGATGTTCCACATCCGCTGGGCCGGGGTCGGATCCGGCGTGCCGCCATCCACGGCGCGCACCTGGAACGTGTGCGAGCCCTGGGGGAGCGGGCCAGGGTAGTTCTTCGGCGAGGTGCACGCGGCGAAGGCCGCACCGTCGAGCTGGCATTCGAACGTGACGCCGCTCGGGGTGCCGGTGAACGTGAAGGTCGCATCGGTCGCCGTCACGTCACCCGATGGGCCGCCGGTGATCGTCGTGTCGAGGGGTGGTGGTGGGACGATCGTCCACGTCCGCTGGGCCGGGGTCGGATCCGGCGTGCCGCCATCCACGGCGCGCACCTCGAATGTGTGCGAGCCCTGGCTGAGCGGGCCGGGATAGCTCTGTGGAGAGGTGCACGCGACCCACGTCGGTGAGTCGAGCTTGCACTCGAACGTGACGCCGCTCGGGGTACCGGTGAAGGTGAAGGTGGCATCGGTCGCGCTGGTGCTGCCGGACGGCCCGGCCGTGATCGTGGTGTCGAGCGGCGCCGCCCCGCCCGTGCCGAACGAGAAGGCGTCGACGTAGGCGATTCCGGTGGCGTTCATGCTGTCGCCGTCCATCTGGATCCGGGCCGCGGTGACGCCGGCCGGGGCGACCAGGGTCGCGGTGCGGGTCTGCCAGCTGCCGGTGGTGTCGTCGGTGAAGGTATGGATCACCACCGGTGCGCCCAGGTTGCCGCCGGCGCCGCGCCACTGCACGTTGAGCGCGAAGCTGAAGGCGTCGCTGGTGGTGGGCAGGTTGACCATGCCGCTGAAGTCGTAGGAGGTGCCGACGGTCACGTTGACCTGCTGGTAGACCACCGCATTGTTGTTGAGGTGGCGGCCGACGAACGCGCCGTCCTGGGCTGGAATCGCGTTGGAGCGCGTGAACTTGGCCTGCGTGCCCCAGTCATCGGGGATGTTGTTGCCGTTGGCGTCGAGCTCGAAGCTGGGGTTGAGCAGCAGGTTGGGTGGCGCGTTCGGGTCGGTGACCGTGACCGCGTGGGTCTGGCTATCGGGCCCCTGCGCGTTCGCGGCGGTCAGCGTCACGGTGTAGGTTCCGGGCGCCGCGAACGTGAAGGACGGATTCTGCTCCGTCGAATCGATGGTTCCTCCGCCGTTGCCGAAGTCCCAGCTCCAGCTGGTCGGCGAGCCGGTCGAGGTATCGGTGAATTGGACGGTCGTCGTTCCGGGCGACTGGCTCCAGGTGAACTCGGCGACCGGGGCGACGGGGCCGCTGGGCCCGAGGCTGAACTCGTAGATCTTGCCGTCGTTCTCGCTCGGCACGTCGTTGTTGTCGACGCCGCGATCGGCGATGTAGATGTTGTAGCCCGAGCCGCCCGCCGATGGCGGGGCGATGGCGAGCCCGGCGGCCGAGTTCGGGTTGGCCTCGGCGATCGAGACGCTCGACACAAGCGCGCCGTCCGGTGTGACCTCGATCATCGGATCGGGGCCCAAGGACTGGCTGACGCGGTTGCTGACCACCCAGATGTTGCCGGTGGCAGGATGGACGTCCAGGCCTTCCGGCTCACGCTGCCCGAACGTCTCGAGGTCGTAGTTCGTCACCTGGTCGTCGCTGTTGCCGACGACCCCGTTGTTGCCGGGCTGCACCTTGACGAGGTCGTTGTCGATGGCGTCGACCATGTAGAGGACGCCGTTCCCGAACGCCAGGCCCTCGGAGTCGAGGTTGTTGTACGGCGCGTTGTTCACGGTGAACGAGCGGACCTGCGCCATGGTCACCGCGTTGTAGACCCAGACCCGGGCGCCGGTGCCGTCGTTGCTGATTTAGAGCTCGTTGCGAACGGAGTCATAGGCAACTCCGACCGGCTCGTTATTCACCGGATTCGTCGGTGCCTCGTTCGTGTTGAAGGTCGCCGTCTGCACGGCCCCGTTGCGCGGCGCGAACCAGACGTTCACGTCGTGAAACCCGGCGCCGGTGGTCTCGTCGACCTCGCCGTCGCCGGCCACGAGCCGATCGCGACGAATCGATGGGACCTCCGTCTCGCTGGCCGCGATGTACGCGAGGCCCGAGGGATCCGGGCTGTCCGGGCTCCATGTGCTCTGGCTGCCCGTGTTGAACGTGTTGACAAGGTCGACCGAGCTCACGGCGGCGGCAGCGACCAGCGGCGAGAGGGCCGGCTCGACGAGGGTGAGCTCGACGATTGCGGCGCCGGTCCCAGCGGTCGTGCCGGCATCGGCGAGGTAGAGGCTGGTATCGGTGGGCGCGTCGCTCGTGTCGCCGCTGGGGGCGATCGCGATGTCCTGCGGCGAATCGATCCCGAGGCTCGCCAAGTCGCGGGTCGCGAGCAGGACGCCGTCGGCGTCGAACTCGAAGAGGGTTCGGCTGCCGGTGCCGACGCTGAAGAGATGCCCGTCGGGGGCCACCGCGAGGCCCCTGAGCTCCTCCCCCGCGCCGGCGAGCGTGACCACGCGGTTGACAATGGACGACGCAGGCGTCGCGACGCGCGTGATGCGCACGCCGCCATCGCTGCCGAGGACGAGGGTCTCGCCGGCGGGATTCACGTCGATCCCGGACGGGATCGCAGCGGCACCCTGACCCTGAACCGCGGACTCGGCGGCCGCCGCATCCGGCGCAACGTTTCCGGCCGGAGCGGGGACCGCAAGGAGCGATCCGGCATCAGTCGCGGCGACAAGGCGGTCCCGCGTCGAGTCGAACGCGACGTCCGCGGTCGACGACAGCCCGGCGGGCAGCATGACCGACTCCGCCAGCCGCTCGCCCGGTGAGACGGTCTGCAGGCCGGCAGTGCCGTCGCTGCGAGTGCCGGTCACGAGAAGTGCGCTCGACTCGCGCACGAACGTGATGCCCTCTGGGCGCTTGAGGCCGACGTCGCTCGCCTCGATGACGCGCTCGAGTGAGAGGTATGCCTGGCGAACCGCCGACGTGGCTGTCGGCTCCGACGCGGGAGCTCCACCGCGGGCAGCGGCGAGCATGGGGCTGGACGCGATGACCAGCAGAACGCCGACGAGCGCCGGCAGGGCACGGACGCGCAAGATGGATCCCCGTCTTAGATGGAAAGGAAGGGCAAGTTCCTGCGGATTTCTACCCGTTCTCGGGCAAACTGTCGAGTGGTGGTGTGAGGACGGGTTCGGAAACGGTCGTGCCGGTTGCATGATCGACGACCCTACGCCAGGTCCCGGTGGACCATTGTGTGCGCCTGGGGGTCTCGACCCGTCATGTCGTAGATGCGCTCGCGTGCCTGCCACCCGAGCAGCTTGGCGAGGTTGGCTGGATAGTCCCACGCGGCGTACTTCAGGCGGTTCACCGCCGGAGCATCAAGCGCGTAGCCGTTTGCCCGCATCTCGCGCTCGGCACGCCCCTCGACAAAGGCGATCTCCTCGGGTCGCATGACCTCGCGGTAGCGTCCGATCGACCCTGTCGAGATCGTCCCTTCCGGAATCTGACCGTACGAGCTGTTTCCCACCTCCCGGAACGTATCGGCACCGCGCATCTCGAGGATCTCCGGGACGTACGGCTCGCCGATGAGCGAGCAGACCGCGCGCATCGTCTCCTCGGGACGCTGGGCGAGGTCCTCGTACCGCACCAGGCGATACCGATCGGGAAACCGCGCGGCGTTGCGCTCCCCGAGACGCACCGATGCCAGCCAGGCCGCCGTTCCCGCGCCAACCCCTCCCCGGACCCGCTTCCAGCGCTTGATGACGGAGGAGTAGCGATCACGCGGATCTCGGACCATGTGAATGAGGTGCGCGTCGGGAAATTCGCCGAACACCACGTCGGCGTAGCGCTCGGTGTGCAGGGACTTGTCACCCCAGCGTGGTCGGCCCAGCCGCTCTGCGTGGTGCGTCTCGAGCAGCGCGAAGAGCCGAGAGTACACGGGGGCGCCTTCCCTGAACTCGCGTCGGAGTCGGTCTCGATCCGGCTCCAGCTTTCGGTGACGCCGATAGCGCAGCATCGTGTCGAGCAGTCGATCGAGGTTGCCATCCTCCGCCAGGTCGCCGAAGCGCCCGTGAAAGTAGGTCCACCAGTTCGTGCGACGCGTCATCGCGACGGACGGATGTGAGGCGAGCAACGCGTACATCAGGCTCGTCCCCGTGCGATCCAGCCCACCAACGAAGACCGGCCCCTGCGCCATCACGATCCCTCCCCTCCGCTTCGACTCTGCGCCTCGAGGGCGCGTTCACGCATCATCCTGACCCAGTAGCGGGCGCGCCCGACCGGCCCGTGCAGCGCCACGGCGCGAGCGCGCTCGACCCCCGTCAGCGCCCGGCCGACGATAGGGTAGCCGAGCGAGGTCATCTCCTCCCTCGCCATCGTTTCGATGAACGCCGCATCGCGATCGTGCACTCGCAAGTATTGCGGCGGGGAGACTCGATGGACCGGGTCCGCCGCAACGTCAGTCACCTGCAGGAACCGCCGCAGGCCGTCCAGCCCGGTGCCGTCCTCGATCGCCTCCGACATGACGAGCCGATAGCGGTGCGGATGTCGAGCCATGCCGGCGATCCCCCGCCGGACGGAGGCGACCCAGGCGGCGGTGGCGGCCCCGACCATCCCGGGACGCGCGATGCCGGCGCGCGTGAGCGCGGCGTACCGGCGGCGCGGGTCGACCACAAGATGGACGATGAGCGCGTCGGGCAAACCGGCCAGGATCGCGTCCGCGGCGCGCTCGACCTGGCTGTCCTGGTCACCCCAGCGATCGGCACCGAGCCGAGCGGCGTGCTGCGCGTGAATCAGCACGAAGAGGCGGGCGTGGGTCGGGAGGCCCGCCCTGAAGGCGGTCCGCAGCTCCGCGGGATCAGCCACCATCTCGGCCACGGCGCGACGCTCCATGAGCGACGAGAGGCACGCATCGAGCCCGGTGTCTTCGCGGAGATGGCCGTGGGCCCCGTGCGGGGCGGTCCAGAGCTCGGTGCGCCGCGTCAGCGACAGCCGGGACGACGCGCCGAGAAGCAGGCGGAGCCGCGTCTTTCCCGAGTGGTCGAGGCCCGTGATGAAGATCGGCCCGGCATTCATTGCGTCATTCCCGTTCGCGGGCGCCGCCCGAGCCAGCGCGGAACGCGGTAGGCGAGTGCCTCGCGCGCCCGCCACGCCGCCATGCGCGCGACGTTGACCGGAAGCTCGACGAGCCGATACCTCCAGCGCTCAGCCGCCGGCATCAGGACGGGGTCGGGCGCATAGCCATGCTCCCGCATTCGGCCGCGCGCGACGTCCTGGAGGAAGGCGAGCTCGGTACGGGGGATCCGGTCGCGATGCGCTCCGATGAAGTCGGGAGAGATCAGCCGACGCGGGACAGTCTCCCGCGTCGACGTTGGTTGCGTGGCCACCGAGGCCTCGAGCTTGGCTCGATAGCCCGGCATGGCGCCGAGCTCCATCATCGCCGGCTCGAACGCCTCCCCCACGAAGTCGGACAGGCGACGCACCGTCTCCTCCGGCTCCGTGACCAGGTCCTCGTAGCGCAGCACCAGGTAGCCGGCGCCGTGGCGCCGCCGGTTGCGGGCAGCGAGCCGTGTCGAGAGCAGCCATCGCGCCGCGGCGCCGCCCGCCCTCAGACGACCCTCCGGCCACATCTGGAGCGAGGCCTCGTATCGGTCCCGCGGGTCGCGCACCATGTGGACGAAGCGCACGCCGGGATAGGCGTCGAAGATCTCATCGGCGAAGCGCTCGACGAGTCCGGTCTGGTCGCCCCAGCGAGGTTTCCCGAGGCGGTGCGCATGCTGCTCCTGGATGAGCGCGAAGAGCCGGGCGTAGGTTCGCTCCCCGCCCACGAACGCCGCCCGCAGCGCCGACCGGTCAGGCTGGAGGTACCCGACGTGCTTGTACGCCAGCAGCGCATCGATGCACCGATCGGCGTTTTCGTCGTCGGCGAGGTCACCGAACCGCCGGTAGAAGAGCGGCCACAGGTTCGAGCCGACCGCCGAGATGGCGATCCGCGAATGCGACCCGAGCAGCGCGGCGACGAGGGTCTTGCCGCAGCGGTCGGGGCCGCCGATGAAGATCGGGCCCGAGGCAGCGCTCACCACTCGGCGGCCCTCGCCAGCGGATGGGTTCCGGCGGCCACGCCTCGAGCGAGTGCGAGCTGTGCCCGCGCCTCGCCCAGCTGCGCGGGATCGCGGCTGCGAGCGTACCGCGACCAGCACACGGCGAGGCGGCGGAGGGAGAGGTACTCGGCGACACGCGGGAGGAGGCGGAGCTCGGCTCGGTCGATGCCTCCTTCGCCGATATAGCCGTCGAGGAAGGCCCGCGCCCGGCCATCGTCGAAGCCCAGGCGGCTGCCCGCGAATCGCGGGACGGCGGTCGCGAGGTCGACCAGCCGCCAGTCCGGCCTGGCCAGCTCGAAGTCGATCGGGATCAGCGGCGCCCGCGGGCGGATGAGCAGGTTGTACGGGCCGTAGTCGCCGTGGATGACGGTCACCGCCGGCGAAGACCTGACCAGCTCCTCCTCGGCCGCGAGCAGCCGCTCGCCGATCCAGCCTGACGCGATCGCGATCTCGGCCTCGCCGGCAGCCTCGGCGGAGCCGGGACGCGGGAGTTGGCCGAGATGCCATGCCGACGGGAGCAGGCGCCGGTGATCGCGGCCGAGGCCGATCGGGTTCAGGGCAGCCGGCCAGAACTCGTGGAGCGCGGCGTGCAGCCCGGCCAGCGTCTCTCCCCCGAGCCGTGCCAGGCGGCTCGGCTCGCCGGGCCAGCCGAGCCGCTCGTGCCCGGCCATGTAGCCGGCGAGGTGATGGAACGCCGCATGTCGCTCAGGGCCGAGGTGAACGATCGTCTCACCGGAGCGCGTTCGCACCAGTCGCGGCGCGGCGACCTCGACGCGCGCAAGCTCGGCAAGGATCGAGTGCTCGCAGGCGATCGCCTCGTCGACGACCGATGCCTTGTAGCGCTTGACGAGCACCCGTCCGACGTCGGTCTCGACGACTACGTTCCAACTCCTGCCGCGGCCGATCGGCCGCGGGCGCCCGATCACGCGGAGGGGGTAGGCCTCGAGCACCTCCGACAGATCCGCGTCGCCGGATCGATGCGCTCTCCAGCCCGAGATGAGCCGATCGGGACGGGGAACGTTGATCGGGACCGTTGGCTCGAAAGTGGTCGCTCGCGAGCGTGCCCGGACACCGGCCGGGAGCAGGCCGTCCAGCTGGGCCGCGAGCGACGCACGGGCATCGTCGATGGTGCCGTCGTTGTCAACCGCGATGATCGTGGTCCGTGCCTGGATCTCCCGCATCGCAATGGCCAGCGCCTCATCGGCATGCCGGCTGAAGCGGGCCACCTCGTCGGGTCGTCTGCGCCGCAGATACTGCGGGAGGCCGCGATCCGCGAGTCGAGCAGCGGCGGTGTCCGATCGGGCACGGACGAGCACGAGAAGGTCCGGGGGCGGGAGGCGGCGTGCGTAGGCGCGCACCTCCGAAGGCGGCGGCCGACGGTGCCGCCAGCCGAACAGGTTCACGACGCGGTGCACGGGTCCCTCGTCGAAGATGACGGCATCACGCGGCCGGAGGCGGCCCTGGAGGAACTGGCGGTGCGCCATCGGCACGATGAAGCGGTGGAAAAGCACGAGCCGGTGCGACCAGCTCACCGGATCGCGCAGGATCGCGGCCCCCGCCCGCCAGGCCAGTGTCGGGCGAACGAGCGCGGCGATGACCCCCCAGGGAACGTCCACGACATAGCGCCTGCCGCGTCCGCGGCGCAATCCGGGGTCCGCATGGAGCCGAGCGAGAAGCCGAGCCGTGCCGCTGGCGGCGATCCGGGCGTCGACCGCCACCTCCGAGCTCTGCGGCACGAACCCACGCTCGCGCAGGAGCTCTTCCATGACCGGCCGGATCGTCGTCTTTCCGGCGCCCGGCGAGCCGCAGATCTCCACGACCAGCGGATCGGCGGACCATTCACGCCGCGCGGGCAGGATCGGCTGCCGTCGCTGGGCTGGGATGGAACCAGGGCCGGCGGCGCTCACCTCACCACCGATCCCGCGCGCAGCCGATCCGGACCGGTCGACGGGCCCGCCGAGCGATCGAGCACCACGGCAATCAGGCCGAGCGTAAACCACCACAGGAGCGTGCCCCACGTATTGCCGTGGATCATTTCGAGGAAGTTGCTCACGATGACCTGGTCGATCAGCGCGAGCCAGAGGAAGAGGACGAGCCCTCGGCTGAAGAGGCCGTCGCGCGGAAGCCGCTTCCAGGTGCGCACCGTCATGGCGAGCAACGCGACCGCGACGCCGAAGTAGAGGCTGAAGCCGAGGAGCCCGTTCTCGGCCGCGAAGTTGAGATACGTGTTGTGCGAGCTGCCCCCCACCTTCAGTGGGATGTCGCCCACGCGCGCCTTGTAGCGTTCGTCGAATCGCTCAAAGTTGCCATAGCCGAAACCGACCACCGGTCGCTGGACGATCATCAACAGCGCGGCCTGGTTGGTCACGAGACGGTCGGCAACCGTGTCCGAATCCTCGAACCGGTCCTGTGCCGAGCTGAATGGCTCCTGGAGGATCCCGACGCTGAGCAGTCCTCCGAGCAGGGCGCCGGCGATTGCGAGACGGAAGACGATCATCGGGTAGAGGACCCCGACGCCGAGGAAGGCGATCCCAGCCCCGAGCCAGCTGCCGCGCGACAGGGTCATGAAGACGGCGACGAGGCCGGCCACCACGATCCCGATCGGGATCAGGCGGCGGAGGCCGGTCTGGCGCTCGCGCAGCAGCAGGTGGAGGAGGAGCAGCGCGTATAGGACGATGGTGATGCTGAACGGGCCCGGGCCACCAAACGTGCCGGTGGTCCGCTCTCCCGCGCGGGAGAGCCACTCTCCCGGAAGGACTGACGGCGCGAACCAACTGACCGCACCGACGACCACCTGGATACCGATGGTGATCGCGCCGACGATCATGAGGCGACGAAGATCGCGCTCGCGGAAGCCGATGGCGCGCACGAGCCAGAACAGGCAGATCGGGATCCCCACCTCACTCGCGAACGCGACGATGATGCGGATCGGGTTCGGGGTCAGCAGGAAGACGCTCGCCGCGCCGAGCCCGAGGAAGGCGACGAGCACGAGGTCGATCAGCCCCAGGCGAAGCGTGACTCGTCGAGCCCCGATCGCCCCGTAGAGCAGCACCAGGACGAGCATCGCGGGGATCGCCAGGCGGTAGAGCAGCCAGGTCATCGGCGTTGCCTCCGATGTCGAGCTCTGCACGAAGAACGGCGTGACCACGAGCCAGAGGAGGAGGCCGCTCGACGGGCTGTACGCGACGATCGTGGCGAGCGGGATCCCCGCCGCCAGCGCCAGGGCGAGCTGGGTGTGCCCACCCGAGATCAGGAACCCGACCAGGAGAGCGACCCCCAGCGCCACGAGGAGGACGACCATGTTCGTCAACGAGAGCGGTTCCAGCTCGGTCGACCCGCCCGATGCGCCCGATGGCGGTAGAGTTGATGCAGGATGGCTCACATCACCTGCCTCGACCTGGAAGGTTGACCTTCGCCGAGCCCCTCCACGTCCTGCTGGCGTCGAGCCCGTACTCGGGATCGACGCTCGCGTCCCATCTCCTTGGCATCCATCCCGAGATCGCGACCGTCAGCGACGTCTCCGGCAGGCGACGCGAGCAGCGGATGGCGACGTTCAGCTGCTCGTGCGGACGCCGGATGCTGGATTGCCCGTTCTGGGAGCGCGTGCTCCACGGGATGCGTGCCGCCGGATATCCGAACTTCGAGCTCGGCAACTTCGGCCTCGGCTTCGACCACGGGCCAAGCCCTAAGCTCGACCGGCTTCGCGTGGGCTCCCTGCGCTGGAGCGAGCTCGAGAACCTCCGGGACGCCCTTTTCCGCCTCTGGCCCGCGGACGAACGTGCCATGCGCGAGATCGGGCGCCGAAACCGCCAGTTTGCCGCGACCGTCGCGGCCATCGAGGGCGGCCGCGTCTTCGTGGATGCCTCGAAGGAGCGGCTGCGCGCGCGCTTCCTTCGTCGCTATGCCGATCCGAGTCTCCGCGTGATTCACCTCGTACGAGATGTGCGCGGCGTGGTCGCATCGGCCCGCGGCCACGGATCGCACGCCCGTTCGTCGCTGGACGGACTGGCGCGCGACTGGGCGCGGACGAACGAAGCGATCGCTCGATCGGCCGGCCGATCCCGGCCCGACGGCTACCTCCTGGTTCGCTACGAGGACCTGTGTCGAGAGCCGGAGCGCGTGCTCTCGAGCATGTACGAGTTCTGCGGTGTCGAGACACTCGATGGACCGCCGCCGGTTGCCGAGCTGCATCTGCTCGGCAACCGGGTTCGGCTCGCGTCGCTCGCCGAGATCCGACTTGACGAGCGGTGGCGCGAGGCGCTCAGCCCGGACGAGCAGGCCCGCGTGCTCACCACGGCAGGACCGACCTTCAGGCGCTTCTATGGTGAGGACTCCTCCTGAGACTGGGCTACTCGGCATGGTGATATCCGGCGAGGAAATCGAAGCGGGCGATCGCCGCCTCCAGCTCGGCGACCCGCCCGGCGCTCCACTCGACGCTCGTTCGGCTGAGGGACGGAGACGCGAACAGGATGCCGGCGCACGCGTCGAGATACTCGCCTGACGGCTCGATCCCGAGGAACCGACAGGCATCTCGCAGGCGCTCGACCGGTGCCTCGATGAGATCCTCGTGCCGAAGCGTCATCAGGCGCTCCGCGCGGATGCGGGCACGAAGCGCGACGAGCCGCTGGCACCCCCCGAGATAGACGGCCTGCGCGTTCTCCTGCGTTCGCCCTCCGCGGATCATCATGGTGCTGATGTTGTCGAAGGGATTCCGCACGACGTGGATGAACTTCACGACCGACGGGCGCATGAGCTCCTCGAGTCGGCCGAAGAGGTCTGGGTCGTCGAACAGCCGACGCGTCGACCAGCCGGCCCGGCTGTCGCCCACGACCCGAAGCCCATCGAAGCGTCCCTGCGACTGGCCGGGGACACGATAAGAGTAAGTGCGGCCTCCCCGGCCCTGCTTCTGCCGCTGGCGCGAGGCCTGGTGGCGGGCGACGAGGACCGAGAGATAGAGGACCTGGTCACGGGTGAAGCCCGCAGAGACGAGCGCGAGCGCGTCGAGCTCGTCGGAGACGACGATCTGCGGATGCGCGTCGAGCAGCGCGCCGACGATGCTGTGGCCGCTGCGCGAGTGGCCGAGGAAGACGCCGTATGTCTCGACGCCGGCGAGCTCGGAGCGCAACCGGCGACTGCCGACGGCGGACCGCAACCGGCGCCACTCTCGGTGCAGGCGGGTCCCGCGCAGGGAGCTTCGCGCGCGATCGAGCTGCACCATCGCCGTTGCACCCGCTCTCTCGTGCGCGGTCACAGGAGGCTCCACACCGCGCTGCGAACCTCGCGGAGCACGTCGGGCAATGGCTGCTCGGCGTCGATCTCGGTCCTGTGGATGCCGTCCCAGTCCATCTGCGCGAGCGCCCGCGCCTTCGACGCGATGGAACCGGGGTCACGGCTCGGCTTTCGCTCGAGGGCAACCTCGGGTCGCAGGCGCAGCACGATGACATGATCCGGGCGCGGAAGCTCGCGGTAGATCGCCTCTTCGATGGCCGCGAGGTGGCGGAGTGACTGCCGCCCCATGCCGAGCTGCGCGCGAATCCGGGGCCCATCGATCGTGCGCCCGTCATCGAGCACGCCCGGCAGCGGGAAGCGATCCATCAGGACGATGTAGCCGCGGCCCGCGAGTCGACGGGCGAGTCGGGCGCGATCGCGCCGGTCGCGGGCGTCGCCGACGTAGCGCAGCCCCATGAGCACTCGGCTCACGCTGCTTAGCCCGACCGCCCGGCTCGCCTTCGCGCCCGCCTTGAGCGCGCGAGTGACCGACGACGGCTGGGCCGATCCCAGGTAGACCTGCGCCGTGTTCACGCGCCAGGCGAGCCAGTCGTCCAGAGCGGCGATGACCGTCGACTTGCCGGCCCCGTCGGGACCCACGACCGCCAGCGAGATCCCACCCCTCAGAGGAGACTTTCGCCGTCCGGCGCGTCGGGAGAGCGGCCGCGCGACCAGGCTGATCGGCCACTGGCGGACCGATCGAGCGCGGACGTAGGCAAGCCAGGCCCCGATGGACGATCGCCGCTGGAACCGTCGCATGGCGCGCCGCACGCCTCGGCGCAGACCGAGGAGCGCGCGCACGTTGCGAGGATCGTCGCGTGCGACGTCCAGGAGCTGCCGGACGAGCGTGGCCGGAAGCTCGGGCACGTGCTCCGTGACCGCTGCCTCGAGGAGAGCAGGGTCAGCCCGCTGCGCGAGGTCACGCAGCTCGCCGAGCGCGCCGGGCTCGATCCCGCCGCGTCGGCCGAGACCAGTGGCATCGCGCAGCGCGTCGACGTCGCGGTACTTGAGCATGGTTCGAATGCAGAGGACGACCGCCTCGAGCTCCGGCGACGGCACCCGGACGCCGTTTCGCAGCTGGCTGCCGCGAATCATCTCGCGCTCGATCGGGAGATGGTGGTTCTTCACGTACCGCTCTCCCAGGATGAGCCGGTGGTACACGTGGAGGTGGGCCAGCCTGCCGCTCTCGTCGTCGAGCCCCAGGAAGTCGCGCACGCCGGGAAAGCGCCGGCTCTCGTGCGAGCGAAACGGCTTGAAGCCCAGCGACTCGACGATCTCGTCGAAGCGCCCGGCGTCCTCCTCCAGGACCAGCAGGTCGAGGTCGGTGCGACCGGCGAGCGCGACGGCGATGCTCGTCGTGCTCTTCCAGTGGCAATACCCGATGCGCCCCTCCTCGAGCCGCTCCATGAGCTGGAGGGTGAGCCGGATCGGCTCCGGCGGGGACGCCTTCGCGCGCTCGGGAGCCTCCATCTTCGTCACGGCAGCGGCGCCCGCTCGGTCGGCACCGACGCTGGGGAGCGCCCCCGGTCCCCACCATCGCCGGACGGCCGGTCCTCCGATCGGCGCCTGCCACCTCGGCGCGACAGTCGCCGGCTGACTCGGCTCAGGACGAGGCGATCGTCGTCGTTCAGCCCGAGCATCCGGATCGCGATGACGTACGCCACCACGAGCGCGAGCAGTCCGAGGCCGGCACGGGCCCATTCCGGAAGCCCGCCCGTCAGCCACCCGACGATGACGGCCGCCGCCGCACCGCACAGGCCTGCGAGCAGCGGCTTCACGTAGTCACGGTTGTATGGGCCGACGCCGATCAGGAGGCGGACCTGCACGACGCGTAGCAGGTTCACGATCCCGATAGCCGATGCGGCGGCGATCGCCGCCCCGACGATCCCGTACGTCGGAATGAGGAGGAGGTTTAACGCCAGCGCGAGCCCGACCGAGATCGTCGCATTGAGCAGCTTCACGACGGTGTATCCGCTCATGTCGAGCAGGGCGCCCGAGGATCCGGTCGCGGCATTGAGCAGGTTGCCGCAGGCAAGGATGACGAGCGCGGTCGCTCCAGCCTCGAACTCCTTGCCGAAGATGGACAGCAGGAACTGCGGGAAGAGGAGGGCTGCGAGGAAGAATGGCAGGTTCAGGGTCAGCGTCCAGCGTGACGTCGCCTGATAGAGCCGTGTGATGCCGGCACGGTCGCCGCGATCGTGCAGCTCCGCGAAGACGGGCATCGATGAGCTGACCACCGCCGAGTGGAAGATCGAGCCGATGAGCTGGATGTGTCCCGCCACGCTGAAGATGCCCACCGAGGTCAGCGAGGCCATCGTCCCGAGCAGCAGCGTCTGCAGGTTGCCGCCCAGCGTGTTGACGATGTTCGAGAAGTAGACCGGCAGCGAGAAGCGCATCAGCATCACGGGCCGGTGCTCGGCCGGCACCGCGTCGCGGCGTGCGGGCGTCGCGCGGCGCACGAACCAGATGAGGATGAAGGTCACGCCGAACGCCGCCAGCGTCGAGGCGATGACGGCGTTCTCGGCCGTGAGGCCGACGAAGGTGAGGCCGAGGAGGAGCACGAATCGCATGGTCTGCTGCGCGAACTGCTCGGCGATGACCGCCTGGTGGATGCGGCGCATCCCCTGCAGGGTGGCGGCGAGCTGCTGGTTGAGCACCAGGGCGGGGACCAGGATGCCGACGACGCGCAGCAGCGGGGCCACCTCGCGTTTGCCCACGATGGTCACCGCAATCCAGTCGGAGAGCATGACGAACGCGAGGCCCATGGCGAGGCTGATGGCGGCCGGGACCAGGATGCCGATGCGCAGCGTGCCCCGCAGGCTGCCGTGATCGCCGCGACCCGCGAACACCGCGCCGAATCGGACGAGCGCTGCATCCAGGCCCAGGATCGCGAAGCTGGAACCCACGGTCGCGATCGTCAGCGCAAGCGTGTAGAGACCGTACTCACCGGCCCCGATTACCCGCGCCAGGAGCACTGCCAGGACGAACCGGCTCCCCCATGCGAACAGGCGACCGGCAAAGACGGCGCCGCCGCCCTTGGCGGCGACCAAGAGGTCATCCTGCGCCATCGGCCCCCCGCTCAAGCAGGTCGGAGGGTCGAGAAGGCCTGCGTCTTACCGACCGGAATCGATTCGGCGTCGCGGAGGGCGCTACGCGCCTGCTCGAGGAGCTCTTCCGCCCTGGTCGCCTCTCCCCTGAACTCGACGAGGCCCGCCGCGGGCTGGACGTGGATCTGCTGACCGTGGTCCTCGACGCCGACCGTCGGTACCGCGATCCTGCGGCGGATGGCCTCGATCGTGCCGACCGCCTCGCGCTCCGTGGTGTCGGGCAGCAGCAGCGCGAACAGGTCCGGGCCGATGCGGGCATTGATGTCCTCGATGCGCAGGTGGGATTCGAGCATCCCGGCCAGTCGGCGCAGGGCCTCGCGTCGCGCCCTCGGTGAGACATCGCCGAGGACGCCGCCATGGTTCATGTTGATGAGCGCCACCACGAGCTGGGAGCCCGACCGCCCGGCTCGACTCATCTCCTGACGGAGCCGCAGCATGAAGAACGGCTCGCTGTAGGCGATCGACTCGCGATCGAGCATCTCGAGGTTGGCTCGCACGCGCCGGCCGGGCTGGATCAGCTCGGCCGAGATCCCGAGGCCGACCGCCAGGACGCTGGCCACGCCGAGCCCGAGCGCCACGCTCACTGGCACATTCGGCGAGACGGGCGTTGTCGTTGGGTTCGCGTTGTCGAGCACCTGGAGCTCGAACGTCTGGGAGACGCTCGAGGTGTAGTCCACCAGGGCCTCGGCGACCGCGTCGTTGTACGTGCGGGCCAGCTCAGGATCCGGTGAGCGAACCGTCAGCTCCAGGACATTCGCGCCCGGAATGAGGTTGCTCTCCAGTTGCACGAGCTGCTGCTGGCCGGCGTCGAGGCTGAGCGCGTCGATCGCGGCGCGACGCACCGTCCGGCTGTTGGCGATCTGCGCATAGGTCTCGGCGATCTCCGGCTGCCGACTCAGCGTGGCCACTGCGGAGAGAACATCGTCGAAGCCACCCGATGGAGCGACGAGCAGGGTGGACGACGACGCATAGATCGGTCGCTGCGCCACGGTGAACACGAGCGACGAGCCGAATGCGATCAGGAAGACGGGCACCACGAGCCACCAGCGCCTGACCAGCGCTCGCAGGAAGACTCGAAGTTCCATCGGGTCAGCTCCGCAACTGCAATCGGCCGCACATCGTACAGCGCGCAGCGTCGAAGCGCGCCCCCCTGGTCATCTGACGTCAGGCCGTGCGTGGAACGCCGACGGTGTCGTCGGCGGCCTCGGCGATGATGGGAATCGACGTCAGATGGACCTTGTGCTCCGGCTCGGGCGAAAGGATCGCCGGCCGGCCCCCATCGCGGACCGATCGCTCGGCCGCCTCGAGGATGCGCACCGTGCGCAGCCCGGATGCGCCGTCGGCGACCACGCTGCCGCCGTTGAGGATGGACCCGATGATGGCATCGGCTTCGACGGCGAGCGCCTCGCGATCGTCGAGCCGCGGCGCGTGCATGTCGCCCGATCGGTAGCTCACGAGCTGGTTGTAGATCGCCTCGGGATCGTCCCACGGCGAGATCGTCACGCCGCGGTCGTAGACGAGCAGCTTCTCCGAGGGAGAGGTGTCGTCGTACACCAGCATCTGGCGCGACCCGCCGACGATCGTCCGGCGGATCTTCGCCGGCGCGAGCCAGTTGACATGGACGTGGGCGAGCACGCTCGGCCCGTAGCGCATGGTCAGGTAGGCGATGTTCTCGTGCCGGCTTCCCGCATGCGCCGCCCCGATGGCCGAGACCTCGGTGGGCAGCTGCCCGCCGAGCACGTAGTCGATGATGCTGACGTCGTGCGGCGCCAGGTCCCAGATGACGTTGACGTCGGACTGGAAGAGGCCCAGGTTGATGCGCACACTGTCGAGGTAGAAGATCTCGCCCAGCTCGCCGCTGTCGACCAGCTCGCGCATCTTTCTGACCGCGCCGGTGTAGACGAAGGTGTGGTCGACGGCGAGGAGCACGCCGTGCTTCGCGGCCAGGTCGACGAGCTCCTCCGCCTGGTCGACCCGCGTCGTCATCGGCTTCATGATGAGGACGTGCTTGCCGGCCTCGATCGCCGCCTTGGCGAGCTGGTGGTGCGTCCCCGACGGCGTGGCCACCACGACCAGCTCGACGGCCGGGTTGGCGATCAGCTCGGACGCGTCGTCCGTGATGCTGTCGACCCCGGACCACGATGCCACGCGCTCGGCGCGCTCGAGCTGCGCATCGCACAGGGCCACGACGCGTGAATGATCATGACGGGCGAAGTTGCGGACAAGGTTGGGACCCCAGTAGCCGCACCCGATCACGCCGACGCCGACCTGCCGGCTCATGCGGGTCATGATGCACCTCCGCGGTCGACGAACATGACCCACGGGGTGCTCAGCATGATCAGCATGTCGGTTGCGACGCTCCAGTTGCGCAGGTATTCGATGTCGAGTGCGCACATCTCGTTGTAGGTGAGTCGGTTGCGCCCGGACACCTGCCAGAGCCCGGTGATCCCGGGC
>Ga0136633_1000739_pt1 | contig 24798 bp, 23 predicted proteins | sample AntDrymeUQ832206_2_FD_105494 | JGI IMG/M metagenome (GOLD analysis project Ga0136633, IMG submission 105494) | Polar desert sand microbial communities from Dry Valleys, Antarctica - metaG UQ83 (22.06) | ecosystem: Environmental > Terrestrial > Soil > Desert | place: Antarctica: Dry Valley...
AGCTCTGGCGTGAGGTGCTCGGCGACCTCGAAGCAGTAGGCGAGGTCGACGGGCTCACGGGCGGCGGACGATGCGCTGCGCAGATCAAACGGCGACGCCGTGACACGCTGCGCGCGGGCGAGCATCCGCCCGGCCGCGCTGCGCTCGAGCGCGCGGACCCGCAGCCCATGCCGGGCGCCCGCAGCCGCGAAGGCGCCGCTGCCGGCACCGACGTCGAGCTGGCGGATCGCCTGCGGGAAGACCTCCTGGATCGCCCCCATCACCGGCCCCGCATCGCGCAGCGCGAGCCGGTGGTAGGACCACATCGTCAGCGGGTTGTAGACGAGCCAGTCCCATCTGCGGCGCTCGCCGAGCCGGGACGCGCGCGTGCCCGCGAGGTCGGCGGCGCGAAACGGGAGCGTTCGCAGCGGCAGCAGTCGCGACACACCGCGCGGCAGGCGTCGCGACGCGGCGTCAGGCATCCGCGACAGCATGGAGCTCGAAGATCTGCTCGCGCGCGACGATCGCCTCGCGATTGAGCGCGCCCGCGCCGTCGACGGGCACGTAGCCCGCGTGCACGAGAAGATCCCAGATCTCCGCGACCGATCCGCCGCAGCTCTGCAGCTGGGCGGGATGGATGTCCAGCGTCAGCGCCGGCCGATCTGCGGCGAGCGTGCGAGCGGACCCGCGCAGCACGTCGAGCTCCGCGCCCTCGACATCGATCTTGACGCAGGAGACCGGGCGCCCGGCCTCGGCGGCGAGGTCGTCGATCGTCACCGTCGGCACGCGAACCGACCCGATGGCGCCGGGCCTTCGCACGAACGAGTTGGCGTTGGACGTGTGATGCGCGTCGACGAAGAACTCGGCGAACCCGCGCCGGCCGGCGACGGCCTCCTCGCGGCAGTCCACGACGGCCCCGAGGCCGTTGAGCGTCACGGTCCGGCGCAGGAGCCGGGCGGTCGTGGCGGTCGGCTCGAAGCTCAGCACCCGACCGTGGGCGCCGACCGCGCGCCCCATCAGCACCGTGAACAGGCCGATGTGCGCTCCAGCGTCGATCGCCACGCTGCCCGGCGCCGTGTGGCGCCGGATGAACTCGTGCGTGTCCGGCTCGTAGGACGCGGGGTAGTACCGCGCGACGCTGGGCGCGAAGCGGATCGTCTCGCCGTTGACGCGCCGCGGGATGCCGCGGCCGAGCGTCACGACGTCGGCCGCGACGTAGGCGCCACGACGCGCGATCCGCTTCAGCATCGACTACGCTGAAGCGATTGCGTATCTGTCATTTGAGCGCCACGAGCCTCGAAGGAGCGTATTTCCGGCACCTCTCTGAGGGGTTTGCCGCCGCCGGACACGAGTTCCACTGTGGAACGCTTGGGCAGGACCGGCCGCCGGCGTGGGCCGCGAGCTCGCCGCCCGCGCGCTACTTCGCCCTCGGAGCGACGGGGCGGCGTGACTGGGTGCGGGCGGCCGTGCGCCTGGCGCGCTATGTGCGCCGCAACCGGATCGACGTCCTGCAGACGCACCTCGTCCATGGCGCGCTCGTCGGGACGATCGCGGCGCGGTTGGCGGGCACACCGCTGCTCGTCCACATGCGGCACCACATCGACGACGTGCGCCTGTCCGGCAGCGCGCTGCACGTCGCGGCCGATCGCCTGCTGGCAGCGGCCGCCGATGCGGTCCTCGTCCCGTCGCACGCGGCCAAACGCTACCTCAGCGAGGTCGAGCACCTCGATCCCGAACGCATCACCGTCAGTCATCTCGGATTTGATGTAAACACGCTTGGCGGCACCGCGGAGGACCGCGAGCGCGTGCGGGCGCAACTCGGCCTCGACGGGCAACTCGTGGTCGGCTGCGTGGCGCGGATGTCGCCGAACAAGGGTCACTCGTACCTGTTCGAGGCCGTCAACGATCTCACCACCGACCTGCCGGACCTCCGGCTCGTCCTCGTCGGAGAGGGCGATGCGGCGCCCTACCGCGACGCAGCCCGCCGCGCCGGCATCGCCGGCCGCACGCTCTTCCTTGGTCAGCGCAGCGATGTTCCGGCCTGCCTGCGGGCGATGGACATCGTCGTCCTGCCCTCACTCAGCGAGTCCTTCAGCCAGGTGATCATCGAGACGCTTGCCGCGTCCCGTCCGCTCGTCGCCACCGACGTCGGGGGCGCCCGCGAGGTCGTCAGTGACGGCGACAATGCGCTTCTCATACCGCCGCGCGACAGTGGCGCGCTGCGCGACGCGATCCACCGGGTCGCCACCGACGACGCGCTGCGCGCACGGCTCGTCGAGCACAGCCGCCCGAGCGTACTGCGCTTCTCGGTGTCGGCGATGGTTAGCGATCACCTCGCGCTGTACGCCCGCGCGACGCCGCGCCGGTGGGCCCCGCGGGCAGGCGGCCGGCGGGCCCTGTGATCGCCGACAACCCGACCGGTAACCTGCGTTCGATGGCCGAGGCCCTCGAGCGCGTCGGTGGCCAAGGAACACACTGATGGCGACGCGTGGGCTCCGCTGGCCGGCGGCGACCTTCCTGCGCCGCCGCGCCGTCGACGAAGACAACGGACGTTCCCTGCGCGAGGTCGTCGTCGGCTACGGGGAGGCCGGAGCCCGCTCGCGGCGGGCACTGCTGCTGATCTTCGGTCTGGCTGCGACCGGCGTGCTCGAGGGGCTCGCGCTGATCGCGCTGATCCCGGCGCTGAACGCCGGGTTCGCGCAGGGACGCGACGTCGGGTTCGTGGGCGGGTTGCTGGGCATCACGGCCGAGACCGATGCGCATACGGCCATCGTTCGCTCGATCCTCGCGTTCGCGGTCCTCGGCGTCGCGTCGGCGTTCGCGACCTTCATCGTCGGACGCCTGACGCTGTCCGTCCGGTACATGGTGGAATCCAACCTGCGCCGCGCGATGACGCGGGCGCTCATCGACATGCCCTGGCTGCCGTTCCTCGAGATGCGGCTAGGGAACATCACGAAGGTGACCCTGCTCGACGGCGCGCAGGTCGCAACCGGCGTGGTCAATTTGCTGCAAGCGCTCGGCACGATTCTCATCGCCGTCGCGTTCCTCGCGCTTTCGCTCACGATCTCCGTGCCGCTGACGGCCTTCACGCTCGCGTTCGGCGGCTTTGCCGCGCTGGCCTACAAGCGCGCCTCGGCCGGAGCCGGCAAGTACTCGGCCGAACTGACCGCGGCGACCGACGAGCTCAGCAACGAAACGACCGAGATCTTCGGCGGCTTCAAGTACGTCCGCGCCAGCGGGCTGACCGAAGAGGCCTGGAAGCGCAGCGCCGCGCTGATCGAACGCTGTCGCGATACCTCAATGAGGAGCACGGTGCCACAGACGGTCGTGCGCCTCGCGTACGAGGCCGGCGGGATCCTGTTCGTGTCGGGATTTTTGGCCTTCTCGCTGCTCGCCGCCGTGGTTCCGGTTGGCACGTCGCTCGTCTTCCTCGCAGTCTTCTACCGGATCGCTCCGCGGTTGACGGTCATCAACGACTCGCTCTACACGGCGCGGATGTTCTACCCCTGGTATGAGAGCTGGCGCCAGACCTTCGACAGCGCGCGTGCGCAGGCCGACGCGCCGCGCGGTGGACGCCGGCTGCCGGGAATTGACGTCGTCCGCACGCGTGACGTCGAGTTCTCCTATCCGAGCGGCGCGAGCGTGCTGTCGGGGGTCAGCGTCGAGCTGCGCAAGGGCTTGTGCACCGCCATCGTCGGCGAGTCCGGCAGCGGCAAGACGACGCTCATGGACCTCATCATCGGATTGCTGCGGCCCGAGGGCGGCGAGATCAGCGTCGACGGCGTCCCGATCGACGAGTTGGACCGCGAGTGGTGGCATGGTCAGCTCGGGCTCGTCATGCAGGACAGCACGATGTTCTCGGGCAGTGTGCTCGACAACGTCGCCATCGGCGACCCCGAGCCGGACCGCGACCGCGCCCTGCGATGCCTCTCGATTGCGGCCGCCGAGCGCTTTGTCGCCGCCATGCCCGCGGGCCTGGACACGCATGTCGGCGAGCGCGGCTCAAAGCTCTCGGGGGGCCAGCGTCAGCGGCTCGCGCTGGCGCGCGCGCTGTATCGCGACCCCGGCCTGCTCTGCCTCGACGAGGCAACCGGTGCGCTCGACAGCGAGTCCGAGACGCTGATTCTTGACGCGGTCGCACGGGTCAAGCGCGATCGTGCGGTGTTGCTCATCACGCACCGGGTACGGACACTGGCCGTCGCCGACCAGATCATCGTGCTCGACAAGGGCCGCGTGGTCGAGGTCGGGTCGTGGGAGGAGCTGACGTCGACTCCGACACGTTTCCGGCGGCTCGTCGACAGCCAGGCGTAGACCGGCCCGCCCCCAACCCGACTGCTCAGCCGTGATGGAGGCTCAGCGGCCCGTCCTCGTAGCGAAGGAGGACGTAGGGCTTGCCGTTGGCGGTCAGCAGCGGATCGACGCCGATCCGCGCATGCTCGGTGTGCTCGGACCACGTCGAGAGCGCCTCCCGCGGCACGACGACGCGATGCAGCTCGCGGGGCGCGAAGGCGAGGTCACGCTGCCACAGCGCCGCGCCGTCGGCCCCGTACACGCCGACCGTGGCGATGCCCGTGGCGGTGCCGTGGTTGACGACGACTATCTGCAGTTCGGTGATGCCCTCGGTATCAAGGAGCCGCCAGCTGCGCCAGGTGCTGCCGCCGGGCGGGTGGCCGCCCATGACGCGGCGCAGGACCGCGTCGCCGCCGAAGATCTTGCCGCGCAGCTTGTCGATCGCGTGGACGTACATGTAGTTCTGCTCGCCGTCGTAATACGCCATCCAGAATGGCGACCCGAACTCGACCTGCTCGGGCGCCGGCAGATCTGCGAGATGGGCCTCGAGACCGGCGGGTGGCCGGACGTCCATGGCGATCGTGCCCTCGGTGTCGTTGCGGCCGAGCTCCGCGAGAAGGTCGCCGACCTCGATGAACAACGAGCCGAAGCGGACGAGCTCGCGTTCGACGCTGCCGGCGAAGCGGCCGTCGGCGCCGTAGACGCGAAGCTCCGCCGTCGCGGACCCTTCGACCTGCGGCCAGAACGTCGAGTAGAAGTTGTGGAAGTGCAGGCGGGAGTGCAGCCCCTCCGTCTCGATGAAGTAGTGCTGGCCGGCGCTGCGGGGCGCGTCGCCGCGCAGTGTGGCGCGCTCGCGCATCGTGCGCAGCGTGCGGTGCTTGGCGGCGGTGATCATGCGCTCACCATCGTGCTCGCCTCGGCCGTCGCGGGAAACAGCATCTCCTCGAGGCGCTGGGCGCCCTTCAGGCGCGCCTCACCACCCCAGGTGCTCACGTAGTACACCGGCGGAAGCGTGTGATCGCAGGCGATCGCGCCGGTGGCCTTGTTGCGTGTCATCGAGAGTGGCACGAGCGTGCCGTTCTTGGCGAGGCCCATGAACGTCCCCATGCCGCCCACCGCGCGGAACTCCTCGAGCCGGCCGGCGGCCTCGAGGACCGCGGTCATGCTGACCGTCCGGAACGTCAGCGGCGGAACCTCGACGCTCGAGCGCGCAAACTGCTCGCCGTTGGGTCCCAGCACCTGGAAGTCCATGCGGACCGTTGTGGCGTAGTCGAAGCTCGTGGAGACATTGAGCAGCGTGAAGAGCGTGTCGACGGGATCAGACACGATCACCTTCGGTGCCTGTACCACCGTCGTGCGCGTTGAGCCGAAGCGGGCATCGTTCATCGGCCCCGTCTGGTACGCGACGCCCGTCACGACGTGGCTCGCGGCCTTGCGGAACTCGATGAAGTCGTCAGAGGACCGGGCGTGGGCCATCAACCGATTCGTGGGGACCGTCACGAACTCCTTACCGGCGAGGTCGGTCGGCACGACGTGCAGGACACCGAAAAGATTGCCGTCGGGCGAAATCGCGAAACTGTCGTCGAGCAGCGGCTCGATCGCGATCTTGACGATCTCGCCGGGGGAGAGTTCGGCGATGTGCGCGCGGGTGCCGAGGTTCGTGCCGTCGTCGTCGAAGACGCTCAGCGAGACGGTCATCTCGGTCGACATGGGGTCTGCGGCACCGAGGCCGTTGTTCAGGCTGACCTTCGTCTCGTAGCCCAGCTCGCGCAGCATCGGAAAGAAGCAGGGCCTGAAGAAACGCGGATCGAAACCCTCGATTTCTGTGGGCGGTGGCATCGCGTGAAGGTACCATGAGGGTGCTCGGGCTCGCCGTTGCGGGGGCCGACGCGGACGCTGCTAGCGTGCCGTAGCCAATGAGCGAGCGACGCCTCCCGCCCGGTCAGATCCTGGGTCGCGTGCGTGCGCGTCTTCGTCGATCGCGGCTCGCCAACAGGCGGCGGCCGGTGGAGGAGCCCTCCCCTGCGCCCGTCCCGCTGAAAGGGGCGACAGACCGTCCGCTCAGCGCGCTGCCGGCGCGGCTCGACATGCCGTTTGAGCGCGAGAACGTCGCGGCGACCTACCAGTTCGGCACCGAGATCGAGGGGCGCCTCTACAACTACGTCCTCTATCCCGGCACCGGCGACGCGCTGTGCGTGCACTTCTCGGCCTTCTTCGGCGACTGGGGCGACCGCGTGGAGAACCGCGATCAGTTCCAGGGCTACTTCCACCGCCTGCGGATGTTCTGGCCGCTGCGTGAGCACACGTTCCTCTTCCTCTGCGACACGTTCGGCGCGGATCGCAACGGCACATACTACAAGGGCGAGCGCAACGATTTCTTCGTCGAACGTGCAACCGAGGCGATCATCGACGATGTTCGCGCGCAGCTCGGGACGCCGGCCGACCGCGTCGTGACGCTCGGTTCCTCGATGGGCGCGACCGCCGCGCTGCGCCTCGCCCTCAAACACCAGTACGCGGGCGCCGTGGCGGTCTCGCCGCACATCGACCTCGACCTGTGCGCGCGCTATCAGGGCCGTCAGCGCCACGTCGCCGCCGTCCTTGGCGTCGAGGACGTCCAGGCGCCCGAGCACTTCCCCGTGACGCGCGAGATCCGGGAGCTCGCTTGCGCCGTCTCGTCCCAGCCGCGCCTGGTCCTGCAGTCATCCAGAGACGACCACGGAGTCCATATCGAGCAGGTCGAGCCGCTCGTCGAGCTCTGGCGCCGTCGCGGCGGTGCGACGCTGAACGACTTTCACGCGCACGGCGGCCATACAAGCGAGCGTGCGACGCTGAAGTTCTTCCGCAAGGCGATCGCGTGGTGCCTTCTGCGATCATCGCCCGACGCATGAGCACGATCAGGAGAATCGCCGGCAGATCACGGCGGCTGGCGGATCGGCTGCGCCCCGGCGCCGAGGCCGTCCGCGCCACGGAATACTGGGCATCGCTCGAGGACTACCACGAGACCAACGAGGCCGAGGTAAGCGGCTGGGAGCGCAGCAACTGGATCGCGCGCACACTCGTACCCGAGCTCGGAATCGAGTCCGTGCTCGAGGTCGGCACGAACAGCGGCCGCAACCTGGCCGCGCTGCACGCCGAGCATCCGTCGATGCCGCTGCGCGGGATCGATGTCAACGAGCGCGCGATCGCGTTCGCGCGCGAGCGCCATGAGGACATCGATTTCGAGGTCGCCGACGCGAACAGCTGGTCAGAGCCGCCGAACACCTGGGACGCGCTCCTGACGATGTCGGTCCTCGATCACATCCCTGACGACGCGACCGATGCCCTCGCGGCGCGCATGGCCTCGATCGCCGCGAAGTACGTCATCTGCGTCGAGCTCTTCGACGGCGGCCACGGGACCCGCGGCCCGTTCAAGTACAGCCGCGACACGCGCGCGCTCTTCGAGCGTCACGGCTGCCGCACCGAGCGCTGGGAGGCGTCGCTGGGCCAGTACGCCGAGACGAGCCCGCTCTGGGTGTACGTCGGCGCGACGCCGTCGTAGCCGGGGACGGGCCTCAGCGACCCAGGAAGGGTTCCCACTCCGTCCCGTGGCGCTCGTCGACGAAGCGCTCGATCGTCGTCTCGGGCTTCTCGATGACGATCGCGAACGGATAGAGGTGGATCGAGCCGACGACCTGGTTGAAGCCGGTCGCCTCGAAGGTCGCGGCGAGGTTGCGGGCCAGGCCGCCGACGTACGCCTGAAAGCGGTTGTGGATCCCGCCGACGTCCTCGCAGAGGTAGACGCCGCCGGGGCGGATGTGCGGCAGCATCGCCTCGAGCGTCGCGATCTGCTGGTCGACGAGATGGCCGCCGTCGTCGATGATGACGTCGACATCGGGCACCTGCCGGCGAAAGTCGGCCCAGAAGTCGGGATCGGCCTGGTCGCCGATGAAGACGCTGACGCCCTCCCCCTCGTAGGCCCGGCAGGCGTCCTGGATGTCGACGCCGTAGACGTGGCAGCCGGGACCGAAGTACGACCGCCACATGTTCAGACTGCCGCCGCTGTAGATGCCGATCTCGACGACGTTGACCTCACGGCCGACGAACTTCACGAAGTGCCGGTGGTAGATGTCGAAGTAATGGCGGAACTTCCAGATTCCGGGCCCTTCGGTGTGGGCGTCGAAATACGCCTCGAGCGGGTTGGCCGCCGACGGCGCGGCGCGCGGGGCGCCGTTGGGCGCTGGTAGTCCCCGGCCGTACCGGTAGCCCTGCTCGCTCTTGGAAGCCCACAGCACAGGGCGCGCCAGGGGCGTGACGGTGCGGCGAACGAGCTCCGCGGCGCGCGCGACGGCACGGCTGTCGGATGAAGGTCGTTTCACGGCCGGTGACGATACCGTCGCGTACATGCCGGCGCTGTCGTCAGCGGACGTCCGCCAGCGGACGTTGCGGCCGCGACGGCACGACGAGCGCGCGCAACAGCGTGACCGTGGTGGTCCGAGCGTGCTCGCGATACCCGGCGGCGGTGAATGCCCGCAGCGACGGTGCGTTGTCGGGCTTGACGATCGCGCGCAAGGTGCTCACTCCGAGGACATGTGGCGCGGCCTGCCCGGCTGCGTCGAGCGCCACGCTCGCGAGTCGCCGGCCGCGCGCCTCCACCGCGAGCGCGATCGAGACCTCCGCACAGTCGGGGTTGTCGGCATCGCGGTCGAGGCGAATCGAGCCCACTGGCCGCCCGTGCTCCTCGACGATCCACAGCGCATGCGACCGATCACGCGTCACGCGCTCAAACCACGCTGCGTGATCGGCAGGCGCGACGGCCATCCCGGTCAGTGAGGCCGCGACTGCGCCGGGCTCGTTGCGCCAGCCGAGAACGCGCTCCCGATCGGCGGCCCCGGCGGCCGGACGGAGCGAAACACCCACGGCGACGCGACGACCCTCGGCGTCCGAGACGCGCGCCGCGTCGAGGACTCCCATCACCGACAGCGCGTCCCTCGCGGGCGTGACCGGCGCGTGCCCTGCGCGCGCCGCCGTGAGAAAATCACGAATCTCGGCGCGGTAGGTCGGCGCCACGTCGCTCGGCGCCGGCACGCGCCGGGTCTCTTCGCCGGTCGTGTGAATGACGACCTCCTCGGCCGTCCAGTCCCACGCGACCGTCCCCTTCGAGCCGACCACTCGGCAACCGCGGTGATAGTCACGATCCAGATAGTCGAGCGTGATGGTGGCCGGGACCCCGGACGCCAACTGCAACTGCAGCAGCGCCACATCCTCGACGTCGATCTCCAGGTCGGAGACCGTCGGCAAGAGCGCGGACACCGACGCCGCGGGCCCGAGGAGCCAGAGGAGCTCGTCGACCTCGTGGATGATGTCCAGGAGCACGCCTCCGCCGAGCGCACGCTGCGCGCTGTACGTCGCGCGGTAGTCGGTGTCCGGGCGCCACGCTGGCAGCCACGAGCCGCACCACACGGCCGCTCTAAGCGGTCGCCCTATCTCGGGCAGCAGCTCCCGCACGGCCTGTGGGCCAGGATGGAAGCGCAAGTTCATCGCGACGGCGAGGAGCACGCCGCGCTCGGCCGCGAGGCGTTCTAGCCGCGCCGCGGTGGGGGCGTCGAGCGCGAGCGGCTTTTCGACGAGCGCGGGCAGACCGCGGCGGATGCAGGCCTCCGCCTGACGGGCGTGCTCGCTGCTCGGGCTCGCGACGACGACCGCGTCGGCCTTCGCCAGCACCTCGTCCTCGCCGGCCGCCGAGCCGCCTACGACCGGGTCGTAGGTGTGGACGTCACAGCCGAGCTCCCGAAGCAGGCCTGCATGCCGGCGGCCGATCGAGCCCTGGCCGAGGACGGCGACCCTCACACCATGTCCCACGTCACGACGTCGTCGAACTCGATGTCCACGCGCGCGGTGCGGCCGACGACGAGCGGTAGGTGCTTGGGGGCGATCCCGAACCCGGGGCGCTTCACCGTCAGGTGCTCGCGCACGATGGTGGTGCCCGCCCGAATGTCGGTGGCCGCCACGAGCGATCGACGGGCCAACGTGTACATCTCCGCGGCCTCCGCGTCGGTTGGCCCCTCGAGCCGGCCGTTACCCATCGCGGCCTCGACGTCGCGTACGGCGCGCACGAGTGCTCGCAGCTCGTCGGGCTCGATCGCAAAGGGATGGTCTGGCCCCGGAGAGTCGCGATCGAGCGTGAAGTGCTTCTCCAGGACGTCCATCCCGAGAGCGGCGGCGCCGGTGGGCACCGCGACGCCCTCGGTGTGGTCTGACAGCCCAACCGGGATCCCGAAGGCCTGGCGCATCGTGGCCATCGCGCGCAAGTTCATGATGTCCGGCGGCGCCGGGTACAGCGACGCGCAGCGCAGGAGAGCGACGTCCGTGGCACCAGACGACGCGGCGGCATCGAGCGCGTCCTGGATCTCGCCGTACGTCGCCATTCCGGTCGACAGGAGAAGTGGCAGCCCATGGGCGGCGACCGCGGCGATGAACTCCACGTCGACGAGTTCGAAGGAGGCGATCTTGAACGCCGGCACTCCCACGTCGGCAAGTTCGGTGACCGCCGCGGCGTCGAACGGCGTGGCGAAGAACGTGATGCCCAGCGCTGCGCAATGCGACGCCAGTTCACCCAGCCATTCGCGCGGTAGCGCGGCATCCTCGAGGATCTGCTGGGTGTCCTTGTCCGAGACGCCTTCCAGATACTGGAAGCGCGGCGTCTTGGACGAGTACAGGGACTTGCCCGAGTAGACCTGGAACTTGACGGCGTCGGCTCCGGCGTCGGCGGCGACGCCGATGAGCTCGCGCGCCGTCCCGAGGTCGCGATTGTGGTTGGCACCGGCCTCGGCGATGATGTAGCACGGTGCGCCGCCGCCAACCTGGCGGCCCGCAATCGAAAGGGTCTCGCCGAAGCGCCGCCCGGAACTCATTGGACAGGCCTGAAGACCTGTGCCACGGGCGGGCCGTCGAGATGGTCCTCGAGGTGGTCCGGTAGCGCCACCGCGAGGCGCTCGAAGGCAGCGCCGTAGGCGTCGATCGCCTCGTCGATGTCGCTCTCGCTGTGCGCATACGAGATGAAGTTCGAGCCGTTGAAGAGCACCCCGCGCTTGAGCATCTCCTGCTGCAGGAGCGTCTTGGCCGGCAGCGACGCCTGACCCGGGCGTGGCTCACGCACTGACACCAGGGTCCATGGCGCCGCGCCGCCGCAGCTGACCCAGTCCTCGAGTCTCGTGCGCGCGATCTGCTCGCGGACGCCGGCCTGGAGGCGTTCGCCGAGCCGCCACAGGTGCTCGTGAACGGGTTCGGAGGCCATCACGTCGAGCGTTGCCGCGGCAGCCGCCAGAGACAACGCCTCGCCGCCATGCGTCCCGGAGAAGAACACGTCCTCGAGCACGTCCATAACGTCGCCGCGTCCAGCGAGTGCGGAGATCGGCATGCCATTGCCGAGCGCCTTGCCGAACGCCGCCAGGTCGGGCACCACGCCGTAGCGCTCCTGCGCGCCGCCGGGCGCGAGCCGAAAGCCGCTGATCACCTCATCGAACACCGCGAGTGCGTCGTGGCGGTGCACGAGGTCGACGATCGCCTGCAGCTCGCCCTCGGCCGGTTCACGCATGCCGATCGGCTCGATGATGACGCAGGCAACCTCGTCTGGATGTCGCAGCAGCGCCGACTCGAGGGCGGCGGGGTCCCATGGCGCGACGGCTTCGACGAGCTCCTGGGTGGCGGCGGGCACTCCGCGCCGGCGCGATGTCGAAGCGATGTACCAGTCGTGCCAGCCGTGGTAGCCCGCGACGATGACGCGGTCGCGACCCGTGACGGCGCGCCCGACGCGGATGGCGGCTGACGTCGCATCCGAGCCGGACTTCGCAAACCGGACGCGCTCGGCGGCTGGCACGACAGCGCGGATGCGCTCGGCGACCTCGACCTCGAGGGGGTGCGGCAGCGTGAACGTGATCCCGTCCTCAAGCTGGCGCGCGATCGCCTCGTTCACGGCCTCGTGGCCGTGGCCGAGGATGATCGGCCCCAGCCCCATCGGGAAGTCCAGATACCAGGTCCCGTCGACGTCCTGCACCCGGGCGCCGTGGCCGCGCCGCAGATAGGCGGGTGCTACGCCCTGAACCCACTGCGTCGGACCCTTGCTCATCGTCTGCGACTGACCGGGGATGAGCCCCTGCGCCCGGGCCAGGAGCAACGAGGACTCGCTGAGACTGCGGCTGTTGTCGGTCACTGTCACAGACGATGTCAGACCGGCGCCGCGGCGCTTGTCGGCTGCGGGCCTTCTACGGCTGATCCGACCAGGTCCTCCGGGAGCAGGAACGAGCCGCCGGACACGATCTGCTCGCAGACGAAGTCGAGGTAAGGGTCTGCGCCGGGGGCGACGTCTGCGGCATCACCGGCAATCGCGGCCAAGGCGTCGATCTCGGGGTGCTGTTCGCGCACGGTCGGGAACGGAATGCACATCCGGAAGAAGAACATGAATGCGTAGCGCCAGGCCAGCTCGGACCGGTCCTCGGGCAGCGGACCGTCCCCGGCGAGCAGAGCGTCAAGCTCCTCTCCGTGCTGCACGTCGATCGTGAAGCCCTTGGCTCGGTAGTGGGCCGCTCCACACACGCCGACGACCCGGCCGCGTGCCGCCGCCTCGAGACCGACGGTAGACGTGTAGGTCAGCACCAGATCGCTCGAGTCCATCAGCGCGTAGGAATTGATGCTCTCGTCGGGCAACACGACGCGGACGTTGCGCGGAAGCCGCTCGCCGAAGGCGTCGTCGATCGCGTCCTTGAGCGACTCGGCTGATCCCCACCGGAGCTCCTCGGGATGGATGCGGACGATCAGCGCGGTACGCGGATGCCGGCGGACCGCCTCAATCGACTCGATGACCCAGTCGCGCATCGAAGTGAACCCGACGTTTCGGTCAAGGCACCCCGTGTCCCACGGGATGTTTGTGAACAGGCTCACGATCCGGTCGTGTCCGGCGACGTCCAGGGCCTCGAGGAGACCCGCGTCACGCGGGGCTCCATCGTACCGCTCGTGCATTCCGCGGCCGGCCGACCGGCCTGCGAGGTACGCCCGGATCAGGCTCGCCTGCTCAGGCGTGAGTGGCATGTTCTGCACCTGACGCCACGACTCCTCGGAGTCCATGCGCTCCGCGGGCTCGTCGCCGGAGAACATGAGACTGCCCGCGAGAAAGCCGCTGGAGTACGTGATGACACGGGCGCCGCGGCGCTCGGCCGCATGCTTGATCACAAGCTCGGACGTGGTGAGCCCGTTGTAGACCACCACGATGTCTGGTGAGAAGCTGTCGAGCACAGGTTCGACTCCCTGCTCGACGCCGTACGCCGACAGCGCGAAGTCTGTGGCCACCTCCTGTGACAGGGGAAAGCCTTCGTGCTGCGCGGCGAGGAAGAAGCGCGGCACGCTGACCCGTGTGGCGTCGTGGTGGTCGAGCCCACTGTGCTGTTCGGCCGGCAACTCTCGCGGCGCACGCGTCGCGTCGCGCCCCCACGGCATGCCGTCGCTCAGGCGGAAGAGGGCGAGTCCCTGCGCGCGGGCCCACGTCTCGGTGAAGTAGCTGCATCGGTTGCACGGGAAGGGGTAGGTGCTGCGGGCCCATCCGACCTCGCAGATCGGCTGACCGCCGCCGCAGACCAGCAGGCCCACCTCCGCCCCGCGCAGCCGGAGGGCTTGGGCGAGCACCGCCGAGTACCCGCCGAGCACCGCGCCCGTCTTGATCTGGACGACGAGGATACGGGGAGGATCTTTCGGCCGTTCTGCTCCACGGCGGATCTCACTGTCGACCGTTCGCGCCAGGCTGGAGATCTCGCTGAACCGCCCGCGCCGACGCATCCGAAGGCGAGCGAAGGGTGTTCGAACCCAGGAACTCAGCGTCGAACGTTGTGTTTGACCCAGCGGGCCGAGTGGGGGGTGTTGGCCCATCTGTATCTCGTCTCGTGCGGGTGGACTTCGCGGCGCGTGGCGCGAGCGGCGTGGCGAGTGCAGGAGAATAGCCCAGTCCATGACTACCTCTTCGCTTCAGCCGCTCGCGCGTTCTGCAATCCGGACGGTCAGGCGACGCGTCGGCCGGTTCCTCTTCTCGGAGCGTCCCATGGCGCTCGGGTGCCGTCTGCTCGGACCGACGCTGGCCGGCCGTCTCTGCGCACGGTTCATCGTGGCCGACCCCGGCTCGGGCCCGGCATGTCTGTGCATCAGCAGGGATGTCTTCAGCAAGGACATCGATCAGCTTCGGGTACGGACCGATCGAGCCTGGCCACACGTGTCCCAAGCCCTGCTGTATCTCTGTGAGCAGGCATGGCTGCCGTCGTCCTATTTCCGCCAGGGCGCCTTCCAGGACGAGTTGCCCGGGCTGTCGTCGGCCGCGGTCGCCAAAACCGAGCGGTTCGCCGTGAGCTTCCTGCGGTCGGCACAAGCGAGGCACGCGATCGGCGCCGTGATGAGCGGAAGCATCGACTATGCCCAGGATGAGTGGATCCGCCGCGCGGCACAGCGCAGCGGGATTCCTTTCTTGGCGCTCTGCAAGGAGCACGCGATAACCGACTATGGCTACCGGGTCTTCGCGGCGAGCCTGTCCGGCTACCGGTATCACGGCGACGGAGTGGCGGTTTTTGGCCCGCGCAGCCGCGACATCCTCGGCGACGAGTCCGTCTTCCCGCCGGAGCGTGTCTGGATCACCGGTCCGCCGCGTCTGGATGAGTGGTGTGACCTGCTGCCGGCGCCGCGGCGTGACATCGCGGTGCTCTTCTCTTTCAGCAACGACTATCAGGACGGCTCGGCGAGCTGGCCGGATGTCCTCGCGGCGTTCGCGGCAGCGGCGGCCGCATCGACGCAACAGGGCCTGCGCTTCGTCGTCAAGTGCAGAGACCCGTACGAGGAGGAGGCCGTGCAGCAATTCGTCACGGCCTCCGGCGCGCCCGTCGAGGTGATATCGTTCACACCGCTCCCTGACCTTCTCCGGCGCGCATTTGCCGCCGTGGGGTTCTGCTCGCTGGCGATCGTCGAGGCCCTGCTGTCGCCCGCCACGGTGATCTCTCCGCGCTTCGGTGCTTGCCAGAACGATGTCGACGCGCAGTTCGACGACCGTGACGAAGCACTTGGGGCGCTCGTCCGTTTCCCCGCGTCGCCGGATGCGCTGACCGACGAGGTGCTGCGCGCAGCGAGCGCCGGCATCGCACCCGAGGAAGCGGACGCCCGTTTGGCGGTTCTGCACGCGGTGTTCTGCGCGCCCGCTCCCACCTACAGCGCGCTCGTCGACCGCTTCGTCGACGAGCAGATCGCCCGAGCGGCGAGGCGCTCGGCGTGACCGCGCTCGCCGTCGTCCAGGCGCGCATGTCCTCGACGCGCCTCCCCGGGAAGGTACTCGCCGACGTGGGTGCGGAGCCGATGCTCGTGCTGCTGATAAAACGCCTCCAGCGGGCTGCCGGTGTCGCGCGGATCGTGATCGCGACCAGCGACGACGCCTCCGACACAGCGATCGCCGACGTTGCCCGATCTGCCGACGCGGACGTCCACCGCGGTCCGCTGGACGACGTTCTGAAACGGTTCGTGGGCGCCGCGGCGGGCCATAGCGGACCGATCCTCCGCGTGACCGCGGACTGTCCACTGATCGACCCGGACGTCATCGATGCTCTGCTCGGGTGCTTCGCTGCCGCTCCGGGAGCGCTCTACGGCTCCAACGTCGAACACCGCACATATCCCGATGGGCTCGACGTCGAGGTCTTCACGCCGGCGGCGCTCACGCTCGCAGACCGGCTCGCCACGGATCCACTGGACCGCGAGCACGTGACGACGTTGATGCGTCGGCACCCCGATCGGTTCCCGCCGGTCTCGCTGACGGGCCCCGAGCGGCTGGGTCACTTGCGCTGGACCGTTGACGATCGCGAGGACCTAGAGTTCATCCGTGCCCTCGTCGCGCGGCTGGGCGAGGCTCGATACGCCGCTACGATGATCGACATCGTGCAGGCCGTCCGCCGCCCCCCGTCGCTGAACGATGCGGGCGCGTGCCGCGGCTGAAGAACCGCAACTCTCCCCTTCTTCCACGTTAGAGAGCATTGATGACTGATCCGATCACCCAGCTCAACTCGCTCAAGCGCTGCACGCGTTGCGCGCTGCCCGAGACCCACGAGTCGATCACCTTCGACGCCGAAGGCGTCTGCAACGTCTGCCAGCAGGTGGAGTTCAAGCAGGAGCAGATCGACTGGCAGGCGCGGGGTCACGAGCTCGACACCCTGATCGAGGAATACCGGGGCAAGAACGACTACGACTGCATCGTGCCGTTCTCCGGCGGCAAGGACTCGGCGTTCACGCTGTGGTACCTCGTCCGCCACAAGGGCCTGAAGCCACTCGTCGTCTCTTTTGACCACGGCTTCTACCGGCCGAACCACCTCGAGAACGTCGAGAAGACGATCACGAAGCTCGGCGTGGATTACATGCGTTTCCGTCCCAACTGGGATGTCGTCCGCAAGCTCATGCTCGAGGCGCTGGAGCGTAAGGGCGACTTCTGCTGGCACTGCCATACCGGCATCTTCAGCTACCCCATGCAGATCGCGGTGAAGTTCAAGGTGCCGCTCCTCTTCTGGGGCGAGCCCAGCGCCGAGTACACGAGCTACTACTCCTACGACCAGGGCATCGAGGAGGTCGACGAGCGTCGCTTCAACCGCTTCGTGAACCTCGGCATCACGGCCGAAGACATGGAGGGCATGCTCGATGACTCCGTGACGATGCGTGACCTCGAGCCGTTTGCCTACCCGAAGATGAAGGATCTGCGCCGCGTCGGCGTGCGTTCAGTGTGTCTGGGCTCGTTTCTGCCGTGGGACGTCCGCGAGCAGGTGAAGCTCATCAAGGAGGAGCTCGACTGGCGGGAGGACGTCGTCGAAGGCGTCCCGCCGGGATACGGCTACGAGAAGATCGAGTGCGCCATGCAGGGGGTCCGCGACTACATCAAGTTCCTCAAGCGCGGGTACGGCCGCACGTCCCATCTCGCCTCGATCGACATTCGCAACGGCCGTATGGACCGCCAGACCGCCGCCGAGATGATCGCTGCTCACGACGGCCGGCGTCCCGCGTCGCTCGACGTGTTCCTCGAGTACGCCGGGATCGACGAAGCGCGCTTCATGGAGATCGTGGCACGTCACGTCGTCGCGCCGTGGGCCGAGCCGGACCTTATTCAGATCCAGACCGCCGAAGAGCTGTGGGACCAGCAGCTCTGGGCTCGGCGGCCGTGCGGCAGCCCCGGTGCGCCCACATCCATCCCCAAGCCGATCGGGCAGATCGAGAACGCACTGCCGATGGCGGCCGAGCACGGCACGTTCAGCCAGGCGACGGCGGAGGCACTCGGCGCGGTGCCGAGCCCCGTCGGCCGCGCGAACGGGTCCGCCGAGACGCACGTCCCGTCGGTGGCTGCCCCGGCACCGCCGGCCGACGACGACGTTTCCTGAGGGATCAGCCGTCCCGTGATCGCGATCGTCGACTACGGGATGGGCAACCTGCGATCGATGGCCAAGGCCCTCGAGTACGTCGGTGGCGACGCCCTCCTGACGTCCGACGCGGCGGACATTCGCCGAGCTGATCGGATCGTGCTCCCAGGCGTCGGGGCATTCGGGGAAGCGATGGAGAATCTCCACTCCACCGGGCTCGTCGACGTGCTCGCCGAGGAGGTTCTGCAGGGTGGCAAGCCCTTCCTCGGCGTCTGCCTCGGAATGCAGCTGCTCGCGCGGACCTCCGTCGAACACGGCCGTCACGAGGGCCTCGGGTGGCTCGCGGCTGACGTCCTGCCGCTCACGATCACTGCCTCGGACGTGCGGGTCCCGCACACGGGGTGGAATGACATCGAGCTGCAGATCGCCGCCGGTACAGCGCTGTCACGCGTGCGTCCCGGCACCGCGTTCTACTTCAACCACTCCTTCCACCTCGTGCCGGACGACCGATCTGTCATCGCGGCCCACACGGTGCATGGGCACGAGATCGTCGCGGCGATCGCGCAAGACAACATCTGCGCGACGCAGTTTCATCCTGAGAAGAGCCAGCAGGCCGGTCTGGAACTGCTGGCCGACTTCGTCGCCTGGACTCCGGCGAGCGCCCGCGCGGCCGCCTGACGCTCAGGCGATCCGGACGTCGACCCCGTACGTCTTCATGTGCGCTCGCGCCTTGATGACCGACTGGTCGGTGAAATGCAGCATCGACGCGCAGGAGACGGCATCCGCGTGCCCTTCGGTGAGTGCCGTGACGAGATGCTGCAGGGTCCCGCAGCCGCCGTGGGCGATCACCGGCACCGTGAGGGCTTCGGCGACCGAGCGGACGAGCTCGAGGTCGTACCCCTCCATCGTGCCCTCGCGGTCGATGGACGTGAGGAAGATCTCGCCGGCGCCGAGGTCCACGGCGCGTCGCGCCCAGTCGACCGGATCCAGGCCGGTGGGCTGCTGCCCCGCGTGTGTGAAGACCTGAGGGCTTCCGTCCTCGCCGCGGCGGACGTCGATCGACACGACGACCGCCTGGTTTCCGAAGCGGTGCGCGGCCTCCTCGATCACCATCGGACGCTCGACGGCCGCGGTGTTGATCGACACCTTGTCGGCGCCGTTACGCAGCAGCAGGCCCACGTCCTCGACGGTCCGGATGCCACCGCCGACACACAGCGGCATGAAGCATTCTTCGGCCACGTGACGAACGATGTCGAGCGTCGTCTCGCGTCCTTCGAAGGTCGCCGTGATGTCCAGCAGGACGAGCTCGTCGGCGCCTTGGGCGTCGTAGACGCGTGCGGCCGTCAGCGGGTTGCCGGTGTCGCGATAGGCGCCGAACTGCCGGCCCTTGACGCAGCGCCCGTTCTTCAGCAAGAGCGCCGGGATCAGCCGTTTCTTCAGGCTCACGGAGTCGATCGCAGAACGAGCCCGAACATCCATTGATCCTCGACGCCGGCCTCGCCGACGAATTGGGCGGGGCGGCGGCCCTCGTCGACCCAGCCGTTGGCGAGAAACGCGTCGCCGGATTTGACGTGTGTCGAATAGCACGACGCGGTGAGCTTCCGCGCTCCGAGCTCTTCGGCGGCCAGGCGCGTCGCGAGGGCGATCGCCTCACGACCGGCGCCGCGCCCGCGCCACCCGCCGTCACCAATCAGCAGCCCGACGTCGGCGGTGCCGTGGTGGGGATCGAGCGGACCGACCTTGATGTTGCCGATGTGACGTCCGTCATCCGCCAGGGCGCAGATGGCAAGCAGCAGCGTGTCATCGCGCGCCGTGCTCGTCACGACGAAATCCCGCAGCGACTCCAGCGTGTGCTCGGTGAATCTGGCCTCGAGGTAGCGCACGACCTCGGGGTCGCGCATCCACGCGAGGTAGAGCTCACCCACATCGGCGACGGTGAGCGCCCGCAGGCCGATCCGCTCGCCGCGTGCGAGCAGCTCCGTCACGCGGGTTGCTCGACGCGTGTCCGCCCCACGTCAGCGCGGAGCAGCCGCCGAATCTCATCGCTTACGCGGCCGACGTCGGCGGCGGTCATCGCCGGGAAGATCGGCAGCGACAGGGCCTGTTCGTAGTACTCCTGCGCATGCGGCAGCAGCGCCATCGCGGCAGCGCCGTAGCCGCGGTCTCGATAGACGCCATGGAGCGGGATCGGGATGTAGTGCAACTGCGTGATGATGCCCGCGTCGCGAAGCTGCTCGTAGATGAACCGGCGTCGCACGGCACCTTCGGTGAAGCGCACGACGAAGAGGTGGTAGCCGTGGATTTCGTCCGCTCCGGCGCGCGCCGGCAGCGCGAGACCCGGCACGTCGGCGAGCGCCTGGTGGTAGTGCTCGGCGATCTTGTCGCGGCGGGCGATCCAGCCGTCGAGCTTGCCCAACTGGCTTTGGCCGAGCGCACACTGGAAGTCGGTTATGCGGTAATTGAAGCCGAGCGTGTCCACGTCGTAGTGCCAGCCGCCGCGCAGGGGATCGTGCGGAGAGCTGCGACGCTCCATGCCGTGCGTGCGAAAGACCCGCAGACGCCCGGCCATCGCGTCGTCGTCCGTCGTCACGACACCGCCCTCGCCGGTGGTCATCGCCTTCACCGGATGCAGCGAGAACACCGACATGTCCGCGAGGCCGCCCGCGCCGACCGGCTCCGCCGCTCGTCTCCCGCCGAGCGCATGGCAGGCGTCCTCGATGATGACGACGCCTCGCGCACGAAGCTCCTGCAGCGGCTCGAGATCGACGGGAAGTCCTGCCAGCGAAACGGGCAGGATGACCTTGACGCCGTCAGCGTGGCCGTTGCGCACGGCGGCGGCGGTGTCGAGATTCGCCGTGCGCGGGTCCACGTCGGCGAACCGCGGACGCGCGCCGACGAAGAGCGCGCAATTGGAGGACGAGACAAAGCTCAGCGGCGTCGTGAGCATCTCGTCGCCCGGTCCCAGCCCCGCCGTCGCCGCCGCGGCGTGCAGCGCGCCGGTCCCGTTGGCGAACGCCACCGCGTGGCGTGCCGACACGGACTGTGCGAACGCGACCTCGAACGCCTCGACCCGTGGCCCACTGGTGATGAGCGGGTCTCGAAGGGCTTCCACTACGGCCGCGATGTCGTCGTCGTCGATTTCCTGGCGGCCGTAGGGAAGCCGTTCGGCCGTCATGCCACAGGTTCGAGCGATGGCAGCAACGCGCGCAGCCCGTCGGCCGTGAGCCAGCGCTCGTTCGTGTCCGACGAGTAGCGAAACCCGTCCTGGAGTCCGGGGCCGTGCCGGTAGGCCGCCGTGCGCCAGGTCGGAAACTCCGGGAGGATCGCGTAGCGGTCCTCGAGGTCCTGGGCGTGGCGGGACTCGTCCTCGGTGAGCAGGACCTCGTGGAGCTTCTCCCCAGGTCGAATACCGATGATCCTGTGCTCGGCGTCGGGCGCGATCGCGTCGGCGACATCGCGCACCCGCATCGATGGGATCTTGGGGACGAAGACCTCGCCGCCCTCCATGATGTGCAGCGACTCGAGTACGAACTCCACGGCCTCGGGCAACGTGATCCAGAACCGCGTCATCCGCTCGTCGGTGATCGTCAGCGTTCCCGTCTGGGCCTGACGCAGGAACAACGGCAGCACCGAGCCTCGGCTGCCCACGACGTTGCCGTAGCGGACGTTGGCGAAGCGGGCGTCGGAGTCCGCGGCGTAGGTGTTCGCCTGCGTGATGATCTTCTCGGCGCAGAGCTTCGTCGCGCCGTAGAGGTTCACGGGGTTGACGGCCTTGTCCGTCGAGAGCTGGATGACGCGCGGAACATCGTTCTCGATGGCGGCGGTGACGATGTTCTCGGCGCCCATGCCGTTCGTCTGCACGGCCTCGAACGGGTTGTACTCGCAGGCCGGGACCTGCTTGAGAGCCGCGGCGTGGATGATCAGATCGACCCCGCGGGTCGCACGCACGAGGCGGTCGCGATCACGGACGTCGCCGATGAAGAACCGGATGCGGTCCTCGTCCTTGTACGGAACGGCCATCTCGGACTGCTTGAGCTCGTCCCGGCTGAAGACGCGCACGACGGCGGGCTCGTGATGTTCGAGGAGCGCCTTGACACACGCCTTGCCAAACGAGCCCGTGCCGCCGGTGATGAGGATTGTCTTGTCTTTGAGGTCCACTGAATGCCAAGCGTTCGGAGGAGGCGAAAGTTGCGCCCGGGGGCGCCGATGCTAGCGACTCCTCAGGCTTCGAAGCGTCCGTCCGGACGCTCCGCGAGACCAGCGAGCGCCCACCGCCGCTGGACTTCCGCGGCCGCCCGCTCCGCCCCGTGTCCGTCAAAGATACGGGTGCCCACCTCGATCAGGGTCGCGCGTAGGCCCGGGTCCGTCAGCCGCTGCAGCCCCGCTTCGAGTGCCGCCGTCACGTCCGATCGCAGGCCGTCGACGCCGATCGCAACGCCTGCGGCGTCGCACGCGCGTGCGACTCGCAACTGGTTTGCGGCCAGCGCGACGACAAGCGACGGCACGCCCGCGCACGCAAGCTCGTACGCCGTGATACCCGCGGCCGAGACGGCGAGGTCGATGTCGGGCAGCACGTCGACGAGCGCCGTCGGGCACGGGAGGCGCTCGACTCCGAAGGGCGCGGCGCCCGCGATCGGCGCAAGGATCGTGACGCCCGGAAAATGGTGCGCGACCTGCTGGGCGATCTGCGGCACGAGGCGTTGCGCTCTGTCGGTTCCGCCGACGGTGACGAGCACGCGTCCGACGGTTGGGCGGGGGCTCCGTGCAGCTGCCAGGCGGGGGTCAAGGGGCGCGTAGCGCGGTCCGGCGACGAGACGGTCCGGCTTGACGAGCTCGGTGGCGGCTCCGGGCGCATCGAGATGGTAATCCAGCACGACCCCACGTTTTGAGCACCGCCGCGCCTCTGCGAGCGTCAGCAGTGGCCGGCGGGCCGCGGCCGCACAGAGCTCTGAGTCGGGGATCGTGTAGGTGTCGACCACCGCCGCCGCCCAGCCGTCGTCCAAACCGCAGGCGTCGCGTGCCGGCGCGATGCGAGGACACCCGGCACGGTCGAGCAGCCACTCGGCCAGACCGGTGTACTCACCTACGAAGACGGGGCTCCATCCGGCCTCCGCGAAGGCTGCGGCCAGCGGAATGCAACGGGCCACGTGGCCCGCGCCGACGACCGCGTCGCCGTCGCAGCGAAACGCGAGCGCTCGCGCCACTCCCGGGCCGCCGTCAGGCGAGCTGACCACTCGAGTCGGTGCCGACGCGGCGAGGGCGGCGCCGACCGAGGTGACGCGCGCGGGGCTCGCGGAGCGCCCAGCGATCCTGGCGTCACGATGGCGTGAGACCACCGCGAGGCCGGCCGACGACAGCATCCCGATGCGCGTCATGGCGCGGACGCCATGACGTTCCAGCGCCGGTATCGCGAACTCCAGGAAGTCACGGTAGCCGTCGTCGAAGGACAGGACCGCCGCCACCCGGCGTCGAGCACGCGGCCGAATGGCGACTCGCGCGGCGCAACCGCCTCTCGTAGGACCCCTACGTTCACCGCCGCTCCCGCCATCGCGTGCCGATCGCAAACTCCGAGTCGGGGCGATGCTACCTGGGCCGTGGGCCGGGCCATGCGGACCTCCGCCTGCGTTATCGTGCATCCTCGTCGTTGCAAGCCAGAGGATCGGACCGGGAGCAGACATTCGACGATCACTCAGCTGGATGGGCTTGCGGTGCGCAGGCTGGTCCGCGGTTTCATCAGACACCCGGTGCTCGCCGTGGTGGTCGTCGCGCTCGCTGCGCGGCTCATCGTCGCTGTTGCCTCCTACGTGCTCACAGATGGCTACCTCATCCCCGATGAGGCGCTCTACGTCGAGTTGGGCAAGGCGGTCGTCGTCCACGGGCTCACGCCCGATAAGTCGTATCCAGGCTACGGCCAATCGCTGTACGTCACGACCTGGACGTTCAGTGCCCCGCTCGTCGGGCTCTTCGACGTCTTCGGTGCCTCGCGCCTCGTGGAGCAGCTCTTCGCGGCCGTGGTCGGCGCGGCGATGGCCGGCGTCACCGTCGCCATCGGCTGCACTTCCTGAAGCCTGGGTTCGCCGCGCTGGCAGGGCTCGTCGTGGCGCTGGGCCCGTCCGAGGTGCTCTTCTCCTCCGTCGTCCTGCGTGAAGCGCACGTGTGGCTAGACCATGACGGTCGTCGCCGTGGGCGCGCTGCTGCTGGCGAGCACCGACTGGCGCCGTGTGGCTCTCGGGCTCGGCGTCGCCGCCGCCGGACTGCTGGGACTTACGTATCTGCGCGAGCAGACGATGTTGGCGGCGGCTTGGGCGCTGGCCCTGGCCGTCGTCTTGATGCCGCACGCGCTCTGGTTGCCGCGCGTGGCGACCTGCCTCGCCGTCGTGGCGATCGTTCCCTACATGGCCGGTCTCGGGTCGCGGGCCGGAACCTTGTGACCTCTGCCGCGCCGAATCTCGACAAGACACGAGGCACGCTTGCGGTGGGCGCGAATTCGGCCGTCACCCCGCCGCAAACGGCGGCTTCCGCGCCCGTCACCGGGGCCCTGAATCGGGTGCGGCCTCAATCGCCGCGCGCGCCGCCGCCAACGGCGAAGGCAACGTCCGAGCCGGCCTCGGGCACCTCCCGGCGGGCCTGGTGGACGTCACGTTGCGGCCGTTCCCCTGGGAGACCTCGGTCGGGATCGCGCTGCGCCTGGCGAGGATCGAGACGCTTGGCGCTACCTGCTCTACGCACTGTCGGCCGTCGGCATCGTCGTCTCGCTGCGGTGCCGCCAAGCGCGGTTGGCGCTCCAGTTCCCGGTCCTCGTGCTGGGAATGCTCGTCGGATCGCGGCGCTGACCCAGGGCAACCTCGGGACGGCCTTCCGCCATCGTGACCAGGTCGTCTGGGTACTGGCGCTCTGCGCGGCCGCAGGACTGCAATGGCTCGTCCTCGAGTCGCGCTGGGCGCGCGTGCGCCCCAGCGCCTCCGGGGACGCCGGCGGCGGCCCGAGCTCCGGGGATGAGGTCGGCGTTCCGACGCCTCTCGTCACGCGCGCCGGGTAGGCTCGCCGGATGAGAGTCTTGATCACAGGCGGCGCCGGCTTCATCGGCTCAAACCTCGCCGACGGCCTCCTGCGCGAGGGTCACGAGGTCCGGATCCTCGAC
>Ga0136633_1000740_pt1 | contig 24793 bp, 20 predicted proteins | sample AntDrymeUQ832206_2_FD_105494 | JGI IMG/M metagenome (GOLD analysis project Ga0136633, IMG submission 105494) | Polar desert sand microbial communities from Dry Valleys, Antarctica - metaG UQ83 (22.06) | ecosystem: Environmental > Terrestrial > Soil > Desert | place: Antarctica: Dry Valley...
ACGATGGCCGTCACGAACGGCGCGAACTCGCGGATCGACGCGAGGACGAAGAAGCCGCCCAGGCGGTCCAGCGCGCCGAAGAGGACCAGGAAGTTGGCGGCCTGCAATCCGGGGGCGCCGTAGCCGAAGGCGACGGTCGACACCAGCAGCGGGAACCAACACAACCGCAACGCGAACAGGAATTGACCCACGAACTCGCCGCCGTACGGGTACGGCGGACGAAGGGCAGACACGATGGTCTTGCCCGTCAGGATCATCATGTCCCCGACTTCTTCGAGCACGTTCTTCGTTGGAAGGAACGCTCGATCGGCGACGCCTCGTACCACTGAAATCTCTCCTCGGACGGCAGGGTGAACCGGTCCCGTCGCCCGACAATCTATGACACCACGCCCTGCGCTGCCAACCACCAACCGAACCTCAACGCAACCTTCACCGAACCAACCTGCTGATCGGCGCCCCGCGCGGCGCCTACGTGGTAGGTTCCGCGCCGCCGTGAGGAGGACGACTGTCACCGGGCTTTTCGCCGTCGCCGTGCTTGTCGCCGGCTGCGGTGGCGGCACCCGTCAGGACGCCGAGGAGCCCGCCGGCACGTTCGAGGTCGAGGTCGTCTCGGCGAAGTTCCCCGAGCGGCAGAAGCTCGCCCGCCAGGAGCGACTCGTCGTCGAGGTTCGCAACGCGGACACCAAGACGATCCCGAACGTCGCCGTGACGATCGATCCCGGCTTCGCGGTGCGCTCCAACCGCCCGGACCTCGCCGACCCCAACCGGCCGGTGTGGATCGTCGACGACGGCCCGTTCGGCGGCGGCACCGCTTACACGAGCACGTGGGCGCTCGGCGCGCTGAAGGCCGGTGAGTCGCGCCGGTTCGTCTGGAAGGTCACGCCCGTCCGGTCCGGTCGCCACGAGGTGCGCTACCGGGTCGCTGCCGGCCTCAACGGCAAGGCCAAGGCGCAGGTCGCCGGCGGCGACAAGGCCGAGGGGGCGTTCAACGTCGCGATCTCCGACAAGCCGTCGCAGGCCACCGTCGACCCGGAGACCGGCGAGGTCCTGCGCAACGACGACGACGTCTCCGACGGCGGCTGAGACCACCGACGTCGCGCTACGCCCCGGCCTCGGGGTGTGACTGCAGCACTTCCTCGCCCGCCTCACCCGTGCGGACGCGGTAGCTCTCGTCGACTGGGATGACGAACACCTTGCCGTCGCCGACCGCGCCGGTGCGGCCGTGACGCAGGACCGTGTCGACGATCGTCTGCACGTCGGCGTCGGCGACCACGCACTCGAGCTTGACCTTCGGGCGCAGGTAGTTGGTGAGCTCGGCGCCGCGGTAGCGCTCGGTGACGCCCTTCTGACGGCCCGATCCCTTGACCTCGCTGATCGTCAGCGACGGGAACCCCAGGGTCAACAGCTCGGTGCGAATGGGCTCGAACGCCTCGTGGCGGATGTACGCCATGACCATCTTCATTGTGTCTGGACTCCTTTAGATCTCGGTCGGGACGCGCGCAGGTGGGACGGTGCGGTCAGGGCCGCCACCGTAGCCGACGAGCTCGGCTGCTGGGATGAACTGCTCGGGATAGCCGTACATCCCGTGTTCGGAGATGTCGAGACCCGCATCCTCATCCTGGACCGACACCCGCAGGCCGACCGTGGCCTGGATGAGCTTGAGGGTGATCCACGAGAGGACGAACACGGTCACGAAGGTGAAGATCACCGCGAGCGCCTGGACGCCGAGCTGGCTGAAGTCGCCCGAGTAGAACAACCCGGGCTTGCCGATCCCGACCGTCTCGGCGAGCCGGTCGGAGGTGAACAGGCCGCAGGCGAGCGTGCCCCAGATACCGGCCAGGCCGTGGGCGCTCAGGGCGCCGACTGGGTCGTCGAGCTTCTTGTCGATGGCCAGCACGCCAAGGACGACGATGGCGCCGGCCACCAGTCCGATGATCGGCGCTGCCCAGAACTCGACGTAGCCCGACGGCGCGGTGATGCCGACCAAGCCGGCGATCGCGCCGTTGCCGATCATGCCTATGTCGAGGGTCTTCTGCTTGAGGCGGCCGACGATCATCGCGCCCAGGACACCACCCGCGGCGCCGAGGTTGGTCACGGCGATGACCTCGGCGAAGCGGCCGCCGCCCGTGCCGAGAGTCGAGCCGCCGTTGAACCCGAACCAGCCCAGCCAGAGGATGATCACGCCGAGCCCGAACAGCGGCATGTTGTGGCCCGGGATCGCCCGGGGCTGACCCTCGGCGGTGTACTTGCCCTTGCGCGGCCCGAGCAGCAGGAGCGCCGCGAACGCCGCGGTGGCGCCGGTCAGGTGGACCACCGATGAGCCCGCGAAGTCCTGGACGCCATCGCCGAACAGGCCGCCGAGGCGATCGGCGGCGAACAGGCCCCCGCCGAAGCCCCAGTGGGCGATCAGCGGGTAAATGAGGACCGAGAAGACGATCGCGAACGGGATGTAGGCGGCGAACTTCATCCGCTCCAGGGTGGTGCCCCACACGATCGCCAGCGAGACCGCCGCGAACATGAACTGGAAGATGAAGAACGACGCGTCGGCGCCCGACGCCGTGACGTCCTCGCCGAACAGCGTGTACTCGCGGCCGAACTGGAAGAGGAAGCCGGAGTCACCGGCCAACCAGCCCGCGCCGCCGAACGCGATGGCGAACCCGGCGGCCCACCAGCCGATCGACGCGATCGAGAAGTTCACGAGGATCTTGGCGATCCCCATGCCGGCGTTCTTGCCGCGCGAGAAGCCGATCTCCAGGAGAGCGAAGCCCGCCTGCATGAAGAACACCAGGACCGTCGCGACGATGACCCAGGTCACATTGAGCTCGCCAACCAGCGTGTCCAGCGTCGTCTCTGTCATGTCCGGCAGTTTCGGGCCGCCCGGCGGCGGTGTCCTTGGCGTTTGGGCGAACATCTGGCGAGACGATTTGGCCGCGTGGACAAACCCCGGCTCCCGCGCGCTGAATAGATTGGCCCCATGTCCATCACGCGAAGCCGCCACCCGAATGTCCTCGCCGCGCAGTGGAGCGCCAACGGCGGTGCGCTCGGCACGACGGATCTGACCCAGCCCGGAGCCGAGATCTACGGCGCCAACGTCTTCTCCACGGCAGAGCAGCGCAAGCGCCTGCCCGAGGACGTCTTCGAGCGCCTCCAGAAGACCCTGTCCTCCGGCCAGTCGCTCGACACGTCGCTCGCCGACCAGATCGCCGACGCCATGAAGGACTGGGCGCTCGAGAAAGGCGCCACGCACTACACCCACTGGTTTCAGCCCCTGACCAACATGACGGCGGAGAAGCACGACTCGTTCTTCAGCCCTGCCGGCGACGGGACCGCGCTAGCGGAGTTCTCGGGCAAAGAGCTCATCCAGGGCGAGCCCGACGCCTCCTCGTTCCCCACGGGCGGCATCCGGGCGACGTTCGAGGCCCGCGGCTATACGGCGTGGGACCCGACGTCGCCGGCGTTCATCCTCGAAAACCCCAACGGGGCCTACCTCTGCATCCCGACCGCGTTCGTCTCGTGGACGGGCGAGGCGCTCGACCACAAGATCCCGCTGCTGCGTTCGATGGACGTGCTGTCGAAGAGCGCCATGGCCGCTCTCTCCCTCTTCGGTAACGCAGAGGCCGCGCGCGTCTTCACCACTGTCGGCGCCGAGCAGGAGTACTTCCTGATCGACGAGCAGTACTTCTACGAGCGTCCCGACCTGATCACCACGGGGCGCACCCTGTTCGGCGCCAAGCCGCCGATGGGTCATGAGCTCGACGAGCACTACTTCGGCTCGATCCCCGAGCGCGTGCTGGCGTGCATGCTCGAGGTCGAGCTCGAGCTGGCCAAGCTCGGCGTGCCGATCAAGACCCGCCACAACGAGGTGGCGCCGGCGCAGTACGAGGTGGCGCCGATCTACGAGAACTCGAACCTCGGCTCCGATCACCAGCACCTGACGATGCAGGTCCTCCAGAACGTCGCCCGCAACTACGGCCTGGTCTGCCTTCTGCACGAGAAGCCGTTCGCCGGCGTCAACGGGTCGGGCAAGCACAACAACTGGGCGATGGGCACCGACGCGGGCGAGAACCTGCTCGAGCCCGGCGACACGCCGCACGAGAACGCGCAGTTCCTGTTCTTCTGCACGGCGGTCGTTCAGGCGGTCAACAAGCACCAGGCGCTGCTGCGCGCCTCGGTGGCCAACGTGGGCCAGGACCACCGGCTGGGGGCCAACGAGGCTCCGCCGGCGATCATCTCGATCTTCCTCGGCGCCGAGCTCGAGAAGGCGTTCGACGCGATCGTCGCCGGAAGCGCCGACGGGGGCACCGATGCCGCGACGATGGGGTTGGGGACGCCGGTGCTGCCGCCGCTGCCGATGCACGGCGGCGACCGCAACCGCACCTCGCCGTTCGCGTTCACCGGCAACAAGTTCGAGTTCCGCGCGCTCGGCTCGAGCATGTCGCTGGGCTTCGTCAACACGGTGCTCAACACGATCGTCGCCGAGGCCATCGACGAGCTGACCGGCAAGCTGCAGGCCGAGGTCGACGGCGGCAAGGGCGTCGACGAGGCGGCTATCGCCGTGGTCAAGGACGTCTACGCCGCGAACTCGCAGATCGTCTTCGACGGCGACGGCTACTCCGACGAGTGGCAGCAGGAGGCCGAGCGGCGCGGCCTGCTGAACCTGCGCACGACGCCGGACGCGCTGCCGTGGATCGTCCACGAGCAGACGGTGAAGGCGTTCGAGGCCTACGAGGTGCTCTCCGGCCGCGAGCTCGAGGCCCGGTATGAGGTGTTCGTCGAGCAGTACGCGGTCAAGCTCAACATCGAGGCCGAAACCGCTGCGTCGATCGCCCGGACGATGATCTTCCCGGCGGCCGTGCGTCACCTCGCGCTGCTCAAGGCTGGGGGCATCGAGCAGGCGATCCCCGAGACCGACGCGCTCGTCGGCCTGTTGTGGAACGCGATAGGCGACCTCGAGACAGCCAACCTCTCCGAGAACCAGCCCGACGAGGAGCCGCTGGAATGGGCGACCTACATGCGCGACACGATCATCCCCGCAATGGACAACGTCCGCGAGGTGGCCGACCGCCTCGAGCGCATCGTGGCCGACGACCTCTGGCCGCTGCCGAAGTACTCGGAGATGCTGTTCATCAAGTAGCGCCTCAACCGACGTGTGACGTGTCCGGGAGCCTCGCGCCCGCGGGGCTCCCGGTAGACGGAGCTCATGTACAAGCACGGGCACGAGTTGCCCGAGTTCGCGATGTACCCGCTGCTCGACGATCGGCGGGCGGTCGCGGACCTGACCGACATGTACACGCGATGCCTGGAGGTCGCCGCGGCGCATGGGTTCGCCGCGCTGATCGGAGGCCTCGACTACCGAGCCAGCCCGGACTGGGCCTCCAAGCTCGGGATCTCCGCCGCCGGGCTCACCGAGTTCCAGCTGCGTTCGATCGAGTTCCTACGTGACGTCGCGCGGCCGTTCGAGCAACAGGTCCCGCAGATCCTCATCGCCGGCATCGTCGGCCCGCGCGGCGACGCCTACGGCCGCGACGACACGATCACCGCCGACGAGGCCGAGGACTACCACGGGGTCCAGATCGAGACGCTGAGGCAGGCCGACGTCGATCTCGTGAGCGCGCTGACGTTCAACAACGTCCCCGAGGCAGTGGGCGTCGCGCGGGCCGCGTCGAAGGCGGGGCTTCCGCTGTCGATCTCGTTCATGGTCGATCCGGCCGGTCGGCTGCTCACCGGTCCTTCACTGAAGGACGCGGTGGAAGCAGTGGACGAGCAAGCAGGCGATGCGCGGCCGGACTTCTACGGCATCAACTGCTCGCATCCCGTCGAGTTCGAGCCGGCGCTGGTCGCCGGAGCCTGGAGCGAACGCATCCGGAGCCTGCGACCGAACGCGACGATGGCCGAGAAACAGGCCCTGTGCCAGATCGGACACCTCGAGGCCGGCGACCCTCGATCGCTCGCAGCCCACATGGGCGCCCTCGCTCAGCGCCTGCCGCACCTCGACATATGGGGTGGCTGCTGCGGGACCTGGGACGACCACCTCCGCGCCATCGCACAGCAGCTACGTCCGCTCGAGCACTGACGCACAACCCTCTAACCGCGAATGATCGGCGGGCGTTCTACGGTCAATGTGCCGTGTCTTCATCGCCGACGACGTGAAGGCGATCCGCCGTCTGTGGACCCTGTATCTCGAGGAGGACCCCGCGGTGCAGGTCGTCGGGGAGGCCGCCGACGGTAACGAGGTGCTGGCCGGCGTCGCGGCGACGCGGCCCGACGTCCTCGTGCTCGACCTGTCCATGCCCGAGCGTGACGGCCTGGAGGTCATCCCGTTCGTGCGGGAGTGCTCGCCGGAGACCGCGATCGTGGTCGCCTCGAGCTTCTCCCGCGCCCGCATCGGCCCGCTGGCCGAGGAGCTCGGCGCGGTCGCTTACTACGAGAAGGGCGGCACGCCCGACGAGTTCCGCGAGCTGGTCCGCGGCGCCCGTGCGGCGCTCGCGACTGCCGGAGTGACGAACCGCCTCCGCTGAGGCCGCCGCGGCCGCGCGCTACGCCTGAGAGGCGGATGCCGCCATGGCAGCGGCATCGACGATCCGCCACGGGTTCGCGTCCGGTCCGTCGAGACCAAAGGTCCAGCGCTCGGTGAAGCGGGTGGGCCGCGACTGGCTCCCCGACAAAAGGATCGTGGTGTCGCGATCCTCGACGTAGCGCACGGCGTCGACCTGCACGGCCACGGTCAGGCGCGGAGGCTCCGCATGGGCGTCCAGGCCTTCGATCGTGACCGCGCGTACGCGCGGGGCGCGGATCACCACGCGGGCGGCGTCGCCTGCATGCCCCGGATGCAGCATCTCGCGACGGGCTTCGGGGGTGGCGAGCTCGGCGAGCCGGCGGTCGCTGCCGTCGATGGCCTCGGCCCAGGCCGCAAGGGCCCGCTGCACCGCCACCTCGAGCACGGACGGCGCGAAGCGACCATCGACGAGCGAGAGGTCCAGGGCCTGCGCGTGCGCGTCTCCCTCGTAGCCGATCGACACGACCTCGGCGACCTTCATCTCCGGGTCCAGCCGGTCGGCGACGGCGCCTTCCACCAGCGCCTCCTCGCGCAGCGCCGTCGTGTCGGCCCACGGCGCGGGGACGAGCGGGCCGGCCAGGTGGTGGTCGCCCTCGGCGCGCTGCTCGATGGAGAGCAGCATCCAGCTCCCGTCGCCCTCGCGCTTGCCCAGGGTCCAGTACTCGGCGACGGCCCGGGTGGACGACTCGGCGTCGCTGCGCATGATGCGCCATCCCCTGCGGTCCTCGACGATGTCGAGCAGCTGGGCCTCGACGCGTACCACCGCACGATCGTCTCTGTCGGCCTCACGGTTGACGAGCCCGACGTACTCGATGCGCGGCCCGGCGAGCACCTCCACGCGGTTGTGCCACCCGCGGCGGTCGAAGTCGTCGAGGCGGCGGTTCCATTCGACCAGCAGGTCGCGCCCGACGAGGTCGGCAAGCCGTGCGCGGTCGCAACCGTCCCAGGCGCTCTGCACGTCGGCGAAAAGGCGGTGCGCCTGCTCGCGCACCCGCTCGGGCTCGAACGCCGGATCGTCCTCGGCGGCCTCGGCGGCCGCGAGCTCGACCTGGCGGACGCGCTCCCGGCGGCGGCCCTGGTAGCGGACCGACTGCGTCCTGGAGACGAACATGAAGCCGCCGATGCCGATGAGGATCATCAGCAGCAGGATCGGGTTGCTGAAGATGTAGTAGAGGAAGAAGAAGCTGTTGCCGCCACGGCCGCGCCCGCCGCCGTAGTTGCCGCTGCCGCCACCGGCGCGGGCGTAGGCGTCCGTCGCCCAGAGGACCGCAAGGGCCGCGGCGGCGAAAGGTACGAGGACGTGGCGAGAGCGGGACATCCGCACCGTCCATTCAAGCACCTGGGCTCCCTCGCCCCTGAGGGATCAGCGCACGGTCTTACTGCCGACCCGCACGACGGCCCTGCGCACGGGCTGGACGCGGCCGGCGTAGGGCGAGGCGACCGCGAGCATGGGACATGACGCCAGCGTAGAAGAGCTCCCGGTAGCTTCCGGCCATCCCCTCCCCCGACGTCATCGTTGTCGGCGGCGGCCACAACGGCCTGGTCGCCGCTGCCTACCTCGCCCGCGCGGGCAAGCGCGTGCTCGTGCTCGAGCGGCGGGGGAACTTCGGCGGCGCGGCCGTCAGCGAGGAGCCGTTCGCGGGCGTGCGCGCGCGCCTGTCGCGCTACGCCTACCTCGTGTCGCTGTTCCCGCCGCGGATCGCCCGCGACCTCGGGGTCGACCTACGGCTGCGCGACCGCGCCACCGCGGCGTACGCCCCGGTGACCCGCGACGGCCGCGCCGCCGGACTGCTCGTGGAGACCGACGCCCGCTCGCCCGCCACCGCCGCGTCGTTCCGCGCGTTGACCGGCAGCGACGCCGAGCACGAGGCGTTCCTGGCCTTCGGCTCCGTCGCCGACCGCGTGGGCAGGCTGTTCGCCACGTTCACCGAGCCCATGCCCACGGCCGGCGAGGCGCGCGAGCTGATCGGAACCGAGGCCTGGCGCGACCTTGTCGAGCGCCCCTTAGGCGAGACCCTCGACGAGCGCTTCGCCGATGGCGTCGTGCGCGGCATGGTCGCCACGGACGGCCTGATCGGGACGTTCGCGTCGCTCTACGAGGCCTCACTGCGGCAGAACCGCTGCTTCCTCTACCACGTGGTCGGCGGCGCCTGGCGGGTTCCCGCCGGCGGGATGGGCGCGATCAGCGCCGCGCTCGAGCTTGCCGCGCGAACCGCCGGCGCCGACCTGCGCCCCGGAGCCGAGGTCCTGGCCGTCGACCCCGCGACCGGCTCGGTCACCTGGCGCGAGGGCGAGGACGAGCACACCGCGTCGGCCGGCCGCGTCCTGGTCAACGCGGCCCCGGCCGTGCTCGCCCGGTTGCTCGGCGAAGATCTGCCGGCCGTCGAGGGCGCCCAGCTGAAGGTCAACCTGCTGCTCGACCGGCTGCCTGCGCTGAAATCGGGCGTCGATCCCGCCGTCGCTTTCGCCGGGACCTTCCGCCTGCACGAGGACGCGGCCGAGATCGAGACCGCGTACGCCTCCGCCGCGCGGGGCGAGATCCCCGAGCGCCCACCGGCCGAGCTCTACTGCCACACGCTGACCGACCCGTCGATCGTCGAGGGCCCACGTCACACGCTCACGCTGTTCGGGCTGCACGCTCCAGCCCGGCTCTTCGCTAGCGACGAAGCCCAGACTCGCGACACGCTCATCGAGCGCTACCTCGACGGCCTTGACGAGCATCTCGACGAGCCGATTCGCGACTGCCTGGCCCGGGACGAGAACGGTCGTCCGTGCCTTGAGGCGCGTACTCCGCTCGACCTCGAGCGCGAGCTGGCGATGCCGGGCGGCGACATCTTCCACGGCGACCTGCGCTGGCCGTGGTCAGAAGACGACGCGACCGACCGCTGGGGTGTGGCGACGGCGCACGAGCGGGTGCTGCTCTGCGGCGCGGGCGCGCGGCGCGGCGGGGGCGTCAGCGGCGTTGGCGGCCACAACGCTGCCATGGCCGTCTTGAAAAAGTGAATGTCCATTCGACCCACCCATGGGTGGATCGAATGGACGTTCGTCGCGTCTGCCCCTCCTACAGGAGGATGATCACGAGGATGATGATGAGGATGAGGCCGCCGATTCCGATGTACATGAGGTTCTCTCCAAACGTCGATGGGGTCGTGTGACAGGGGGTTTGCCCGTTCGGACGCCTGCTGATGCCTACTCGTTGGCGGGTGGCATACCCTGACACAGTTGTGTCAAGGTTCGCTAGACTCGTTCGCCATGCCCGACCGTGACTTCCTGGCCGCCGTCCGCGAGCGCGTCGTCGTCTTCGACGGCTCGATGGGCGCGACGCTGGAAGCCTTCGACCTCTCGCTGGAGGACGACTACAAGCTCCCCGGGCGCGCGCACGAGGTCCTCGTCCTCAACCGGCCCGACGTCATCGAGAACCTGCACGTGTCGATGGTCGACGCGGGCGCGGAGGTCGTTGAAACCGACACGTTCCAAGCCAGCCGTCTCAAGCTCGACGAGTGGGGCCTGGCCGACCACACGCTCGAGATCAACAGGCGCGCCGCGGAGATCGCTCGCAAGGCGGTCGGCGAGCAGCGCTTCGTCGCCGGCTCGATCGGGCCGACCGGCTTCCTGCCCGCCTCCGACGACCCGACGCTCGGGCAGATCAGCTTCCGCGAGCTCGTCACCGTGTTCGAGGAGCAGAGCCGCGGCCTGCTCGAGGGCGGCGTCGACCTCATCATCATCGAGACCGCGCAGGACATCCTCGAGGTCAAGGCCGCGGTGTTCGGCGCGCGCGAGGCGTTCAAGGCCACGGGCCGCACCGTGCCGATCCAGACGTCGGTCTCGCTACTGCCCAACGGCGGCAAGATGCTGCTGGGCACCGACATCGACGCCGTGCTCACGACGCTCGAGGCGCTGAAGGTCGACGTGATCGGCCTGAACTGCTCGACCGGCCCCGAGGACATGCGCGACGCGATCCGCTACCTCGGCGAGCACTCCCCTCTGCCTGTCCATTGCATCCCGAACGCCGGCCTGCCGATCCAGGGCCCCGACGGCGAGACGATCTTCCCCGAGGAGCCCGGGCCGCTGGCCGAGGCGCTCGGCGAGTTCGTCGAGCGCTACGGCGTCGGCATCGTCGGCGGCTGTTGCGGCACGACGGTCGAGCACATCAGCGCGATCGCCGAGCGCGTGCGGTCGCTGACGCCGGGCGCGCGCCCCGAGCCGCGCCCCGCGCGCATGAGCTCGATGATCGCGGCGACCTCGCTCGTGCAGGACCCCTCCCCCGCGATGGTCGGCGAGCGCGTCAACTCACAGGGATCGCGCCGCGCCAAGGAGCTGCTGCTTGCCGACGACTACGACTCGATCGTCCAGGTCGCCGAGGACCAGGTCGAGGGCGGCGCGCACATCCTCGACGTCTGCGTGGCGCTGACCGAGCGCGACGACGAGGCCGAGCAGATGCGCCAGGTGGTCAAGCGCGTCTCGCTGACCCAGCCAACGCCGATCCAGATCGACTCGACCGAGCCCGACGTGATCGCCACGGCGCTCGACCAGATCCCCGGCCGGGCGATCGTCAACTCGATCAACCTCGAGGCCGGCCGCGACAAGGCCGACACCGTCATCCCGCTGGCCGTCGCCCACGGCGCCGCGCTCATCGCGCTGACCATCGACGAGGTCGGCATGGCCAAGACGGCCGAGCGCAAGGTCGAGATCGCCAAGCGCCTGAAAGAGATCGCGTGTGACGAGCACGGCCTCGATCCCGAGCTGCTGATCTTCGACGTCCTGACCTTCACGCTGACCACGGGTGACGAGGAGTGGCGGCCGAGTGCGGTCGAGACCATCCAGGGCATCCGCGACGTCAAGGCCGCGCTGCCTCAGTGCAAGACCTCGCTGGGCGTCTCGAACGTCTCCTTCGGCGTCGGCCAGCCCGCCCGCGCGGTCCTCAACTCCGTCTTCCTGCACCACTGCGTCGAGGCGGGCCTGGACCTCGCAATGGTCAACCCGAACCACATCACGCCCTACGGCGAGATCTCCGAGGCGGAGCGCAAGCTCGCCGACGACCTCGTGTTCGACCGCTCCGAAGATGCGCTCCAGAAGTTCATCGAGCACTTCGAGTCCAAGGGCCCTGCCGAGGAGGCCGAGAAGGCCAACCCGACCGAGGGCATGGAGCCCGAGGAGGCGCTGCACTTCCACATCCTGCGGCGCAAGAAGGACGGCGTCGAGGACTGGATCGACAGGTCGGTCGAGAAGATCGGCGCCGTCCCGACGCTCAACACCGTGCTGCTGCCGGCCATGAAGGAGGTCGGCGACAAGTTCGGGGCCGGCGAGCTGATCCTGCCGTTCGTCCTGCAGAGCGCCGAGGTCATGAAGAAGGCCGTCGCGCGGCTGGAGAACTACCTCGATCGCCTCGAGGGCTACACGAAGGGCACGGTCGTGATCGCCACGGTGTTCGGCGATGTCCACGACATCGGCAAGTCGCTGGTCAACACGATCCTGACCAACAACGGCTACACGGTCGTCGACCTCGGCAAGCAGGTCCCGATCGGCACGATCCTCGAGGCCGCGCAGGAGCACGACGCGACGGCCATCGGCCTGAGCGCGCTGCTCGTCTCGACCTCCAAGCAGATGCCGCTGGCCATCCAGGAGCTGCACGCACGCGGGTTGGACTACCCCGTGCTCATCGGCGGCGCAGCGATCAACAACGACTTCGGCCTGCGCGCGCTGTACCCGAAGGGCCGCGAGTCCGATGAGGTCTACGCGCCCGGGGTCTTCTTCTGCAAGGACGCGTTCGACGGCCTGGCCAAGATGGACCAGATCGTCGACGGCGAGACACGCGAGGCGCTGGTGCAGAAGACGCGCGCCGACGCGATCCGCCTGCGTGAGAAGGGCCCCGAGCCCGAGGCGCTGCCCACGGATGACGATTCGGTCAGGAGCGCCGCCCGCACGAACAACCCGATCCCCTCGCCGCCGTTCTGGGGCGCGCGCGAGATCGAGGTCGATCTCGCCGAGGTGTACCCCCACCTCGACACCCACGTGCTGTTCAAGCTGCACTGGGGCGGGCGCGGCGTGAAGGGCGACGCTTGGAAGAAGCTCATCTCCGAGGACTTCCAGCCGCGCCTGGAGCGCATGTGGGCCGGGCAGGACTACCTGCGCCCGCGCGCGCTGCTCGGCTACTTCCCGTGCTACTCCGAGGGCAACGACATCGTCGTGCTCGACCCGGAGGACCACTCGAAGGAGCTCGAGCGGTTCGTCAACCCGCGCCAGCCCGGCCACGACCGGATCTGCCTGAGCGACTTCTACCGGCCGAGGGACAGCGGTGAGCTCGACGTCGTCGCCTTCCAGGCGGTCACCGCCGGCGACGAGGTCACCGAGCTGATGGCCAGGCTCGAGGCCGACGGCGAGTTCGCCGAGCAGCTCTTCGTCCATGGTCTCGGCACGCAATGCGCCGAAGGCATGGCCGAGTGGCTGCACGCGCGGATCCGCGACGACCTCGGCATCCCGCGCACGCAGGGGCGCCGCTACTCCTGGGGCTACCCAGCTGTGCCCGAGCAATCCGAGCACGAGAAGCTCTTCCGGCTCATCGACGCGCCGCAGATCGGGCTGCGGCTGAGCGGCGGCTTCGCGCTCGAGCCCGAGCAGTCGACGTTGGCGATCGTCGCTCACCACCCCGACGCCAACTACTTCGGCATGAAGTCCGGCTTCCTGCCCAAGAACGACCGCCAGCGCACCGACGACGTCATCGCCGGCTCGCCGCGCGACCCCACGAGGCTCGCGCTCGCCGACCTCGACACCGACCCCGAGCCGATCGAGGCATAGCCGCGAGTGAGGTCCCGCCCGCGGATCGTGCTGCCTGAGGGTCGCTCAGCGACCGTTAGGCAGCACGATCGTGACGAACAGGGCAAGCTCAGACCGGCCGCCGGCTCGAGCCGCTCCGCGAGGATCAGTAGCGGGCGCCGGTGAAGCGCTTGGGCAGCGGGACCGGTGAGATGCGCGAGGCCGCGCCGCCGACGAGCCCGCGAAGGTCGATCTTGTCTACGAGCGCGCGCAGCTCCTTGCGCTCGGCGGGCGTGGCGCCCATCCCCTTGCGGACAAGCGCGTTGAGGCGCCGACGCTCGGTCGCGTCGAGATGGCGGTAATGGCGGCCGGCGAGGCGGGCGACCTGGGCGATGGCCAGGAACTTGAAGAAGGGCAGGCGGCTGAGCACACCTTCGTGGTTCCCCGAACCGCCGTTACGGAAGCTCGGGCAGGCGCGGCGGGGCGAAGTAGATCGCCGACGTCAGGGCCAGCATCCCGACGCGGTTGCGGCATCCCGTCAGCAGTAGCACGAGCGCGTGAACCGCTTGGGCAGTGGCACGGGCGAGAGCCTGCCGGCGGCGGCGCGCGCCAGGACCCGCATGAATGGCACGTTGCGCAGGAAGATCATCTCGATCAGCCCCCGGCCAGTTCGACGTCGGCTCCCGGCCCGTGGGCCAGATCGTTGGGGAACGCCCCGCAGCGCTCGCGCGCCTCGCGGTACTGCAGGCCTCTGCCGAACACCTCGCCGGCGCCGCGCAGTCCCGCGCAGATGACGCGCTCGCCCATCGTGTGGGAGACGTTGAAGAAATAGGTGTCGTTGTCGATGGGCGACACCTCGTCGCCGCGCTGGTTGAAGAACGTGCGACGGATCGGCTCGGGGTAGGCCTCGTAGGGCGCGATCAGGTAGCCGAGCTGATCGTTGGCCAGGCCCGCGGTCATGTAGCCGCGCAGGCCGGGCACCCCTTCGCGGATGGGCAGCGGGACCTGGGGATAGGCCTCGCCGGGGAAGGTGGAGAGCAGGACGTCGCCGATGCGCACCGAGGCAGTGACCGTTCCGACGACGTTGCCGGTCAGCCACGGCGGCGTGACCGCGCGGTTCAGGGGCGCCCCGGCCGGGTCACCGACGTAGTTCAGGCCCAGGATCGCCGCGCTGGTGCCCGGGTCCTGGATGTAGAACGAATGCGCCGCGACCACGGGGTCCGCGGGTAGCGGCTGGGCCACGGCGACGGCGTCGAGGGCGCGAGCCACGACGCGGGCGGCGTAGGTGTCGAGCCGGCACAGCGACTTCGCGTCGTCATCGAGCGCCTCGTCGGGACAGTCCTCGTCGCTGGGCTGGGTGCGGCCGAGCGTCCCGACAACGGTGAGGACTCGGCCACCGAGCCGCTGCTCGAGCTGGGCGTTGACCCGCGTGACCCAATCCCCGGTGACCTTCGTGTTCGAGCCGCCCAGGACCGTGGTGTGGATCGAGGCGTTGAGCAGCGTGGCCAGCACCTTGCCGTTGGGGCGGACGGCCTGAAGCACCCGCAGCTCGGAGTCCATCGCGGCGTTGGTGGCGTCGTAGTCGAACTGATTGGACTGCAGGTCGCGACCCTCGACGGCGCCATAGCGCAGCTCGGCGGGCCGTGCGCGCTCGAACGACTCGATGATCGCCTCGACCGTGCGGTCGAAGACGAACTGCCGGTAGGCGACGGGCATGCCGCCCCACACCCCAAGCGGATCGGGGCCCCCGTGGGTGTGGTCGGACTGGATGACCACCTGCTCGGCCTTCAGCCGGCCCGCGGTCCGCTCCTCGACCGCCTTGCGCATGTCGATGAGGCCGTAGGGGCCGTCCTTGTTCGCCACGAACCAGCCCTGCATCTCCACGTCGGCTATGGCGAACGGCGTGGTGCCGTCGCTGATCGTCATGGCCCGGACCTGGACGCCGTCGCCGAGGATGCCGGTGGCCACGCGGGCGCCCGTCACCGGGTTCGCGCCGAAGCCGTAGCCGCCGAGATGGACCGGCTCGCCACCGTAAGTGCCGTCGTCGTCGGGGTTGACCGAGCGCAGGGCGAAGCCGACGCGGTAGCAGCGCTCGCTGCTGCCGGTGACCACCGCCCGCCGGCGGTCGCGGCGCGTGTGGGCGGCGCGGGCGAGGGCGCGCAGGCGCGGCACGTGCGGCTGGTGGGCGGCCAGGCGCAGCTGCACCGGGGTCGCGCGGCAGCGGGCGAAGGCCTCACGGCCGGCGGCCGTGAGCGGGACGGCCACCCGCCGCGACGCGGGCCCACGGAAGCGGGCCTTGCGCGGTCCCGCGAGTACGGCGCCGCCGTCGCCAACCACGACGACGCGGGCGCGCCCCTCGCGGCGCATGGTGATGCGTACGGGAAGGCTGCCGTGCTCGAGGGCGCCGGCGCCGCTAGGCGAGAGCAGGCGGACGCCGGCGCCGAAGCTCACGTCCGCGTCCGCCAGGGACGGCAGGGCGAGCGCGGCGAGGAGGATGACCGGGAGCAGGCGGCGCACTGCGACGCTCCTACCCATCCGGGTCTCGCGCTAGGCCTCGCTGCGGGCCGGGAGCGGCGGGAGCTGAACCGGCGCGGCGTGCATCGTGCGCAAGCGGATGTCCTTCCAGGACAGCCCCTCGCGCAGCAGCGCCGGGGTGCCGAGAGCGATCGCGGTGGCGATCTCGACGGCCTGCAGGACGATGCCGTAGCCGAGCGCGTCGGCCGAATTGATGCCGTAGGCGCCGTGCAGCACCGCCACGCAGGCGGCCTGGAAGATGCCGAGGTTCGACGGTGTCGCCGGGAGCACAGCGGTGACGTTGACCGCGAAGAGCACCGCGGCGGCGGCCCCCACACCGGCGCGTTGGTCGAGCCCGAGGGCGATCAGCAGCGTGAAACAGGCCACCCACTGCACGCCCCACGCGGCGAGCTGGAAGACCACGGCCTGGAGGCCGAGCTTCGGCGAGCGGAAGACACGCAGCCCGGAGCGCACCCCATGCAGCGCCGCCCGGAGCTGGCGCAGCCAGCGGCCGATCCGTTGTGAGCGCGCGGGGAGACCGGAGCGCAGCAGGGCAGGAGCCGCGAGCACACTGGCCAGGACGACGAGCGGCAGGACAGCGATCGCCAGCAACGCGCCGTCGTTGTGTGAAAGCAGGTCGACGCTCGAGATCATCACCGTGCCAAGGATGAGCAGCGCCACGATGTTGAGCAGGGTCTGCGAGACCAGCGTGCCGAGCACCGCCGGGAAGCTCTCGCGTGTGCGCCCGATGCGCCGGGCGACGACCAGCGCGCGGGCGGGCTCGCCGAGGCGGGCGGGCAGCGTCGCGCTCATGAGCACGCCGATGGCCGTGCCGCGGAACGCGTCGAGCACCCCCACCCTCGACCACGGCATCGCCGCGCGGATGATGGCTCGCCAGGCCACGGCGCGCAGCAGCATCGAGAACGCCATGAGCGCGAAGCCGGCGAGCACCCAGCCCAGATCCGAGTCGAGCAGGCTCTGCCCGACCCTGTCGAGCCCGATGCGGCCGACGGCCACGACGCTCAGCCAGGCCATCAGCGCGGCGATGGCGACGATCCCCGCGCGACGGGCCAACGCGACGCCGCGGCGGCGCGGCTCAAGCGGCACCGGCTCAATCGACGGCAGACGGCGCGCCGGCGCGCGGGGCTTGCCGTCGGCGGGCACGAAGCCGGCAGCGACAGCGGCGCGCCCGGCGCTGGTCGTAGGGCGCGGCAAGGCGACCGCCTCCTCGTAGGCCTCGACGACCTGCTCGGCGACACGCGGCCAGGCGTAGCGTGAGGCGTGGCGAACGGCGGCCTCCCCCAGCCGGCGCAGGTAGGGCCGGTCCAGGGCGACGTCGCGCAAAGTGGAGGCGAGCGCCGTGGCGTCGCCGTGTGGGACGAGCAGCCCGTCGATGCCGTGCCGGACGACGTCGCGGTATCCCGCGATGTCCGACGCTACGACCGGCGTGCCTTCGGCGAAGGCCTCAGTGAGGACCATGCCAAAGCTCTCGCCGCCCAGCGACGGCGCGCACAGAACGTCGGCGGCGCGCAGCTCGGCGTGCTTCGCGTCGTCCTCGAGGAACCCGAGCGCGCGGATCCCGTGCTGCTCGTGAAGCAGGGGCTCGACCTCGTCGGGCGTGACGCCGACGAGCGTGAGCGTCGCGTCGACGTGCTCGCGCAGCGCCTCGAACGCGCGCAGCAGAACAGGCAGGCCCTTGCGCTCCTCGGCCCGGCCCACGAAGACGATACGCAGCGGTCCAGAGCCCGATCCCGCGTCGAGCGCGAGGTCGGAGGGCAGGTGCACTCCGTTGGGCACGATCCGGTAATGCCCGCCGTAGAAGCGCTTGGCCGTCCACTCCGCCGCTTCGGAGACCGCGATGCGCACGCCGAGCCGGTTCATGCGCCGCCTGGCGCCCATCGCGTTGGCGATCATCTGCGGCCCGACGCTGGTGCCGTAGGTGTGGAAGGTCCCCACCAGCGGCAGCACCGACGCGCTGCCCATCGCGTCCCAGCAGACCAGCGGCGTGACGGGCTCGTGTAGGTGGACCACGTCGTAGCCGCCCGTGGCGAGCTCGGTGCGCAGCAGCGAGACCGTCGTCGGGAACGACGCCATGTTCGAGATCGAGCCGTTGGATTTGTAGCCGACCGTGCGGCCCAGCGGCACGAAGCCGTCCGGGACATCACGATCCATCGGGCGAACCCCCCGGTGCAGGCGGGTCGACAGCTGATCGGGCGGATCGAACGGCGAGAGGACACGAGCATCGTGGCCCTGGCGGATGAGCTCCTCCGACAGCGCCTCGATGTGCCTCGTCACGCCGCCCGGATACGTCCACGAATACGGGGACACGAGCGCGATGCGCACCCGCTCATCCTAGCCCGCAGGCAGGCGGCGTGTGCAAGTCCGCCCCCAACCCTCGACCACCCTCAAGGGGGTCTGACCCCTTAACGTTGACGCGATGGCCGACCGGCACTTCGTCAAGTACACGTTCCTCAAGCTCGACCCCGCGTGGCGGCGGCTCGACGCCGAGGAGCGCGCGGTCCACAAGCGCGAGTTCCTCGCCGCCTGCGAGGACTTCGCCACCGACCACCTGCTGCAGTCCTTCTCGCTCGTCGGGACGCGCGGCGACACGGATCTGCTGCTGATCTCAGAGACCGAGAACCTCGACCGCATCCACGAGTTCCACGTCGTGCTGGCGCAATCCGGCCTGATGAAATGGGCCGAGCAGCCCTACTCGTTCATGGGCATGCGGAAGAGCTCTGAGTACTCCGACGAGATCCGCACGGTCGCCCGGCCGTTCCGCGGCAAGTACCTGTTCGTCTACCCCTTCGTCAAGACCCGCGCGTGGTACGGACTGCCCGCCGACGAGCGCTGGCGGATCATGCAGGGCCACATCCAGGTCGGGCGCGAGTATCCCGGCGTCGACAATCACACGACCTACAGCTTCGGCCTCGACGACCAGGAGTTCGTCGTCGCCTTCGACACCGACGACATCGGCACGTTCCTCGATCTCGTCCAGCGGCTGCGCACGACGGAGGCCTCGGCTTACACGCTGCGCGACACCCCGTCGTTCACGTGCATCGCCGCCTCCGTCGAGCGCGCGCTCAACGCGCTCGACGGCGAAGCCCTCCTCGCCGAGTTCTAGACGAACAGGCGGCTCAGTTGTCCAAGCGCGGGGCGCTAGCAGCGCTCACCGCGCGTGCGCCATGCCTCGTAGGCGGGGTACAACCGTGTCAGGCCGGCGTCGGCCAGGCCGGTCGGGAAGATGGGATCGTCGCGCAACTCATACTGGAACGCCGCTTTGATTCGGGGATCGCGCCGCCAGACCCGCAGTTGAGCGGCCATCGCCTCGCACGCTCCAGGCCGGCCTCCGGCGCCGGTCTCGGTGATCCACACGTCAACCGCATCGTCACAGTCGTGGGAGTCAAGCGCAGCCTTGACTCCGTCGACGACCTTGGCGTTGTCGCTGCGCAGCACCGCCTTGAAATCCTGGCCGTCGTCGGTCGGCGAGGTGACGTACGCGTGTTGTGCCCAGGCCGCGGCGCCGCAAACGAGATCGGAGGGCAGGGCCTCGGCCATCTCCGCGGCGCCGACCGCATGGGTGTGGCTAAGGATGCCCGCGGTTTCACCGAGCAGCATCCGCTCCAGACCCACCTCCTCGGCCATCACCCGGGCGAGCTGCGCGTAGCGCGAAGGCGCCAGCGGCCGCGACTCGATCGTGCAGTCTCGCCGCTGCGGGTTGAGGAAGATCGGCAGGTTCGGCTCGTTCCAGGGGCTGAAGTGGGTGATGTCGACGTCCTCCTCGTCGGCCATCGCGACGATCGCCCGGACCAGCGCGCGGTATGCCCTGAGGTCGGGCATCCGACCAAACGGGGTGACGTCCTCACGCTCACAACCCTCTGGCTCGTTCGCCGCCCATTCCGGCGTCCCGTAGATGAGGATCACGGGCCGGGCGGGCAGCGCGGCGGCCGCGCGGAGGGTGGCGCGGATGCCCTCATACGGAGCGCACGGAGGCTGCCCCCGGGAGCAGCCGTCTTTGCGCTCGCCGAAATCCGGTGGCGACGCGGCCGACTCCTGAATGGTCGACCAGTCCACCAGCACGCGCACGTAACTCGGCTCGAGCGCGACCAGCGCATCGCGGAAACGGCCGAACGGCGCCGGTTGCTCCCCCGGAGCGAGGAGGTGCGGGTTGTACTCGTTGATGCCGATCGCGAACGCCGGCACGGGCGGGAGCGCCGGCTCCTTCGCGTCGTCGTTGGATCCGCAGGCCGCCAGGAACAGCGCGACGGCGACCAGCAATCCGAGCCCGCGACCGAACAGTCGCGCCATCGTCAGACGGCGCTGACCGCCTCTTCGTCCGCGACGCGGAACGAGCTGCCGCAACCACACGCGGCGACCACGTTGGGGTTGATGACCTGGAACCCGGCGCCCTGCAGCGACTCGACGTAGTCGATCTGTGACCCGTCTACGTACGGGAGGCTCGGGCCGTCGACGAGCAGCTTGACGCCGTGGCTCTCGAAGATGACGTCGCCGTCCTTCTGTTCGTCGAAGGCGAGCTGGTACTGAAATCCTGAGCAGCCGCCGCCCTTGACGCCGACGCGCAGGCCGGCCTTGTCGGACACTTCGCCCTGGCCGGAGAGGAACTCCTCGACCTTCTGGGCGCCGAGGTCGGTGAACGCGATTCCCTGGGCCTTGTACGTGACTTCCTGGGTCATGGCTTCACGAAGTATAGCGACCGCTAACCTCTCTCAGAAGTGGCCACCGCAGCAGACCTCAAGAGCACGATCGAGGCCGCGATCCCCGGCGCTGTCGCCGAGGTGCAGAGCCCCGACGACGTCCATTTCACCGCGCGCGTCGTGAGCGACCGCTTCGACGGGATGACCCGGATCCAGCAGCACCAGCTGGTCATGGGCCTCTTCGAAGGCCGCCTCGGCGGAGAGATCCACGCGCTGTCCCTCAAGACGGAGACACCATGAGCGAGCAGACCAAGAACCCCATCCGCGACGCGATCGCCGAGGCCATCGCCTCCAACGACGTCATCCTCTTCATGAAGGGCACGCCCGACCAGCCCATGTGCGGCTTCTCGGCGCGCACCGCGGCGGCGCTGCAGTCACTCGACGCGCCCTTCGCCGCGGTCGACATCCTTCCGGATCCGCGCATCCGCCAGGAGCTCTCTGCGCTCTCGAGCTGGCCGACCATCCCGCAGCTCTTCGTCGGCGGCGAGCTGGTCGGCGGGGCCGACATCGTCGCCGAGATGTACGAGAGCGGCGAGCTCGCCGAGGCGCTCGGCGTCACCGCGCCGCAGGACGCCCCGCAGGACGCGCCGGCCGGCGCAGATCCGGCGCCGGCCCCACTGGGCATCGAGAACCGGCTGAGCTGATGCAGACCTCGCTGCCGCCCGGCCCGGGCGGCGGCCCGCTCGTCAGCACGGGCTGGATGTTCCGGCCGCTGCCGCTGCTGGAGCGCTGGCGCGCCAAGTACGGCAACACGTTCACCGTCAAGATCGCCCAGGAGCCGCCGTGGGTCGTGCTCGGCGATCCCGAGGACGTCAAGGCGGTCTTTACGGGCGACCCGGCGATCCTCCACGCCGGCGAGGGCAACCAGATCCTGCTGCCCATCTTGGGCGCCCATTCTGTCCTTCTGCTCGACGGGAACCGCCACCTGCGCCAGCGCAAGCTGATGCTGCCCCCGTTCCATGGCGAGCGCATGCAGCGCCACGTCGAGACCATGGCCGAGGCAGCGCGTGAGGAGATCGAGCGGTGGCCCGTCGGTGAGCCGTTCGCGCTGCACCCGCACATGCAGGAGGTCACGCTCGAGGTGATCATGCGCGTCGTCTTCGGCGAGCGCGACGCCGCCCGCTCACTGCCGCTGCGCGAGGGCATCAAGCGCTTCCTGGAGTTCGGCACGGACTGGAAGGTCTTCGTGCGCATGGCTGTGCTCGGCAACGACCGTCTTCAGAAGGCCCGGTTCTTCCGCGCGGCGATGGATCCGGTCGACGCGGCGATCAACGACATCGTCCGCCGGCGGCGCGGCGAGCCCGACCTCGACCAGCGCGACGACATCCTCTCGATGCTCGTCCAGTCACGCCACGAGGACGGCTCGGCGATGAGCGATCAGGAGTTGCGCGACGAGCTGATGACGCTCTTGGTCGCGGGCCACGAGACCACCGCCACCGCGCTGGCCTGGGCGCTCGAGCGCCTGGTGCGCAACCCGGAGATGCTCGAGCGCCTGCGCTCGGGCGACGAGGAGTACCTCGACGCGGTCGTCACCGAGACGCTGCGCCGCCGCCCCGTCCTCCCGCTGGTCCTGCGCAAGCTCACCCGGCCGTGGGAGCTCAACGGCCGGCTGCTCCCGGCGGGCGTCGCGGTGTCTCCCAACATCCACCTCGTCCACCACAACCCCGACGTCTTCGAAGACCCGTTCGCGTTCCGGCCCGAGCGGTTCCTCGGCGCCAAGCCGGGGACTTACGAGTGGATCCCGTTCGGCGGCGGAACCCGGCGCTGCATCGGCGCGAGCTTCGCCCTGACCGAGATGAAGACCGTGCTGCGCGAGGTCGTGCGCACTCATCACCTGCGCCCGAGCGAGCCGTCGCCCGAGCGGGTGACGCGGCGAGCGATCACCTGGACGCCGTCGCACGGCGCGACGGTCGTCGCCGCGCGGGCCTAGCCGATCTAGCGGACCACCACTGGGATCGACACCGCGCCGCTGTAGCGCAGCTTCGGGGTGCGGAACACCGGGCGCTCACGCAGCGCAGCCCCCGTCGCGCCGGTGTTGCGCTCCGCGAGGTCCTGACCGTTGCGGCGGCGCGCGCGGAAGCTCGCGGTCACGCCGTCGTAGCGGTGGATCCCGCCGATCTGCTTCGACAGCGCGGCGAGCGAGCGCGGCCCCGCTTCGTCGAAGCCACCGCCGCCACCCCCGAAGAGGTCGGATAGCAGCGCATCGAACCCGCCGCCCACGAGGTCCGACGGGGTGCCGCTGAGCACCAGCTCACGGCGACCGCGCGCCATCCCCAGCGGCACGGGCACGGAGAGGGCCACCGACCGCTCCTTGCCGCCCGGCCGGCGGAAGAACATCCGAACCCGGTAGTCCTTGCCGCGGGTGACCTTGCGCGGGCCGGTCATCCGGGTCATGAACGCCTGCGCGAGCCCGCGGCGAAGGTTCAGCGTCACGTTGACCCTCGTCAGGGTGAGGGAGCCGAGGCGATAGCTGTCGATCAGCGAGGCGGCAGCGCCGAAGTCCAGGACTGGCGCCGCCCCCGCGAGCGCGCCGGCGCCGTCGGAGGCGAGCCCCGTGCCCGCTGCGACGTACGTGTTGCAGAAGCCCATCGCTTTAGACCGCTCGGCCACCCGGAAGCTGACGCACATGTCGCCGCTGGTGTTCAGCGGGCTGCCCTGCAGGGCGGCGTAGGCGGCCTGCGCCACGGTGCTGGCGCCGACGAAGCCCAGCGGCGAGAAGCCGGTCGGGTTGCCGATCTGGCGCTCGTCGGCCAACTCGACATGCAGGTTCTTGGTGATGTCGCGATCTTCGTCGGTGGCGGTGACCGACAGCGGGAAGTGCGGGGGAAGCGCCCCGGTTACGCCCGTGACGGAGAAGGCGCCGTCACCGGTCAAAGTGCCGATGTCGTGGCCGGGCGCCGCAAGCTTGTACGTGCTTTGGGCGCCGCCGATCGATGGGCTGCTGATCACCGCGTAGACGTAGGCGTCCTCGAGGAACAGCGAGCGGCGGCCCACGGACTCCAACGGGTGCCCGAACGCCCAGACGTTCGAGCCGTCGACGTAGGTCACCGTGCCGATGCCGCCCAGGGCGACGTCGCCGCTGGAGTAGCCGACGGCGACCGCCGATCCGGGACGCAGCGTCTGCACGGGGAAGTTGGTCGCGCGCGAGCGCGCGGGCGCCGCGAAGACCGTCCGCCCGCGCCGAGCGGCGGCGCGCTGGAACACCGCGGCTACCGGGGGCGCGAGCCCTGACACGCTGAGCGGGGTGCCGAGCGGCGTCGCGCGGCGCTCGCGGGCCGTGGCCCGGCGGGCGCTGGAGGGCGGGATCACCGGCTCGCCGAGCATGCTCTCGATCGGCGTCACCAGCACGGTCTTGTTGTCGTAGTCCCCGATGCCGAACGCCAGCGCGCCGATCACCTGCGGGTTCCCGTCGGCCCGCGAGGGGCAGTAGATCGGCGAGCCCGAGAAGCCCGGACCCGCGCCGGTCTCGTCGACGGCCGGGCCGGAGATGGTGATGAGGATGGTCGCCGTGTCGACCGCGTCGTAGACGACGTCCTCGACGATCGCGTCGAACGAGGAGATGTCGGCGCCACGAATGACGGTGTAGCCGGTGCACTGCATCCCGCGCTGGACCTCCGAGAGCGGCATGACCGGGTCCCCGGCCGCTGCGGCCGGAGTCGCGCAGGCGAGCAGGGCGAGGAGAGCGACGAGCGCCGAGCGAAGGAGGGACACGCCGCGTAGCATCGACAGATGGGCCGCATCGGTCAAGAGTTCAGCGCATTGAGATCAGATGGCGCTCGCCTCCTGGCCGTGGCCGTTGTGCTTGCCTGCGCCCTGCCCTCCGCAGCGTCCGCCTGCTCAACCCGCGCCTCTGCCGACCCAACGGTGCCGTCCTGGCGGTCCGTGACGGGTTTCCCGCTCGGATCTCGACCCGCCACGCCTCGGCAGATCGACCGGTACCTGCGAGCCGTGGACGGCGCATCGAATCGGGTCCGCACGTTCCGCGCGGGACGCTCGGTCGCCGGCCGCCCGATCCGTTACGCGGCGGTGGGTACTCCGGCGAACCTTGCGCGGCTGGGCCGGATCTCGGCCGAGATGCGCGCGGTTCGCGCTGGAACAACGCCCGCCCGGCGAGCGGCCAGAATCGCCCGGACCCGGCCCGCGTTCGTGTGGATCGCCGGCAGCGTGCACGGCAACGAGCCCAGCGGCGGCGATGCGGACATGCGACTACTCAACGAACTGGCCGCCGGCCGGACGTGCCGGGACCTCGCCCGCC
>Ga0136633_1000741_pt1 | contig 24792 bp, 21 predicted proteins | sample AntDrymeUQ832206_2_FD_105494 | JGI IMG/M metagenome (GOLD analysis project Ga0136633, IMG submission 105494) | Polar desert sand microbial communities from Dry Valleys, Antarctica - metaG UQ83 (22.06) | ecosystem: Environmental > Terrestrial > Soil > Desert | place: Antarctica: Dry Valley...
CCCTGGTAGGCGTGCTCGATGACGTTGGCAAGCGCCTCGGTGAGGGCCAGCTCGATCTCGCCGGCGGGCTCGTCGCCGAAGCCGGCCGCGCGGACACGTTGGGTGACCCACTGGCGCGCATCGTCGATGCACTCGGCTCGGCTTTCGATCGTCAGCGTCTCAGGAGAATCGGCCATGGCGTCAGTCACCGAGGGCGGCGACGCCCTCCTCGACCGTGTCGTAGAGGGACAGCAGCTTGTTCGTGCGGGTCATCTCGAACACCCGCGCCACCGTGCCGGCGGCGCCGGCCAGGCCGAAGCGGGCCCCCTGGCCGTCGGCGCGGCGATGCGCGGTGACGAGGATGCCGATGCCCGACGAGTCGATGAGCGACACGTCGGTCAGGTCGACGAGCACGCGCGCCGATGCGGAGTCGATCTGCGCCCCGAGCAGGTCGCGCAGCTCCATGGCGCGGCTGACGTCGATCGGGCCGTGCAGGTGCATGACCTTCACACCGCGCTGTTCGGAAATCTCGTGGTCCACTATGTCTCCTGGGTCGTGATCGCGACGGCCGGCAGCGGCAGCGCGTCCTTGGCAAGCAGGCGGGCGGCCGCATCGGCCACCGTGGGGTCGAACTGGCTGCCGCTGCGCTGGATCAGCTCGGCGGCGAGCTTGTCGCGGGGCCAACCGGGCCGCACGGCGTCGGGGCTGGCGAGCTCGACGAGGAACTCGGCGACGGCGAGGGCCCGTCCGGTCGGCGGGATCTCCTCGCCGCTCATCCCGGCCGGGAAGCCCCAGCCGTCGAACCACTCATGGTGGGTCGCGACGGCGCCGGAGACCCCGGGGTGCAGGGGGAGGTGGGCGACGAGGCTGGCGCCAACGGTGGGGTGCTCGACGTCGGACTCCCAGCTGCCCTCCGACGATCCGGCCAGGCCCACGTCGTGGATCAGCCCCGCCACGCGGACCGCCTCGGCCTCGGGCTCGCCGAGGCCGGCCTCGCGGGCGATGGCCTCGGCGACCGCGCTGACCGCGTGGTGGTGGCCCAGGGTGTCGGGGCGGCGGGCGTCCAACGCGTGCGCCAGGCCCTCCACCGTGGTCAGGTACCGCTCGGTGAAGCTGCCGAACAGCTGGGCGTTGTAGAGCATCAGCCGGATCTGCTCGGCGAACGCCTCCAGCAGCGACAGATCGTGATCGTCGAAGTCGGCGCCCTCGGCGAACGTCACCAACGCGAAGACACCCAGCGGCTCACCCGCCTCCATCAGCGGCACCGCGAGGATGGAGCGCACGCCCAGCCGCTCAGCCGCCTCGAGGTCGCGGAGGAACAGCGCGCCGCCCTCTGCCGCCGACCAGTCGAACAGGCCCGACTCGGGCGAGAGATCGACGGACTCGGCAAAGCCGTCGGGCATCCCCGTCGCCGCGCGGACGGCCAACTCGCCGCTCTCGGAGCGCACCGCCACGAAGCCCGCTTCGGTCCGCGTGCCGGCAATGGCCATCTCGAGCAACAGCGCGACGAGCCGCTCCACGTCGACCGCCGATCCCGCGAGCTTGCGGCTCGCCTCGACCTGGGCGGTGGCGCTGGCCAGGCGCTGGCGCAGCTCCTCCTCGCGCCGGGCCTGCCCGACGACGAGCGTGAGGGCGGAGGCGATGGACTCATAGGCGCGCACGACCGCGCGCGGAACCTCTTGGTCAGCCACCGGGCCTACGCGGACGAGCCCGATGAGGCCGCCGGGGCGCTCCGGGTCGCCGGCGGCCAGCGGCAGCGAGTAGAGCTGGCCGACCGGGCTGCTGACCACGCGTGGGTTCGCGTCATCGTCAATACGCGCGATCTCGAACGGCGGCGTCGGCACGCTCCACTCAGCGCCGCCCTCGAGCACGGTCTGCATCGGCCCGGGCGCCATGCGGCTGGGGTCGGCGGCGGGCCGGGCGCGGGTGTGCTCGAGATGGAAGCGCCGGTTGCCGGGCTCGGCCACGTAGAGGTACACGTCGGGGCGCGCGGCGACCTCCTTGACCACGTCGAGGGCCTCATCGAGGCGGGCGCGGTACTCGCTGGTGGCCGTGAGCACGGCGAGCAGGCGCCGGGTCAGGACGTCCTCGTCGACCGTGGCCGTGCGCCGGAACCGGGTCATCATGCGGGCCTCCGCAGCGAGACCATGGTGATGTCGTCGCGCTGGTGCGCGCCACCGGTGAAGTCGTTGAGCGCGCTGACGATGGCGTCGATCGTCGCTTGGGCGCCCGCGGGCGCCATCGCCGAGACGGTCTCGGCCAGCCGCTCCTCACCGAAAGGCTCCTCGTCGGCGCCCATCGCCTCGACGACCCCGTCGGTGTAGAGCAGCAGGGCGTCGCCCGGGCCGATGTCGACGTTCAGCTCCTCGAAATCGACGTGCTCGAGGAAGCCGATGGCGGCGCCGTCGCCGTCGAGCTCGAGCGTCTCGCCCGCGGTACGGGCCAGCACGGGTGGGTTGTGCCCGGCGTTGGCGTAGGTCAGGCGTCCCTCGGCGGGGTCATAGAGCGCGCAGAACATCGTGATGAACAGGCCGGCGTTGACCAGATCGCCGAACATCGCCTCGTTGGTGGCGCCGAGGACCGCGGCGGGGGAGTGGCCCTGGGCGACCTCGCGCCGCAGGACGCTGCGGGCCATCGCCATCAGCAACGCCGAGCCGATGCTGTGCCCGGCGACGTCGGCGACGAGGATGACCAGCCGGCCCTGCTCGTCGAGGATCAGGTCGTAGTAGTCGCCACCCACGTTGGCGGCGGGGAGGCAGATCCCGGCGAGGTCTGTGCCGGCCACCGCGGGCGGCTCCTTGGGCAACAGGCCCATCTGGATGCCGGCGGCCATGGCGACCTCGCTCTGGAGCTCGCGCTGCTGCTCGACGATCTGGCGGTGCAGAGCGGTGACCCGCGTCGCGGCTATGAGGCGCGCGTTGAGGTCGTTGCGGTCCAGTGGCTTGGTCAGGTAGTCGTCGACCCCCGCGCGCATCCCCCGTAGGATGTGCTCCTTGTCCTCCAGCGACGTGAGCATGACGAAGTAGGTATACGGGCCGTCCTCGTCCGCCCGGATCCGCCGGCACAGCTCGTCGCCGTCGAGCCCCGGCATGATCCAGTCGCTGATGACAACCTCGGGGCCGGCCTCCTTGTAGCGATCCCAGGCCTGCAGCCCGTCCTCAGCCACGACGCACTCGTGCCCCAGTTCCTCCACCGCGCGCTGAAGCAGGAAGCGCGAAGCCGCGGAGTCCTCAGCGAGCAGGATCCTCATCCAGGGCGCAACGCTAACGGGCGCATCCCCCGGAACACCCGCCGGGGTCAGCCGACGCCGTGGCCCACGGCGTCCTCATGGACGTCCGCGCGGTCACGGAACGCGCCGGCGAAAGCGGCCACGACGGCCGGGTCGAACTGGGTTCCGGCGCATCGCTCGAGCTCGCGGAGGGCGAGTTCGGCAGTGAGGGCGGGGCGGTGGGAGCGCTGAGTGGTCATGTCCTGGAAGGTGGCGCAGACGAAGACGATGCGCGCGGCGAGCGGGATGTCCTCGCCGGCGCGGCCGTCGGGATAGCCGCTGCCGTCCCAGCGCTCGTGGCTGGAACGCACGACTGAAGCGACGCCGTCCATGCCGAAGTTCGAACGCAGCAGCCGCTCGCCCACCAGCGTGTGCAGCTGCACGAAATGCCAGTCCTCGTCGGTCAGGCGCCCCGGGGCGTGCACCACGGTGTCGGGCACCGACATCATGCCGACGTCCCGCAGGGCCGCGGCGCACTCGAGGTGGTCGAGCTCGTCGCCGGTCAGGCCGAGACAGCCTCCGACGGAGAGCGAGAGCTCGGCGACGTCGTAGGCCGACGGCGCCACGCGGACCGCCGTGAGCGACGGTGAGGAGATGGACAGGTCGTCGACGCCCTGACTGCGCAGCATGGCGCGCTCGGCCTGAACCTCCTGGTCGGCGAGCTTGAGCGCCTCAGAGACGTCGGTCGCGTCGTCGGGGATCGACACCGAGCCCTGGGCGCAGCGGATCATGAAGCCCTCGCCGATCTCGAACAGGGCGTCGGCGGCGGCCAGTCGAAGGGGCGCGGTGTCGCCATGTGGGGTGACGATGGCGAACTGCGCGCCGCGCAGGCGGTAGATCGACCCCTGGTCAGCGACCGCGTCGGAGAGCTTGCGGCCCAGGCGGCGCAGCAGCGCGTCGCCGCAGGCGAAGCCGAAGGAGTCGTTGTACTTCTTGAAGCCGACCAGGTCGAAGATCAGCAGCTGACGCCGCTCGACGCCGGCGCGGTGGGCGATGAAGCTCGCGATGTCCTCACGCAGATGGGCGCCGTTGGGCAGGCCGGTGAGCTGATCGATGCGTGTGGCGGCGAGGTTGGCCGCCTCGGTGCGGGTCGAGCGCCAGACCCCGGCCGAGGCGGTGGCGGCGCACAGCACGAGGGCGGCCGGCGGGGCCACGGACACCAGGACGGAGCTGCCGATGATGAGACCGATCGTGCCGGCAAGCAGGCCGAGAACGGCCAGCGCGCCTGCGGCGATCAGCTCCTTCCGGGGAGACATGTCCCTTAGATCGGCCGCTGAGCGCAGATCTTCAGTCGCATCGCGCCAACTGGATCATCCGTCTGGAGGCTGTCCTCGGCGCCGATCGGGCAGGCTGTGCGCTCATGGCATGGCACGTGGTGATCGCCGGGGGTGGGTTCGGAGGGCTTCACGCCGCCCGGACGCTCGAGAAGGTCCTGCCGCCCCACAGCGCGCGGATCACGCTCGTCAACGACGGCAACTTCATGCTCTACACGCCGCTGCTGCCGGGCGCTGCGGCCGGCACGCTGGAGCCGCGGCACGTCGTCGTGCCCCTGCGCGAGCAGCTCGAGCGGACCGATCTGCGCCTGGGGACCGTGCTCTCTGGCGACCCCTCCGAGCGCTGCCTGCGCGTGCGCTCGCGCGAGGGACACACCGAGGACATCGGCTACGACCAGCTGATCGTCGCCCTGGGCTCGGTGTCGCGCACCCTGCCGATTCCCGGCCTGGCCGAGCACGGCCGGGGCTTCAAGACGTTGCCCGACGCGATCGCCCTGCGCAACCGGGTGCTCGGCTGTCTCGAGGCGGCCGAGACGCTCGAAGACCCCAAGGACCGCGCGGCGTGGCTTACGTTCGTGTTCGTCGGCGCGGGCTACGCCGGGCTCGAGGGGGCCGCCGAGCTTCAGGACTTCGCCGCCGACGTGCTCGATCTCTACCCCCGGTGCCGCACGCAGGGCGTGCGCTTCGTGCTTGTCGAGGCGGCCGAGCGGGTGATGGGGGAGATCCCCGAGCCGCTGGCGCGCTTTGCCACCGAGGAGCTGCGTGGCCGCGGAATGGAGATCCGCACGTCGACGACCCTCGACGCGGTGAGCGAGATTTCGGCCACGCTGTCGGGGGGTGAGGTCGTGCCGACCCGCACCGTGGTCTGGACGGCCGGCGTCAAGCCCCATCCCGTCGTCGCGGAGCTCGGCCTGCCTCTCGACGGGGGAGGCAGGATCCGGGTCGACCGCCACATGCGCGTCGACGGCGCCGACGGCGTGTGGGCTATCGGCGACGCCGCCGCCGTGCCGGACCCGGCCAAGCGCGGGAAGCAGGCGTCGCCGCCCACCGCGCAGCACGCGATCCGCCAGGGCCGCCGGGTGGCGCGCAACGTCGCCGCGACGCTCGGCCGTGGCAAGGTCCGGCCGTTCCGCTACCGGACCCTGGGGGTGTTCGTCGACATGGGCCGCGGCGAAGCCGTCGCCCAGACGCTGGGCCTCAGGTGGCGGGGCGTGCCGGCCTGGTGGTTGGCGCGCACGTACCACCTGGCGATGATGCCCGGGCTCAAACGGAAGCTGCGCCTGCTGCTCGACTGGAACGTCGGCCTGCTGTTCGGCCGCGACACCGCCGAGCTGGGGCAGCTCGGGCACCCGGCGCCGCTCGGCGGTGAGTCCGATCTCGTGGAGACCAGCTCCGGCGGGACCCCGCCCGAGGACGCGGCCTGACGCGGAGCCGCCCGGCGCGGGGTCTAGACTGAGTGACGGATGGCGATTGCCGATACGGTCAAGGAGGATCTCGCCACCGCCATGAAGGCGGGCGAGAAGGACCGCGTGGGCGCGTTGCGACTGGTGTTGTCGGAGTTGCAGAAGGCCGTCAAGGACGGCGGCGACGACGAGCTGGCCGTCCTCCGCCGTGAGCGCAAGCGGCGGCTGGAATCCGCGCGGGCGTTCCGTGATGCCGACCGTCCCGAGCTCGCGGCGCCCGAGGAGACCGAGGCGGAGCTGATCGAGTCCTACCTGCCGGCCGAGCTCTCCGACGACGAGTTGCGAACGATCGTGCTCGCGGCCGTTGAGGAGTCCGGCGCCACGACCCCGAAGGACATGGGAATGGTGATGAAGGCGGCGATGCCGAGGATCGCCGGGCGCGCCGACGGCAAGCGGGTGTCGGCGCTGGTCCAGGAGGCGCTGGCGTGAGGCGCCAGCTCGAGCTCTCCAACGACGCCGCGGCGGCGCTGGCGGGCCACGAGGACGCGATCCTCCGCGCGCTCGAGGGCCACGTCGAGTGCGACGTCTTCCTGCGCGGGAACATGGTCACGCTCGAGGGCGACGCCGGCGTCGTAGACGCCGCCGCGACCGTCGTCTCCGAGCTCGCCGCCCTCGCCGACAGCGGCCACGACATCGCCCCGGGAACCATCCACGCGGTGACCGGCGCGCTGGACTCCCATCGCTCGCCGGCGGAGATCCTCGACGACGTCATTTGGCGCCACCGCTCGATCAAGGTCGCGCCGAAGACCGTCAACCAGAAGCGGTACGTCGACTCGATCCGTCAGAACACCGTGACGTTCGGCGTCGGTCCCGCCGGCACGGGCAAGACGTTCCTGGCCGTCGCGCTGGCCGCGGCGGCGCTGTCGCGTCGCGAGGTCAACCGGATCATCCTGACGCGCCCCGCGGTGGAGGCCGGCGAGCGCCTGGGCTTCCTCCCGGGTGACCTGATGGCCAAGGTCGATCCCTACCTACGCCCGCTGTTCGACGCGCTCAACGACATGCTCGACCCGGAGAAGGTGGCCGGCTTCCTGGAGAAAGGCGTCATCGAGGTTGCGCCGCTGGCGTTCATGCGGGGTCGGTCGCTCAACGACTCGTTCATCATCCTCGACGAGGCGCAGAACACCACGCCCGAGCAGATGAAGATGTTCCTGACCCGGCTGGGCTTCAACTCCCGGATGGTCATCACCGGCGACATCACCCAGGTCGACCTCCCGCGCGAGCAGCAGTCGGGTCTGATCGTGGTCGGCGACATCCTCTCCGACATCGACTCGATCGACTTCATCCGCTTCGGCGGCGAGGACGTCATCCGGCACCGGCTCGTGCAGCGCATCGTCGAGGCCTACGACGAGCACGCCGGCCGGCAGGCGCCGGAGCTGCGCCCGGCCGATCGCAAGCGCGCTTGAGCCTCGAGGTCGAGGTGATCGGCGCCGAGGCCGTACCGGGGACTGAGGTTCGCCGCCTGGTCGAGGCGGCCGTCGCCCGCGCGGACGTCGCCGACGGCCACGTCGCCGTTGCGTTCGTGGATGCGGCGGAGATCGCCGCGCTCAACGCCGAGCATCGCGGCAAGGAGGGCCCGACCGACGTCCTGAGCTTCCCAGTCGACGAGCACGGCCCCGCCGCCGGCCCCCGCGAGCTCGGTGACATCGTCATCTGCCCCGAGCACACAACCGACCTGCGCGAGGCGGTCGTCCACGGCGCGCTGCACCTGGTGGGCTATGACCACGAGACCGACGACGGCGAGATGCTGCGCGTCCAGGACGACGTCCTCGCCACCCTTGGGCTGCTGAACCCGTCTGTCAGACGAGAAGGACCGCCCGCATGACCCGAGCAGGGTTCGTCGCCCTCGCGGGGAGGCCCAACGTCGGCAAGTCGACACTGGTCAACGCGATCGTCGGGCGCAAGGTGGCGATCGTCTCGGACAAGCCGCAAACCACCCGCCGAGCGATCCGTGGGGTCGCCACCACCGGCGAGTCCCAGCTCGTCCTCGTCGACCTGCCCGGGGTGCAGCGGCCGCTCGATGCGTTGACCGAGCGGATGCAGCGCCGTGTCGAGCGCGAGCTGGCCGAGTCGGACGCCGCGCTCTTTCTGATCAACGCCGAGGAGGGCATCGGTCCCGGCGACCGCTGGATCGCCGGCGTGCTGGGCGGCGCCGAGGCGCCGGTGATCATCGCCGTCAACAAGACCGATCGGCTCAACCGTCCCGAGGTGGCCCGGGTCCTACAGGAGGCGGCTGACCTCGACGTCGCCGACGATCTGTTCCCGATCTCGGCCGCCACGGGCAAGGGCGTCGGCCCCCTCGTCGATCATCTGTCGAACCTGCTGCCCGAGAGCCCGTTCTACTTCCCGCCCGAGGATCGCAGCGACCAGAGCATCGAGGTCCTGCTGGCCGAGCTGATCCGCGAGCAGGCCCTGCGGCGCACGTTCCAGGAGGTTCCGCACGCCGTGGAGATCGTGGTCGAGGAGCTCGACGAGTCGCGTGAAGGGATGGTCACCATCCGGGCCCTGGCGTGGGTCGAGACGGAGTCCCAGAAGGGGATCCTGATCGGCAAGGGCGGGCGGATGATCCGCACGATCGGCACCGCGGCCCGCAAAGAGCTCCAGCGCGAGCTGGGCGCACGCGTGCACCTCGACCTCGCCGTTCGGGTGCGCCGTGGCTGGCGGGGAGACGATCGGGCCCTGGACCGCCTCGGCATCGAGTGAGGTCGAGAGGCGACCAGGGCTCAAGCCCCGCCCGGAGATGCCGATAGGCCCCCTAGGTCCCTGCATGCCGTTCCCGCACCGAAGCCTGTTGCCGGTCCTCCTGCCCGAGGTAGCGGAATCGCTGCTGGACGCCCTGGGCGAGCAGGGCCTACAGGAGCTCAGCAGCCGCTACCTCGCGCTGATCGAGCACGTCCCGGTGGTGGTCTACATCGCCGAGTTCGACGAGACCGCCGACCTTCGCTACGTGACCCCCCGCATCGAGGCGCTCACGGGACGCACGCCGGACGAGCTGCTCGCCGACCAGGAGGAGTGGTACCGCTTCATCCATCCCGACGATGTCGACGAGGTGCGGGCGCTCGAGCGCGCGGCGTTCGAGGCCGGGGCCGAGTTCGATCACGAGTACCGCGTCGTTCACCGCGACGGCCGGGTGCTCAACGTCTGGGAGCGCGATGTCGTCGTCCGTGACCACGCCGGACGTCCCCTGTTCTCCCAGGGGGTCCTGCTCGACGTGACCTCGCTACGAACGACCGAGGCCGAGCTGCGCGTCGAGCACGACCGCGCCCAGCGCTACCTCGACCTCGCCGGCGCAGCGCTGCTGGCCGTTGACCTCGACGGACGCATCGCGATGCTCAATCGCGCTGGTCACGCCATGCTCGGCTATCCCGACGGCGCGCTGGTCGGCTCGGATTTCTTCACCGCCTGTGTCCCCGAGTCAGCGCGCGCCGCCCGGTACGAGCGCTACCGAGCGAACCTCGCCGCCACCGATCCGATCCCCGAGTACGAGAACGAGATGGTCGGCAGCGACGGATCGACCCGGCTCGTCTGCTGGCACACCACGGTGGTGCGCGAGCGCGGGGAGGTCGTCGGCCTGCTCAGCAGCGGCAAGGACGTGACCGAGCAGCGGCGGGCCCAGCTGCAGATCGTCCACATGGCCTACCACGACAGCCTCACCGGGCTGCCCAATAGGGCCATGCTGCGCGACCACCTCGACCTCGCGTTGGCCCGCGCGATGCGCCACGAACACTCGGTTGCGCTGCTCTACATCGATCTCGACGACTTCAAGCTGGTCAACGACGGGCTCGGCCACGCCGCCGGCGACGACCTCCTCAAGCTGATGTCCGATCGCCTGCGGGGCCGCCTCCGCGAGCAGGACCTTGTCGCGCGTGAGGGAGGCGACGAGTTCCTGGTGCTCCTGGCGGACCTCGACGAGGACCCGGAGCAGCGCGCCCGGGCGGTGGGGGAGAGCCTGGTCGCCGCGCTGGAGGAGCCCGTCAAGCTGGGCGGCGCCGAGTTCGAGGTGAGCGGGTCGGTGGGGATCTCGATCTTCCCGCGCGACGCTGCGGACGCCGAGGAGCTGCTCGCCCACGCCGACGCCGCGATGTACGAGGCCAAGGCCGGCGGTCGCGGCCACGTCGACGTTTTCCACGGAAGCCGCCGCCGCAGCGTGGAGCGCCTGTCGCTGGGTCGTCGCCTGAACCGCGCCATCGAGCAGGACGAGCTCGTCCTGCACTGGCAGCCCATCATGGACCTCGACAGCGGGACCGTGCGGGGGATGGAGGCGCTCGTGCGCTGGCAGGACCCCGAGCGCGGGCTCCTGGTCGCCGGTGACTTCGTCGCCGACATCGCCGCGGCCGGGCTGCTGGGCCGGCTCGACGACTGGGTCGTCGCGGCGTTCACCGCCCAGCGGCGCGTCTGGAACGCCCAGGGGCTGGACCCACATGTGGGCTTCAACCTCGGCGCGGGCGCGCTGAGCGCCCATCGCGTCGAGCCGCTGCTCGAGTCCCTGGCCGCCAGCGAGCTCGACCTCACCCGCGTGACCATCGAGATCTCCGAGACCGAGTCGCTCTACGACGATGCTCACGCCCGCGACGCGCTGCGCCGGCTGGGCGCCGCGGGGGTCGCGCTGGCGCTCGACGACTTCGGCGTGGCCTACTCCTCGCTGCGCCGCCTGCGCGACCTGCCGACCAAGTGGATCAAGATCGACCGGACGTTTCTCGTGGGCGTGCCCGACAACGTCGGGGCGACCCGCGTGCTCGAGGCGATCCTCACCCTGCTCGAGGCCATCGAGGTGCGCGTGGTCGTCGAGGGCGTCGAGTCCGCCGCGCAGCTCGAGTACCTGCGCTCGCGGGGCTGCACGGCGGCGCAGGGCTACTTTCTCGCCCTTCCCCAGCCCGCCGCAATGCTCGAGGAGCTGCTGCGCGCCTCGCCGATGTCGCAGCTCGAGGACGCTACAGCGCCTCCGCGATCCGCGGCGCTTCGCGGTTGAACGTCCACACAGCGAAGACGCACGTCGCGACGTAGATGCCGATCGGGACCAGCAGGCGCGTGGCGCCGCCGGTGAGCTCGACCAGCCCGGGCGCGTCCGCGTCGATGATCCAGCGGTGGGCCAGCTCGAAGATGGGCGACAGTGGGTTGAGCGAGACGAACTCGCGCAGCTTGCCGGACACCGCCTCGAGCGGATAGAGCACCGGGGTCGCGTAGAACAGCGCGGTCGCGGTCACCGACCAGATGATCGCCACGTCGCGATAGCGCGGGTACAGCGCCGAGACGATCATCGAGACCGCCGTCGCGTAGACCGTCAGCAGGAGCACGATCACCGGCAGCAACAGCCACGTCCACTGGGGGTCCACCCCGAACGCGAAGATGAAGACGAACACGACGATGAGGTTCAGCCCGAGGTTGAACAGCGCCGTCAGGACGACGGCCAGAGGGATCACCAAGCGCGGGAACTGGGTCTTGCGGACGATGCCCTCCTTGGCCGCCACGGAGGTCACCGCGGTGGTCGTTGATTCAGAGAACACCCCGAAGAGGACGATGTTGAGCAGCAGCAGCACCGGGTAGTGCTCGATGTCGCCGCCCAGCTCGAACGCCTGCGTGAAGACCGCGAGCATCACCCCGAAGAGCATCAGCGGCCGGGCGAGGGTCCACAGGTAGCCCAGGACGGTGCCGAAGTACGTGCGCTTGAACTCGGTCACGGCGATCAGGTACAGCAGGTCGAGGGTCCGCCGCCAGCTCCCGCCCAGGGCGCCGGGCCCGCTGACATCGCGCAGCACAGGGGCGCTCATTCGACCCGCGCCCGCACGTCGTTGACCACCGAGACGTTGCCGGCGCCGGGTCGCGTGCCGTAGACCACGAAGTCCAGCAGATGGGTCCGCTGCATGGCCAGCGCCCCGCCCTGGTCGCGGTCGCGAGCGACCCACAGGTCGATGAAGTAGCGGCCCGGCAGCAGAGGGTTCTCCAGCGTCCCGTCGATCAGGATCCGCTCGCCGGCAGAAACGAGCACGTGCGCCAGGGCCGGGTTGAGGCCGAAGATCTCCTGGCCCTCCTCGTTGTATACGTGGATCGCGAACCCCGGCTCGGCGAGCTCGCGCCGCGCCTCGAGCACCAGACGAAGCCCGATGGGCACGCCCTGCTCGGCGTTCTCGGCGCGGGCGCCCTCCGGGTCGCAGAGGTGGGCGTCGAGGACCGAGACGTTGAGGTCAGGGACCTCACGATCGGGGCCCCGCTCGGTTCCCTCGACGGCGAAGTTCAGCCGGTAGTACTCGAGCGCGGCGCTCTCGGGGTCGCCCAGAAACGTCACCTCGCCGTCGTGGACGACCATCGCTCGGTCGCAGAAGCTCTGCACCGTCGCCATGTCGTGGGTGACGAGGACGATCGTCCTACCGGCCTCGCGCTTGTCGCGAAAGACGTCCATGCACTTACGGGCGAACGCTGCGTCGCCCACCGCGAGCACCTCGTCGATCAGCATGATGTCGGCGTCGGCCTCGACCATGACGGCGAACGCGAGCCGCACGAGCATTCCCGACGAGTAGTTCTTGAGCTTGAGGTCGGCGAACTCCTGCAGCTCGGCGAAGTCGAGGACCGAGCCGAGGCGGCGGCTCGCATCGCGGCGCGAGAGCCCCATGAGCACGCCGTTGAGCGCGACGTTCTCGCGGGCGGTCAGCTCCGCGTCGAACCCCACGCCGAGCTCGATGAACGGAGCAAGCCTTCCGGCCATGCGCACCCTGCCGGCATCGGGCCGGTAGATGCTGGCCAGGATCTTCAGCAACGTGCTCTTTCCCGAGCCGTTGCGTCCCACGATGCCGAAGAATTCGCCTTGGTGGACGTCGAACGACACCCCCTTGAGCGCTGCGATGTCGCGGACCTCGGCCCCGGGGCGCCGGGTGAACCGCTCCTTGAGCGTGTCGATGCGCTGGGTGGAGACGCGGAAGGTCTTGCGGACGTCTCGGGCCTCGATGACCACGGGCCCCGTCGTCGGCGTATCCGTCGTCATGTCTGCCATCGCCAGCGTCGCAACCGCTTCTGCTGAAACGTCCAAGCGTCGGGTGAGCGGGTGTCGCGGCCTGCCCAGGCGACACGGCGCCACAGCAGCCCGGCGGCGAGATCGCCTTCGCTCCCGACGGTCTCGGTCCGGCCGGCGAGCCGGCGCAGTGATCGCAGGGCCAACCAGGCGGGACCCAACGGGGACCGTTGCGCGCCGAGGTAGCGCCGCAGCGCACGCCGTTTGGGCTCGCTCAACACCCCGTCGCAACGCGCGAGCAGCGTCTCGGCGAAGACGGCGCGCTGCAGGTAGCCGCCGAAGTAGGCGGCGCGCCAGCGGGTTCGCAGGTGGCGCATCGCCTCGGGGATCGGCTCGTCGCGGCGTCCGAACACCGCCGCGCCGTGCTGGACATAGTCGTAAAGCGGGCGGTCGACGTAGACGATGTCACCGTGGGCGAGCGCCACGAGCGCGATCCAGTGGTCGTGGAAGTCCATCCCGGGCGTGTCCGGGAACGGGACGGCGCGGTCGGCCACGTCGCGGCGCATCAGCATCGCGGCGCCGGTGACGCCGCCCGCGACGAGCAGGGACGTGATGTCGGTGTGGTTGGGGCGGCGGCCCGCCCACAGGCTCTCGCGCACCAGCTTGCCGTCCGCGGTGACCAGCCGCTGGTCGGAGTAGGCGAGCGGCGCGTCGCCCAGAGCGGCGCGGAGGGTCGCGAGTTTCTCAGGGTGCCAGACGTCGTCCTGATCGGCGAGGCTCACCAGCGAGGCGTCAGGGGGGGCGAGCGTCAGCGCCCGCTCGAAGTTGCGGTAGAAGACCTGCCGCTCGGGCGAGCGGGTGAAGCGAAAACGCTCGTCGCCCCCCAGGACCTCCTGCATCGCCTCGACGGCGGCGGGCGAGGATCCGTCGTCGCTGATCACGCACACCCAGTCGGTGTCGGTCTGCCCCCGTAGCGACGCGACCTGGCGGGCGAACAGCTCGCGATCGGGCTCGTAGGTCGCCATGCAGACCGCGATGCTCCGTCCCGCCGGCGAGACCGCGGGCGGCGCCGCGACCGGGATCCGGCCGAGCGCCACGGCGTCGCCGTCGGCTCGCGCGGCCACCTCGATCGTCTCGCCGGCCGCCCGGCCCGGGAGAGCGACGATCACCCACCAGCCGCTGCGCGAGCGCAGATCGGAGCGGGGCATGCCCGCGGCCAGAGGCGCGTGCGCAACACCGTCGACGAGGATCTCGAGCCGCCGCACGCCCACCGCGCGGCCTTGGAGGAACACCGCCGTAGGGCGGTCCGGGGGGAGCGCCGGCGGCAGCGGGCTCTCGATCGCGATGTCCCGTGGGGGCATGGAGGACCGACAATAGGCTGCGCAACCATGATCGCGTTCGGATCTGCCATCACCGATCCCTACAAGTACGAGAACGCCTGCGGCCGCGGCATCGCGCTGGCCGGGGAGCCTGACTCGGCGGTGCTCGCGCGCGCCGCGGCAGGGTCGATCTACAAGAGCTACAACCTCGTTCTGGACGAGGCGGCCAACCTCGACGGGCTCGAGGCGCTGGTCATGCTCCACCAGGACGCCGAGATCGTCGACGCGGACTTCTGCCGCAAGGTCCGCGAGTCGCTGGCCGAACCGGACGTCGGCGTCGTGGGCGCGGTTGGCGCAGTCGGGGTTCGCAGCATCGCCTGGTGGGACGGGTCGGTCACGTGGGCTTCGTTCTCGCACCGCTACGACGAGTTCGGGGGCGGCGCCTTCCCGGGCTTCTGCTGGGCTGGCGAGAAGCAGCCGCCCTATTCGCAACTCGGCGAGGTCGACACCATCGACGGCTTCATCATGGTGCTCTCCCCCTGGGTCGTGCGGAACCTGCGCTTCGACGAGTCGCTGGGCCAGTTGCACGGCTACGACTACGACTTCTGCCTGACCGTCCGCGAGGCCGGCCGCAAGGTCGTCACCCAGGATCTCCAGGTCGTCCACCATCACTCGCTCGATCTGGTCAGCAGCCCCGACACGTGGATTCAGGCGCACGTCGCCGTGGCCGAGAAGTGGGAGGGCCGTATGCCCGGTGTCGGCGGGGGATCGGAGGACTGGAAGCTGCGGGCGCGGCGGGCCGAGGCCGAGGCGTCGGTCTACCGGACCATGATGCGGGCCGAGGAGATGAAGCGCCACGCCGCTGTGGAGGAGGTCACCGGCAGTATCAGCTGGCGGCTCACGAAGCCGCTGCGCGCCGTCAACCGTCTGCGCCGCGCCGCGTCCGACCCGGGCACCGCGCAGGCGACGAGCCGGTAGCTCCTAGATCTCGGGCCGGTCGAAGCCCGCGGTGGCGGTTTCGGCGAGGCGATCCTCGATCTCCTGCCGTGTGATGGCCGGCTCGCCGCGATTGGCCAGCCTGGAGATGCCCTGAGCGATGCGGAAGGTCCGCGACATCAGCAGCCGGCGCAGCAGGCGCCCCTTGCGGTCGTCGCGCTGGAACGCGCCGTGGGACGCGGCCAGGAACAGCACGCGGCTGTCCTCCAACCGCTGGAGAGCAGGATGGCGGTCCCACGGGCCGAGCAGCTCCTCGAGGGCATCCGCGTAGGGGGCCCTCGTCTCCCACAGGACCCCGAAGCCGAAGAACGACGGGATGATCGCCAGGCGCAGACCCTCGCGCTCGTCCATGAAGTCCTCGATGGCCGTGAGCACGCCGTTGCGCGCGCCGCCCTCGCGCGCAGCCGAGCCCCACATGGGCAGGCCGTCGGGGCGGATGCCGGAGTCGCCGGGAAACAGGCCGCCGCCCTCGATCACCGGGTGCGGCCGAGCCTCGGCCGGGATCTGATCGACGGCGCAATACGCGTCGCGGCGGCCGTGAGGCCAGCCGACGTCGTGGAAGAGCAGGAGCGGCAGCGGCCCGTCGCCCGCGGCCTCGGCGATCAGGCGCAGCTCGCCCGCCACCGTGAAGTAGTTGTGGTCGCCGTCGAGAATCACGGCGTCGGTCAAGTCGATGCCGTCGAGCGCGACGTGGCTGAGGGCGCGGAGGAGCTCCAGGTCGTCGCGCTCGGCGGCCATCCGGGCCAGCGGCGGCTGGGGGTCGGGATCGATGGCGACGACGCGGCCGCCGTGCGGGGCGGCCCAGTCGAGCAGAAGCGCGGTCAGCTCACCGTCGTAGGCGCCGACTTCTATGACGCTGCGGACGCCCGCCGCCTCGAGGCTGCCGAACAGGAACTCGGCGTTGTTGGCCAGCGACGTGAACCACGGGTCGGTCGGGTTGAAGGGGATTTTCCGCGGGACGTCTAGGCCGCTCATCCGGCGCCAGTCTAGGTGGCAAGGTGGTTGATTCCGCGAGTAGGCTGGCCCCGGGTGAGCGGCGAACTGCGGGTTGGACTCGACGCTCCGCTGCCCGCGGAGCTGGCGCGTGGCGCCGCGCAGGTGGTTCTGGTCGCCGGCTTCTGCTGGTCGCCCACGCGGCAGATCACGGGCCTCGAGCTGCTCGTCGACGGCGTTGCCCAGCCCGTGCTGGGGTGGGGCATGCCGCGGCTCGACCTACTGCGTGAGCAGGAGCGCCGCGGGCTGGATCCGGACGGTCGCTCGTACCGCAGCGGGTTCTGGGGAATCGCCACGGCGCCTCCCGGAACCGGGGAGGTCGCGATCGGGCTGCGCGCCACGGGTGGCGACGAGTGGTCTGCCGAGGTCTCGTTGGGAACGGTCACCGCGAGGCCACCGGTCGCGCCCGTGGCGGTGGCGCCGCCGCCCGGCGAGGACGGGCCGCTGGTGGCGATCTGCATGGCCACCTACGACCCGCCCGACGACCTGCTCGAGCGCCAGCTTGCTTCGCTGCGGGCCCAGACGCATCGCAACTGGGTCTGCGTCATCTCCGACGACAGGTCCCGCGACGAGCGCTTCGCGGCCCTGCTACGCGCCGTCGGCGACGATCCGCGCTTTGTCGTGTCGCGGTCGGAGAAGCGCCTGGGCTTCTACGCGAACTTCGAGCGCGCGCTCGAGCTCGCGCCGGCCGAGGCGCGATTCGTGGCCCTCGCCGATCAGGACGACACCTGGCATGCCGACAAGATCGAGACGTTGCTCGGCGCGATCGGCTCGTCCCGGCTGGTCTACAGCGACGCGCGGATCGTCGCGCGGGACGGCGCCGTGGTGGCCGACACGTTCTGGAGCACACGGCGCAACAACCACTCCGACCTGCTGAGCCAGCTCGTGGCCAACGCGGTCACCGGCGCGGCGTCGCTGTTCCCGCGCGACCTGCTCGACGACGCGCTGCCGTTCCCACCCGGTCCGTGGCGGAACTTCCACGACCACTGGCTCGGTGTCGTGGCCCTGTCGACGGGCGCCATCGCCTACGTCGACCGCCCGCTCTATGACTACGTCCAGCACGCCACGGCGACGATCGGCCACGAGGCCGCCAACCGGATGCTTTCGTTGCGCGACCGTTGGGCCACGCTGCGCGCGGACGGCCGCGACCGCGTGGCGCTGTGGCGCGGCCACTACTTCGGCGACGCGCTGCGGTTGATCGCGTTGGCCGAGACGGTGCTGGTCCGCGCGGGCGACCGGATGCCGCGACACAAGCGGCGCGCGCTGCGGCGCTTCCAGCGCGCCGAACGCTCACCCGTGGTCGTCGCGCGGCTCTTCGCCCGCGGGGCGCGGGAGCTGCTCGGCCGGCCCGAGACCCTCGGCGCGGAGTGGATGCTGGGCTACGCCTTCTTGTGGCGCCGGCTGCTCGACAGCTCGGTTCGCGACCGGCCCCTGGGGCGTCTACGGCTCGATGCCGTCCCGCCCGCGGGCCTGGGGCAGGAGACGCGCCGGCACACCGAGACGCTGCCGTCCGACGTCGCGGGCATGGCGGCGAAGGTCGCGCCGCTGGAGCTGCGCCCAGCTGACGTGGCGCCCCGAGTCAACGTGCTCGTCCCGGCGCTCGACCTCGAGCACTTCTTCGGGGGCTACATCGGCAAGCTCAACTTCGCCCTGCGGCTCGCGCGGCGGGGGTTGCGGGTTCGGATCGTCGCGACCGACGTGGCGTCCATGCTCCCTTCCGACCGCGAGAGCGCCCGTGCGGCCATTGAGTCCTACGCGGGCCTCACCGGGCTCTTCGACGCTGTGGAGGTGGCGCCGGGTCGCGCGCCGGGGGGCCTCGAGGTGTCGGAGGGCGACCGCTTCGTCGCCACCACCTGGTGGACCGCACACCTGGCGCACGCGGCGACCAGCGACCTCGGCGGCCCCCCGTTTCTGTACTTGATCCAGGAGTACGAGCCGTTCACGTTCCCGATGGGCAGCTGGGCTGCCCTGGCCGAGCAGTCCTACACGTTTCCACACACCGCGCTGTACTCGACGGAGCTGCTGCGGGGGTGGTTTGCCGCCAACGAGATCGGCGTCGCCGACGACGGGCGGTCGGCCGCGTTCGCGAACGCCATCACCGACGTCGTGGCCCCGTCGGAGTCGGTGCTCGCCGGCCGGTCCTCACGCAGGCTGCTCTTCTACGCGCGGCCCGAGCCGCACGCCGCCCGCAACCTTTACGAGCTGGGGATGCTCGGTCTGCGGCGCGCGCTGCAGAACGGCGCGTTCGCCGGCTGGGAGCTGCGGGGCATCGGGACGGTCGCGCTGGGACGCCGCGTACGGGTGGGCGACGCGACGCTCGAGCTGCTGCCGCGGACGTCGCAGGCCGAGTACGCCGCGCTGCTCACCGAGCATGACGTCGGCCTGGCGCTGATGCACACGCCGCATCCCAGCCTGACGCCGATCGAGATGGCGGCCGCGGGGCTCGTCACGGTGACCACGTCGTTCGCCAACAAGACCCCCGAGGCGATGCGGGCGATCTCGCCCAACATCCATGCCGTCCCTCCAACCGTGGAGGGCATCGCTGCCGCGCTGCGGTCTGCGGAGCGGGCCTCCGGCGACGCGCCGGCCCGGGTCGCGGGCGCCTCTGTGCGGTGGCCCCGCAGCTGGGACGAGGCGTTCGACGACGAGCTTCTCGACCGTGTGTGCGGCCTGCTGGAGCTCCCGTGAGGCGCCACTTCGCGCTGTTCGACTCGCTGCGCGGCCTCGCCGTGCTCGCCGTGCTCGGCTTCCACGTCGCCGCGCTGACCGGCCGGCTGGGCGAGGGCCCCGTCGGCCGGGTCTTCGAGGTCCTCGGCGGTCAGGCGGTGATCGTGTTCTTCGTCATCTCGGGCTTCCTGCTCTACCGGCCCTACGTCGCTGCGCGCGCCGCCGGTAGCGAGCAGCCGTCGACGCGGACGTTCTTTCATCGTCGGGTGTTCCGGATCGTCCCGGCCTACTGGGTGATCCTCACTGTGCTGGGGATCTTCCCCGGAGTGGTGGGCGCGTTCAGCGGGGACTGGTGGCGCTACTACGGCTTCCTGCAGGTGTACTCCGACGAGACCGTGCTCCGGGGGTTGCCGGTCGCCTGGACGCTGGGCGTCGAGGTCACCTTCTACCTCATGCTCCCCGCGTGGGCGTGGGCTGTCCGGCGGGTGCCCGAGGGCCGCGGCGCCGAGGGCTGGCTTCGCGCGGAGCTGGCGCCGCTGGCCATCGTGGCAGCGGGGGGCTACGCCGTGCAGCTTCTGGCTGCGCGTCAGGTCGTCAGCAGGACGGTGGCCGACACCATCGTTGGGCAGTTCCCGTGGATGGCGCTGGGCATGGCGCTCGCGGTCGCGAGCGTGTTCGTCACTCGCCGCGAGGAGGCCGGCCTCAGGACGCCGGCGTTGGCCGGGCTCGTGGCTCGCGGCAGCGGCGCGCTGTGGGCGATCGGCGTGCTCGCGCTGTTGGGCCTCGCTGCGCTCGTGCCGCCCGACGGGATCCTCGGCCTGCTCGCCGCGGTGACGAGCGTACGGCCGCTGCCGGAGGCCGTCGCGCACATCGTGCTGTCCGGCGTCCTGGCCGCGGCGTTCGTGCTGCCCGCCGTCTTCGGCGAGGACGCCGGCGGCCTCCCCCGGCGGGCGCTGGCGTTCGCCCCTGTGGCGTGGATCGGAACGGCCTCCTACAGCATCTACCTCTGGCACCTGACGCTCGGCCAGTTCATCGCCCTGGGCGAGTCCCCGGGGAACTTCTCCGCCACGGGTCTCGGGCTGCTCGATCACGTTGAGGGTGCAAGCACCGCGATCCTGTTGGTGCTCACCGTCGCCGCGGCGTCGCTTGCGGCGGCCGCCACCTACTACGGCATCGAGCGGCCGTTCATCGACCGCTCGCATGGCCGGCGGGGGCGTCAGGCGGCGAGGGGCGCGTAGCCCTCCGGGAACCGCGACGGCCCGAAGAACCAGCATTCGACCGCGTAGCGCGGCTGGGTCATCTCCGGCGCGGTTGCGGTCGCGTGCAGGAACAGCTCGTCGAAGAGCAGGACGTCGCCGGGCTCGAAGACGGGACGGACGATCCCGGCCTCTCCGGCGGCCTCCTCGGCCACGGCCTGGGAGACCGACCAGTCGAACGCGGCGCCATCGGTGCCGGCCAAGGCGAGGCCGCCGAGGCGGCGCGGAACCAGGTCCATCCCCGGCGCGACGTCCCCGCAGCGCGAGAGCGCCACCCACACGTTCAACGCCCGGACTGCGCCGAGGAACGCGCCGTCCTGGTGCCAGGTGCTCGGCGCGGGGGCGTCGCCGGGGGAGGGCGGCTCGACGCGGCGGAGCAGGCTCTTGTTGACGGAGATCGCCGGCCGCTCGCCGAGGTACTGCTCGGCGAGCGAAAGCAGCCCCGCCCGGTCAAAAGCGTCGAACATCGCGAGCGCGGCGTCGGGCGCGTCAGCGGGCCAGAGGCCGCCCCAGCCGTCGGCGCTGACCAGGTCGCGATCAAAGAGCAGCCGGTTCTGGAAGCGCTCGTCGGCCTCGAACGGCTCGTAGGCGTCGCCGCCCTCGCGGCGCGCCACATAGGCGCGGTCGATCGTCTCTAGCAGCCGGTCGACACCGGGCGCGGGAATGAGCCCGCGGATCAGCAGGCATCCGTTGCGCAGCAGGGCCGCCCGGACGAGGCCCGCGGTCAGAGCGCCCGGCTCGACCTCGGGAAGCGGGCTCGTGGGAAGCGCGCCGAAGTCCGGCTTCGGGAACTCCGGATCGTCTGACGTGGGGCGTTCGAGCAGCGCGAGACCGGCACGGTGGCGAGCCGCGAGCAGCTGCCGCTCGACGCGTGGGTCGCCCGATTCGCGGGCGGCCGTGAACAGCTCGTCGACTTCCGCGAGGAGCTGGTCGGTGGAGACCACCGGCGCGGCTTTCTTGGACCGGAAGAGCATGGTGTCACCGTACCGGCCGGGCCGGTATCCCGACCACCGTCGTGCCGGGTGGCACGTCGTCGAGCACCACGGCGTTGGCCCCGATCTGCGCGCCGTCTCCGACCGTGATGTCGCCCAGCACCTTCGCGCCGGCGCCGATGAAAACGTTCGCGCCAATGGACGGGCCGCGGAGGTCGCCTCCTCGCACGCCGATGGTCACGAACGGGCCGATCTGCGTGCCGCTGCCGATCACGGTGAGGCCGTCGATGACGACCTGTCCGTGGACGAGGTACACGCCCGGCGCCACCGTCACCGGGTCGCCGATCGACACCTGCCCGAGCACCATCGCCAGGCGATGAGCCACGCGCGGCAGCACGGGCACGCCGAGCGACTGCAGGCGCGCCTTGATCCGGTAGAGCAGCTGAGCCGCGAACGCGTCGCTGACCACCATCAGGCGCAGGATCGCCAGTGCGGCGCGCGCGCCGTGCATCTCGTGCGGCTCGAACCTCCTTGCCGACGTGAGGCGAGCGTCGGCCAGCACGGACTCGCGCAGCCGCGGGCGCTCGGCGGCGCGCGTCACGGGGCCACCACCTGCGACGGCGCGCGGCGAGCCAGCGCCGGCCGTTCGACGAAGCGGTGGAGCAGCTCTGCCGCGGCCAGCACAAGCGGGATGCCGACGGCCGCACACAGCAGCGCGCGCGCCGCGTAGCCCGCGCCCTGGTCGATCTGCACGAGGAACGCGAAGATCCCGAGGTGCACCAGGTAGATCGAGTAAGAGCGGCTGCCCGCCCACTGCAGGGGCGCGTTGTCGAGCGCATCCCACGTCGGACGGCCGGCCCACTGCCACAGCAGCGGGCCGGCGACCGTCGCGCCGGCGGCGGCGGCGAGCAGCCACGGCGTCCAGTTCCCCAGCGGTAGCGACGGGTCCTGGTCGGCGACGCTCAGCGCGGTCAGCGACACGAGCCCGCCGACGAACAGCCCAGCTGCCAGGCCACGCGAGCGCGGGACGCGCACGAGCCACGCCTCCGCGAGCGCCAGGAGTATGCCCGCGGAGAAGCGCCCTGCGTTGGCCTCGAAGCCGTAGGCATCGAAGCTCGCGCGCGAGGGATGGCCGGCGAAGCTCCAGGCGGTCAGCGCCAGCGTGAGGAGGGCGACGATCGCGACTCGGGCGCCCAGCGGGGCGCGTTCGCGCGCCCACGGCCCGGCCAGCGCGAGCAGCGTGCCGAGCGCCGCGAGAAGCACGTAGAAGCGCACCTCGATGTCCAGCGTCCATACGTGGCCGATCCAGAGCGGGAACGGGCGGTCCGGGTCGCCGCTGAAGAGGAAGAGCTTGACGACCTGGCGGGCGCTGGCGTCGGCGAGCCCGGTCGCCACGACCGTCACCAGGAGCACGACGATCCATGCCCATAAAGCCGGCACGATGCGCAGGACCCGGTTGCGGATGAAGCGGCCGAGACCCGGGCGGGGCGAGCCGTGGAGGAAGCTGCGCAGGAACGGCCGCGCGAGTAGGTAGCCCGACAGCACGAAGAAGATGGACACGCCGATCGTCCCGCCGCTGGTCACCACGTCGCCTACCGGTCCGAATGCGTCCGTCACCGCCGACCCGTCCAGGTCCCGATCACGGACGTATGAGACGACCGGGATCCCGAGCATGTGCCCAAGCACGACCGCCAGCGCGGCGACCCCCCTAAGGGGATCGCCGACGCGGAACGGCTCGCGCGCTCGCTGCAGGCGGTCCATGACCGCCGCGAGCCTATGCGGTGCTGTTGGCCTGCGCCTCTTATGCGAGATGGCAGAACCGCTCGCCAAGAACCCCCAGCCACGAGGCGGCCCGCCATAGACTCGCCCGGATGGAGATTGCCTACGACGAGCGGGGGCTGGTGCCCGTCGTGGTGCAGGACTGGAACACCGGCGAGGTCCTGACGCTGGCCTACGCCAACGCCGAGGCGGTCGCGCGCACCCGCGAGACCGGCGAGCTGCACCTCTGGAGCCGCTCGCGTGACGAGCTCTGGCACAAGGGCGCGACCTCCGGCAACACGCAGGCCGTGCGCGCGCTGCGGCTCGACTGCGACGGCGATGCGCTACTGGCCCTCGTCGAGCCCGCCGGGCCGGCCTGCCACACCGGCGAGCGCACATGCTTCTTCACCGGCGACCTGCAGCCGCCGGCCCCGCACGAGGCCCTTCCGGGTCTGGAGCGGACGCTGCGCGAGCGGGCCACTCAACGCCCCAAGGGCTCCTACACGGTCGAGCTGCTCGACGACCCGCCCAAGATCGGCGAGAAGGTGATGGAGGAGGCCGAGGAGGTCGCGCGCGCCGCCCGCGAGGAGACCGACGATCGCGTCGACAACGAGGCGGCCGACCTCCTCTACCACCTCACGGTCCTGCTGCACGGCCGGGGCCGCTCGCTGCGCGACGCCGAGGAGGTGCTTCTTGGGCGCCGCGGCTGACACGGCGGAGCTGCTCGTCGAGCCGGGCCTCCCCGAGGTCCGCGAGCTCGCGCGGGAGCACAATCTGATCCCGCTGCGCCACACGTTCATCGACGACTGCGAGACGCCGGTCAGCGCGTTTCTCAAGCTGCGCGGGCGCAATCCGGAGTTCCCGGCGTTCCTGCTCGAGTCCGCCGACCGGGGTCAGCAGGTCGGGCGCTACTCGTTCATCGGCGTGCGCCCGCGCAAGGTCGTGCGCTGGTCGCTCGGCGACGAAGGAGATCCGTACGGGCTGGCCGAGGAGGAAGCCCGCGCGGTCACGCAGGCCCAGTGGCCCGATGCGCCGCCGTTCACCGGCGGGCTGGTCGGGTTTTTCGGCTACGACCTCGTGCGCACCGTGGAGACCACGCTGGGCGAGCCCAACGAGGACGTCCTCGGGCTGCCCGACATGGCCCTGATGCTCTCCGACGTGCTCGTGGTCTTCGACCACCTCAAGCACACGGTCACGATCATCACCAACGTCTACGCCGACGACGACGTCGAATCGTCGTACGCGGACGCGGTCGCCACGATCGAGAAGGCGCGGCGGCTGCTCAACGGCCCCGTCCCCGACTTCGGGATCCGCGCGCGGACCGAGCGGCCGGAGTTCAGCTCGAACATGCCACGCGAGCAGTTCGAGGCGATGGTGGCGCGGATCGTCGAGTACGTGCATGCCGGCGACGCCTTCCAGGTCGTGCCCTCGCAGCGCTGGTCGGCTGACGTCGGGCTCGACCCGTTCTCGATCTACCGCGGGCTGCGGGTGGTCAACCCGAGCCCGTACATGTACTTCCTCGACTTCCTCGACTTCCAGGTCGCGGGCGCGTCGCCCGAGCCGCTGCTGACCGTGACCGGCCGGCACGCCTCCACGCGGCCGATAGCGGGCACCCGGCCGCGGGGCGCCACGCTGGCCGACGACGAGCGGATCGCCCACGAGTTGCTGGCCGACGAGAAGGAACGCGCCGAGCACGTGATGCTCGTCGATCTCGGACGAAACGACCTCGGCCGGGTGTGTGAGTACGGAACGGTGGGGGTCGACACGTTCATGTCGGTCGAGACCTACTCGCACGTCATGCACATCGTCTCCTCGGTCAGTGGCGAGCTGCGCGCCGACGTGGGGGCGATGGATGCCCTGCGCTCCATCCTCCCGGCGGGGACGCTGAGCGGCGCCCCGAAGGTCCGCGCGATGGAGATCATCGACGAGCTCGAGCCCGTCAAGCGC